>Ga0335076_10002732_pt1 | contig 17584 bp, 13 predicted proteins | sample Lox_Sample_25_FD_206717 | JGI IMG/M metagenome (GOLD analysis project Ga0335076, IMG submission 206717) | Soil microbial communities from Loxahatchee National Wildlife Refuge, Florida, United States - Lox_Sample_2.5 | ecosystem: Environmental > Terrestrial > Soil > Wetlands | place: USA... | reverse complement strand
TGTGTATTCGCAGCTCCGTAAGCGCATGGGAGGCCGCGTCGAAATCTTCGTTTCGGGCGGCGCGCCGTTGGGCAAAGAACTGGCGGAGTGGTATGCGGATATGGGGATCCGCATCCACGAGGGTTACGGGCTCACCGAAACCTCTCCGGTAGTTGCGCTGAACAATCCGAATGCCCACAAAATCGGTAGTGTGGGCCGGCCTCTTTCGAACGTCGAAGTGCGTATCGCTCAAGACGGAGAGATTCTGGTCCGCGGACCGTCTGTGTTTCTTTCCTACTGGAATCGGCCCGAGGAAAGTGCTGACGCATTCGTGAATGGATGGTTCAAGACCGGTGACATTGGGATGCTGGATCGGGAAGGCTATTTGTGGGTCACGGACCGGAAGAAGGATCTGCTTAAAACATCGGGTGGAAAGTTTATCGCGCCACAGCCGGTCGAGAACTCGTTGAAGCTCAGCGGTCTGGTCGGAGAGGCCGTGGTTCTAGGAGACCGCAGAAAGTTCCCTTCGGTGATCATTTCGCCACAGTTCTCGATGCTGGAAGAGTGGGCGCATTCGCATCATGTGACTTTTTCGGATAGAGGTGCCTTGGTGGAGCATCCCAAGGTGAAGGTGCTGTATGACGACATAGTCGACGAGGTAAACCGGGGATTGGCCCGGTTCGAGAAACTGAAAAAAGTCCTGATCGTGGCCGATGAATTCACCGAAGCAAATGGAATTCTGACGCCGACTCTCAAGTTGCGTCGGCGGGCGATCGAGGAGCGCTACCGGCAACAGATCGAAGAACTCTACGACGAATCCGAAAAACGCATTGTGGCATGAGGGGATGGAGCGGATCGTTGCTCGCCCTGCGACGTCGAGTGCGGTTCTTAAATCAGCCCCCGTCGTGCCATTCTGTATATCGCACCCTGCGATCAGAGCCGAGCCACGTTGTAAAATCCAACAGACCGCTTAAATTCCAACTGCGTGCCGAAGAAGACAGCCATCATTATCGGGGCCGGTCCTGCTGGACTGACTGCCGCGTATGAGCTCGTCACCCGCTCTGACATTCATCCGATTGTGCTCGAACGCAGCACGTACATGGGCGGCATCTCACGTACGGTCCGGCACAACGGCAACCGTATGGATATCGGTGGCCACCGCTTCTTCTCCAAAAGCGATCGCGTCATGGAGTGGTGGCTGGCTCAGATGCCGATTGAAAAAGACAACGAGGCTGAGCGAACCGATCTTCGCATGCTGCTCCGTTCGCGGCGCTCCCGCATCTATTTCCTACGAAAATTCTTCGAATATCCGGTGCAGCTTACCTGGGACACACTGAGCAAACTGGGCTTGTGGCGTACTCTCCGGATCGGCCTCAGCTATCTTCGCAGTGCCCTGTTTCCAATCAAGCCGGTTACCAACCTGGAAGAATTCTTCATCAACCGCTTCGGCCGCGAGCTCTATCTGACTTTTTTCAAGTCGTACACCGAGAAGGTCTGGGGAGTTCCGTGCAACCGGATCCGTCCGGAATGGGGCGCGCAGCGCATCAAGGGACTCTCGATCCGCAAAGCCATTAGCCATTTCGTGAAACAGGCCACGAAAACGAACCACAACATTGGCCAGAAGGGAACCGAGACGTCTTTGATCGATCGGTTCCTCTACCCGAAATTCGGCCCTGGACAGATGTGGGAGGAAGTTGCTCGAAAGGTCGTTGGCGCGGGCGGAGAGGTCATCGCAGAACTCGACGTCACCGGTGTGGAGGTTCAAGAAGGCCGCGTGATTGCCGTGATGGCAGTGAATTCGGAAGGTAAGTCCCGACGTTTCGAAGGCGATTATTTTTTCTCGACAACGTCTGTGCTGGAGTTGGTGCGAGCGATCGGTGCCTCCGTGCCGGCGAGCGTGCGGCGCATCTCGGACGATCTACAGTACCGCGACTTCATTGCAGTCGGGTTGCTGCTGAAAAAGTTGAAACTGCACGATCCCGGCGATCGCCTTGGCAAACTCATTTCTGACAATTGGATTTATATCCAGGAACCGGACGTGCTCGTGGGGCGGCTGCAGATCTTCAACAACTGGAGCCCCTACCTCGTGTCCGATCCTTCGAAGGTCTGGCTCGGAGCGGAGTACTTCTGCAGGGAAGCAGACGATTTATGGCGCAAGCCTGACAGCGAGATGGCAAGGTTCACAATCGAGGAACTGGAGAGGATTGGTGTTCTCGACCGCGCCGATGTTCTTGACTGGACCGTTGCCCGCATGCCCAAGGCGTATCCGGCCTATTTTGGCTCGTACGAGCAGTTCGATCAGGTTCGGTCCTATCTGGACGGCTATGAAAACCTCTTTCTAGTTGGCCGCAACGGCATGCACAAGTACAACAATTCCGATCACTCGATGTTGACCGCCATGACCGCCGTCGACAACATCCTTAGCGGCCGCACTGATAAATCGAACATCTGGGCGGTCAACACCGAGGAGGAATATCACGAGACGCGTTCTTCTTAGCGAGCCTCCTGTAGCCTGTGATTGACGGCGATTGCCTCTCCTCCGTGCATTCCTTCCGAAGCGGCGTGGACTTCTTCTTCCTCCATGTGTTCGCGTTCCCAGTCAGAACGCAGGACCATCGCTTTGACGTGAAAATGAGACTCCTTGCGTTCATCGTCGATGCGAATCAGAATTTCTCCATTTTGCATGCGAAAGCGCGTGACTTCGGCGAGAGGCAGAAGTTGATTGGACGATCTTCCCGAGATTGCGTACACCACTTTGTCGGTCATCAAAACATATTCCGGGCACTGGACAACGGGAACCATTGCAGGATCTCCAGACATCCGTGCGATGAAATGATGTTCGGGCAGGCACTCGGCCATATGCATGCGAATGATCGTGCCTTTCTGCAATTCACTATTCTGGCCCATCAGCGTTGCTACCAACATCAGCAAAGGGAAAACGACAAACAGAATGCGTTTCATAATCTCCCAATCAGTTGCTGCTCGCGGGGTACTGATATCCCCGGCGGCAGCGGAAGTTGAGGTGCAGGTTGTGGGTGGGAAAGATGTGAATGGAATGGAATCCGGCGCTTCGGGAGGGAATTTGGTATGTAACGAGATAGCTGGCGTGAAAGTCGTCAAGTATGGCATTGGCAATTGCATCGGCGCCGTCTTTTATGCCGGATCTGCGGCCTCCGGTCGAAGCTGCCAAGTCGCTCAGAAAGGCGCGGCCCTGCCATGGAGAACCGCCGAGATCAACCGTGTAGGCCTGAACATCCTTGGCGATGAGTTTGCCGAGTGCCGCGTCGGCCGTGGTTTTGCTGATCGTGTCTTCGCCGTCTGAGAAGAGAATCAAGACCCGCCGTGCCTGTGGGTCCGTCGAGCTAGAAAACAATTGCGCCGCGAACTCGAGGCTGTCGTAAAGCGGGGTGAGACCTCCGGGCTTGGTGGCGGCCAGCATTTCTATGACGCGCGACGATCGGCAGTCACCCTGACAGATCAGGGTCGGACGCAGTCCGCTAAACGATGCGATCGAGAAACTCTGCTCAGGGATGCCGGCGGTCCTTGATATAAAGTCGATCAACTGGGCAATTTCTTCCCGGTGGCGTGGGATGGTGGAGCCGCTGGCGTCGATCAGCACTACGATTTCGAGCTTGGAAAAGTCAGCAAGAGTAAAGCTGCGGAAGTTTCTGACGATGAAATCAGTGTCAACCACTGCGATGTCGGTCGGCTTGAGAGTAGCAATGGCGTGGTTGTTCTGATCCGTAGCGGAAAAGACCAGGCGCACTTCTGAAACCTGAGACCGGAACGTGGCCTTCGGAGGGTTGTCGGACGCGGCAAGGGCTGGGATCCGGCAAACGAAGAGAAAGAAAAACGCCAGGTGGATGTGTTTCTGCGTGAGTAGTTGGCCCACACAGACTACATCGGCCCTTCGTGCTGAACTTTAGACTCCGAACCCCATTTCGCCATTACGGGCGTAATGGCCGATCTCTCGCTGAGCGCGTAGATGGTGATCGGCGTGAACCTGGGACTAATCTCTATCGCGCGTTGGCTTAGAAAAGTTAAAGCACACTTAAGCAGTGGTGAGCGCCAGATTAGGTGATGCTCACTTCCGTGTACGTCCCATAAACGTGCCGCAAGGCTTCACAGATTTCCCCCACTGTCGCGTAGGCCCTGACTGCAGCCACGATGTAAGGCATCGTATTCGCGGATGACACGTCCCCGTTCGATCCAGACTTCGGCTCTTGTGCCGCAGCTTTCTTTAAGGCCTCTAATGCTCTCTGGACTTCTTCATTCGAACGCCGCGCCCGCAGAGCCTTGAGCTTCGCCGATTGCTGCCGCGCGACGGTCTCGTCGATGTACAGAGTCTGAGGGGGCTCCTCTTCGATGGCAAACTCATTCACCCCGACGATCAACTTTTCCTTCGCTTCGACCGCCCTTTGATACTGGTAAGCAGACTCGGCGATTTCTTTCTGTGGATATCCGCGCTCGATCGCCCTTACCATGCCGCCCATGGCGTCGAGCTTGCCGAAGTAGTCGAAGGCGCCGTTTTCCATTTGCAGCGTCAGATTCTCGAGGAAATAAGAGCCTCCGAGTGGATCCACAGTTTGCGTTACACCGGATTCATAGGCAATGATCTGCTGGGTGCGTAACGCGATCCGTGCTGCTTCTTCCGTGGGAAGAGCCAACGCTTCATCGTAGGAATCGGTGTGCAGGGATTGCGTTCCGCCCAGCACCGCGGCCAGAGCCTGCAGCGCCACCCGGGCGATGTTATTCATCGGTTGCTGTGCGGGCAGGGACACTCCGGCCGTCTGCGTATGAAAGCGCATCAGCCAGGTGCGCTGGTTTTTCGCGCCGAACCGGTCCGTCATCACGTGATACCAGATCTTCCGAGCCGCGCGATACTTCGCGATCTCCTCGAAGAAGTCGTTATGCGCATTGAAGAAAAAGCTTAAACGGGAACCGAACTCGTCGACCTCAAGGCCGCGCCGGCGCGCCCACTCCACGTACTCCACGCCGTCGTACAACGTGAAAGCCAATTCTTGAAGAGCGGTCGAACCTGCTTCGCGAATGTGATATCCGCTGATCGAAATTGTGTTGAACCGCGGCGTGAACTTCGACCCGAACTCGAAGGTATCGATCACCAGCCGCATCGACGGCGCCGGCGGATAGATGTACTCCTTTTGCGCGATGTATTCCTTCAGGATGTCGTTCTGAATGGTGCCCGAAATCTTCTTCCAGTCCGCGCCCTGCTTTTCCGCCACAACCAGATACATGGCCCACAGCACCGAGGCGGGTGAATTGATGGTCATCGAAACGGTGGTCTTCTCCAGGTTGATGCCGCTGAAGAGAATCTCCATGTCCTCGAGTGAGTCGATGGCCACTCCGCACTTGCCGACTTCGCCTTCGCTCGCGGGATGATCGGAGTCGTACCCCATCAGTGTAGGAAGATCGAACGCTACCGAGAGCCCGCTGCCACCGTGCTCCAGCAAATACTTGTATCGCTGATTGGTCTCCTCGGGCGATGCGAAGCCGGAGAACTGGCGCATGGTGAAAAGCTTTCCCCGGTAGCCAGTCGCGTGAATTCCGCGTGTGAAAGGCGGCTGGCCGGGATACCCGAGATAATTTTCTTCGCTCCAGCCGGCGGGCAGATCGGCTTGCGTGTAGAGCCGGCGAATCGGAAGTCCGGAAATCGTCGTGAAACGCGCGTTTGCGTGCTCATCGACGTTGACCCCGGTGGGCGCGCCGATCGGGCGTTCCGGTGCCTTTTCCAGCGTCGGCCCCAGAGTCTTTTCGGCCCACGCTTTTTCGGCCTCGGAGGGATGCCGGTTTTCAAATACATCTGCGAGAGGACTGTCGGCGACTTGCGGCTTTAACGGCTTCTTTTCCATTCTTGATTGAACCCCAGTGCTCTTTTGATGATAGGGAAGCGGTGCGGTTGGAGCAAGGTGGATGGCGTTCGAGAGAACGACCGGTCGGTAAGGCACGGCCGAAGTCTGCAGCAGTTAAGCAGGTTCCTCACCGGCGCTATGCGCCGGTTCGGAATGACATCTGTCCTCCTGAGGGCGTAGCCGCCGCTCAGGATGACATCGTTCTTTTCTGACGGGAGAGTTCCCAAGCCTTCGCGTATTTCCACGACACATAGACTGCGTGGTAGAGGTGTAGTAGCAATCCTGCGCGGCCATCGAGAAATCCGAGGCGGAAAAAATAGTTATAGATAAAGGTAAAAAACGGACGGGCAACGATGTTCAGGAAGCTGAATCCGACCTTGCCTTTTGCGACCAGCATCTCGGCCCCGAGCGAAGAATAGCGGTTCATATGATCGATGTAGTCGGAGAGCGTTGGGTAGGAGTTGTGGATGAGCGCGCCGCTCATGATACGGCCTGTTTGGCCGTTGATTTGAACGTCCTCGTGCACGAGGCGACTCTCAAAACGGCCGGAGCCACGACGGAAGAGACGCAGCTTGGGGTCAGGCCAGAAGCCCCCATGTCGGATCCATCGTCCAAGAAAGAAGTTCTTGCGAGGAAGCCGATAGCCAGCTAACGCGACTTCGCCGTGTGGTCTCGACGTAAGAGGGCGAATTGCATCAGCCAGTCCTGACTCCAAGGACTCATCCGCGTCCAGGCTCAAAATCCACTCTCCACTAGCCTTGTCGATTGCGGAATTCTTCTGCGCTGCGTAACCTTTCCACTCTTCGATGAAGACTTGCGCGCCGAATGACTTCGCGATCTCGACCGTCCGATCGGTCGAACCGGAATCGACGACGATAATCTCTCCTTTGCCACCAGAGACCAGCGACTGCACGCTTTCGAGCGTGCGGCCGATGTTCGCTTCCTCGTTGAAAGTGATGACGACAACCGAGAGTTGCATGGGCGTCGGGGAACTCGGAATTGTCTCATAGGCGAGCTACGAGCTATGAGCCGTGAGCTGTGAGCTGCGAGCTACGAGCTACGCAGGTGAACGATCGATGAATTTTGCTCATAACTCGCAGCTCATAGCTCGTAGCTCAAAGCTCATAGCTCGTTGCTCGGTGCCATTTTCTGTCCTCGCACCGCCTCAAAAATCAGAAACACGATGAGGATCGTCAGTTCCGGCTCAATCGGGTGGCGGTAGCGTGCGTGCGGATAGACGAAGTAATAGACGGTCGGATACGTCAGCACCAGCCCCGCGTAAAGCCAGGCTGCTGGCCGTTTCTGCCGCACCATCCGGACCAGACCCCACAGCGCCAACACAGAAGTCGCGAGAAATGCCGAACTGCGAAAATCTACCGGAGAAACGCTCCCCGTCGCCTTCGGAACGCCATTCCAGTAATAGAAGAATCTCTTCAGGCTGATCACAGCGAAGCGGTCCGGATGCTCTCGCACCCAGTCGAAGGCGAATCTCTTGCATGATTCTCCGTACGCAAGTTCGCCCATCTCCTTGAATTTCACAAATTCCCCGTCGTTGAGGTTCGGTTGGAATTGCGGCATCAGCATGCCGTCGGCCGAGGGGCCGTTTCCCAGGCGAAACTGCAATCCAAAATCGTCGCGGATGAAAACAAAGCGGCCAAAGGCTTCGTAATTGCGTACGAGCCACGGCGACAACGCCACAAAAAACACAAACGATGCGAGCACGACCCCGGCCAGCGAGGGCAAGCCGCGCCGATAGCGCTGATGCCAGATCCACAATCCGGAGAAGGGGAGGAACGACAGCATGGTGGGATTAGCGAGCGCGCCGATGCCGAAGAGTGCGCCGAAGAGAATCCATTTGCCTAGACCGGGGCGCGCAGCGCTGGCGTGGGCGCCCGCGCCACCGGGAACATCGGCCAACTCCAGCGAGATCCAGAACAGGCACGCCAGCAGCAGGGGAGTGAAAGTCGTGTCCCAGAGCCAGTGAATCGACCAGTACCACACGTACGGACACAATCCCCACCCGACTGACGACCAGAATGCGATGCGGTCGTCAAAACTGTGTCGCGCAATAAAAAAGATTGGGATGCACGTCAGCGCTGCCAGCAGACTGTTGAAAATGAGCAGAGCCCATGCAGACGATTGGGTGTAAATCCCGAATACTTTGAACACGCCTCCCATCACGTACGGATAAATCGGCGGCTCCCACGCTGTTGGCCCTGTATTTCCTTCGTAAGGACTGCCGAACCCGTGACCGAGCGCGATGGAACGTGCCACTCGTCCCATCTCCCAGCCAAAGGCGAAGTGATCATCAGCGGGGCGAGTTCGGTATTCATGCAGAAGTGCAATGGCTGCGACTTGCAGCAGGAACGACAGGGGCAAGAGCCACAAAAAGAATTTGGGAAGCGCAGGCCAAGGCGATCTCGCCATCGCGCGCTAGTGTATCAGGAGGGATTTCACTTGAAGGTCCACGCGAGGTTCCCGGTCGAGAACCTCGCATAGTACGAGAGTTGTCCGCTTATTGGTTCTGCGGCGCATTCGGTTGCGGTTGCGTTTGCGGGTTGGTGTCTTGAGGCGTAATCGAAGGTTGAGCCGTGGGGGCTGCGTCTGTGCGCGGAGTGACATATGGCACGTTGGGCATGCGCCGAACCTCACCACGTGTCGCATCGCCAATATCGATGCCCGCATGATCGAGAAGCAGACCAGTCGCGCGATCGAGTTCGATTCGCGATTTCTCGTAGGCCGCTTCCGCCGAAACCAGATTCGATTCGGAAGTGGTCAACGTGGCTGCATCCTGCAGGATTGCCGTCTGCGTGGTCAATCCGACTTTCAGCTTTTGTTGATCGGCATCGAATGTCTGACGGGCGAGATCGACGGCTGACTGTGCGGCCTGGACCGCGGCCCGGTTCTGATGTACGTCAAATTGTGCGTTCCGCACCTCGACTCGCACCTGGTTCTCCAGTTGATGCTGTCGCACCAGCGCCTGCCGGTACTCCAGCGCCGCGCGCACCTGATTGGATTGCGCCAGCCGATTGCGAATCGGAATACTCAGCGTCAATCCCACGCCCTTGTCTGGCGCAGTCGAATTGACCAGTTCGTTGAGCGTGCCGCCATAGCTCACCGAATTCGCCGAATGAAACACGGGAGGTGGAGAACACATAACGTTCTGAAAAGTGCACTGGTTGTTTAAGTCTCCGCCCAGGCCTGATCCACCGTAATAGGCGAATGCATCGAGAGTCGGGAGCATGGCATTGCGCACGGCTTTGACATTAATGTCGCGTGAGTTGAGGTCGATGCGGGTTTCCACGAGTTCGGCGCGCGAATGCAGCGCGTCGTTGATCAGATCCTGGATCGGAGTCACGGCCTCATCTTGAGGAACCTGCATCACCGAGGTTGGGATGACATCGGCTTCCGCCAGCGTGGGATCTTCGATGCTCCGGCTAATGGCGTTTTTCATCAGCAATTGTTGGAGTTGCAGATTGTTCTGCGCCACGATCAGGTTTTGCTGTCCGGTTGCCACCGTGCTCTGCGCACTCACGACCTGAATCGGCGGCACGGTTCCTACCTGTGACTGCCGCTTCGCATCGTCGAGGGCTTTTTGAGCATACGTCAGCGACTCCTGCTGCACACGCACGTTCTCAAATGCATAAACCAGATCCCAGTACATATTTTCGATCTGATCGACCGTGGTGATGATTTGCAGGCGAAATGCCACATCAGAAATTTCACGATTGTTTTTGGCGATGCGGATGAATCGCGTATTGGGGAGGACGCCTAAACCTTGCAGAAGATTTTGCGTTACTCGAAACTGAAAGTTCGCGCCGAGTTGCGGCGTCAGCAGGCTCGATGTACTGTTCGTTGTCAGGTGTGTGTTGTTGAATGCCCCGGTTAGAGTTGTGCCCCACTGAAAACCCTGGGTGTAGGCAAAGTCCGCGGTGTAGGTGTTTTGCGCGATAATCCCACCTAACGCAGGGCTAAACAGGCTGGTTGAGATTGTGGCGTTCTTGTCGAGCTGGAAGGTTCCGCTCAAAACGGGATCGAAGCTTGTGATGGGCGAACCAATCCCCAGCGTGGAACTGACCAGGCCGTTCGTGCCGGTGCCCGCGCCGCCGGCCGCAACCGTTGTTCCGCCAGTGCCGGAGCCGACCGTATTCCCAAGGCCGCCCACGCCGCCTCCGGGAGTGTTCTGCACGACGCCGGTATTCACGCCCAGAATGCTCGCTCCCGATTTGGCTCGCAACAGATCCGCATCAGCGATATTCAGGTTGTAACGGGCGAGATCCAAATCCAAATTGTTTTCGAGCGCGAGCGCGACGGCGTCATTGATCGACAGGTAGATCTTGCCTTCGCGCATGAGCGAGTCAATGCGTGACGAATTCGCCAGATTCGGCTGTGGCAGTTCTTCGGGCTGATAAGGCTGGAGCACATTCGGAAAAGCCGGTCTGGGCTTGGAATAGTCCTTTAAATGCACGACCTGCGGTTGCGCAGGCTGCGGCGCTGCGGGGGCTGAGGGCGCAGGCGCCGACTGTTGTCCGCTAAGCGTGTTGGTTACGCCTCCGGTCAACATCGCCGCCGCGGCGATGTGCAACAGCGACCGGGATAAAGAGTTCGGGCGCGGCATAAGCATGGTTCTCTCCTTGCACAAACTGCTGGAATAAGTTCTGTACTACCACCGTCGATGCAGGTTGGATGCGGATTGCTCCACCACGTCATTTCATCTTAGCGGCAGACGATTGGCAGGACTGAGACCGGATTGTAAAGAATTGTGAGGACAAAACAATAGCGCCGCCTTCAGATACAGAAAGCGGCGCTATGAATGACGCTGATTTTATTGCTGAGGTTGCTGCGGTTGTTGCGGCTGTTGAGGCTGGGCCGTGATCGCGGGCAGCTCTTTGCGCGGCGCAACGTAAGGCACGTTGGGCATGCGCGTTACGACCCCCCGCGCGGCATCGTCGATGCTGACTCCCGCCCGATCCAGCAAGATGCCGGTCGCCCGATCCATCTCCAGAACCTGCTTTTCATAAGCTGCCTTGGCGGACAGCAGCGTCGACTCCGCAGTCGCCAGTGCGCTCCGGTTTTGCAGGACCGCAGTCGTGGTTGAGGTGCCGAACTGATATTTCTTCTGCTCGGCATCGAGCGACTGCTTCGCGTAGTCGACCGCGGCCTGAGCCGACGCCACGCTGGCGCGGTTCTGCTCCACGCCGAACTGCGCGTTGCGCACCTCGATGCTGATCCTGTTCTCGGTCTGCTGCAGCGCCATCTGGGACTGCCGGTACTCGAGTTCCGACCGGATCTGGACGGCCTGAGCCGCGCGGTTGCGGAGCGGGATGTTGATCTGCACTCCGACGCCCTTGTCAGGAGCAGTTGAGTTTACGAGTTGGTTCAAGGTGCTGTTGTATCCCACCGTGGGCGCTAGCGGCGCCTGCCCAAGATTGAAGTTGGGGGTACTAGTCGCGCAGCCAAACTGGTTGGGGTCGGTACAAATGTTCCCCGGATTCTGGGAGCCACCCAAGCCGTATCCGCCGTAATACGCGAAAAGGTCGAGGGTAGGCAGTAAAGCGCTACGCACGGCTTTATTGCTGATCTCCTGGCTGTTTAACTGAATTCGCGACTCCACCAATTCCGCGCGATGGCGCAGCGCCTCGGTCACCAAGTCCTCAGTAGGCTGCACCGGCTCGTTTTGCGGTACTTCCATGGTGGATGTCGGAATCACCTCGGCACTTGCCAGAATCGGATCATGCAGGGTACGGCTTAGTGCGTTCTTCATCAGCAACTGTTGGAGCTGCAGGTTCGTCTGGGCGACGGTCAGCGATTGCTGATCAGCTGCTACCGTGCTTTGCGCGCGCACGGTCTCGATCGGCGCCAGGCTGCCGATTTCGACCTGCTTCTTGGTGTCGGAAAGAGTTTTTTCGGAGAACGCCAGTGATTCCTGCTTCACTCGCAAATTTTCGTACGCATAAACCAGATCCCAATACATATTCTCGATCTGGTCGACCGTGGTTATCACCTGTAGCCGGAAGGCAACGTCCGACAGTTCACGGTTATTTTTGGCGATGCGAATGAAACGGTTGTTCGGAGCAAAGCCGAAGCCTTGCAACAAGTGCTGCGTCAGCTGGAACTTGAAATTTGAATTGAGTAGGGGACTCAATGTCGTAAACGGTGCATTCCCGACTGTCTGACGGCTGTTGTTGAAGCCTACCGTCAGGTTCGTGCCCCACTGGAATCCCTGGGTGTACAGGAAGTTTGCCGAGGTCGTGTTCTGGGGCGATGTGGGAGAGAAAGGGCTGGCTGACAAAATATGGAAGCGATCATTTTGCCAGGTGCCCGTCAGAATTGGGTCGAAGCTCGTGATGAGTGGTCCTATCCCCAGCGTCGAACTCGTAAGGCCAGCAGCACCAGCGCCTGCGCCTCCCGCACCGATCGTGGTTCCGCCAGTACCGGAACCGACCTGCCCACCTAGTCCGCCGACGCCGCCTCCGGGAGTGTTCTGCACGATGCCAAGGGGCACGCCCAAGATCGACGCGCCGGCCTTCGCGCGCAGCACGTCTGTGTCTGCGATATTCAGGTTGTAACGTGCAATCGCAATGTCCAGGTTGTTTTCCAGCGACAGCGCGATGGCGTCATTCAGCGACAAATACAACCTTCCATCGTGCATGAGCTGGTCGATACGCGAGGTATTCGCCAGATTGGGAGCGGAGAGATACCGCGGCATGTACGGACCGACGGGGTTGGGGAAATGAGACACTGGCTTGGTATAGTCCAGAGCCGGAACCTGGTGCGCTTCTGGCGGCGTGTTCTGCGGAGTGGAAGTCGCCGGCGCCTGTTGCCCCCAACACGCCACGCCCGCTATTGCTATTAGAATTACAGCAGCACCCAGCCGTAAGCTCGAAAAATATCGTGCGAATGGCATCTACTTATCTCCAATCGTTACATCTGTTCGTTAGAAACAAAAAATTGATGAAGACTTGCTGCCAAAAACAAGAATTTCGCCTGAGACCGCCCGACAATGCCCGGCCAATATGAACTCAGACATTGGTACGCAACAAACTCGCGGAAGGTTCCTGAAAACTGGAAGGTCACCTGCTTCGAGCGTGCTGTCGCATTCGTTTCGCTCTGGTTGGTCCTGAACTCGGCCGTCGCGCAAATCGGTACCGGGTCCCGGCTCGAGATGAGGATTCAGCGGAAACCATCCAGTATATCCGACATTGATTTGCTTCGTTCAGGCGCACCCGTAACTGTTACATCCGCCTTGGACCTAAGTTCGACCCGAAATGCTTTTGGATGATGAGAACGCTGCGCTGGACTCGAAGAATCACACATGCGAAATCTCAAAATGATCCTTTCGTACGACGGTGCCGACTTCTCCGGCTGGCAGGTACAGCCCGACACCCCTACCGTGCAGGGCACTCTGGCCTCGGTCATTGGACGAATCACCGGAGAAAAAGTCTTACCCCAGGGCTCCGGACGCACCGACGCGGGCGTGCACGCCCTGGCGCAGGTCGTGACATTTGTCACGGAGTCATCGGTCCCTACGGCGAATTTCCTGAAGGCCATAAACGATATTTTGCCCCCCTCGATTCGCATCCTGGAAGTGAGCGAAGTTGCGGCTGATTTCCACGCGCGACGCTCTGCCCATGCAAAAACCTACCGGTACCGTCTGTACCGCGCTTCCATTTGCCCGCCCTTTCTGGCCCGCTATGTCTGGCACTACCCGTACCCACTTGACGAAGACGTGATGGATCGCGGCGCGGCGCTGATCGCTGGAGAACATGACTTTACTTCTTTCGCCGCCGTTGATCCGGAGCGGGGGCGCGACGACGAGCCTGTTTCCAACGTGCGAACCGTTTTTCAGTCTTCCTGGCGGCGCGATGGCGACGAGCTTCTATACACAGTTCGAGGCTCGGGATTCCTTCATCACATGGTGCGCAATCTCGTCGGCACCTTTATCCTGGTCGGCCGAAAGACTCTGAAGCCGGCAGATGTCACTCGGATTCTGGGCGAGCGCAACCGTTCGTCGGCCGGCGCGACCGCTCCAGCCAGTGGCTTGTACCTGGACAATGTCGAATACTGAAACAACTCGTGAGAAACTCTGGCTGCTTCCTCTAGAACTGGCCGTTATTGTCGGACTATTTGTTGCCGACATTTATCATCACGTTCTGCTGAGCAAGACGCCGTATCTGTTCCTGCTTGGTTGGGCGTCTCTACGGCTGCGCGGCATGAGGTGGAAAGATGTCGGCTTTGCCCGTCCTCGAAGCTGGGGAAAAGCGGTTCTCCTCGGAATACTCGCCGGATTGGCGATGGAGCTTTTCGAGTTATTTGTGAGCCAACCGTTGTTGGCTCGCTGGTTTGGCAAAATGCCCGACCTGTCGGACTTCGCCGATGTGGTCGGGAACCTCAAAGCTTTCGCCATATACCTTGTGCTCATTTGGACGCTTGGTGCGCTTGGGGAAGAGATTGTCTATCGCGGTTATCTGATGAATCGGTTGGCCGGCGTATTCCGAAACACCAAGGCCGCGTGGATCGTGAGTTTGATCGTGGTCAGCGTTGTCTTCGGCTGCGGCCATCTCGATCAGGGCGCAACCGGAATGGCCGAAAATGTCTGGGACGGCTTGCTGCTGGGTGGCTTGTATCTGGCTTGCGGCCGCAATCTGGCAGTGCCCGTAATTGCTCATGCTGCCAGCGACACGATCGACATGCTTCTGATCTATCTGGGCAAGTATCCAGGGATGCATTGATGCCGGCGGCATTGCAGTCGAGAGAAGAACGTGCAAGTCGCTGCGCTTCGCACTAGGATTTGAGTATGCCGATCGATTTCCAGGTCGCAGCCCGCAGAATAGTGTCGGTGAATCCGGCTACCGGCGAGATCTTGCAGGAATTTGATTGCGCCGGAGAAAAAGAAATTCAGTCTGCAGTCGAGCGGGCAATCGCTGCGCAGGCACCATGGGCTGAGTGGGGACTGCGCCATAGGATCGAGATCCTGCGTGAGTTTCAGGCCCGGCTCTACGCCCGAAAATCCGAAGTCGCTGGCGCCATCACGCGCGAGGTAGGCAAGCCGCTGGTCGAAGCCATGGTGACCGAGGTTTTGGTCGTGCTTGATGCGGCTCGATTCCTGATCGATAACGCATGGAGTCTGCTGCGCGATGAACCTGTTCCGCACGGTAACCTCGTCACCAAGCTGAAGCGCGGATCGCTGGTCCGCGAGCCTCACGGGGTCATTGGGATCATTTCGCCCTGGAATTATCCCTTCTCGATTCCGGCGACTGAGACCCTTGCCGCGCTGGTCGCGGGAAATGCTGTGGTGCTGAAGCCATCTGAGTTGACCCCTCTGGTTGCTCTCGAACTGGCTTCTTTGTTACACGCTGCCGGGGTTCCCGAAGAAGTTTTCCAGGTGATCGTCGGCGAGGGTCCCGCGGGGGCTGCACTCGTTCGTTCCTCCATCGATAAACTGGTGTTCACCGGAAGCGTGACCACGGGTAAAAGAATTGCTGCCGCTGCCGCCGAGCGGCTTCTTCCGGTCGTCCTTGAATTGGGCGGCAAAGATCCAATGCTCGTCCTTGATGACGCTGACGTCGACGTCTGTTCCAGCGCCGCGGTCTGGGGAGCCTTCGTGAATGCCGGCCAGGCCTGTCTTTCCGTCGAGCGCTGTTACGTGCATCGCAGTTTGTACGAATCGTTCGCCCGGGCATGCGCGGCAAAAACAATGCAATTGCGCGTTGGCAACGGTCTAGATGCTCATACCGATGTTGGCCCCATGATCCAGGAACGTCAGTTACGCATTGTCGAAGCTCACGTGGAAGAGGCCAGGGCACATGGAGCGCGTGTGCTTGCCGGCGGCGCGCGGCTTCCGGATCTCGGCCCGAACTTCTACGCCCCGACTGTGCTCGCCGACGTTACACAAGACATGCGCATCATGCGCGAAGAGACTTTTGGTCCCGTGTTGCCCATCATGGCCTGCGACGACGACGAGCATGCGGTTCGGCTCGCCAATGACTCCGAATACGGCTTAGCCGCCAGTGTCTGGACCCGCGACCGAAAGCGCGGGGAGGGCGTGGCACGCCGCATACATGCCGGCACAGTAATGGTAAATGATGTCATATCCTGTTTCGGCATCAGCGAGGCGCCGCACGGCGGGGTGAAGGCCAGTGGTGTCGGTCGTACCCACGGCCGCTTCGGCCTCGACGAGATGGTGCGCGTGAAATATCTCGATATGGATCTCGTACCCGGTATCAAGAAGGTTTGGTGGCATGGTTATGGCGAGAGTTTCCGCCGCCAGATGGAGGGGTTTCTCGACATGCAGTTCGCCCGCGGGGTCTCGAAACGACTTCGCGGCGCGTTGCGCGCCGCCGGGGTTATTCGACGAAAACAGCTGTGATCGTCACAGACCTACACATTGATCCGGTCGCCATGGCTCATCGGATGTGAAATCACCAGGACCCGCACGGGGCTCGACGACGGATTTCTGACCTGATGTTTCGCGCCGGGCCTGATTCTGATGCCGCTGCCTGCTTTGATCAGCGTGGTTTCTCCCTCCACTTCCATCAACACCTCACCACTGAGAATGTAGAAGAATTGTTGTGCGCGCTCGTGGTAGTGGCGAATCTCGGCGGCTCCCGGCGGCATGAATTCTTCGATCACGCTCAACTGGGGATCTTTCACCAGATACCAGGCATCGCAATCGTCTCCCCAGCGGTAGTGTTCTGCGTTGTCGCGGCTGACTGTGCTGATCTGGCTAGTTTGCCTGGCAGCCGCGCCCGCACCTGATCCGGCTTTGCTTCTTTGCGGCATGATCTCAAAACTCCTGCGGACAGTGTACCCTGTGGCCGCGCGGCCTCGAAGCCCCGCGCTGTGACCGGTGGAGCGGAGGATCTCTCTTGGAGAGCTATTTGGCTCGATTGCGATAGAGCGAAGCGTCGACCTGCCGTGCCATGGCCTCCACATCCAAGGCCGTGTCCAGAAATGCTGCGATTCTCTCGCTCGCCTCTTGCGGTTTATAGAGCAACTCGTGATACGGCAACCGTATTGTCTTCAGATGTGCCTTGCCCTCGAGGAATGCGTCCACTTCTTTCAGGTGCTTCTCAAATGCTTTGGCGATCACTGACGGGTCGACGCCTTCTTTGTAGGTGCCACGTCGTCGCAGCATTTCATCCTGCGACGCCAGCACTTCTGTCATCGGGCGCTCCATGAAAATGACGCGATACTCACGACCTGCAGGCAGGGAAAGCAAGAGTCTTGAAATCACCTTCACAACCTTGCCTTCGGCCTCGTCAATGCAATCGGGATGATCGTGAAGCTGCTTGATTCGCTCCCACTCGAGATATCCTCGCGGATTGTCAGCGTCTGCCGCGCGCTCGCCGTCTGATAGGGCGGTCATTCCTCCTGCAACCAGCATCTGCATCATCAAGGAGGTGCCGGAACGGGGGAGACCAGAAACGATCGTAATCATGGATGCAGTGAGACTAGCAGATGCGAGTTCGCCCTCCCCGCACCGCAGGCTGAGTTACAATGAGCCCATGAGGCCAAATCCGGCGGCGCAAAGTCCATGCAGCCGCTCGAATGAGGGTATCTCCTTTGGCGACAGGTGAGGTGACCACGGCGTCCGGCATGGCAAACGTCCCGCAACTTCCCAACCACAAATTCAAGATCAAGAAAGAAGGCCAGCGCGCCTGCAACGAGAAAGACGCAAAAGGGAAGTTCTGTGGCGGTCATTTGAAGCGCTGGTTCTATACAGAGGACGTTGT
>Ga0335076_10002730_pt1 | contig 17586 bp, 14 predicted proteins | sample Lox_Sample_25_FD_206717 | JGI IMG/M metagenome (GOLD analysis project Ga0335076, IMG submission 206717) | Soil microbial communities from Loxahatchee National Wildlife Refuge, Florida, United States - Lox_Sample_2.5 | ecosystem: Environmental > Terrestrial > Soil > Wetlands | place: USA... | reverse complement strand
CCGAGGCCGAGCTGCCGTCCGAGCTCCGCGAGATCGCCACCAGCCTGGCCATCGCGGGCGGCATGCCCCTGGACCGCGTGCAGGTCTGCGAGGACCTGCTGGTCGCGCTCGAGCGCGAGCTCGACTGCCTGCGCGCAGGCGACTTCGCCTCGGTCTTGGACCGCTATCGCAAATCGTTCAGAATGACGGGAGCGAAGGTGCGCATCGGCGGACCGGGGGTCGCCCGAGAGGTGATCGGAACGGTGCTGGGTGTGGACGAAGAAGGGGCGCTCCTGGTTCGACCGCGCGGAAGCGCGGCGGAGCCGGTCGAGCGCGTCCTGGCGGGAGACGTGACCGTGCTCCGCGGGGAGGCCTAGCGCGCTTGCTCCTCACGATCGACATCGGCAACACGCACGTGGTGCTCGGCGTCTTCGAGGGCGAGCGGCTCGCACATCACTGGCGCATCGGCACGCATCGCCAGGACACCTCCGACGAGTGCGCGGCGACGCTGCGCTCGCTGTTCGAGCTGGGCGGCGTCGAGCGCGGCTCCGTGCGCGACAGCATCATCTCGTGCGTCGTCCCGCCGCTCCTGCCCATCTTCGAGCGCACGTGCGAGAAGCTGGTGGGGCGGCCGGCGCTCGTGGTGGGGCCGGGAATCCGCACCGGCATGCCGATCCGCGTGGAGAACCCGCGCGAGGTCGGCGCGGACCGCATCGTGAACGCCGTCGCGACGATCGCGCTGGTGGGCGCGCCCGCGATCGCGATCGACTTCGGCACCGCGACGAGCTTCGACTGCATTTCGGCCGCAGGCGAGTTCGTCGGCGGCGCGATCTACCCGGGCGTGTTCGTTTCGCTCGAAGCGCTCGTGAACCGCGCCTCGAAGCTCTCGTCGGTCGAGATCGTGCGCCCGCCCAGCGTGATCGGGCGCAACACGACCCACAACCTGCAATCGGGCATGGTGTTCGGCTACGCCGGAATGGTCGACACCATGGTGCGTCGCATCCGCAAAGAGCTCGGCGAGGACGCCCGGGTCATCGCCACGGGCGGCCTCGCGGGACTGATCGCGAGCGAGACCGAGACGATCGAACGCGTGGAGCCCTTCCTGACCTTGGAAGGGCTTCGGCTCATCTACGAACGAAATCGAGACAAAGAGAAGGAGGACCAGGCATGAACGACCCCCGCCGGTGCATCAACTTCGCATTGATCGGACACGGCGGAGACGGAAAGACGACGCTGGCCGATTCGCTCCTCTTCGCCGCGGGAGTCACGAACCGGCTCGGCCGCGTCGACGACGGCACGTCGTTCATGAACTGGCTGCCGGAAGAGAAGGGCCGGCGCGCCAGCATCTCGACCTCGGTCTGCTCCTTCGCGCACGGCGACGCCGAGCTCGCGGTGCTCGACGTGCCGGGCGACGCGAACTTCGGCGGCGAGCTGCGCGGCGCGCTCGCTGCAGCCGACAACGCGGTGATCGTGCTGTCGGGCCAGGACGGCATGAAGTTCGGCACCGAGCGCGCGTACCGCTACGCGCGCGATCACCACCTGGGCCTCGCCGCGGTCGCGAACAAGCTCGACCTCGAGCGCGCGGACTACGACCGCGTCGCGAAGGAGCTCGAAGAGGCGCTCGGGGTGCGCGTGGTGAAGCTCCACATGCCGATCGGGCGCGGCGAGACGTTCAAAGGCTTCGTCGACCTGTTGACCGGCCGCGCCCACGTGCTCGGCGGCGACGGCAAGACCACCACGCAGGACGCGCCGGCGGACCTCGCCGACGCAATCGCCGCCGCGAAGCTCGCGATGATCGAGGCCGTCGCCGAAGCCGACGACGCGCTGCTCGAGAAGTACCTGGAGCAGGGCGAGCTCTCCGAAGCCGAGATCCTGGCGACGCTGCGCAAGGGCGTGCGCGACGACACGCTCCTGCCGCTCCTCTGCGCGGCCAGCGCGCGGAACATCGGCGGCGCCGCGCTGCTCGAAGCGGCCGAGAGCATCTTCCCGAGCGCGTCGGAGGCATCGCCGCACAAGGCGCTGCAGAGCGAGAACGAAGTCGAGCTCGCGGCCGACCCCGGCGCACACGTGTCGGCGCTCGTGTGGAAGTCGGTCGCCGACCGCTACGCGGGCGTGCTCTCCGTGCTGCGCGTGTTCTCGGGCACGCTCAAGAAGGACATGACGGTGCTGAACGCGCGCACCGGCGGGCGCGAGCGCATCGGCAAGCTGCTGCGCCTGCGCGGCGAGCAGACCGAAGAGGTCGAGTCCGTGCTGCCCGGCCAGATCGCGGCGATCCCGAAGCTCAAGGACACGCACACGGGCGACACGCTGTGCGACGAGAAGCACGGCCTGCGGATCGCGATGGAGGCGCCGCCGCACGGGGTGATCTCGTTCGCCGTCGAGGCGGAGAACAAGGGCGAGGAAGACAAGGTCTTCGAGGCGCTGCACCGCATCGTCGACGAGGACCAGAGCCTGACCTTGAAGCGCGACGAGCGCACCGGCGAGTTCCTGCTCACCGGGCTCGGCCAGCTACACATCGAAGTGTCGCTCGAGAAGGTTGCGCGCGTCTTCCACGTGCGCGTGAAGCTCCGGCCGCCCAAGGTGCCGTACCTGGAGACGATCAAGGGCAAGGCCGAGAACGTCGAGGGCAAGCTGAAGAAGCAGTCCGGCGGGCGCGGCCAGTTCGGCGTCTGCTACCTGTCCGTCGAGCCCGGCGAGCGCGGCTCGGGCGTCGTGTTCCTCGACGAGATCGTCGGCGGCTCGATTCCGCGCCAGTTCATCCCCGCCGTCGAGAAGGGTGTCCGCGAGACCTGCGACCGCGGCGTCATCGCGAACTGCCACCTGACCGACCTCCGCGTGTCGGTCACCGACGGCAAGTACCACACGGTCGACAGCTCGGAGATGGCGTTCAAGACCGCGGGCAGCCTGGCGCTGCGCGCCGCCGTGAACGCCGCCAGGCCGATCCTGCTCGAGCCGATCATGACCCTCAGCGTGACGGTCCCGGACCAGTTCGTCGGCGATGTCATGGGCAACCTGAACAGCCGGCGCGGGCGCGTCGCAGGCGTCGAAGCGCGCGGACATTCCGAGGTGATCAAGGCGCACGTGCCGATGGCCGAAGTGCTCTCGTACGCATCCGACCTCACGAGCATGACCGGTGGCCAAGGCAGCTTCGACATGGAGTTCTCGCACTATGAGGAGGCTCCCGCGGCGGTCCAGGAGCGCGTCGTCGCAGAAGCGGCGAAGCACCGGCACGCCGAGGAGTGACGCCTCGGCCGGGAGCCGCCCGTGACTCCCGACCAATCGGCGATTCTCGAAGCCCTCGGCCCCGCGCGGCGCTTCGCCGACCCCGGCGGTCCGGTCGAAGGCCGCCGCATGGCCGCGAGCGGCGCGCTGCCGATGCCGCCGCCGCAGCTCGTGACCGTGCTGTGCGCGCTCGCGCTCGATCCCGACGCGGGCGTGGCCGACCAGGCGAAGGCGTCGCTCCGGGCCCTGCCCGACCGCGTCGCCGACACCGCGCTCGCCGCGAAGCTCGACTGTCACTCGCTCGCGATCTGCGCGGAGATCTTCCGCGAGAACGGCCCGCGCGCCGAGAAGATCGCGCTGAACCCGTCGACCGCGGACGCCACGTGCTGCTTCCTCGCCACGCTGCCGAACCCGCGCCTGGTCGAGATCCTGGCGCAGAACCAGGTGCGGCTGCTGCGCTGCGAGGCGCTCGTGGAAGCGCTCGGCGAGAACCCGCTGACGGGCATGGCGACGATCGACCGCATCCTGCACTTCCTCGGCGTCGAGCGCGGCGAGCACGAGGAGCCCGAGCCCGAGCGCAAGGCCGAGGACGTGCCCGTGCCGCCGCCGCCCGACCCGGCCAGCGCCGACGCCGAAGCGCCCGCGGTCGACCTGGCCGACGGCAGCGACATTCCGGCCGAGCTCACCGACGAGGCCGACAAGGACCTCGACGACGACCAGAAGGAGGAGCGCAACCGCAACATCATGGCGGCCGTGTCGACCATGTCGGTCATGGAGAAGATGAAGCTCGCGCGCTTCGGCAACACCGGCGCACGCGGCGTGCTCGTGCGCGACCGCAACAAGCTGGTCGCCGCGGCCGCGATCCGGAACCCGAAGATCAGCGACAGCGAGGTCGAGTCCTACGCCCGTTCGCGCCAGCTGTCCGACGAAGTCATCCGCATCATCTCGAACAACCGCCAGTGGACGCGGAACTACCCGGTGAAGCTCGGGCTGGTCATGAACCCGAAGTGCCCGCCCGGCACGGCCATCAAGTTCCTGAATTTCCTCACCGATCGGGACTTGGGAACGATCATGCGCAGCCGAGACGTGCCCGGCCCCATCTCGGTGCAGGCGCGGCGCATCCTGGCGCGCAAGGGAAAGTCGTAGATGGGAACGGCCGACCGCGAAGCGCACGAGATCCACGGCCGCGTGGTGTACTTCGGGCCGACCGGCGCGGGGAAGAGCGCGAACCTCGCGTTCATCCAGCGCAAGCTGAAGCGCGAGCACCGCGGCGAGCTCACCAAGAAGACCGCGAAGGACGGCACGACCACGTACGACGTGCTGCCCGTCTCGCTGGGTGCCGTGCGCGGCTACAAGACGTCGATCGAGATCAGCACCGTCCCCGGCTCGCCGCAGGCCGCGGCCATCCGGCGCGAGCTGATGAAGGACGTCGACGGCGTGGTGTTCGTGGCGGACCTCCGCCCCGAGCGGCACGATGCGACGCTCGCGTCCGCGGCCGAGCTGCGGCAGCACTTCTCGGCGCAAGGGCGCAAGCTCGAGGAAGTGCCGCTGGTGCTCCAGTACAACCGCCGCGACCAGGTCGACGAGAACGCCGTCGAGCGGCTGCACCGCAAGCTGGGCTTGAAGGGCGCGTGCTTCGAGGCCGTGGCGTCGGACGGCACGGGCGTACTGCAGACGCTGACGACCTTGTCGAAGCTGGTCCTGGCGGACCTGCGCAAGGCGCTCGACGAAGAAGTGTCGCGCCCGACGCCGGCGAAGGCGCGCGTCGCGAAGACCGTCGATCCGCTCGAGCCGCCCACGGGCACCGGCGCATTGACCGCGCGCGTCCGGCCCGGCGAGAAGGGCTTCTCCATCGAGAGCGCCGGCCCGGTCGACGGCGCGGGCTCGGAAATCACGATCCCCCTGCGCCTGATCGACGAAGCGAGCGGGCGCCGCGTGGAGATCGCGGTCCGCATCGCGATCGACTCGTAGGAGCGCGGCGTGCGCAAGCGTCTGGCCATCGTCGGGCACTCGGACGAGGGACTGGGCCTGATCCCGCTGCTCGAAGCGAACCCCGACGTCGAGCTCTGCGCGGTGCTGACGGACGATGCCGACGCGACGCGCCGCGGGCTCGTGCGCGTGGACCCGAAGTACGCGGTGCGCTCGTACTCGCTCGTGTCGACGGATCCCGAGGCCGTGCTGCGCACGCCCGGGCTCGTGGCGCTGATCGACGCCGAAGCGCCGGCGAGCCTGCGCGGCGTGTTCACCGACGCGGCCGACCGCGGCGTGCAGGTCACGACCCCGCTCATCGCGAAGCTGCTCTATGCGTTCGGGCCGGTCGACGCGGCGCGGAAGCCCGACCTGCTGCAGGCACTCGGCGAGATCCTCGAGTCGTACAACCTCACCGTCGACCGGCGCGGGCTGCTGAACCGGATCCTGCAGATCGCGGTCGGCTCGACGGGCGCGGACCGCGGCTCGGTATTGTTGTGGGACGCCGACGCGCAGGCGCTGCGCGTCGAGGTCGCGCTCGGCATCGAGAAGGAAGTCCTGCCGAAGATCCGCATCCGCTCGGGCGAAGGCATCGCGGGGCGCGCGTTCGCGGAGAAGCGGCCGATCCTGCTATCGGGCAAGGCCGACCAGCGCCGCTACGAGATCACGCGGGAGCGCAGCGACGTGGAGTCCGCGATCTCGGCGCCGCTCATCCACGGCGACCGCGTGCTCGGCGTGCTGAACCTGTCGCACAGCTTGCGGCGCGGCGCGTTCTCGAACGAGGACTTCGACTTCGTCACCCGCCTCGCGGCGATCGACGCGAAGATCATCACGCGCGCCGACGAATACCACCGGCTGTTGCGCGACTCCGAGCGGCTGCGCGCGCAGGGCCTCGTGCGCGACGTCATGGCGCAGCCCGAGCCGCTGCAGCGGCGCCTGTCGGAAGTGTGTCGCGCGGTGGCGGCCGATCTGTCGGGCGGCGTGGCGCACGTGTTCCTCACCGATCCAGAGCTCGGCTCCCTCGCGCTGCGCGGCTCGTCGACCGACATGGACCTGCTCGCCGCCCCCTACCGCATCCAGCCGAGCGAAGGCCTGCACGGCTGGGTCGCGCGGAAGAAGGAGGCGGTGGTGCTGTCGCAGGCGGCGGGCACGGGCTGCGCGTGCTTCGCCGTGCTGCCGCTCATCGCGCGCGGCGAGCTGGTCGGGTTGCTCTCGTTCGAAGGCATGCTGTCGAGCGGCACGCCCGAGCTCGTGCGCGAACGGATCTCGGCGATCGGCGACGCGCTGGCGAGCGAGCTGGTCGACACGCTGCGCTCGCTCTTCATGGAGCGCGAGGCCACGAAGACCGCGGCGATCACCGAGCTGGCGGCGCGCCTCGGCTCGGCGGGCGATCCCGCGCAGCTACACCGTTCGGTGACGTCGTCGGCGGCGATGATTCTCGAGGCCGAGCACGCGGTGCTGCGCCTGCAGGACTCGGCGACGGGCCGCTATCAGATCCGCTCCTACTTCGGCTCGGCCGACAGCGACGCGCAGGCGGGTCTGCTCGAGCTCGAGAAGGCGCTCTCGATCCGCGCGCTGTCGCAGCAGAAGGCGGTGCGCGTGCTCGACCTGGCGAAGGACCCGGAGCTCGCCGCGCACCACGCGGACGTGGTCTCGGCGCTGTCGTGGCCGCTGCGCCGTGACGGCCGCGTGCTGGGCTCGCTGTCCCTGCTCGGCAAGGTCAGCCGCGACGCGCTCACGAGCGAGAGCTTCTCGGCGCAGGACCAGGCTCTGCTCGGCCGTTTCGCCGAGCACGTGCAGCAGGCGCTCGAGCAGGTCGGCGAGCGCGAGCGCATGCGCCACCAGCGCCGCTTCGACGAGCTCACCGGTCTGCCGAACGCCACGCACGTCGGCGAGCGCATCGAGGAGGAGATCGCGCGCTCGGGCCGCGCCGGCCGCGGCTTCGCGGTGATCCGCTTCCGCGTCGACGGGCTCGCCGAGCTCCTCTCGGCCGCCGAGCCCGCACGCGGCGAGCGGCTGGCGCTCTCGCTCGCGCAGGAGCTCCGCGCGGGTCTGCGCGAGTTCGACGTCATCGGCCGCACGTCGCCCGACACGTTCCTGATCCTCGTGCCCGAGCCCGAGGGCGACGTCGCCGCCCTGCTCGGCCCGCTCGCGCGGCGCGCGCGCGAGGCGATTCGCCGCGAACCCGACGCGGGCCCCGGCGACGCCCTGCGGCTCGAGTTCGGCTACGCGACCTTCCCTGCCGACGGCACCACCTCGCGCACCCTGCTCGAGGCCGCGCGCCGCACGCGCATCACCGACTAGGGGCCCTTGCTCCAGGGCGCGTCGGCGCGCGCGACGCCGAGCGCTTCTGCGACACCTTTCTGTGTCACCTGGCCTCGGTAGCAGTTCACGCCGCGCGCGAGCGCCGGATTGGCGCGCAGCGCCGCGTCGACTCCGCGCTGGCACAGCTCCATCAGGTACGGGAGCGTCGCGTTGTTGAGCGCGAGGGTGGACGTGCGCGGCACGGCGCCCGGCATGTTCGGCACGCCGTAGTGGATCACGCCGTCGACGGTGTAGATCGGCTTCGTGTGCGAGGTCGGCCGGATCGTCTCGACGCAGCCGCCCTGGTCCACCGCCACGTCGACGATCACCGAGCCGCGCTTCATCTGGCTCACGAGTCCGCGCTTCACGAGCACCGGCGCGCGCGCGCCGGGCACGAGCACGGCGCCGATCACGATGTCGGCCTCGAGCACCGCCTGCTCCAGGTTCACCACGTTCGAGTACAGGGTCGAGATCCCGCCGTGGTAGATGTCGTACAGGTGCGACAGCCGGCGCTGGTCGATGTCGAGCACCGACACCTCGGCGCCGAGTCCGACCGCCATGCGCACCGCAGCCGTGCCGACGATCCCCGCGCCGATCACCGTGACTCGCCCGCGCGGCACGCCCGGCACGCCGCCGAGCAGCACGCCGCGGCCGCCCTGGTCGCCCTGCAGATAGTGCGCGCCGATCTGCACCGCGAGCCGCCCGGCGACCTCGCTCATGGGCACCAGGAGCGGCAGCGAGCCGTCGTCGAGCTGCACGGTCTCGTAGCCGATCGCGACGATGCCGCGCTCGAGGATCGCGCGCGTCAGCGCGGGCTCGGGCGCCAGGTGCAGGAAGTCGAACAGCGTCTGGCCCGGCCGCATCGCCGCGATCTCGCTCGGCGTGGGCTCCTTCACCTTGGTGACGACTTCGCTCGCGCCGATCACCTCCTCGGGTGACTTCGCGATCGAGGCGCCGGCGGCCTCGTACTGCTCGTCGGCGAAGCCGCTCGCGTCGCCCGCGCCGGACTCGAGGAGCACCTCGTGGCCCGCCGCGACGAGCGTGCGCGCACCGGCGGGAAGCAGCGCGACGCGCAGCTCGCGGTCCTTGGTCTCGCGCAACACGCCGACGCGCATGGCCCGGCTCCTCTCCTGAGACGGGCGCCAGGATAGCGCGCGCACGCCGCGGCTCGGGGGGAGGATCGGGCGCGCGAGCCCCGAACTGGAGACGCGCGCAATCCCAAATCTTCTCCAGCAACCCGTCCGTATACGAGGGGGAGCGAGGGCCGCCCCGAGCGACCTCGCAAGCGGCGCAGCCGCGCGCAGTCCCAATTCTTCTCGAGCAACCCGTCCGAGTCTGCGAGGGGGAGCGAGGGCCGCCCCGAGCGACCCCGCAAGCGGCGCAGCCGCGCGCAGTCCCAATTCTTCTCGAGCAACCCGTCCGAGTCTGCGAGGGGGAGCGAGGGCCGCCCCGAGCGACCCCGCAAGCGGCGCAGCCGCGCGCAGCGAGCCGCAGGCGAGCGAAGCTCACCAGACAGGCCGGCTCGCCTGCCCGCTGTGCGTGACTTCCTGCTCGACACCGTCGGACACGCGCGCCACGAACAGGTGACTTTCCGTCACGTCGCCGCGCGCCGACGCGTACACCACGAAGCGCCCGTCCGGCGAGACCGCCGGGAATTCCTCGGGGTAGTCCGTCTTCGTGATCTGGTGCTTCGAGCCGCCGTCGGGCCGCATGATCCAGATGTCGGAGTTGCCCGACGACATGTCGCGCTCGAACACGATCCACTTGCCGTCGCGCGAGAAGCGCGGGTGACTGCCGCGCGTGATCTCGTGGACCTCGTCCGAGCCCAGCGTCGCCGTGAGGATGATCGAGTCGAGCTTCGAGTGCGGCTCTTTCCGCGCGAACACCATGGTGCGGCCGTCGGGCGCCACGTCGGGCGTGGAGCAGCCCCGCGTGCCGCGCACGATCTGGTCGCCGCCCTCGTCCGTGTTGATCCAGATGACGCCGGCCTTCTTGCCCTCGGGCAGCGCCTGGATGCCGTGCCAGATGAGGCGGATCGGCCCGTCCGCCATGGCCGCACCCAGCCCGCTGCGGTTGCGCGACACCTGCGACCACGCGCCCGACAGGTGGTTCCACGTCCAGAGCGTGAGCTGGCCTTCGTACGGATCCACGCGGCCCACGAGCAGCCGCGTGCCGTCGGTGCTCCAGTCGAGCGGGAACGCCTGGCCGGCGTCGGGCACGGTCGTCACGACGCCCGAGCGCAGGTCGAGCAGCGCGAGGGAAGTGCGCGAATTCCTCTTTGCCTTGCCGTAATCGATGTCGTCGTCGGGCCGGTCGATCGAGAGCGCGTCGCGGAACTGCTCCGCCGACAGGATCCCCTGCGACGGCGTGTCCTGGACGAACGCGATGGGATCGGCGGGCAGGTCGCTCTCCGAGATGTGGCTGAAGCAGCCCGTCGCGGCGAACGCGAGCGTGAGCGCCAGCGCGGCGCTAGCGAACGGCGCGGCCGCGGAACGCGCGCGCGCCGGCGTCCCACTCGAAGAGCGCGGCGTTGCCGACGCCGGAGTCCGCCACGGCGACGACGAGCTGCGCGGCGTCGGGATAGAGAGGCTTCTCATCCGGGCCGAGCGCGCCGGCGGCGTCGGCGTGGGACAGGTACGCCGCGGTGTCGACATGAGAGTGGTAGATGACGAGGAGCTTCTCCCCCGCGGACTCGGCGCTGCGCAACGCATTCCACAACTCCTGCTCGTCGATCCAGAACGCACGCGTCGCGTCGAGGTTCGACTCCCCCCGCGCGACCCGCTGGCTTTGGACGTTCGCGCAGCGAATCACGTGCAATGGGCCTTCGCGCTCCGTCCCCATGAGCAGCCCACAGCACTCTTCGGGATAGCACTCGCGCGCATGCTGGAAAACCTCGAGCAGGAGCTCGCGCGGCAGCTGCGCGGGCTCCGCGCCGGGGTCCGCCACGGCGGCCGCGCGCTCGCGCCAATCGTCCATGTCTAGATCTCGTAGCTCGTGGGCTCGAGCGGCGCGCGTGACACGCCGCGCGCCGCGGCCTCGCGACACAGATCGGCGACACTGTGCGCCGAGAGCGCCTGCTCCTGCGCGGCGCGCACGAGATCCCACACGAAATCGGGCGAGAGCGCCGAGTGCCCCTTCTCGAGCTCGGGCAGGGTCAGCACGCTGCCCTGGACGGCGCGCACGATGTCGGACAGGCGAATGGCGTCGGGGCGGCGCGCCAGCTGGTAGCCGCCGCCCGGGCCGCGCTTGCTGATCACCAGGCCGGCACGGCGCAGGCGCTGGAAGATCTGCTCCAGATAGCGCGCGGGGATCGCCTGCCGGCGGCCGACCTCGACGAGCGGCACCGGCCGTGCGCCGCCGTTGTAGGCGAGGTCGAAGATGCCGTAGATCGCGTAGCGGACTTGCTGCGTCGCGCGCATGTCTGCGCACTGGACCGTAGCGTGAAATGGCGAGCCGGGCCGGTACACTCCGCCGCCCGTGCTCCAGCTCGACCAGCTCGCGAAATCGTTCGGCGGCCGCACGCTCTTCGAGGCTGCCAGCCTCGACGTGCGCCCAGGCGACCGCATCGGCCTCGTCGGCAAGAACGGCGCCGGCAAGACGACGCTGCTGCGCATCCTCGCCGGCGAGGACGCGCCCGACACCGGAGCGGTTCACCTCGCGCGCGGCGCGCGCATCGGCTACCTGCGCCAGGAGGTGAGCGCGGTCTCCGAGCGCACGGTGCTCGCCGAGGCCGAGACCGCGCTGGCGCACCTGCGCGCGCTGGAAGCGAAGCTGCGCGCGCTCGAGCACGAGATCGCGGAGACCGAGGGCGAGCCCTCCGAGTCACTGGCCGCGCGCTACGACGCCGCCCAGCGCGCGTTCGAAGCCGCGGGCGGCTTCTCGGCCGACGCCGAGCTGCGCGCGACGCTCGTAGGGCTCGGGCTCGGCCCCGAGAAATGGCACGAGCCGCTGCGCAAGCTCTCGGGCGGCTGGCTCATGCGGGTGGAGCTCGCGAAGCTGCTCATCGCGAAGCCGGAGCTCCTGCTGCTCGACGAGCCGACGAACCACCTGGACCTGCCGTCCATCGCCTGGTTCGAAGGCGTGCTCGCCACGTACGAAGGCGCGGTGGTCGTGGTCTCGCACGACCGCGTCTTCCTCGACCGCCACACGAATCGCATCGCCGAGCTCGAGTCTTCGCGGCTCACCGCGTACCGCGGCAACTACTCGGCGTACGTGCAGCAGAAGGCGCTGCGCCAGGACGACGTCGACGCGCGCCGCGCGAACTTGGAGCGCGCGATCGCGCACAAGGAGAAGTTCGTCGCGCGCTTCCGCTACGGCACCAAAGCCAGCCAGGCGCAGAGCCGCCTGAAGGCGATCGACAAACTGCAGGCCGAGCTCGACACGCTGCCCGAAGCGGCGCGCGCGCGGAAGATGCGCGCGCAGTTCGCGAGCGGCGTGCGCACGGGCGAGGTCGTGCTGCGTATGGAGCGCATCGCGAAGGCGTACGCCGAAAACGTGGTCTACCGCGCGCTCGACTTCGAGATGAAGCGCGGCGAGCGCGTGGCGCTCGTCGGCCCGAACGGCGCGGGCAAGTCGACACTCCTGCGCATGGCGGCCGGCGTGCTGCCGCCCGACCGCGGCGACTGCGAGCTGGGCCACAACGTGCAGGGCGCGTTCTACGCGCAGCACCAGGTCGACGCGCTCGAGCCGTCGCACACCGTGCTGGGCGAGCTCGAAGCCCACGCGAAGCTCGACGACGTGCCGCGCCTGCGCGGCATCCTGGGCGCGTTTCTCTTCTCCGGCGACGACGTCGACAAGAAGGTCGCCGTGCTGTCGGGCGGCGAGAAGGCGCGGCTCGCGCTCGCGAAGCTGCTGCTCGCGCGCGCGAACTTCCTCGTGCTCGACGAGCCGACGAACCACTTGGACATGGACGCGCGCGACGTGCTCACCGACGCCCTCGTGGACTACGAGGGCACGCTGCTCTTCGTGAGCCACGACCGCCGCTTCATCGAGTCGCTCGCGACCCGCATCGTCGAGATCACGCCGGGCGACGGCGAGGCGCGCGTGCGCGGCTTCCTCGGCGGCTTCACGGCGTACTCGGACGCGGTCGCGCGCGAGGCGGCGGCCGCGAGCGCCCCACCGGCGCGCGCTGCCGCGCCGCCCGCCGCGAAGGACGCGCCCGAGAAGCGCGCCGCGCGCCCGCGCAACAACGCGCAGCGGCAGAAGCGCGAGCGCCGCGAAGCGCTCGAGCTCGAGATCGAGTCTCTCGAGGCCGCGCTGACTCGGCTCGACTGGCTCGCAGCCGATCCGACCACGGCGAAGGACGGCGAGCGCATGCGCGAGATCTCCGCCGAACGGCGCGCGAGCAAGGAGAAGCTCGACGCACTCTACGCGGACTGGGAGCGGCTCGCGGCGGAGCTCGACGCTTGAAGGCCCGCCTGCTTGGCGCGCGGCCCGGCCTCCGTTAGCATCGGCCCCGACCCCCACCGTGCCCAGGTGGTGAAATTGGTAGACACGCAAGATTCAGGGTCTTGTGTCCGCAAGGACGTGCTGGTTCGAGTCCAGTCCTGGGCACCCCGCGAGCGCACGCGTGCGGCGACCGTCGGCCGCGCGTAGGCTCGCGAAGGGCGCGCTCGGGACGCTGGGCCTGTACGGCCTCGCCGCGCGCGCGCGCCGCTGGCCCTACCGCAACGTGCGCTCGCTGCGCTTCGAGGTCGAAGGCCGGACGGTCGAGTTCGGCACCGGCGACCCGCTCTCGCACTGGTGGTTCTTTCCGCGCTACGCCAGGGGCCGGCTGCACGAGCCGCGCGAGACCCGGCTCATCGTGCGCGCGCTCGCGGGCGCGCGCGCGTTCGCCGACGTGGGCGCGAACCTCGGCTGGTACACGTGCGTCGCCGCGGCGCACCTGCCCGAGGGGACGGTGCACGCGTTCGAGATGGACGCCGGGAACTTCGCGGCGCTCGAGGCCAACGTGAAGCGGAACGGCTTCACGAACGTGGTCGCCCGACACGCCGCGGTGTCGGACCGCGCAGGCACGGCGAAGTACCGGCGCCCGCCGGCCGACGCGCACGGCGCGCTGTTCAAGCTGGATGCGGGCGCCGGCGGCGCGGGCGAACTCGTCTCGGTCGAGACCGTGGCGCTCGACGACTACTTCGCCGACCGCGTGCCGCCCGACGTGGTGAAGCTCGACGTCGAGGGCGCCGAGCTCTTCGTGCTGCGCGGCATGCGGCGCCTGCTCGAGAGTCACGCGCCGCGGCTCTTCCTCGAGATCCACCCGGGCGGGCTCGCCTCGTTCGGGCACTCGCCCGCCGAGGTCGCCGATTTCCTGCACGCGCGCGGCTACGCGCTCGAGGACCTCGACACGGGCGCGCCTCTCGGCGACCCGCGCGCGCTGCGCTTCAACACGGCGGTTCAGGCGCGGCGGTCGAGCTCGATCGCGTAGCGCAGGTCGGACAGGAACTCGGGGATCGCCGCCGCCACGCGGTGCCAGTTCGGGATCAGCGGCGCGCGCATCGGGTCGCGCACGAACGCGAGCCCCGCCGCGCGCAGCCCCGCCGTGAACGTCTCGACCATGAGCTCCTCGTCGTGCGGGTCGAAGCGCAGGCCGTTGATGCGCGAGTCGGCCGCGTAGGCGGTGATCGTGTCCTGCGCCTGGCGCAGGTAGGCGGCGCAGAGCGTGTTCAGGAAGCCCGCGTCGAACTGCACGCCCACGCTCGCCAGGTTGCGGAAGAGCGACGTCGCGATGTCGATCACCATGCGGTGCAGCCCGCGCGACGGGTCGAGCGGCGACAGCTCCTGGTGTTTGTGGTCGTAGTTGTCGGCGAGCTCGACCTGGCAGATGCGCTGCGGCGACGCGTTGCGGAACACCTCGGCGAGCAGCCCCACCTCGAGCCCCCAGTCGCTCGGGATGCGCACCTGCCGCGCCAGCGCCGTCTTCATGGAGAACTCGCCCGCGAGCGGGTAGCGGAAGCCGTGCACGAACTCGAGCAGCGGCAGCGGCGTGTCGAGCGTGCTCTTCAAGGAACGGATGAGCGGTGTGACGAAGAGTCGCGTCACTCTTCCGTGTAGCCGGTCCGTTGCGCGGCCGTAGTAGCCCTTGCAGTAGTCGTAGTCGAGGTGCGGCGACAGGACCGGGTAGCAGAGCCGCGCGAGGAACTCGCGCTCGTACGTGAGGATGTCGCAGTCGTGGAAGGCGAGCGCGTCGACGTCGGCCAGTGCGAGCGCGCAGCCGGCGCCGAGCCACACCGCCCGGCCTTTCCCGTCGGGCCCCGGCTCCAGTCCGCTGGCGCGCTGGCGCGCGAGCAGCTCGCCCACGGTCGGCCCGCTGCCCCACACGCACACGGCCTCGGGCAGCACCTGGAAGAAGTCCCGCACGCGGCGGAACTCTTCCGGGTCGGCCGTGCCCGACACGCTCACCACCACGCGGTGCAGGTACGAGACTTCGCGCAGCACCTCGACGATTCCGCGCAGCCCCGGCCCGTTCACCTCGCTGTACAGGCACGGCAACACGAGCGCCATCGGCCGCTCGCGCGCGAAGTACTTGAGCTCGGCCTCGAGGCGGCCGAGCGACGCCGGCGCCAGGCGGTGCAAGGTCGTGATCACGCCGTTCTGGTAGAAGTCGCTCATGCGAGCGACGAGCTTAACCGCAAAGGCCGCCGATTTGGAAATCGCCTGATGGCGCGCCGCGGCGCCAAGACACCGCCGCGGAAGCGGCTCGGGCTCGCGCTCGGCGCGGGCGGCGCGCGCGGGCTGGCCCATGCCGGCGTGCTCTTCGGCCTGGCCGAAGCGGGAGTCCCGGTCGACGCGATCGCGGGCACGAGCAGCGGGGCGCTGGTCGGCGCGCTCTGGGCCACGGGCCAGCTCGAGCTGTTCGCGAACGAGCTCCGCGACCGCGAGCTGTCGGACCTGGTCCGCTACCTCGACCCCGTCTGGCCGCGCGAAGGGCTCCTGTCGGGCGAGCGCGCCACCAGCTACCTGCGCGGTCTGCTCGGCGACTGGCGCATCGAAGACCTGCCGATCCGCTTCGCGGCCGTCGCCGTCGACCTCGTCACGGGCGAAGAGGTCTGGATCCGCGAGGGCCGGCTGCTCGACGCCGTGCGCGCGAGCATCTCGCTGCCGGGCATCTTCGTGCCGGTGCGCCAGCGCGGGCGCCTGCTCGTCGACGGCGCGCTGCGCAATCCGGTGCCGGTCGCGGCGCTCGACGCGCTCGACGTCGACGTGCGCGTCGCGGTGAACCTGCACGCCCAGCCGGTGCGCGAGATCGAGCCGCGCGCGCGCCGCAAGCCGGTGATGTCGCGCCTGGGCGACGTGTTCGAGAGCGGGCTCGCGAAGCTGGGCCGCAAGCCTCGCGCGGCCGAGGCGTCCGAGCCCGACCTGCCCGCAGGGCCGAACCTGCTCGAGATCCTCACGGCGTCGATGAGCGTGCTCGAGCACGAGATCGCGCGGCACCGGCTGGCGCACGAGCCCGTCGACGTGGTGCTCGCGCCCGAGGTGCGCGGCATCCGCTCGTTCGAGTTCCACAAGGCCGCGCGCGCGATCAGCGCCGGGCGCAAGGAGCTCGAGGACAAGCTGCCCGACATCCAAGCCGCACTGCAGAAGCGCGCCGGCCTGTCGCGCTACTTCTCGTCGGGCTCGAGCTCGTAGCCCTCGGGCAGGCTCGAGGACAGGAAGCGCAGCGTCTCGGGATCCACTTCCGTGAACGAGAGCGCGACTTCCTGCGTGAAGCCGTCGAGGTCGGTCACGCGCACGAGCTGGCCGACCACCTGGATCGTGCGCGCGCCGATCGTGAGCTGCACGCGCAGCGTCTCGCCCAGGTCGACTTCCAGGCCGACGCACTGGAAGCGGATGCCGCCGATCGACACGTCGAGCGCGTGCGCGAGCGACTCCCGCGTGTCCACGCGCGCGATCGAGACGAGCGCCTCGGTGCGCACGCGCGGGTACTTGCGGCGGTCGAAGGTGGAGTGTTCGGTCACGGGATCTCCCCGTCCTCTTTCGGAAGCGGGGAGATCGGGGCTTTACTTGCGTCGGCGCGGTGGCGGGCGCGTCCTAGAAGAGGCGCAGCTGGCGCGCGTCGGCCGGCGAATCGGCGCGGACGAGGCCCGACAGCGCGAGCCGCACGCGCCGCACGGCACGGGCGCCGGCCTGCGTGCGCGCGAGCAGCGCGTTCGCGGCCTGCGCGAAGGCGGCGCGCTCGGCGGCGGGCTCGGGCAGAGCGAGCGAGCGCGTGACGTTCGTGCCGTCCACGAAGTCGAGCGCGAGCTTCACGTTCTTCGCGGCGCGGCGCTCGCGCGCGAGCGCCCGTTCGAGCTTCTCGGCGAGCGCCTCGAGCAGCTCGCCGAGCGCGCGCACGTCGATCGCCGGCTCGTCGAGCGTGCGCTCCTGCGAGAGCGAGCGCGCGCGCGGCTTCGGCCGCAGCGGCTCCTTGTCCTCGCCGCGCGCGTACTCGAGGATCGCCTGCGCGCCGCGCCCGACGACACTGGAAAGTGTCGGAAGGTCGACCGCCGCCAGCGTCGCAATCGTGTGCACGCCGCGCGCCGCGAGCTTCGCGGCGGTCTGCGGCCCCAGGCCCCAGATCTCGGTGACCGCGATCGGCGCGAGGAAGCTGCGAACGTCGGCCTCGCCGACCAGGCGGATCCCGCCGGGCCCGGCGTGGCGCGCGGCGAGATACGAGACGAAGCGCGTCGGCGCGATGCCCGCGACCGCCGCCACGCCGAGCTCGGCTTGCACGCGCACGCACAGCTCGGCCGCACGCGCGACGGGATCCACGGCTTCCGCCAGCTCGAGGAACGTGCCCTCCAGCCCGAGCTCCTCGAGCCGGTCGGTCTCGGCGCGCAGCAGTGCGCGCAGGTCCGCGGCGACCTCGCGGTAGCGCTCGAGCCGCGTCGGGCGCACCGCCGCGTCGGGGCACAGCTCGAGCGCGCGGCGCATCTCCATGCCTTCCGTGACGCCGCGCGCGGCTGCCTCGCGGCTGGCGCTCGTCACGGTGCCGCGCTTCGCAGGATCGGCGCCCACCACGACGGGCCGCGCGCGGAGCGCCGGATTGTCGGCCTGCTCCACGGCGGCATAGAGGCCCGGAACCAGGATGAATACGATCATGCGTGGTCCGAGGCGAAGGTGTAGCGCGTACGCGCCGCG
>Ga0335076_10002729_pt1 | contig 17587 bp, 13 predicted proteins | sample Lox_Sample_25_FD_206717 | JGI IMG/M metagenome (GOLD analysis project Ga0335076, IMG submission 206717) | Soil microbial communities from Loxahatchee National Wildlife Refuge, Florida, United States - Lox_Sample_2.5 | ecosystem: Environmental > Terrestrial > Soil > Wetlands | place: USA... | reverse complement strand
GGCCGGCTTACGGTCATGGCGATTTCCTCGCGCGACTATCCCTTGCTTCAGGGCTGCATCCTGGTGATCGCGCTTTCCTACGTGCTGGTAAATCTGCTTACGGACGTTCTGTACGCGTTCATCGATCCTCGGGTGCGCTTGTCATGAGCAGGCGCGGAGCGCTCGGCGATTTCCTACGGCAAAGTGTTCTGGCTCGCGCCGGATTCGCAATTGCGTGCGTGCTCATCCTGATTGCACTGCTGGCGCCGTGGATTTCTCCGGCGGATCCCGCTTCGCAGAATCTGCCCGCGCGCCTCCAGGGGCCTTCGGCCGCACACTGGATGGGTACGGATGAACTGGGTCGCGATATTATGTCGCGCGTATTCTACGGGGCGCGGATTTCTCTGTTCGTAGCAGTTTGCGTAGTGTTGGGGTGCGGCACCACAGGCCTGACTCTGGGCATGCTGGCGGGCTACCACGGCGGCTGGTTCGATCGCATCGTGAACTTGCTGCTCATCAATGCGTTCCTCTCTTTTCCCGGAGTGCTCCTGGCCATCGCCTTCGCCGCATTCTTTGGGCCCGGCATCGGCAAAGTCATTCTTGCGCTGATTATCACCGGTTGGGCGGGATACGCACGGCTGGCTCGCGCGCAAGTTTTAAAAGCGAAGGAACTGGAATTCGTGTTGGCCGCGCGCTCCTTGGGCGCTTCGCATTCGCGGATTCTCGTGAAGCACCTGCTGCCCAACATTCTTCAGCCGGTGTTGATTCAGGCGACCATCGGAATGGCCGGCGCCATTCTGGCGGAGGCGACATTAAGCTTCCTTGGGCTCGGGGTGTTGGCGCCGCTGCCGAGTTGGGGCGCCATGCTGAACGATGCGCGCAATCACTTGTTTGATGCGCCGCACATGGTTGTTTTCCCCGCAGCGGCGGTGTTGCTGGCGGTATTGGCGTTCAACCTGTTAGGCGACGCGTGGCGCGATTGGCTGGACCCGCGAACGCGCTCGCAGATGGCGGCGCTGGAACAGTCGCGCTAAGAAGCGCTGCAGGAACAGCGCTAATTCTTCGTAAGGAGAACCGGCGTTCCGCGGCCCACCCCGAGTGTTCGCGACGCGTTGCCCTTGTTCACCGCAACTTCCAGGTAGCCACTGGAGCCGATATACGCCACAGGCTCGTTTGCGCCGCCGGCAGCGAACATTCCGACAACGCGTGTAACAGGATGCGATCCGACCTGGAGCCTGATTTCGCCTTTTTCCAGGGCATCCGGCGGCAGGTCTTCCCCTCGGAAGTTGGTGATCAAGTTACCGAAGCTGTCGACCCTCAGGATTACGCCCTTCCACATGCCGTCTGCTTCTTTCGGCCTTGGCATGGCGAAACGCTTGAAGTCCGTGATTTCCTCACCCATGCTGCCGGGCTGCCAGTGCTTGGAGAGCCATCCCGCAACGGGAGCAAAGACGTCGCGGCCATGAAACGTTTTGCTGACTGGATGCGCGAAGTAATGTTCGCTGGTGAGATGTCGCACCAGGAAATTCTGCTCCTTTTCATACACCGCGGAAAGCACGCCATTATCCGGGGCAATGAAATATTGATTCTGGCCACTCACGAGGATAGGGCGCCGCTCCGTACCCACCCCGGGATCAACAACGACAACGTGAATGGTGCGCGGCGGAAAATAAGAATAGGCGGCGCCGACGGCCAGCGCTCCATCCAGAAGGTCGTACGGGGTGACGGCATGCGTGATGTCGACAATCGTAACGTCTGGATTCACTCTCAGGATGACGCCTTTGAGGACACCGACGAGGTGATCGTTGGTACCGTAATCGGTCGTCAGCGTAATGATCGGATTAGCCACATGAATCTCCCTCTCCGCTTGGAGAGCAAACCGCCAGGTCTGCAGGGGAGGGAAGACACCCTGCATTCTTGACGCTAACGGAGGGAGCGGCGAAGCGCAAGAATTGTGAGGACTTAACGCTGCGGATTCGCCAACTGCGGCGGCAACGAGTTTGCCGGTGCTTGCGTTCCCCGAAGGGCCATCGTACGATTTCAAATTGGTGTGTCTGCAAGATTTAGCTCTGTGGGCATCGGTGTGGCGAAAAGTCGGAAAATGGCGCCATGGCTGGTCTTGAGCCAGGGATGGACGGAATGAAATCAGTGGTGGTGGTGGGAGCGCAGTGGGGCGACGAAGGTAAGGGTAAGGTCGTCGATTATCTGGCAGGTTCCTTTGATTACATTGTCCGCGTGGCCGGTGGGCACAACGCCGGGCACACCGTCATCATCGGCAAGGACCGCTACGTTCTGCAGTTGATCCCTTGCGGCATCCTGCGGCCGAAGCAACATGCGGTGATCGGCACGGGGGTGGTGATCGATCCCGCGGCGCTGGTGGCCGAAATCGAAACTCTGGCAAAAGCCGGAGTCGATGTGAAAGGGCGGCTGCACATCAGCAATCGCGCGCACCTGATTTTCCCGTACCATCGCGAACTCGATATGGCTGCAGAAGCGGCGCGCGGCGCGAACAAGATTGGCACCACCTCGCGTGGGATTGGCCCGGCGTACGAAGACAAGATGGCGCGACGCGGGCTGCGCGTGGTGGACCTGCTCGACCCGGTGTTGTTCCGCGAAAAGGCAGCGCGTGTGGTGGAAGAGAAGAACCGCATCGCGCGCGGCGCATATGGCGCGCAAGTCGATTTCTCGCATGAAGTGGAAGCGTCGCTGGCATTGGGCGAAAAGATCAAAGCGTACATCTGCGACACGGCCGAACTGGTGAATCACGCGCTGGACCAAGGAAAGTCCGCGCTGTTCGAGGGCGCGCAGGGCACCATGTTGGACATCGACCACGGCACGTATCCGTTTGTCACTTCGTCCAGCGCCATTGCCGGCGGCGCCACTACCGGAGTGGGGGTGCCGCCGACGAAGATTGGCAACGTGCTGGGAATTTCCAAGGCGTATACGACCAGAGTGGGCGGCGGGCCGTTCCCGACGGAGATGCCCGATCTGGAAGCCAAGGAAGTGCGCGAGCGCGGCAAAGAATTTGGCGCGGTCACTGGTCGGCCGCGGCGTTGCGGCTGGCTGGACCTGGCGGAGTTGCGCTACGCCAAAATGATCAATGGCATCGATTCGCTGGCGGTGACGAAACTTGACGTGTTCGACACCCAGCGCGAAATCAAAGTGTGCACCGGCTATACCTACAAAGGGTCCGCGATCACGGAGATGCCCGCATCGGCCGAGGAATACGAACGGGTAACGCCGGTGTACAAAACGCTGCCAGGGTGGTGCGCTGACACTTACGGCGCCACAGACGCGATGAAACTGCCCAAAGCCGCGCTGGATTACCTGCGCTTTGTGTCGGACTTTCTGCAGGTCGAAATTGGCATGATCTCCACCGGCCCGGAGCGCGACGCCACCATCATCCAGCCGGGTACGTTGCTGTCTCGCTGGATCTGATCTGTGGTACGGCAGCGACCGCCGCGGAAGTAGTTGATTTCTCATAGAGGTTCGCACGTGTTTATAGATGTGATACTCCCCCTCCCCCCTGGGTGAGGCAGTGACGAGCGCCGAGCGGCGAAGGTCGAAACTCGGCGAAAAACGGAGCAGTGGCGAGGTCGGGGCGGCGGGTTGTGGTTGAGGCATAGCGCGACGCATTTCCGATTTGCGCGGAGCCAGGATAGCTGCAAGAAACGATTACGACCACTGCACCAAAGTCCTAAAAATGGATTTCGAAAAAAAGGCCGGAAGTACAGTGCCAGGACTGTACGTTTTTCGTGGGGAGGTGTCGCAGCATTGGGCGACCAGGAATTTTCCCAACGTTGGGCCAGAGGACGAAAGTGAGGTCGTGTACTGACCACGACTGGATCGCCAGGAATTCCCGTGTTCCTTGTCAGTTAAAAACGGTCGTCTGTTGGCGCCCCCGCATAGAAGCGGTCGTGAAACGATGAGCCTGACGAGAAATTGGCTTGATTCGCGGCCGGAGATAATAGACACTCACCCTCAATTCTGGCAATCCTCACCTAACCTCCGCCCGAGGGTCAGGAGTTACATCTATTGCTTCGATTGCTACAAAGGGGCGAGGACGAGAGTATCGCGCTCATCGTCGGGCTGGTCATTGCGATTGATGGTCTAGCCGTGCTGGCATTCTAGTGAGGCAATTACAGGGGAAATATAGCGCACCATTTTGCCTGTCAATCTGGTTCATGAGACCCATCCGAGATGTCGATCTTCACACACAGACTGCGTTCGCTGTTCCTTCTACATAGCATCTTGCTGTTCTTTGTGGCCACACCGTTCGTCGAACATCGCGAAGGTGGTCGGACTATAGTCGTTTTGATCTTGTACCTGACGCTGGTTGCGGCCACGGTACAGTTGTCGGAGAAACGCAAACTCTTCCTCATCGCCATACCGCTCGCTGGCATCTCGATTGGGCTTCTGTGGCTGGAGAATGTTTATCGCAATAGACCGCTTTCGATGGCAAGCCAAGTCAGCCTAATCGCATTCGTCGGATTCGTGTGTGTGAGCCTATTCATTTATCTGGGCAAAAAGGGTGCGATTGATAGAGAGAGGATGGTTGTTTCCGTCTGCCTGTACTTTCTGCTTGCGCTGTTCTGGTATTCAGTTTTTGAGTTGACCAACGTGCTGCATCCAGCTTCGTTCGCGGAAGGAGGAGTGCCTTTGACTGGGGCCATCCCGGTGAGCAAGTTGCTCTATTTCAGCTTGGTCAGCTTGACCACCGTAGGGTTCGGGGACATTGTGGCTATCCGACCAGCTGCGCGAATGTTTTCCTCGCTCGAGGCGGCTTCCGGTGTCCTGTACATCGCTATTACGGTTGCCCGCCTGGTCGCCTCATATCAAATGGCGGACAAAGACTGAGCGCAGTCATTGAGACATAGGCGCGGGTAGCGATGGGCAACTGCATGGACCAGCCAGGTGCAGGTAATTACCGCCAGTTTTCAACCAACTTCAGGTCACTAGAAGCCGAATCCACTTGCGGGTAAAGCATAAATTCGCCATCTCTTGAAACTGGCATTCCGCCGATCCATTGAGGTGTAGGTTTTTCTAACGTGAAGATCTGACGCGTTTTCCTGGTCTGGAGATCAAGTAAGTTGATCGTCGTCTTACCGTTTGAATGGGAGAGGAAGTAAATACCTTTATCTGTCGGGAACCACTCCCCGCCGAGGTAATCGAATTCGGGCATGCCGGAGACCTGTTCCTGTTGCGATCCGTCAGTGTTGGCGCGCCAAAGATTCTTACCACGAGCGATGTAAATGCAACCCCCATTGGGGCACTCTATGGCGACAGATACGGGGCTCTCTGCGAGGTAGACAGCGTGGCCACCTTTCGATGGCGCTTTCCAAAGGGTAGAAGAGTGAGCATCAATAAAATAAATCCAGGCTCCATCCTTCGACCAACTGGGCATGCTACTGTCCTGTCGGTCAATGCTCAATCTTTGGGGAACGCCGCCGCTGAGGTCAGCAACATAGACGTTGTACTCACCACTTACCGGCGAATCGAAAGCGATGCGCTTTCCATCCGGAGACCAACGGGGAGTCCCCGTCATTGGGTTGCGAAAATTGGTCAGTTGTTGGGCGTTTGAGCCATCGGTATCGGCCACCCAGATCTCTCTCATACCGCTTTGGGTGGACTCGAATGCAACCTTGCTCCCATCGGGTGAGATGTCCGGTGAGCTTTGTTCACTGGACGAAGGCGCCAGCTGGCGAGCTCGCGGTGGCGACGCAAGCAAGTCCAAACGCCAGATGTTTGTGTTTACAGATCTCTGAACATATGCCAGTCCCGAGCCTAAGCGTCTGGCGGCGAGATCCGATGCGTCGTGTCCAATCGGCAGTATCTCAAGATCACCAGGCCGAGCCAGGGACGTTTCCCAAAGAACCGATTGAGAACTAAAGAGCATTCGGCGTTCATCACTCGACCAGGCCAGGCCAAGGATCTCATCAGGCCGGCTCAGTAGACGAGATTGCCGGCCATCGTTCATTCGCAACAGCATTAAAGAAGATCTGTACTCAAGATCCTCGCAACCCCACGCGAGAAATGTTCCGCGCGGCGAAAAGCTGGGGGTCGCGGCGTGGTCACAGTTCGGCTGAATCTGCGTTCGTTCAAGATTATCCAGAGATAGCAAAAACAGCTTTAGAGTGTCCGCTGCCTCGATATAGGCCAGAAATTTGCCATCGGGAGACCAGCTGATTTCGTTTCCATAATTGGTTCCGAAGCCTCGATCTGCGAGCTTGCGTTCAGGTCCACCTGTCGGCGGGACCAGGTAGATGCCCGAATCCTCTTCTCCCGCCACGCGTGATATCGCGATGTTGTGGCCGTCGGGTGACCAAGCCGCGGAAAGCCAGTCCGCCGGATGAAACGTGAGGCGCAGCGGTCTATTTGAGCCGATGGCTTTGACGTAGAGATCGTACCCTCGGCCATTGGACTCTCCGTCCCATGCGAATGCAACCTGAGCTCCATCTGGAGAGAAGGTCGGTGACGCGACGTTTCCTGGCAACGCGGTGAGGGGTGCGGCCGTCAGGTGCTGCAGCTCGTTGAGCCTCGACCACCTCTCGATTTTTGGTGCGATCTGAACGCCGAGGAAAGCGGCAATTCCTACGCAAGCGGCGATCCCAATCGCCACTTTGCGATTCCACCGCGGTGGTCTGGCAGGCTCGGGTATGGCCTGCGGTTCGGGTTCCGGCGGGGCGGCCGGATGGTCCAGGCCGGCGATGAAACGATAGCCACGTCGTGGCACAGTTTCGATAAAATGAGGGTTCTCGGCTGAGTCGCCTAGTACCTCCCGCACCCGGTTGACCGCCTTTTTCAAGGCGAGGTCATAATCAACGAAGGTGTTATCCGTCCACAACCGTTTCCGGAGTTCCTCACGTGTGACGACCTCCTGAGGGTGTTCCAGGAGGGTTTGTAATAGCCGGAAGGGTTGGCCCCCCAACTTCAGTCGCATGCCGGCTTTGCGAATCTCGCCGGCAGCCAAGTCCACTTCAAAAATCCCGAACTTAACCAACTGGGACTGGTTGGGTTTGGCGGCCATAGCACATTACGAACCGAGTCCGCGAAGTTTATCACAACCGTATCTCCCGGATTAGCTGCAACCACCAGGAACCTTGGGCCGCTATCGTCTACGGCTCAATGAGTTGTCGAAGAACCGACAAACCACCGGTGAGGTTCTTGATCTCCGCTCGCTGCCGGACCACTGTGAGCGCTACGTCAGCCGGCTGGCGAAGAGGAGCGAACGGAAGCGTCGCTCGGTTCGGTGAATGCCGTTTGTTTCTCCCTTGGGCTGCATCGAGGTATTTGTCATGGAAGGTAGGATTTCCCGGAGATTTCGAATCCCCCTGCGGCTCCTTCTATCCCTCTTTGTTCTTTGCCTTCAATCGGCGTTCGCAGTTCCTGCAAGCGCTCAGAAGCAGGCTGCCAAGCAGCATTTCGCCTGCAACATTGGTTACACTCCCCATGGCTGCCAAGTGGCCATCGCTGTGTTGAGAGATACTCTCGCTCAATACCCCGTGCACGCGGTCGGCGAATGGACATGGGTCCTCGTGCGCCCTGAGGATTGGAAACAACTTTCATCCAATGGAGGATTTGACTCTAACAACCCAGCCTTCACTTACCTTCCAAAAAGAGAAACATTTTTCGACGGCTCGCTAGTGGTCAAGAAGTCGACGCGTGGGATGGAACTTAGTGTGGCGTGGCATATGCCCATAGAAGAACTGCTCGACCTCGCAGTTCGCCACGAACTTGCACACGCCCTGTGCAATGAACGCGACGAAATTAAAATCAGTCGCGCGGCAGTCGCTTTGAAGAATGGCACTCTTTTGTCGTGCCGGTTAAGCCCGGTTGGGAAGGACTCTCCCGATGAAACCAAAAAAAGCCACTGACATGGCCTGTCATCGGCCATGCTCCTCAGCCGAGGACTAGGGCCACATCCGCTGCGAACCGTCTGCGTGAGCCGAAGAACTATCGAACTTCTAGAAGCACTCTACTCGCATCAACATCGATTCTGATATCTTGGCGCTGTCTGGGAGGTGCGCCTCTGCAGGTTCCATCGTTAGCAACTCTCCGCGGCGAGCTCATCGAAATTGTATCGGGGACAGTTTTTGTGTTTATTGGATTCGCCGCTTGCGCGATAGCGGCCATGCGGCGGAGTGGAGTGCGCCTGTTCCTGTGGTTGGGAATCTGGAGCGCAATGTACGGAACCGGACTGTTGACGCGCTGCTCGTTGGTGGTGACGGCGCTGCCGAGGTGGCTACAGAGCAGTGTTCCGTACGCGAATGCGGTAAACACCTACCTGGTCGTGGTGGCTGCCTTCTCGTTATTCCTGGAGTTAAGCGTGGGCAGGCTTCGGGTGGTGATGGGGACGATCCTCGCTGCGGCGATAGGCGTGGCCATCGCTGGTATTGGCTGGTTCGTGTACGCGGGATCGGAGGATCGATTCATCCAGTACAACGGAATTGTTACGGTCTTCGGGTTGCTTGTGCTGCTCACCGTACTTGCGGTAAAGAGGCTTTCGGACAAGTACCTGGTTTTCCTGAACCGGCGCGTGCTGGCCACCGGCACGTTGTTCTTCGTCAGTGTCGCGTTGCTAGTAAACCTGTTCCACGTCCTGCCGTACAATCTTCCTAACCTTGTGAATCATTTGGGTTTTGCGGTATTCCTGCTCGCGTTGGGATACGTTGGTGTGCAAATCGTATTCGGCAGCGAGCGACGTTTGCTGTCGATCGAAAAAGAGCTGGAAGTTGCCCGGCAGTTGCAGTTCTCTATCCTTCCCACCACGATTCCTGAAATCGAAAATGTTCTCATTGCCGTGCGATATCGACCGATGACGGCAGTGGCGGGTGACTTCTATGAATTCGTTTGTGTGGATGAAAAGCGGATTGGTCTCCTGGTGGCGGACGTGACCGGGCACGGTGTGCCGGCGGCATTGATTGCCTCGATGATCAAAGTGGCCATGCAATCGGTGGAAGCATGTGCTCAGGACCCGGGAGAAGTATTGCGAGGGTTGAATCGCATCCTGTTCAAGCAAATCCACGAGCAATATGTTTCGGCGGCGTATTTGTGGATTGATACGGAGCACGGCAAGGCTTGGTATTCGGCGGCTGGGCATCCGCCACTGTTGCGCTGGAAAGAAGGCAGGCTGGAACACATCGAAAGCAATGGCTTGTTGTTTGGAGTCATCCCGGCCCCGGAGTATCCCGTCCGCGAATTCGCGATCCAGACCGGGGAGCGCCTTTTGCTTTACACCGATGGACTGATTGAGCCACAGAATGCCAGTGGAGAATACTTCGGCGATCGAAAGCTCGAAGAAGTGATTCGCAAGAATCAATCACGGCCACCGGCTGAGCTATTGGAGCAAATGCTCGCGGAGATACGCGCGTGGCAGCCCGCCTCGCTGTCCCAGCAGGACGATATCACGCTCATTGTCATCGACGTGATCTAGTCTTGCGAATCGCAAATGGGACGGCATATTAAAAAACGCCGTTTCGTATCCCTTTTCCACATATATCCGCGCAAATCTTATCGCCATCCTCAGTTGCGAATCGTATTTCTTGGCGCTGCCGCGAACCTGAAGGCGCGAGTAACTTCACTTTATTGGTGTGGGGTGGGCGCAAGGTGCTTGAGTTCCTCGAACCAGTTTTCGACCAGGATGAGTTCGGTGACCGGGCGCGATTCGAGTTCGCCAAATTTCGACAGAAGAAACCGCTGTCCGTCGAGCGAGACATCCCACGTGTGACTGGCCTCCCCGACTTCAAACTGATTCGACGTAAACATCAACTGCGGCTTTCCGGCAGAAAATGTCTCACCGCTTCGGATGTCAACCGTCCAGTAGTCCCGCTCGTTGTAGCCGATGTAGAAGAGCCGTTTTCCGTCGCGCGACCATATCGGATTTATCCCGCCATCGGTAGATATTTGCCATTTGGCGCCCGGACCGGGAAAGGGGCGCACATAAACTTCCCGCCGGCCCGATTCGTCGGACACATACGCCAGCCAACGTCCACCAGGCGAAAACTCGGGATATAGCTCGTTGGCTTTGGCGCTTAGGAACTTGGTAACTCGGCGGGTCTTCATGTCCAGGAGATTAATGTCCCAGCCAGTGTCCGGACAGAGTTCAGGAAACGCGAGGACGCTCCCGTCGGGAGTGAACGAACCGGGTATCTGGTGACAATTGCTTGTCGCTAGGCGTTCGAGCGGGGCGCTTCCGTCGGACGCAATCCAGAACAGATTCGGTTCGCCTGCGCGCCAGTATTTGAGGACAATGTGTGTGCCGTCCGGAGTCCAAAGTGGAAAGTCCGACTTGCCTTCCTGTAGTAATCGTGTCGCTGTGCCGCGATTCAGGTCATAAACCCAAACGAGCCATTCCGCACCTTCCGTGATGTAGGCGATGCGCGAGCCATCCGGAGATAGTCGGGGACAATAAAAGGGCGCTTTAAACGCCGTAATAGTCTGCGAGTTGCCCTTTTTGTCGACCCAGACCAGCGAATTCTGGCGATCGGGCAAAATTCCCCCGGTCGCATACAGCAGCGAGCCCGAATCAGACACGGTGAACTGGCCCGCTGCGGTGTTTACTGCGGCTGTGTTTAGTGACTGGATGACGATTGGCACCACCGGAAACGGCTGGCCAGTCATTTGTTGCTTGTGGAGGTCAAACGGCACGGCCATCAACACTCCTTGATGTAGAAAAACCAGATGGCCGCTTCGCACGTAATGCACATCCGCGGCATCTTCGAGGAGCACGCGCCATTTCTTTGTGCTCAGATCGAGCAGTGCAATTCGAGGATGCTGGTCAAACCATTCTCGCGTAATGGTGAAGAGGATGCCTTTCCCATTGGGAAGCCAGTGCGGGAGTCGATGGCTGTACTCGTCGTTCAATTTGTCCGGTGTGGTCAGTTTCTCTGGGATTCCCCCGTTGGCGGAAACTCTAAAAAGTCCGGTATCTCTGCCGGCCATAACGATGGTGTTGTCGGGTCCCCAGGCAGCCCCAAAAGGTAAGGACTGATCGCAAATCTTGGCAAGAATACGGCCGTCGATGGAAACTTTCATTAGTGTGCCATCGGCCCAGAATCCGATCCATCGGTCATCGGGCGAGAGAAACGGACCGATGGCACCTTCTGCTCCCTTAATGGGTTCCGCTTCCAACTGATCGGCTTTTCGGAGGTAGAGCTGCGGCTTATCCTCGGGTCTTAACCGTCTGTCAATGGCGACATACACGACAAAGCGATCATCACCAGACATAGTGATAGCAGTCATATTTGGTTGGTCCATTCCCCACGGAGGGCGCAGTAGGATCGAGTCAAGCATTTGTCCTGGTTCCAAGGGGATGATGGAATTCTGTACACGCAAGGGTGGATTGGAGTGATGAAGCGGCAACAGTTTAATTACTGCCAAAGCCACTACGAGCACGCACATGGCCCCAGCCGCGAACCAGCGGGCTTTTGGGCCGCTAAATATTGGGGGGACAGTTGCGACCGGTCTCGGTTTTCCAGCCGAGACGGGAACCGGCTCCGCGGAGGCTGGGGGTGCTACGAGTCCGATGAATCGGTAACCTCGTCGCGGCAGGGTCTCGATGAGGTGGGGCACGTCGGCCGAATCGCCCAGTGTATTCCTCAATTTTGTAACTGCCAGATTGATGGCGTGGTCGAAGTCGCCGAAGCTTTCCTGTGGCCAAATGAGTTGACGCAATTCTTCGCGAGTGACGATCTGGCCGGAGTGCCGCAGGAGCGTGGCTAGTACCTTGAAGGGCTGATCTTGCAGCTTCAGACGGATGCCGTTTTTCCACACCTCACCGGTTTCGAGATTCACCTTGAAATCTTGGAAACGAACCAGCGGTTCGGCATGTACCGAGGTGCCCATAGTCAAACCAAAGGGCGGAACAATAGGCCCGGGAACCTGGAAATCGCCAGAGGATGGCGACGATAACTATTGGCTCATCACAGCACTGCGCGGAGACAATGTCAAGACACGGAAAAGATACGTAGCGAATTGAGGTCCGTTTGCAGTTGCCGGATCGTGATCCTGCCGCAAGCAAAGCGGTGGTGAGTACGATGGCTTCTGTGGTGCTCACCGTGGATCAGATATGGAGGTGAGTGTATGAGAAACGAAAAGGGAGCTGAGTTAGGCCAAACTTACTTGGCCATTATTTTCGCAGTTATTGTGGTTGCGGCTGTGCTGCTGGTCGCGCTGCCGGCCTCCGCGCAAACCACAACCATCAAGATAGTGCCGATTGGCTACGCAAACCCAACCTCGGGCGAACAAATGTACGCAAAGTACTGTGCATCGTGCCACGGGACCACGGGACAGGGCAACGGCCCGGCAGCACCAGCATTCAAGCACCCACCCACGAACCTGTCAGCTTTGGCCAAGGATCACGGAGGGACGTTCCCAAGAAAGCGCGTCTACCAGAGCATCGTAGAAGGCGGGCGCGTACCGGCACATGGGTCGGTGCAGATGCCAACTTGGGGCGAATTGTTCGAGCGCCTCGACGGTTCCACGTCGCGCGTACCCCAACTAAGGCTGAAAGCACTGGCGGACTACCTTGAAACGCTGCAGACCAAGTGAACCGAGCAGTCGCTGCGCCAGATCGACTACCGTTAATATTGGCGGCGCTGGCAACTCACGGCAGGGGTGGTCTTGGCATACGCCGAGGCCACTTCTACGACTGCGATGATTCAAGCGGATGAGTCGACTCGCCGATACAACTGGTACAGCCCAAGCGCTATACTTTCTGCCGCTTAGCACCACATGCCCGAACTCCGACTGGTCGCTCTTGGCCGTGCGTACCCGGCTCATTCCGAGCGGAGCGCTTGTACGGCGTCGACGCGCGCGGCGCGAGCTGCGGGCAGGGCCGACGCGATCAGCGCTGCGGCAAGGATCACCACGGCTGAGGCCAGCAAGGGCAGAACCCCCGGCACTTGGAAGTCAGTGGTGTACCTGGCGATGGCACGGACGGAGAAAAAGCCGGTCAAGACGCCGATACTGACGCCGATCATGGCGATCACCAAGCCTTCCAGCAGCACGTCGGTGAGAACGTGGCGAGGGCTGGCTCCGAGAGCGAGGCGAATGCCAAATTCGCGCGTTCGGCCGCTGACCGAAAACGCCAGCACGCCTGCCACCCCCACGACCGAGATCAGCAGAGCCAGCGAAGCGAATCCGCCAAAGACCACGGCGTTCAGGCGATCGGGCGTCATCACTTCGGCGCGGATATCATTCAAGGTACTGGGGTGCTCGACGGGTTGATCCGCGGCGATATCGTGAATTTCTCTGGTGATCGTGGGAACCAGCGCGTAGGGATCATTCCTGGTGCGCACAAACAGCCGCTGTCCATGCCACCCTTCCACTTCTGAGGATTGATAAATGGTCATGACCGGAGACGGAATCAAGTCCTGGTCGTCCAGGTCTGGAACCACGCCGATAATGCGGCGAGGTTCGTAGCTCATCCCGATGAACTTCAGCACCGGGTCCGTCCAGCGCATTTCCCGATTCACCGGATCCTGTCCCGGGAATAGTTGGTTGGCGACACTCTGACTGATGATGACCACGCGGTCGGAAGCGTTTTGGCGATCGCGCTCGTCGAAATCGCGTCCCTCCAGAATTGGCAGGCCCATGGTTTCAAAGAAACCCGGAGACACCGGACGAAAACGCGCGCGAGGATCGTCGACGGCATTTTCGCGCGGTGCGCCCTGAATCGTGAAAGAGAAGCCAAGATTCAGAAATCGCCCATCACGCCAGGGGGTTCCGAAGCTGGTCGAGACATGTTCCACGCCCGGCAAGGCAGCCACGCGACGCTCCGCTTCTCTGTAGAACTGGCTGACCTGCTCGGGAGTTCTGCCATCGGTCATCACCGGCAAATTCACGGAGAGAACGTGAGCGGTTTCGAACGGCGGCTGGGTTTCCTGCAGCACCAGCAACGTGCGCAGCAACGCGCCGGCGCCGGCCAGCAGCAGGAACGATGCGGTGATTTGTGTGATGGCGAAGATTCGCAAGCGCCGCCGGCTTCCTCCTGCAACACGCCCGTTGCTACTGGAAATGCCAAATCCCCGCGCGTGATCCGTAGAGGGCATCCGCGGCACAAACGCCAGGAACACCGCTGCAAGCAACGCCAGAGCAACGCTGATCCAGAGCATGCTGGCGTCCAGCGTCAATCCGGTAGCGCGTGCCGAAAAACGCGCGGCGTAACGGCTCAACACCGTGACCATCGGCGCGGCGATCAGCACACCGGCCAACAGGCCGGAACCGCACAGCAACAGCGCTTCCGCCAACAGGGAGCGCCGCAAAACTCCGTTGCTTGCGCCCAAGGCCGAACGCAGGGCCAGTTCCGGTTCGCGCCGCACAGTACGCGCCAGAAAAAGATTGGCCACATTCGAACAGGCAATGACGAAGAGCAGCCCCGAGGCGGCGAGGAGCACCCACAAAATGGTGTGGGCGCGCGAATTGATTTGATCATGCATGCGTGTGACGGTCAGTTGGTAATGGTCGCTGGTTTTGTATACATCCGGGTGCGCCGCCAGCATCCCGGCGTAAACCGTATCCAGCTCGGCGCGCGAGGATTCCATCTTCGCGCCTGGCGCCATCCGCGCGAACACTTCCGTCATGCGATGAACGCGCCCTTCCACCATGGTTGCAGACAGGTGGTGTGGGCTGGTCACGATATTGGCGATGATTTGCGTTTCCGTGGGGTAGGGGACCGAGGGCTCCAGCACACCGACAATGGTGGCGGAACGCGTACCTTCGAAGCTGCCCAGGCGTACCGTCTTGCCAATCACACCTGGATCGGAGTGCAGCGCGCCGGTCCAGAAGCGGTACGTGAGCACTACCGCGCCCGCCGCATTAGGCCCGTCGTCGCCAGGGTTCAGCAGGCGCCCCAGCACAGGCTTGAGGCCCATCACATCGAAGTAGTTTCCGTCGGCCACGCCCGCACTGATTTCGCGCGGCTGTCCCAGCCCAACGACGGTGAAATCGAGCGCCGACATCGTCCCCAGTTCTTTGATGGTCTTCAGGTGCGCGCCAAGGTCCTTGATTTCTGGAACGGAAAACGCGACGTCCTCGTCACCCACTACACTTTGCCGCAGATACAACAAGCGATCTTCGTCCTGATTCGCCAGTGGCCGCAGGAGCACGCCGCGAACCACACTGAAAATGGCCGCGTTCGCGCCGATTCCTAGCGCCAGTGTAATCACCGCCACGGCGGTAAACCCGGGGCTCTTGCAGAGCATGCGAATCCCAAACCGCAGATCCTGGTAGAGTGTCTCCACCAGCGACGACCAGCCATCGGTGCGCACTTCTTCCTTGGTCGCGGTGATACTGCCGCGCTCCAGGCGCACCGCGCGCACTGCCTGCTGGGAGCTCATCCCCTGCTTCATCTTTTCTTCGACGGCCATTTCTTGGAATCCGCGCAGCTCCTCGTCGAGCTCGGCTGACACTTTTTCTTTGTGCAGCAAGCGCCGCAGCCCATCCACCAGGTTTCGTAGAAATGACATGGTTTACGATGCCTCCAGGATTCTGGCGATCGCCGTTACTTGCCGTTCCCATTCCCGCGTTTCGTTGTTCAGCTCTTTTCGCCCCAGCTCGGTCAGTGTGTAATATTTGGCTCTGCGGTTGTTCTCGCTGGTCTTCCATCCGCTTTTGATCAGCCCGGCTCGTTGCAGCCGTTGAAAGGCCACAAACAAAGAGCCGGCGTTCACGCGAAATACGCCCTTGCTGATCTGCTCGATGCGCACGGCAACGCCCCATCCGTGCATCGGCTCCAGCGCTAACGTTTTCAAAATCAACATATCCAGGGTGCCTTGTACCAGGTCACTCGATTTGTCGGCCATTACGCTCCCCTTGAGCATCAGGGGGAGAGCATACACGCGCCCTACTGATTGTCAAGAGGAGAAAAGGTGTTGCCCTTCCCGCGAACCAGAAGAACCGGATTGCGCAGGTCGCAAACGAACCTAACCATGTAGACGTGCCGGGGCAAACCAGTCGCTTTGCCTCTTGCGCCGGGTGTATAGTTCCGCGGAAGGGCCGCAGTTATTGCGGCTGACGGAAAGGGGAAGACCATGCAAGCCTCGGCGACTCAAGTGGCATCAGATGATCTGCGTGCATTTATCCAGGAGTATTTTGACGCTTGGAAAGGCACCGATGAACTGCAGATTCTTTCTTATTATTCTGAGGACGTAGTGCTCGATCTCCCAACAGGAACACTGACAGGAAAGGATGCGGTGCGGGACAATTTTGTGCGTCCATTTATCACCGGGTTCCCGGGGAATGTGCATTCCATCAGGAACTTGGCTCGCGGCACAAATATGGTAGCGGTGGAATGGTTCTTCGAGGCGGTACATAAGGGGACGTTTGCGAACCTTGGGGCAACGGGCAAGAATGTACGAGTACCGGGATGCTCGTTTTACGAGTATGACCTTGCGGCTAGAAGAATTCGAGCTGGACGAATCTACTTTGACTTTGCCACGCTCATGAAGCAATTGGGCGCGTGACGAGCTCATTAGACGGGTGCGATCCCGCACCGAAGTTACCGAATATCTGACGTCGATCTATGATAGGTCGGTGTCGAGAGGCGAGCGGCCCTCCGACCGCCAGGGAAGATCGTGTTGCCTTTCGGACGCGTGAAAATCCTTCCCGCTTTAGGTTAAGGAGAGGTGGCCCGAGCTTCGATCGGTTCCGACTCGTTGATCCACGCAAGGAACAGCTTGTAACCTACGGACAACACGATCGCACCGACGAATAGCCCGATAATTCCCAAGGTCACGAATCCTCCTATGGCACCCAGAAAGACAACGACGATCGGCACCGCGACGCCCCGACCCAGTAGAATTGGCTTCAACACGTTGTCGATTAGCGCGACGATCACGCACCAGATCAGGAAAATGGTCGCCTTGGTGACGCTGGAAACCGCAAACACGTAGATTACCGCGGGAATCAGCACGAGCATTCCCACTTGCAACACCGCCGCGATGAGAAACACCACCGCCCAGAGTCCAGCGCCGGGTAGTCCCACGACAAGAAATCCCAGTCCGGCGAGAACCGATTGGATAAACGCCACTCCGAGAATTCCGGTGGTCACGCTGCGAATTGTGGCTCCCATGAGTTGCTGAAACTCGGGTCCCCTTTTCCCGAATAGCCGCCTGGTCAGCAAACAAGTCACCTCATACGCTGCTTGCGACTTCGCGAGCATGGCCCCGGCAACCAATATGGAAAGCAGAAACTGCAGCACAGTCAGACCAATTCCTGCCGACGCCGAGAACACGTTGGGCATAATCGCCTTGATTTGCGGAGTAAAACTCCGTAGCGCTTGCCCAAGGTCGCTTGCCGCGAGGCTCCATAATTTATCGATGGGCGCTCCGATGACCGGCCAATGTTCCACCCCCGCAGGAAGCGGAGGGATGACTAACGTTCCCTCGCGAAAGTGAGCTGCTATGGTTTGCAGACTTTCCGCCAAGGTTCGGGCGAGCAACACCACCGGAACAATCAGAAGGATTAGCAGTACCAGAGTGAAGATTGCCGCCGCCAACGTTCCTCGACCGCCGAGCGCGGCCTCCCAACGCTTGAAGCTTGGATAGGCGGCAACCGCAATGATGATGCCCCACGTCACCAGCGGCACGAATGGGCGCAAAATCAGCCA
>Ga0335076_10002726_pt1 | contig 17605 bp, 16 predicted proteins | sample Lox_Sample_25_FD_206717 | JGI IMG/M metagenome (GOLD analysis project Ga0335076, IMG submission 206717) | Soil microbial communities from Loxahatchee National Wildlife Refuge, Florida, United States - Lox_Sample_2.5 | ecosystem: Environmental > Terrestrial > Soil > Wetlands | place: USA... | reverse complement strand
ACCCTACTATCAGCGCAATCAGGAAGGCGCGAGCCTGGGTGGCCCGGTTCTTAAAGACAAGTTGTTCTTCTTCGGCGACGGGGAGCGCACCTTCCAGCATCTGGGTGCACCAGTTTTGGAAGCTTTTCCTTATGACGGGTATTCGGGCTTCTTCCCGGCTCCGTTTACAGATCAAGAGTTGACTGGTCGCGTCGACTATCAGTTGACCAAGACAGCACGCTTGTTCAGCCGCTACAACTACAACAAGAACTCGACGAATGCCACGTTCTTCCCCGACAGCTTCCAGGTTTACAACAACCGCAACATCACCCGGAATACTCTGGTGGGCGTCGATTTCAATACGGGTAGTTTCACGCACACGATCCGCTTTTCGTACTTGAAATTCCAGAACCAGCTCGTCGACGGCACTCGCGGCACCAGCGTTCCGTTTGCGAATTACCCCGTGAGCGTGAACGATGGTTCTTTTACAGTTGGTCCGAACCTGCTGGCACCCCAGAGCACTCCTCAGTCCGATCACCAATTAAAGTATGACGGCAGCAAGGCATGGGGCAAGCACATCATTCGCTATGGCGTTAGCTGGAACCACATTCAGGGCGGCGGTTATGCCGGCTTCTTCGGGACGACCGCAAACGTGTATGGGAACGGCGCAACTGATCCCGGCTGCTTGAACGGGTCCATTGCGAACTGTCCAGTCGGTCCAGATGGTACGCCGAGCAGCAACCCTCTGAACGAAGACATGGTTGAAGCGATCATCGGAAACGGTCAGGGGTTTTCGACCGAGAAGGCTGCCCTCGGTTTCCCCGCCGGCGGCTTGGGACCGGATAACCGTATGGGTCTTTATATCGGCGACTCGTGGAAGATTCTGCCGAACCTGACCATTTCTCCCGGGTTGCGCTGGGTGCGTGACACCGGCCGAACGGACAGCGATTTGGCTGCGATTCCGGAGATGAACTTTGCGTTCGCAGGTACCGGTAACAAGGTCAATAATCCGAACAAGAATTTCGCTCCTCAGCTGGGAATCGCATGGGATCCGGGCAAGAACGGAAAAACCGTAATTCGGGCTGGAGGCGGTCTTTTCTATGAGAACGTCATCTATAACAACGTCCTCTTTGATCGCCCCCTGCGTCTCCGCAACGGAGCTTTTCTGTACTACACGGCTGCTTGTGCGGGTGGACAGAACCAACCCGTGAGCTTGCCGAGCGGCACTCTACTGCCATTCCCTGCCAACACATGTGGCGATGATGCGACAGGAGCAACTTTGCCGATATGGGAGCTGGCGAATAACGTCGCAACTATCGAAAGCAACCTGAAGGCCGCTTACCCGTTTGATCCCAGCCAGGCGAACGGCGCATTTATTGGGAGCCAATTGGGCGTGACGTGCGCCGGCGGAAGCTGCAGCCAAACTGGCGCGGCCATTCCGGTGGGATTGGGTTTGTTCGCGCCAAATTACATTTCTCCGCGTTCCGTGCAGATGAACTTTGGCATTCAGCGCGAAATTCGTCACGGGATGGTCTTTACCGCTGACTTCATCCGAAACGTGGAAACCCATGGTCTGCTCGGCATAGATGTAAACCGAGTAGGCACAGCCAACAACTTCAGTCTGACTGGCGCGCAGGACGCTGTTGCGGATGCTGCAAACAACGTCGGTGGCTGCGGTGGCATGACAGGTGCGGCGGCAGTGACCTGCGTCATCAATGCGCAAGGAGCCAACCCTGCGAATGCTGCCCCGATCTTCCTTCAGTTCGGCTTGGGAACACCTGGTGACGGACCCGGCGGAGCATGCGGTACCGGACCCGGTACGGGCGTTTTGGGCCATCCTTGTGCCTTCGGTGGCATCAACCAGAACTACGCCAATCTGCCGTTGCTGTATCCGATCAGCCGCTCGGTTTATAACGGCCTTCAGATGAAGCTGGTGGAAAACGTCGCGCATCCGATGCGCGGCTTGAAGACCGCCAACTTCCAGGTCGCGTATGCTCTTTCGAAATTCGTAAACCCGATGGCTTGGCAAGGCGCAACGGCTCCATCGAACGCGGTCAGCGCCAGCGATCAGGACTTTGTTCTGCAGGCTGCGGACAACAATAACCCTCTGCGATACATGGGACCTTCGCTCCTCGACCGCAGACATCAACTGTCGTTCGGCGGCAACTTCGATGTGCCTTACGGCTTCCGCTTGGGCATCATTGGACACTTCTATAGCCCGCTGTCGAGTCCAGTGATCGTCGGTACCAACGGCTCGTCAGGCCAGATTTTCCAAACTGACTTCACGGGCGGTGGTGTAGACAACGAACCGTTGCCGGGTACAACAAATGGTTCATTCATGCGCGACTTCGGAGTCAGCGGCCTGAACACAGCCATCAGCAAGTACAACAGCACGCAAGGGAACCAGCCGACACCAGCCGGACAACAGTTGGTGAGTGCTGGCTTGTTCACAGTCCCGCAATTGCAAGCGATCGGTTTGGTTGCGCCGTCAAATATTTCGCTCGCGCCAACCAACCAACTCACCTTCCCATGGGTAAGAGCGTTCGATTTCAAGCTCGATTGGATTCACACCTTCAAAGATCGGGTGACAATTACACCGAGTATTGGCTTCTACAACATCTTCAACTTCTCCAACTTCAACCTGCCTCCAGGTGCTGAAACTGGCTGGCTGACGGGGGTCAGCAATGGGTCTATCAATAGCACCCCGAAGTCGTTGGTGGGAACGAGCTTCGCGAGTGACGCGTTCCGCGTTGGAGCTGGCACTGGCGTGTTCGGTCTCGGATCTCCGCGGGCGATGGAGTTCGGACTGAAGGTGACGTTCTAACCCTCTCGCTTAACAATTCAAGCCACCAGCCTTCGGGCTGGTGGCTTTTTCTTTTTGCGGATGCGCTACGGGTTGAGACCGTTCCGAATCTGCTTGGCGAGCTTTTCAATTCGCTTGAGCTTGTCGCTGAGGTCTTTCGGCAAGACGCCTTTGGAGGTTTGATTCACGTCGCTCGGAATCGACCGCGCCAGAGATGCTAATTCTTCTGCTTCGCGCCGCAATTTCTCAAAGTTGATATTTCCTCCCGCATTTGCCGGTGGCGGAATGTTTTTCTGTATCTGCTCCTCGGTTTTATCGGCCTGGCGCACCCCAGGCGGGACTGGAAGCCCCTGTCCATGCAGCACTGCCGCGCTGAACAAAATGATCCCGGAAAGAAGAACGGAGGAACTTCTCACGAGCAACCTCCCGCACGCACTATCCAATAGAAGCCGCCGTTACCTACGGGTTCAGCTGGCTGCGCAAATGCTTCGACATCTTCTCGATCTGCTTCAGCTTCTGCAGCACGTCTTTAGGCATGACTCCCTTGCGGACGTTGGCCACGTCGGCTGGAATCGTTTGCGCCGTCATGGCCAGGTCGTTTGCCTCTTTCTGCAATTGAGCCAGGTCCATGTGCCGGGGCAGCGTCGGGTTGTCGGCTGGGACGTCTTTTTTGTCGGGATCCATCGAGGCCGGCGGCGGCGACATGTGCACCCGGGGCACGTCCTGAGCCCGGGTTGAGATCAGGCACAAAATCAGCAGGGATACGAACGCGGATACGAACCAGGTGAGTCTGTTCAAGGCACGCCTCCCACTTCAGGCGAGTTTGCTGCCATTGTACGCCGGGCCGATCTCAGCCATGGCCTCCTGCCTTTCGGCCGGGGCCTTACGGCTTATCCTGCACAGCGCGGGCTTGTGTAAAATGCGAGCATGCCGTTTCGAACTGCGCCAGCGAATCCGTCAGCGAACAAGCGGGGCCGCACGCCTCCACCCGAGGACACCGCCGAAGAGGCTGCGTTTCTGAAGTTGTTAGGCGAAAAGCAAAAACCGGTGACCATCAAGCTCATGGACGGCGAAATCGTCCACGGCTGGATCGAGTACTACGACAAGAGCATGGTGCGCCTAACCCGCGAAGGTGCGCCCAATCTGTTTATCTACAAGCACGAAATCATGTATATCGCCGAGGATGTCGGCAAGCGCAAGTGAGAAAGCCTCGGGCTGCGGGCTTCCGGCTTCGGGTCGTTAGGAAGTCGTCTCCGTTTACAAGGCAGTCCGCGCAGTGAGATTACCGGTTTTCACGTTTTGTCCGGGGGGACTAGGAACCGAAGGCCCGAGACCGGAAACTGAAGCCCCGAGTTAGCCGAAATCATGCAATCTGCCACATCTCAGAGCTTTGTTCCCGCCATGTCTGCGATCGCCCGCGAGGCGGGCGCGCTGCTGCTGGAATATTTCCATCAGAAACTGAAAATTGAGTACAAAGGCGAAGCTGACCTGGTCACGGCTGCCGATCGCGCTTCGGAGGCGCTGATTCGTGAGCGCATCGCGAAACAGTTTCCGTCGCACGATGTGATGGGCGAAGAGCAGGGACTCAACGATCGCGGCGGCGAGTACCGCTGGTATGTCGATCCGCTGGATGGAACCACGAATTTTGCACACAAGTATCCCGTGTTCTGCGTGTCGATGGCGATCGAGCGGCGTGGCGCAAACGACAGCGCGCAGGGTGCTGGTCAGCGGATCGCTGGGGTAGTCTACGACCCGACGCGCAACGAATTATTCACTGCCGAGCAGGGAGGAGGCGCGTACCTGAACGGTGAACCCATTCACGTTTCGAAAGTTGCGCAGCTGAAGGAATGCCTGGTGGCTACGGGATTTCCCAGCCACAAGCGGCATAAGAACCCGAATATTCATTTCTATCATCAGGTCACGTTGAAAACGCACGGAGTGCGGCGTGCTGGCTCGGCCGCACTGGACCTGTGCTGTGTGGCGTGCGGGCGCTTTGACGGATTTTGGGAGTTCAATCTCAATCCGTGGGACACGGGCGCTGGGGTGCTGATCGTGCAGGAAGCGGGAGGCAAGGTGAGCCGCTTCGATGGCTCTCCGTTTCTGCTCGACAGCCGCGAGACGCTTGCGTCGAATGGGCTGTTGCATGCTGCGCTGATTCAGGAATTTCGAGAAATCTTCGACGGGCGCGGGTTGGAGCCGCTGCCTGATCCGCGCGAATACAAGCGCTAGCGCAGGGGCCAGGGTTAGTACTCAGTACCCAGTAGTCGGTACTCAGAACCAGTTTCATAAATGGATTTGGGAAACGCACGGCTTGAGCCGTTCTGCTAAGGTTTGTATCAGGGCACGGCTTGAGCCGTCCCGCTGGACGTCCGGTAAATCTCGGCTTTAGCCGCTGGCCCCCCACCGCGTTAAAATAAGGAAAAGTACTGGGGATTAGCCCAATCTTCGCTCGCCCCGCCCAAGGAGACGGTCCTTGATCAACTCACTTCTGGAACGCAAGATCGAAAAACGTCCGGACAAAGTCCGGCTGCAGGGACGCATTCTTTTTCTCACCGAAGATCCCGAACTCATCAAGAAGCAGCTCGCGGGCGAAGACCTGCCATGGGACACGAAGAATCCGGCGAACAATCCAAAACTCCGCGACGACATCTCGACCGACGAAATCACCCCCGCTCACTATTGCTTCTACTTTGACGAGACGCTGGGCGAGATTCCTTACCTGGGCCTGAAGTGCGGCAGCGGGACACCGATCGGCCGAGGCGATGTGAAGCGCGGAGGCTTTGTTTGCGCGGTCAGCGGCAAACGGCGGGGCAAGGGATCGAGCCGGGAGCAGTCTCCGTATGCCGAGATGTGCGCGGGCATCCGCGTCGTAATCGCGGAAAATATTGAGCGCATCTACAAACAGAATTGCCAGAATCTGGGGCTGCTGACGTCGACCAATTTTTCGCTGATTGATCGCATTCGGGATGGCGAAGAGATTCCGCTCAGCGAATTCACTGCCGGGGAAGATGAGATTACGCGGCAGGTGATCGAGTATGGCGGGTTGTTCCCGTTTAACGTCGCGCGCATGCAGGGGAAAGTGTTTCTGCCTGCGATCTCTGCTCCTCCTATTGAAAACGCGGGAAGGAATGCCCGCGCGACTGAATCCCAAGCCATGACTCTCGCCGAAAAAATCTTCGCGCGGCACATGATTTCACCAGACCGTGCGGGGACGGGCGTTCCCGCCCGTCCAACCGGGCAAAGCTCGGCGGCAGCAGTCGGGGTACCATCCGTGAAGCCCGGCGACACCGGTTTCGCCCGCGCTGACCTGCGCTTCAGCCACGAATACGTCACGCCCATGGCCGCGATTTTCTTCGAGCACTATGTCGGCAAAGACGCGAAGGTCAACGATCCCTCGAGCATTCTGTTTTTCCGCGATCACCTGACGTTTCTCGACGAAGTGATTTCTGAAGAAAAGAAGAAACTCGGCCTGCTCGACCTGGCCACGCAACTCAAGCTCAAGCAGCAGGATTTCGCCAAGAAGCAAGGCATTCGCCTGCATGGTGAACTGGCCGACCGCAAGGGATCGGAAGGCATCTGCCATTCGATCGTCCTCGAAAGCTACGCGCTGCCGGGGCAACTCAACATCGGTTCCGACTCGCACACACCGCACGTTGGCGCGATCGGGTGCGTAGCCTTCGGCATCGGCACCACAGACGTTTTCAATTCGTGGATCACCAAGGATGTCCGCGTGAAAGTTCCCGAGTCCGTGAAGATCGTGATTCGGGGAAAGAAGCATCCGAATGTGACCGCGAAAGATTTCATCCTCAAGATTCTCAGTCTTGAATACGTCCGCAGTGGCAAGGCGCTCGCGAAAGTCATGGAGTACGCGGGCGAGGCGATTGAAGATCTGAGCGTCGATGAACGCGCCACCATGACCAACATGGCTGCAGAGATCGGCGGATTCACCGGCATCGTCGCGCCGGACAAAAAAGCAGTGGATTTCCTCGTTGAACGCCGAGGAATGGATCGCGCCCAGGCCGAGGCGATGATCGAAGGCCTCTACAGCGATCCCGGCGCGCAATATGCGCATGTGATCGAGCTCGATGCCGCCGAGATTACGCCGATGGTGGCCACGCCGGGTGATCCCGGCAACGGCAAATACATTCGCGACCTGAATACTCCGGTGCCGGTTGAGATTGCATACGGCGGCACTTGCACGGCAGGTAAGAACGAAGACATGGACATGTACGCGCTCGTGCTCGCTGACGCGCTGAAGCAGGGCAAGCGCATCGCCAATTCGTGCAAGTTCTACATTCAGTTCGGATCGCAGGAGACGCGCGACTACTGCGTGCGCCGTGGCTATCTTGAGGTCTTCCACAAGGCCGGAGCCCAGGTCATCGAGCCGAGTTGCGGGGCGTGCATCAACGCCGGGCCGGGAGTATCCACGCGCCCGGATCAGGTCGTGATCAGCGCACAGAACCGCAATTTCCCGGGCCGCAGCGGACCCGGGCAGATGTACCTAGCCTCGCCGCTGACGGTCGCGGCCAGCGCGGTAGCCGGCTACATCGTGGAGTACGAACCGAGCGAGAAAAAGGAGTTCGCAAGAGCGTGATCGGTGTTGCCATCCCAAGCGTGCAAGGACTCGTGCAACGACCCTGAACCCGGGCTCTTTGGAGCCCCGGACGCCCTCGTCCGGGGAACTGCCGGCTCCCTTCCTAAGTGGTTGATTTCAACCAAGATGGCTGAAATCAGCCACTCCCATTTCCGCAACTTTTCCCTCCACCGATGGTTCCAATACTTAGAAGATTTGGAGAGCTTCAGGATCAGGGAGTGAACGGAACTGAAGCTCGGGAGGTGAATATGCGGTACTTGAAATATTTGGCGTTGGTGGCGGTTTTGATGGTGCCTTTCGCGTATTCGCAGGCGCAAGTTTCAGTGGGGATCGGCGTTGGGCCAGGCTACATCCCGGCTGGTGCGCCGGTTTGCGCCTATGGCTACTATGGCTACTATCCTTATGCTTGCGCTCCGTACGGCTACTACAGCCCGGATTGGTTTGTAGGGGGCGTATTCGTCGGCGCAGGCCCTTGGTTCCATGGTCCGGGGTGGTTAGGACGTTGGGGCTACGCTAGCGGCTGGCGAGGCCGTCCGTGGTACGGTCATCCGGGATGGGGTCGCGGGTGGTACGGCGGGCATGGCTATGTGGCCCGCGGTCCAGTTGGCGGATACCATGGTGGAGTGGTCGCGCACGGATATCATGGCGCGCCAGCGTTCCACGGGGGCGAGAGCTTCCATGGTGGATACCACGGCGGTGGCGGATTCCATGGCGGCGGACGCCGGTAACCGTTCAACACGAAAAATGCAACAACGGCTGGCAGCAGCGACTGCCAGCCGTTTTTCTTTTGCGCCGCGCAGGCCGAATGTTGTACCTTCTCCCTGCATTCTTGCTAGAATGTCGGCTCACTGACGGGACGCCGGTAGTAAAATAAGTTCAACAGATTCTCAGGAGACAAACCTTTTATGGCCTATGTGATTGCTGAGCCGTGCGTCGGCACGAAAGACACCGCATGCGTGGATGCGTGTCCGGTAGACTGCATTCATCCCAAGAAAGATGAGCCCGCGTACGCCACGGAAGAGCTTTTGTATATCGACCCGGTGGAGTGTATTGACTGCGGAGCTTGCGTCCCGGTGTGCCCGGTATCGGCCATCTTCGCCCTTGATGACCTGCCGGAAAAGTGGAACGCCTTTACCGAGCGCAACGCCAAGTATTTCGGCCGCTGAAGAGTTTAGTGATTCAAAGCAGCGCGCGTCCGCGTGGGCGCGCGCTTTTGCTTGTCCGGATTAGCTGTCGCGGTTACCTTCCTCGTTTGTCCGCGTTCCCCAGGATCTCAGCTTCCTTCCCGGTGTGCGTCTTTATCGCGTCGAGAATCTTCAGGTACTCGTGCCTGTCCATGCGCAAAACCAGCGCCTTGGGAGTCTCCTGCTCGTGATAGTCGATTTCCAGCCAGTGCGATCGCGACTTGGTCAGCATCATCACAGCGCCGACGCCGACCGGCGCTGTGAATACCGTACCCTCGTTGATCCTGTGGCGCTTGGTGAATTCGTAGGAAACCTTGTCGATTTCCGCGTAGGGAACTGTGACTGGGTCAGCCTTGATCGGGCGTACCTCGACGGCTTTGTCATTGTCGCTGAAGGTCAGAACGGCTTTTCTCTGCTTTCCCTTGAGATCGGGAAGCCTGACACCGCGAAAAGAAGTCTCGTCGGCGAAACTCTGGGCGATTAGCAGAATGACAAGAACGAAGGCGGGGATGATTTTGCGCACAGTCTTCAAAGTATAGCGGAGGTTTGAGAACTGGCGATGAGCTGGCTGACAACTGGCAGAGCGGGTTCCTCACCGCCGCTTCGCGGCGGTTCGGAATGACAATCCCAATATCTTAATTTTTACTCTTGCTGGTTGCACTGCTCTTTATTCTTGCCGTGGGGACTGTGCCGGTTTTAGCGGTGCGCCAACCCGAAACCGACCGCACCCGCTGAGGCGCCAATGTTCAGCATCGAAGTCGCCCGCTCCAGCTTGTGATGGCCAGTTTTGTGCAAGAGATAGCTGATACCGACTACGCCGCCAGTCTCAAGCGCAAAGTTCGCTGCCAGGGCAGGTGTACTGCCGGCCAGAATGCGAGTCATCGGATTCAGTTCTCTGCCGCCCCTGGCAAGATTTTGATGCGTAACGTAAAAATCCGCGCCGGCCATGGCGCCATTCGCCGCGAATAATAGCGTGTTTTCCCGGTCCCAGAAATGGTGGGGATTCTCCGATTGCCCGGGCCTGACCGCGATAAATCCGGCTGCCGCTGCGGGCTGGATCGGCGCAGGCGTGGCGTTTACGATCGGAGAGACCTCAGGGGCCGATGGCAAGTCAGCGATGGAGGCGATTTCGACTTGCGAGGCGGTCGTCGCCTGAGCCGCGAGCTGCGCGGACAAGAGCACGATCAGGCTGATAGCCAGGAATGACAACGAAACGCGAGCGGTCAGTTTCCCCATTGTTATCTTTTCCCCAGTTACCTTTGTCCCGGCCCGATCGGCCTTTAGGACTTGTACTTTCGCATCAGGGTGCTGTGCGGGGAAGGGCCCCAAAGTGCCATGACGGCTGGTTACCCTGGTTACCTTTCGCAGTGGAGCCCCGAACGCGTGGAGCCCCGGACGCCCCCGTCCGGGGTTGCGCGAAGCGCAACGGGAACGTACCTGCGCGTGACGCGTTCCTTCCACTAGAATCACGCTCAGATATGGCGCTGCGAGAGTCAGAAGCGATCGTGCTGCGGACCTATCCCTTCCGTGAGGCCGATCTGCTGGTCACGTTGTTCACCCGTGCGGAGGGCAAAGTCCGCGGCGTGGCGCGCTCGGCCAAGAAGTCAAAGCGGCGATTTGGCGGAGCCCTCGAACCGCTGACCTACGTCCGGGCCTTCTACGATGTGAAAGAACGCCAGGAATTGACGCGCTTCGATGCCTGCGAAGTGCTGGAATCGCCCATGGCCGCGGAAGTCAGTTATCCTCGGGCGGTTGCGCTTGGCCACATCGCGGAATTGCTCGACGAACTTCTGCCCGACCACGAGGCCAATGATGCAATTTTCCGGCTCACACTTTCCGTCCTGCACGTGCTCACCGGCCAAGACATCTGGATGCCGGTTACGTATTTTGAACTCTGGCTCACGCGCCTCGTCGGCTTCCTGCCCGAACTAACGGAATGTGTCGTTTGTGGGAGAAGCCTGAACGGAAGCCACGCCTACTTTCACGCCTTGTCAGATGGCCTGATGTGCGACGATGACCGGCGCCTGGCGTCCTCAGAACTTTCCAGCGATTCGCGCCTCCTGGCTGCGCAGATGTTCCGCGCTCCCGTGGAAAGCTTCGCCGGGAAGCCTTGGCCTCGCGGGCAGGGAGCCGACTTGCGCAAGCTGCTCATCCAGATACTGCAACGCCATATCGAGAAGAAGTTGGTCACCGCGGCGATGCTCGAAAAGGGAAGCTTCGAGCTGTAGCCCTACTCTCACTCGGTAATCCATTACGGAACTGGACCCTTGTCTCTTGTGATTCAGATCACTGCGAGACGCCGGGCACGGCCTATATATGCAGAAGAATGAGTACTTCAATCAAAGACAATCGTGCGGCGTGGCTTCAAGGACCTGTAACCGAATGTGACGAGGAAGTTGCTCCATCGGGAAACTATTGGAGGCTTGTCCTGCTCGGGGCCCCCGGAGTAGGGAAGGGAACGCAGGCTGACCTGCTCAACCAGCATCTGGGTGCTTGCCATCTCTCGACCGGCGATGTGTTTCGCGCGGCGGGAAGCCGTCCGGCTTGCGATCAGAGTCCCGCGATAAAAGAGGCGCTCAGTTACATGCGGCGGGGAGAGCTCGTTCCCGATACGACGGTGTGGGAGATGGTGAAGGAGCGCCGGCAATGTCTGCATTGCACGGGAGGCTTCATTCTCGACGGATTTCCACGCACGCTGCGCCAGGCCGAATCGCTCAAACAATTCATGGACAACGAAAGGCTGGCGCTCGATGCGGTGGTCAACTACGAACTTCCGTCTGCCGAGATCGTGGCGCGGCTGAGTGGCCGGCGGACGTGCGAGAAATGCAAGGCGGTGTACCACATCACGGAGCGGCCCCCGAAATCCGCGGACCGCTGTGACCGTTGCAACGGCAAGCTATTCCTGCGGGAAGACGATCGCCCCGAATCCATCAAGGTTCGGCTGGAAACCTACGATCGAAGTACGGCGCCCTTGATCCAGTTCTATGAAAAGCTTGGTTGGCTGGTGCAGGTTCCGGCGAAAGGTTCTCCCGACGAGATCTGTGCCACGACGCTCAGCGCGCTGAAAGCCCGGCGCGGGGAAGGTCCGGCAGAAAAGTAACGATTCCGTGGAATTATTTTCGCCTCCGTTCACTGTTCCAAACCAGCCGTTGGCTGCTAATCCTAGCCGTTTCTGTCGCTTACGTTGACCATTGCGGTACTTTCCGGTACTTTTAAAGTAACGCCACAATGGGATCAGTGTACTCTTGATGCACCGAAACATGGGGAATCGTGGGCGGGATTTGCATCCAAATTACAGACCGCGTTTGCGAAGTATAGTGGCGGGTCGCAGCCGGCTATAGGGAGCGGGAGCAGCGTGGCAGGAACTTCGACTAAGACTGACGGGAAGACTTTGCTGTTGCTGAAGCCGCGCGGATTCTGCGCCGGCGTGGTTCGCGCCATCGACGTGGTGCGCATTGCCCTGGAAGCATTTGGGCCGCCGATCTACGTGCGCAAAGAAATCGTTCACAACAGCTTCGTAGTGGAAGAGTTGCGCGGCAAGGGCGCAATCTTCGTCGACAGCGAAGACGAAGTGCCAAACGGTGAGCGCATCATCTACAGCGCTCATGGCGTCTCACCGGAAGTGCGCGAGCACAGCGCCCGACGCGGGCTGCGGGTCATCGATGCGACTTGCCCACTCGTCACCAAGGTGCACGTGGAAGCCGTCAAGTTCGCCAAGGAAGGCTATTCGCTCATCCTGATCGGTCACAAGGATCACGACGAGGTCATCGGAACTCTCGGCGAAGCGCCGCTGGTCACGCAAGTCGTCGGATCACCCGAGCAGGTGAAGAAACTGCAAGTTCCGGATCCGAACCGCGTTGCCTACCTGACGCAGACCACGCTGAGCCTGGATGAAACCAAAGACATCATCGCAGCCCTGAAAGCGAAGTTCCCCAACATCAAGGGACCGGCCGCGCAGGATATTTGTTATGCGACGGAGAATCGCCAGGTCGCGGTGAAACAAGTAGCGTCCGAATCGGACTTGCTGCTCGTAGTGGGCTCCGAGAACAGTTCGAACTCGAATCGACTGGTGGAGGTCGCGCGGAACCTTGGGACGAATGCACATCTGATCGATAGCTGCAACGACATCGAGCCGGACTGGCTGCAGGGAGTCAAGACCATTGCCCTGACTGCCGGAGCGTCTGCACCCGAGCATCTAGTCGAAGAGACGGTGACGTTCCTGCGGGACAAGGGTTTCGGCAACGTTCAGGAATTGGAAGTGATGCCCGAGAACGTGCGCTTCGGCTTGCCCCCAGAGATCGTAGAAGCGATCGCCGCGGCCCCAGCGCAGTAGGACGTGTTGTCATTCTGAGCGAAGCGAAGAATCCCTAGTCCTCTTCACGGTTCTGTGGGCCTGAGATCCTTCGACGGGCAAAAGGCGCCCGTCTCAGGATGACAGCGAAAGCGGGAATGAAGCAAGGAGCAGTGAAACGATGGACAATTACTCCCCCGATGCTGATATACGCTCGGCAACGCTAGGTTCTGATCCGAAGCTTCGCTTCGGCAAGATCGAGGAATTCTCCAGCCGCGTCGGCGCGGCGATCTCGGCGGCGCGCAAGTATCTTTTCTCGCAGCAGCACCAGGACGGTTATTGGTGCGGCGAACTCGAAGCCGACACCACGCTCGAATCCGACTACATCCTGCTGCACACGCTGCTCGGAACCGGTAACCAGGAGCGCTTTCAGAAAGCCGCGAACTGGATCCTGCGCCATCAGAATGAAGACGGCGGATGGAGCATCTACAATGGCGGGCCATCGAACATCAGCGCGTCAGTGAAAGCTTATTTCGGATTGAAGCTTGCCGGCTACACCGCAGACCATCCGGCTTTGGAGCGCGCTCGCACAAAAATCCTCGAACTCGGAGGGGTCACCGAGGTCAATACATTTACCAAGATCTATCTTTGCTTCTTCGGGCAGTACGACTACGACGCTGTTCCGGCAATTCCTCCGGAAATCGTGCTGTTTCCCAACTGGTTCTGGTTTAACATCTACGAAATTTCCTCCTGGTCGCGCGCCATCCTGGTGCCGCTCTCGATTTGCTACGCCAAGAAGCCGTTCAAGAAAATTCCCCACGAAATGGGCGTGGAGGAACTCTTCGTTGGCGGAATGCAGAAGTCGCGCATGCATCTGCATTGGGCGCAGAAACTGTTTTCCTGGCGAAATTTCTTCCTGGTCCTCGATCGCATGACGCACTGGTTTGAGCGCGTGCATGTGCGGCCGCTGCGCTCCGTCGCGCTCAAGAAGGCCGAGAGGTGGATGCTCGAGCGCTTCGAGATGAGCGACGGCCTGGGCGCGATTTATCCCTCGATGATGAACGCCATCATCGCGCTGCGCTGCCTGGGATACTCGCTCGACGATCCGCAAGTCATTCGCGCCATGGATGAGTTCGAGAAGCTCGGGATCGAAGAGGAAGACACCTTCCGCATGCAGCCGTGCATGTCTCCCGTATGGGACACGGCGTACGCCTTGTTTGCGCTGGGAGAAGCAGGCGTGCCGGCCAATGATCCACGGATGGTGAAGTGCGCCGACTGGATCCTGCAAAAACAGGTGCGCACGGCGGGCGACTGGAAGGTCAAGAACAAGAATGGGCAGCCGGGTGGCTGGTATTTCGAGTTCAACAACGAGTTTTATCCGGATGTCGACGACAGCGCGATGGTGTGCCTGGGATTGAGCCACGTGGAGCATCCCAACGGCCGCTACCAGCGCGAGTCTGTGCAGCGCGCGATTGACTGGATCTTCTCCATGCAGTGCAAGAACGGCGGCTGGGCGTCTTTCGACAAAGATAACGATCGCATGATCTTCCAGTACATTCCGTTCGCCGACCACAACGCCATGCTCGATCCCGCGACGGTCGACATTACGGGACGCATCCTGGAGATGCTCGCCACCTACGGATATGACAAGAATCATCCGGCAGTGAAGCGCGCGATCTCCTTCCTTAAAAACGAGCAGGAGCCCGATGGCAGCTGGTTCGGGCGCTGGGGCGTGAACTACATCTACGGCACGGCTCTGGTTTTGCGCGGACTCGAGGCCATGGGCATGGATTTGCACGAGCCTTGCATTCAGCAGGGAGCCGAGTGGCTTCGCATGGTCCAGAACCCTGACGGTGGCTGGGGTGAGACCGTCGGTTCGTACGATGACCCGACTCTGCGCGGACAGGGCGACAGCACGCCGTCGCAAACGGCATGGGCGATTCTCGGACTGCTGGCTGCCGGCGATACGCGCAGCGACTCAGTCGCACGCGGTGTTGCCTACCTGCTGCGCACTCAGCAGCAAGACGGCTCGTGGGATGAGAAGTTCTACACCGGCACAGGATTCCCGCGCGTCTTCTACCTCATTTACCACCTGTATCGGCAGTATTTCCCGCTCCTGGCGCTGACGACTTATACCAAGGTGATGCAGAAGAACGGGGAATAGGTACAGGTCCTCGGCACTAGTAAATCTGCGTCATCCCGAAAGCCCGCGTTCTTACCAGCGGGCTGAGGGATCTCCCGAGGCACAGTTCATGGTAAGGGAGATCCCTTCGGCTTCGCTCAGGGCAGGCTCTTCCGCCTGTAAGGCGGCTCCGTTCAGGATGACGCCTCCACGATGTCGATTCGCTGCAGGCCGTTTGACAATGTTGCCCGAGTGCTCAATGCTGAAGACTGAATGAAAGCTTTCGTCACCGGCGCTACTGGATTCCTCGGCTCCCACGTTGCGCGCGTTCTTTCTGAACAGGGCGCGCAGTTGCGGCTGCTCGTGCGCGCTACGAGCAATCTCAAAAATCTTGAGGGACTGAATGCCGAAACCGCCGTGGGCGATTTGCGCGACGCTGCCTCTCTCGAGAAAGCGATGTCCGGATGCGACACCGTCTTCCACGTCGCGGCCGATTACCGGCTCTGGGTGCGTGATCCCGCGGAGATGTACAAATCGAATGTCGGAGGCACGCGCGCAATCCTCGAAGCGGCGCGGAAGAGCGCCGTTCGGCGCGTGGTCCATACGTCGAGCGTTGCGACTATCGGATTTCGCGGCAATGGCAGTCTCGCCGATGAGGACTCTCCGGTTTCGTTATCCGACATGATTGGGCATTACAAGCGCTCGAAGTTCATGGCCGAGCAGCTTGCGATGGAAGCCGGACGCAGCGGAATGCATGTGGTGACGGTGAATCCGACGACGCCCATCGGCGAGCAGGATGTGAAGCCAACGCCGACCGGGCGGATCGTCGTCGATTTTCTGAAGCGCAAGTTTCCTGCCTACGTTGAGACAGGGCTCAACCTCGTCGATGTGCGCGAGTGCGCGCGCGGCCATGTTGCTGCCCTTGAAAAAGGCAAGAGTGGCGAGCGATACATTCTGGGTGGAGAGAATCTCACGCTGAAGCAAATTCTCGACAAACTGGGCAAGATCACCGGCCTGCCCTCACCGTGGCTGAAGTTGCCGTACGTGTTCGCGTTTGCAACCGGGGTAGTCGACGAAGCCATTACCGGACGCTTGTTGAAGGGCGAGCCGCGCGCCACCGTTGACACCGTCCGCATGGGAAAGAAAAAAATGTTCGCCACTTCCGACAAAGCCGAGCGCGAACTGGGATGGAAGATTGTTCCAGTCGACGATGCTTTCCGCCGCGCTGTCGATTGGTTCCGAGCCAACGGCTATGCCTAAAGTTGCCATTGTCGCCGCACTGGACCGCGAGCTGCGCCCTCTGGTGAAGATCAAGGGCTGGGGATGGCGGACTACCGAACGGCAACATGAAGGGCGCAATTTCCCCTTCATCGAAGACGAGGAACATGAGATCGTGATGGTCGCGGGCGGCATTGGGGCGCCGGCGGCTCGCCGGGCTGCTGAAGCCATCATTTCGATCTATTCCCCTGCGGTGATTTACTCGGTTGGATTTGCCGGAGCGCTGGATCCTGCCCACAAAGTGGGGGACATATTTCAGCCGGGTCAAGTGATCGACGCCGGAGATGGCAGCCGAGTGAATCTTCAGCACGGAGAGGGAATTCTCGTCAGTTTCAGTTCGGTGGCGAGTCCGGCTCAGAAGGCCAAGTTGCGGGAGTCGTTCGGAGCACAGATTGTCGATATGGAAGCAGCCTCAGTGGCAAGGGCGGCGCAAGCGCGAGGAGTGGAATTTATTGCCGTGAAGTCCGTCTCCGACGAATTTAATTTCACCTTCCCGGAAATCGAGCGGTTCGTAGACGCGGAAGGACGATTTCAACAATGGCGGTTTGCGAGGTTCGCTGCGTTGCGTCCATGGCTATGGCCCAAGGTGAACAGATTAGCTGCAAACAGCAAGACCGCTGAAGCCGCGCTCGGCGACTGGCTGGTAACCTCGCTGAACCGGATGATCGCGTTGGCCGATCCTGGGCCGGAGCGAGTGCCCCGGTGAGATTCTTTTCGCGGACGACCCTGGCTCTGCTTTTGTCATCAGCGCTGCTATTCGCGCAAGGCACTCCCACCATCTACGCCGAGAGTTTTCGCAAAGGCTCGACCCAAATCACCGAAGACAGGTTCGAAGCGAAGCTGACTCCGCAAAGCGCCACCTACCGCGAACGCATCAAGGACTCACGCGGCAACGACCGTTACGAGCTTACCGTGACGCCGCAGGGGCCCGAAGGAGACAGCCGGGTCACTTCCTGGCGCGTCAAGCTTCGCGATCTGCACCACGGCATTTACAACAACATCCTCCTGGTGGAGCAGGAGGCGTCTCAGGATCCAAAGAACAACCTGTGGTGGCTGACGCCCAACCCGTTTGGCCCCGTGCCGATCAAAGCCAAACGGATCATCAAGGTCGACGCGTTCTACGTGACCATCGAGGTGAAGAACCTCCACTTTACGCCGCTCGACTCGCCGTATCTCGATTCGATGGATGTTCAATTTTCATTTAGCAACCACGATCCGCGGGAGAGTCAATAACCGCTGCGAATTGTCTCTTAATTCCTGATTCCGCACTGGCTTAAGACCCTCGACTTCCCCATAATGGAATTTCCATTGGCATATCAGATACATGCGTCCAGAGATGACGCCTAATTCATCT
>Ga0335076_10002724_pt1 | contig 17608 bp, 15 predicted proteins | sample Lox_Sample_25_FD_206717 | JGI IMG/M metagenome (GOLD analysis project Ga0335076, IMG submission 206717) | Soil microbial communities from Loxahatchee National Wildlife Refuge, Florida, United States - Lox_Sample_2.5 | ecosystem: Environmental > Terrestrial > Soil > Wetlands | place: USA... | reverse complement strand
AGGCGGCGCGCCTGTTCAAGCTTGCCGCCGATCAGGGAAACGCCGTGGGCGAGGCCAATCTCGGGTTCTTCTATAGCCAAGGGCGCGGCGGGCTGCCGAAGGACGAGGGCGAGGCGGCGCGCCTCTATAAGCTCTCGGCCGACCAGGGAAACGCCGTGGGCCAGGTCGATCTCGGGGCTTACTACGAGCGAGGGCGCGGCAGTCTGCCGAAGGATGAGAGCGAGGCGGCGCGCCTCTATAAGCTCTCGGCCGACCAAGGAAACGCCGTGGGCGAGGCCAATCTCGGGTTCTTCTATGAGCGAGGGCGCGGCGGCCTGCCGAAGGACGAGAGCGAGGCGGCGCGCCTCTACAGGCTCTCCGCCGAGCAAGGAAACGAAAACGCGCAAAGCGCCCTGAAACGGCTCCAATCGAATTGAATTTCCTAGCTGCCAAGCGCGGCAGCGCCGCCGCGGGGTATTTCGCGGCGCCGATCGGCGACCGACTGTGATGAGGATCACAGCGCGTCCGCGAAAATTCGCAATCAATTGAAGGGCGGGGCCTTTCGCGCTAATCATCCGCAAATGGCGGAGACATCGACGTGTTGGGCGGCGTCTTCATCTGCTACCGGCGAGAGGACTCGGCCGGTTTCGCACGGCTGATCTATGACCGGCTGACGCACAAGCTCGGACAAGACAGCGTCTTTTTCGACGTCGACAACATCCCGGTCGGCCTCGATTTCGTCGATATTCTCTCCGAGCGCGTAGGCAAGTGCGACGCGCTGATCGCGGTCATCGGCAGGAGCTGGGCGTCGAGCGTCGATGACCGCAATCGCCGCCGTCTCGACGATCCCAACGACTTCGTTCGCATCGAGATCGAGGCCGCGCTCGGCCGCAAGGTCCGGGTCATTCCCGTGCTGGTCGACGGCGCGGCGATGCCGGGGCCGGACGATCTGCCCGACAGCCTCAAGAAGCTGACCCGCCGGCAGGGCATCGAGATTTCCCACACCCGGTTCGATTCCGACGTTGAGCGGCTGACGCGGGCGCTCTCCCTGCTCGAGGAAGAGCTGCGCCAGCGCGACGCGGCCGAGATTGAACGCGCGGCTCGCGAGGAGCGGGAAAGGCGCGAGGCGGAGGAGGCCGCGGCGAGGGCGGAGCGGGAGCGTCAACTGGCCGAGGCGGAAGCAGCGCGCCGCGCCGACGAGGAACGCCGCGAGCGAGAGGCGGCGGAAGCCGAGCGGTCGGCGCGGCAAGAGCGCGAGAGACGCGACGCGGCAGAGGCCGTCGAGGCCCGGCAAGCCGCGGAGGCTGAAGCGGCGCGGCGGCTGGCGGCCGAGCAACGCCACGTCGGCTGGTCTCTCGCCGAGCAAACGCCGACGGGCGCCTGGGATCGCGCGCGCCGAATGCTCGGCGGACTCAGCCGGGCCGGCTCGTGGGGACTTCGCCTCGCGGCTCTGGCTGTGGGCGGCGCCGTCGTGCTGGTGTTGGCGGCGCTCGTGCTGCGAAGCCTGCCGCCAGCCGTGATGACGGCCGCGGAACAACCTCAGCCGAGCGCATCGGAGCAAACCGCATCGCGCGGTTCCCCGGCGGTCGCGCCGCTGCCCGCGCAAGGCCTGACACCTGCCGAAGAGACCGAAAGGGGCGACCGAGCCTTCGTTTCTCACAAATACGGAGACGCGATGGAGTGGTATCGCAAGTCCGCCGATCGCGGCCTCGCCGACGCCCAGTACAACATTGGCGAGCTTTACGAAGACGGCCGGGGCGTCGCCAAGGACATCGATGAAGCACGGGTCTGGTATCAGAAATCTGCAGATCAGGGATACGGTCCCGCCAAAACCGCTCTGGCGCGGCTCCAGGCTCAGCCCAACCCCTCCCCGCCCCCGGCGCCGGCCCCGCAGGAGCAAAGCCTCACGCCAGCTCAAGAAAACGATATGGGCAACCGTTACCTCTACGGCAGTGGCCTCGACCAGGATTACGCGAAGGCGATGGAATGGTACCGCAAGGCGGCGGATCACGGTCTCGGAGACGCCCAATACAACGTTGGCATGATGTACGAAAACGGGAGAGGCGTCGCCAAGGATATCGAGCAGGCGAAGGCCTGGTATCGGAAAGCGGCTGACCAGGGCAGCGCGTTCGGGAAGGCGGCGTTGCAGCGACTCGAAGCGAATGCTGCGCCAGCTATTCAACTCCCGGCATCCACTCCAAAGGAAGAAAACCAAAAGGGCGACGACTATTTCTATGGCCGCGGGGTCGAGCAAGATTACGGGAAGGCGATGGAATGGTACCGCAAGGCGGGCGATCAGGGATATGCGGAGGCCCAGCATAACGTTGGCGTGCTCTATGAAAACGGCTGGGGCGTCACGAAGGATATCGAGCAGGCGAAGGTCTGGTACAAGAAGGCCGCGGATCAGGGCGACGCCTTCGCCAAAGGCGCCTTGCAGCGGCTCTCCTCGCCCCCCGCGACGCCTCAACCGTCAGTACAGACACAGGGGTCGGGACTGGCGAAATTCCGCGCTGGCGCTTTCGGCCCTCAATACCGGTAGCTCTCCGCCTTGAACGGACCGGCCTCGGAAACGCCGAGGTATTTGGCCTGCTCCGGCGTCATCTTGGTCAGCTTGGCGCCGATCTTCTTCAAGTGCAGCGAGGCGACCTTCTCGTCGAGGTGCTTGGGCAGGGTGTAGACCTGCTTCTGATAAGAACCTGGCTTGGTGAACAGCTCGATCTGGGCCAGCGTCTGGTTGGTGAACGAGGCCGACATCACGAACGAGGGATGCCCCATCGCGTTGCCGAGATTCACGAGCCGCCCTTCCGACAGCAGGATGATCTTCTTGCCATCCGGAAACTCGATCTCGTCGACCTGCGGCTTGACGTTGCTCCACTTGTAATTGCGCAGCGCCGAGACCTGGATCTCGGAATCGAAATGACCGATGTTGGCGACGATGGCGCGGTCGTGCATCGCGCGCATGTGGTCAAGCGTGATGACGTCGACGTTGCCGGTCGCGGTGACGAAAATGTCGGCGCGCGGCGCGGCGTCGTCCATGGTGGTGACCTCGTAGCCCTCCATCGCCGCCTGCAGGGCGCAGATCGGATCGACCTCCGAGACCATCACCCGGCAGCCGGCGTTGCGAAGGCTCGCCGCCGAGCCCTTGCCGACGTCGCCGAAGCCGGCGACCATCGCCACCTTCCCGGCCATCATCACGTCGGTGCCGCGGCGGATGCCGTCGACCAGCGACTCACGGCAGCCGTAGAGGTTGTCGAACTTCGATTTGGTGACGCTGTCGTTGACGTTGATCGCCGGCCACAACAGCCTGCCTTCCTTGGCCATCACATAGAGCCGATGGACGCCGGTGGTCGTCTCCTCGGTGACGCCGCGGATCGATTGGGCGTTCTTGCCGTACCAGCCGGGCTTCGATTTGAGCCTGGCCTTGATCGAGGCGTACAGCACCTCCTCCTCCCCGTTGGCCGCCGTGTCGAGGAACTTGGTGTCCCCTTTTTCGGCGCGGACGCCGAGATGGATCAGCAGCGTTGCGTCGCCGCCGTCGTCGAGGATCATGTTCGGCGAGCCGCCGTCGCTCCATTCGAAGATGCGGTGGGTATAGTCCCAATAGTCCTTGAGGCTCTCGCCCTTGACCGCGAACACCGGCGTGCCGGTCGCGGCGATGGCGGCGGCGGCGTGGTCCTGGGTCGAATAGATGTTGCACGAGGCCCAGCGCACGTCGGCGCCGAGCGCCTTCAAGGTCTCGATCAGGACCGCGGTCTGGATGGTCATGTGCAAGGAGCCGGCGATGCGCGCGCCCTTCAAGGGCTGGCTGGCGGCATATTCGGCCCGCGTCGCCATTAGGCCGGGCATCTCCGTCTCGGCGATGGCGATCTCCTTCCGCCCGAACGCGGCGAGCGAAAGGTCGGCGACGGCGTGATCGGCGGCGGCTTTGGGCATGGCGGTCATGGGGGGGCTAGGTTCCTTGTTTTCGTGCGGGCGTCTCTTATCAGCGGCTCCGGCGACGTGCAATAAACATATAAGCAACTCTTTATATCAATTTCACCCAGAATTTTTTTCAGCCAGTGTGACAGAAGCGTGACATTGCGTTAAGGAATTGAAGCCGCTGGACAATATCGCATGTTGCAGCGCAGCGCCCGGCCCGCTAACAATGGACAGGCGCGCTCGGCGCCATGGTTGCGGTCGAATTCAGTTCGGCCCATGCTAGGAACTTGAGCGTTTTCAAGCAAGAAGCGAGCCGCGACGTCGAACGCGGATCTTTGTGCGGTATGCGGTGAAGGGCTGGCGGTAGGTATGGCGCTCTCGGCCAAACTCATGATGCGGCAGGGTCAGACCATGGTTCTGACGCCGCAGCTGCTTCAGGCGATCAAGCTGTTGCAGATGCCCAACCTCGAACTCACCCAGTTCATCGAGAACGAATTGGCCAGCAATCCGCTGCTCGAGCGGGCGGAAGAGCGCGAGGACCGGCAGGCCGAGCCTGACGGCGCTGCTCCCGCCGCCGACGCGCCGGCCGAGCCCGGCGACTGGGCGGGCGAGGCGCTCGAGACCGACGCCGCCGGCCTCGCCGACAATCTCGGCACCGAGGTCGACAACGCCTTCGACTCGGACCGTTCCGCGCCTCCGCTCAAATCCGCCCCGGCCGACGGCCTGAGCGCCCACGCCTGGACCGGCCTCGGCGTCGGCGCCGACGCCGGCGAGGGCCCCGACCTCGAAGCCTATGTCGCCGAGGCTTTGAGCCTGCGCGACCATCTCGAGCGCCAGGCCGCGATTCTCATTGCCGACCCGGCCGAACGGATCATCGCCGCGGCGCTGATCGACGCTCTCGACGAGGCTGGATATTTCATCGGCTCGACCGCGGAAATCGCCGGCCAGCTCGGCGCCGACGCCGAGCGCGTCGAGCGGGTGCTGATGCGGATGCAGACCCTCGAGCCGACGGGCGTGTTTGCGCGCTCGCTCGCCGAGTGCCTGGCGCTCCAGCTCAAGGAGCGCGACCGTTTCGATCCGGCGATGCAGGCGCTCATCGGCAACCTGCCGGCGCTCGCCAAGCGCGACTTTCCGCTGTTGCGCCGCCTCTGCGGCGTGGATGACGAGGACTTGAGCGACATGATCGCCGAGATCCGTCGCCTCGAGCCCAAGCCCGGGCGGGCGTTCGGCGATCCGCCGGCCGCGCCGGCTATCCCTGACGTCCATGTCGCGCCGGCGCCGGATTTCGGCTGGCGGGTCGAGCTCAACACGCGGGCGCTGCCGCGGGTGCTCGTGAATGAGGTCTATGCGGCGGAGATCCGGCGCGGCGCAAAGCGCGACGAGGACAAGCAGTACGTCTCGACCCAGCTGCAGGCGGCCAACTGGCTCACCAAGAGCCTCGAGCAGCGCGCCCGCACCATTCTGAACGTCGCCAGCGAAATCGTGCGGCGGCAGGATTCCTTCCTGCTCGAAGGCGTATCGGGCTTGAAGCCGCTCAATCTGAAGACGGTCGCCGAAGCGATCGGCGTCCACGAATCGACGGTCTCGCGCGCGACCGCCCACAAGTTCATTCAGACGCCGCGCGGCCTGTTCGAGATGAAGTATTTCTTCACCGCCGCGATCGCCTCGAGCGCGCCCGGCCAGGCCCATTCCGCCGAAGCGGTGCGCCAGCGCATCCGGCGGATGATCGACGACGAGAATCCGGACGAGGTGCTGTCCGACGACGTGATCGTCGAGCGGCTGCGCAAGGCGGACATCCTGGTCGCCCGCCGCACGGTGGCCAAATATCGCGACAGCCTCAGGATCCCTTCGTCGGTCGAGAGACGCAAGATGAAGCTGGAGCCGGCGCGGACTCGACTCGAACGCGACAATTCGCTCGCAGTCGAGGCCTAATCTCGATTTATGCTGCAAAATTAATGGGTTGACGCGACGATTGACACGAACCCTGGACGCTCCTAACCCTAGCCGCAATTCGGACGCCGCGGGGGAGACCGGGACGGCGCGGGACAGGGCTAGGCGGGAACGCGTGGGTGGCGGCGAGGAACGAGCGGCGACGGCATTCGCCCGCCTCGCTTGAAAGGTAAGGCCAGCGTTCGATGACCTTGAGGGTATCCGGGAAGAACCTCGACATCGGGGAAGCTTTGCGTCAGCACGTCCTGGGAAAAGTCGAGGCGACGGTCGCCCGCTACTTCGGCGGCTCGGTCGGCGGCCATGTGGTGATGACCCGCGAAGGCTCCGGCTATCGCTCGGAATGCACCTTGCGCTTGAGCTCGGGGATGAGCCTGCACGCCGAGGGACGGGCGCGCGAACCCTACCTTTGCTTCGACCAGGCGGCCGACAAGATCGAGAAACGGCTTCGCCGTTACAAGATGCGCCTTAAGGATCATGGCGGCGTCGCCGGGGCCGGGCGGGGCAAGGTCGCCAATTACGTCGTCGAGGCGCCGCAGGATGAGGAAGAACCCGCCGGGGGCTTCAATCCGGTCGTGGTGGCGGAGGGAACCGACGAGCTCAAATCGCTTTCGGTCGCCTCCGCGGTCGCCGAGCTCGATCTCACCGGCGCGCCGGTGGTGGTGTTCCAGCACGCCGGCAGCGGCCGGGTGAACGTTGTCTATCGGCGCCCTGACGGCGCGATCGGTTGGCTCGATCCGCAGGCCTCTCGCGACTCGCCAGGCGCTGCATAACCGGGACGAACATGTCGCTATCGCAACTTCTGAAGCCGGACGCGGTCATGGCCGCCCTCAGAGTGAACGGCAAGAAGCAGGCGCTCCAGGAGTTGAGCGAGCGCGCCGCGCTCATCTCGGGTCTGCCGGCGCGCGAGATCTTCGACGCGCTGCTGCAGCGCGAGCGGCTCGGGTCGACCGCGGTCGGCGACGGCGTCGCCATCCCGCACGGCAAGCTCGCCAAATGCCAGCACATCTTCGGCGTCTTCGCCCGGCTCGACCGGCCGATCGATTTCGAGGCCCCGGACGGGCTGCCGGTCGATCTCTTCTTCATGCTGATCGCGCCCGAAGCGGCGGGCGCCGACCACCTCAAGGCGCTGGCGATGAGCGCGCGCCTGCTTCGCAACGGCGCCGTCGCCGCCCAGTTGCGCTCCACCCGCGATCCGGCGGCGCTGTACGCGCTGCTCACCATGGCGCCGACCTCGCACGCGGCCTGACCGGCAGGGAGACTTCAACCCGATGAAGGCGCGCGTCATCGTGACCTTGAAGTCCGGCGTGCTCGATCCGCAGGGCAAGGCGATCGAGGGCGCGCTCAAGGGTCTCGGCGTCGACGGCCTTAAAAGCGTGCGTCAGGGCAAGATTTTCGACATCGAACTCGACGGCGAGGATCCTGCGGGCGCGCGCCGGAGGCTGAGCGAGGCCTGCGAGCGCCTGCTCGCCAATACGATCGTCGAAAATTACGCGATCGAGATCGCGTGAGGGACCGATGCGGGCGGCGGTGATCCTGTTTCCCGGCATCAATCGCGACGGCGACGTCGCGCGCGCGCTCAAACAGGCGACCGGGACCGAGCCGGCGGTGGTCTGGCACGCCGACCGCGAGTTGCCGGCGGGGTTTGATCTGGTCGTCCTGCCGGGCGGTTTCTCCTACGGCGACTATCTGCGCTGCGGCGCGATCGCCGCCCGCGCCCCGATCATGGCGGCGATTCGCGACCATGCGGCGCGCGGCGGGCTCGTGCTCGGCGTCTGCAACGGCTTCCAGATCCTGTGCGAAGCGGGTCTGCTGCCGGGTGTGCTGATGCGCAACGCCCAGCGCAAGTTCCTGTGCAGGATGCAGCATGTGCGGGTCGAGAACGCGCAAACCCCGTTCACCCGCCGCTATAACCCCGGCCAGGTGGTCAAGTTCGCCGTCGCCCATGGCGAGGGCAATTTCGTCGCCGACAGCGAGACGATCGAGCGAATCGAGGCCGAGGGACGGGTCGCGTTCCGCTACTCGGACGCCGAGGGTCGGGTCGGGCAAGAGACGAACCCCAACGGCTCGACCAAATCGATCGCCGGGGTGTTCAACGAGCGGTTCAACGTACTCGGGCTGATGCCCCATCCGGAGAACCTGATCGACCCGCTGGTCGGCGGAGTCGACGGGCGAGCGCTGTTCGCTTCCCTTGCAGCGTGACCGCGAGCGGGCAGGCCCTGGCGCTTGGGCCTGAGGCTGCCCGCCACACTAATCCCCAGGCTTTTGACAAAAAATTTATTTTTGTCGGGTCATTGTCACAGTGCGGGAACGCTTGCGCGGCATTATGTGATTTGCTTAGGGATTATTCGAATACATGACTGATTCGCTCGATAGGCTCTTCGCCGCCGTCCAGGAGGCCCGGGACCGGAACCCTTCGGTGTCCCGGACCTCCAAGCTGTTCCGCGACGGGGTGCAGAAAATGGCCAAGAAACTGGCCGAAGAGGCGTTCGAGGTCGGGCTCGACGCGATGCAGATGAACCGCGAATCGGTGATTCTGGAGAGCGCCGACGTTCTCTACCATCTTGCGGTCATCTGGGCGGAATGCGGGGTTTCCCCGTCCGACGTCATGAACGAGATCGACCGGCGGGAGCGCGTCTACGGCATTGCCGAGAAGCTGCCGAAACAGGCGAGCGCGGCGCAGATGCGGCGCATGACCCCGTGGGCGACCCGCCGCAAGGCGCTTTCTTGACCTAATGCGCCTTTCAGCTCCGTCTGGGCGCGCTCGACATTGTCGCGCGAGCGCGAGCAGATGGCGATCCGGGCGCCTTCGGCGGCGAAGGCGGCCGCGCAAGCGAGTCCGATGCCTTTCGACCCGCCGGCGACCAGGACCACCTTGCCCTCGAGACCGAGATCGATCGCGCAAGGCTCATAACGCCGGTTTCGCCGCCGGCCTACCCGAGCACATAGCCTCCGGGCGCCGGGGCGACCGGAGCAAGGCCTGCGCTGGCAAGCCCGAGCGGCGGCGGGGCGACGTCCCGGCTCGAGCGGGCATCGAGCCAGTCGAACCAGGCCGGCCACCACGATTCCCGCCGATAATCCGCCGCCGCGGCCCAAGCGTCAGGATCAGGCCGGTGGTCCTTCGACGTCGTCGTGGCGATGCGGAAATGCCGATCGCCCTCCCCTGGCGGCGCGACGACGCCGCGATTGTGGCCGCCGTTGACAAGGACGAAGGTGATCTCGGCGCCGGCGAGATGGTGGATCTTGAACACCGAGCGCCATGGCGCGACATGATCGCGCTCGGTCCCGATTACGAACATCGGCGCGCGAATGTCCTGCAGCGCGACCGGGCGGCCGTTCAGCCTGAAGCGGCCCTCCGCGAGGTCGTTGTTGAGATAGAGCGTCCGCAGATATTCGCTGTGCATCTTGAAGGGCATGCGAGTCGCGTCCGACGACCACGCCGAAAGATCGTCCGTCCTCTCCGGCTCGCCCATCAGGTAGTTGTGGATGGCGCGCGACCAGATGAGATCATTCGAGCGCATGAGATCGAAGGTCCCGGCCATCTGGTTTGCCTCCAGCACGCCCTGCTCCCACATCATGTCGTCGAGCAGCGCGAGCTGGCTGTCGTCGATGAAGAGCCTGAGCTCGCCCGCCTCCTCGAAATCCGTCTGCGCCGCAATCAGGGTCAGCGACTGCAGGCGATCGTCGTTGTCGCGCGCCATTCGGGCGGCGGCGATCGCGGCCAGGGTTCCGCCGATGCAATAACCGACGAGATGCGCCCGCGCGGCTCTCGCGATCGTGAGCGCGGCGCTGATCGCGGGCACGACGCCCTCGTTCAGATAGTCATCGAACCCGACCTCGCGGTCGCTCGCAGTCGGATTGCGCCAGGAGATGCAAAAGACGGTGAAGCCGCTGTCGACAAGATGCTTGATAAGCGAATTCTCCGGGCGCAGGTCGAGGATGTAATATTTCATGATCCAAGCCGGCGCGATGACCACCGGCTCGGCGCGCACCGATTTCGTCGTCGGGCTATATTGGATGATCTCGGCGAGCCGCGTGCGCGCCACGACCGCTCCCTTGGTCAGCGCTACCGTCTCGCCCGGCTTGAACGCCTTCGCCGCCTCGCTGCGCTCGTTGCGCAGGACACGCTCAAGGTCGGCCGAGTAGTTGATCGCGCCCCGCAACAGGTTGAGCCCGCTTTCCTTCAGGGTCTGCTTGAGCGCGACCGGATTGGTGGCCAAGAAGTTGGACGGGGCCACGGTGTCGAGCGCCTGGCGGATCAGAAAATTGAGAAACGCAAGATGATGGGGCGATGCGCCATGGACCCCGGTCGACGCCTCGTCCCACCACCGCTCGGCGGCGAGGAAGCCGTCGACGTAGAGCGAGAACGGCCACCGGCGCCATTCCTCCGCGCCAAATCGGCGATCGTCCGGCCGCCCGCGCCCCTGGGCCGCGCCGTCGCAGCCGGCCCTCAACGGCTGCAAGGCGCCTTCGGCGAGCGAGGCTTGCTTGGCGAGGGCGCTCAGCGCCAGGGCGGACTGACGCCCGGGCGAAACTGAAAGATGCAACGCCCAATCGAAGGCCGCCTCGGCGATCGCCATCGGCGAGAAGCCGCCGCACAATTTCGCAATCGCCCCGTGCGCTACGCGATCGATCCGGTTCTCCGCCCCGATCGAAGCCGGCAAGGGCGGGATCGGCGGCGGAGAAACGGGCGGAACGACCCCTTTTGCCGGCGACGGCGGGGCGCCCGAACGATCGACGGCGCTGTCCATGAAATCCTCGTGAGCTTCGCGCCGTCGCCGCGCGCGGCGCTCGACGGCAGAAGCCCGCCTAATACGAGGCCATCGGGCCGGCATTGAGGCGGGTCAATCGGCGTCGGGTCCCCGCCGCCGCGAGCGCGGTTATCCGAGGTGCTTGTGCAGGAACGCGCTCGCGCGGCCCCAGGCGAGTTCGGCGGCGGGGCGGTCGTGCACCGCCATCCGCGCCTCATTGACGAACGCGTGGCCGGCGTCATAGCGGAAGAACTCGAAGTCTTTTTTCCCCGCCTTCAACCCGTCCTCGAACGCATTGACCGCGGAGGGCGTGACGAAATCGTCCTTGTTGGCGAAATGGCCCTGCAGCGGGATTTTCACCTCCGCCGGCTTGACCGCCTCGGCCGGAGGAAGGCCGTAGAAGCTGACCGCCGCAGCCAGTTCCGGGATATGCGCCGCGCCGATGACGGTGATCGCCCCGCCCATGCAGAAGCCGGCGATGCCGACCTTGGCGCCGTTGCGGCGGAGATATTGAGCCGCGCCGCGCACGGTCTGCGACGTGGCGTCCATGAAGTCGAGCGACTGCATCTCCTTCATCGCCGCGTCCGAATCGTGGTAGGGCACAATGACGCCCTTGAACAGATCGGGCGCGAGCGCGTCAAAGCCGGCAAGCGCGAAGCGGTCGACGATCGCCTTGATCTGCTCGGCGAGCCCCCACCATTCCTGGATGACGACCACCCCCGGCGCGTCGCCGCGCGCGGCGTTGGTCAAATAACCCTTGGCGTCGCCGCCGTCGGGACGCTTGAAGGTGATCTCGGCGCCCATCGTTTCCTCCGCGCAATCAAAATACGAGGTCCGGTCGCCGCGCGACCGTAGGGCCGGAGGCTTCGGCCGGCAAGAACGGTCCGGTTCGGCGGCCGCGCTCGTCAGCCGAGCTTCGAACCATTGGTCATCAAGAGGACCGAATAGAGCGAGGTCGTGCCGCAGATGAACAGGCGATTGCGCTTGGCGCCGCCGAAGGTCACGTTGGCGACGATCTCCGGGATCAGAATCCTGCCGATCAGCGCGCCGTCGGGCTCGTAGCAGTAAACGCCTTTGCCGGTGCTGGTCCACAACCGGCCCGAGCGGTCGACGCGGAAGCCGTCGTAGAGACCATCCTCCGGAGCAAGTTCGCAAAAGATGTCGCCGCCCTTCACGCTTTTGCCATTGGAGTTGACCGCATAGCGGCGAATGGCGCGAGGGGTGGCGGACTTATGCGTGGCCCCGGTGTCGGCGACGTAGAGGAGCTTTTCGTCGGCGGAGAAGGCGATGCCATTCGGCCGCACCATGTCGTCGATGACGCGTGCGACCTCGCCGCTCTTTGGATCTATGCGGTAGACATTGCAGCCGTCGATCTCCGGCGTCGCCGGCTCGCCCTCGTTGTCGCCGTCGATGCCGTAGGCCGGATCGGTGAACCAGATCGAATCGTCGGATTTGACCACCACGTCGTTCGGCGAATTGAACCGCTTGCCTTGCCACTTGTCGGCGAGCACCGTGACTGATCCGTCGAATTCGGTGCGGGTGACCCGGCGGGTCAGGTGCTCGCAGGTGACCAGCCGGCCCTGATTGTCGACGGTGTTGCCGTTCGAATTCATCGACGGCTGGCGGAACACCGAGACGTGACCCGACGCGTCGTCGTAACGCAGCAGCCGGTTGTTGGGAATGTCCGACCAGACAAGATAGCGCCCGGCCGCGAACCAGGCCGGGCCCTCCGACCAGATCGTGCCGGTCCAGTGGCGGGTGACCCGCATGTAGCCGGCAAACAGCTTGCCGAACCGTTTTTCGTCAGCGACGAGGTCGGTTCCCTCGACTTGCCCGTAATACACGATCCCCCCTTTGCGCGGCGATTGACGCCGCCGAGGTTGGCGCAATCGGGCCGCCGGGGCAAGGGCGCGCGTGGCGACTGCGGTCCCAGGAAATGCCGTCTGGATGCTGAGGCTTGCGGCGTCGGCTGGCGTCCGCCACATTACCGGTCATGAATCGCTCGCCAGCGCGGGGCGACGCCTCGCGGCTCATCGCCGTTCTGGGCCCGACCAACACGGGCAAGACCCATCTGGCGGTGGAGCGCATGCTGGGCCACGCCTCGGGCATGATCGGCCTGCCCTTGAGGCTGCTCGCGCGCGAGATCTACGACCGGGTGGTCAAGGCTCGCGGCGCGGCCGAGGTCGCGCTGATCACCGGCGAAGAAAAGATCGTCCCCTTAAGGCCGCGCTATTTCGTCTGCACGGTCGAGGCGATGCCGCTCGACCGCGAGGTCGAGTTCCTCGCCGTCGACGAGATCCAGCTCTGCGCCGACCCCGAACGCGGCCATGTCTTCACCCATCGGCTGCTCCATGCGCGCGGAACGGCCGAGACCATGTTGATGGGCGCGGCGACCGTCGCCTCGCTGATCCGCCAGCTCTGCCCGGACGCCGACATCCAGTTCCGCGAGCGCCTGTCGCAACTCAGCTACGCCGGGCCGAAGAAGCTGACCCGTCTGCCCCGGCGCAGCGCCATCGTCGCCTTCTCCGCCGACGCGGTCTACGCGATCGCCGAGCTGATCCGCCGCCAGCGCGGCGGCGCGGCGGTGGTGATGGGCTCGCTCTCGCCGCGCACCCGCAACGCCCAGGTCAATCTCTTCCAGTCCGGCGAAGTCGATTTTCTGGTCGCGACCGACGCCATCGGCATGGGACTGAACATGGACGTCGACCATGTCGCCTTCGCCGGCTTGCGCAAGTTCGATGGACGGCGCCAGCGCGGGCTGCATGCGCATGAGATCGCCCAGATCGCCGGGCGCGCCGGCCGCTTCCGCAAGGACGGCGCCTTCGGCGTCACCGGCGACGCGCCCGACCTCGATCCCGACGTCGTCGGCGCGGTCGAGGGCCATGTGTTTCCGCCGGTCGCAGCCGCCGAATGGCGCAACGCCCGGCTCGACTTCCAGTCGCTTCAGGGGCTGATGCGCTCGCTCGCCGCGCCGTCGCCCATGCCGGCCTTGAGGCTTTCCGAGGAAAGCCAGGACGAGATCACGCTGCGCCAGCTTTCGACCGACGAACTCATGATCCGCCGCTCGCGCGACCGCGCCAATCTGATGCGGCTGTGGGAAGTCTGCCAGACCCCCGATTTCCGCAAGACGACTCAGGACGAGCACGCGCGCCTCATCGGGGCGATGTTCGAGCGTCTGACGCAGGGTAATCGGCGGCTGCCGGAAGACTGGATGGCCGACCAGTTCGCCGGCCTCGACCGGGTCGACGGCGACATCGACGCGCTCTCGACTCGCCTCGCCCGGGTGCGCACGCTCGCCTATGTCGCCAACCGCGCCGACTGGCTCGCCGATCCGCAAACCTGGCAGGGCCGGGCCCGCAGCCTCGAGGACCGGCTGTCCGATACGCTGCATCAGTCGCTGATGCAGCGGTTCGTCGACCGGCGGACGAGTGCGCTCCTTCGCAGCCTGAACGCAGGCGCGGGGCCAATCCTCGGTGGGATCGACGCGAACGGCGCAGTCACGGTCGAGGGCCATCTGGTCGGAAGGCTCGCGGGCTTCCATTTCGAGCCCGAGCGCGGGGCGACGGCGCTCGAGAACCGGGCCTTGCGCAGCGCGGTCGAGCGGGTGGTCGCGCCGGAGGTCGCCCGGCGGCTCGGAGCGCTGGCCGCCGAGGAGGACGAAGCGTTCGCGCTTCTCTCCGGCGGGGTTGTGGCCTGGCGGGGCGAGGCGGCGGGCGAGATCGCCGGCGGGACGCCGTTCGCGCCACGGGTGAGACTGATCGGCGAATTCGGCGCCGAGCCTCAACGCGAGCGGGCGGCGCGGCGGCTCGAGGCGTTCGCCGCCGCGGAGGCGTGTCGCCGACTCGGCGCGCTGAGGCGGCTCAAGGAGGCGATCGAGGACGGACGCCTCAAGGGACTGGCGCGCGGCCTCGCCTATCAGCTGATCGAGCAGGCGGGCGCACTCGACCGACGGCAGGCCGAGGGTAGGATCCGGTCGCTCTCCCGGCACGAGCGGCGGATGCTGAAAGGCTTGGGCGTGCGCTTTGGCGCCTTCACCCTCTATCTGCCCTCGCTCTTGACCGCGGAGGCGCAGCTGATCCGCGCGGCGTTCGCGGAACTCGCGCGCCCCGGCTGGCGGCCGGAGCCAAGCGCGCTGACGCCGCTGCCGCACCCCGTTCCGCCGCCCGAGGCGCTCTCGCTCAGGGGCTTTCGCGCCGTCGGCGCATTTGCCGCGCCGATCGCCGAACTCGAGCGGCTGGACGCGCTCGCCCGCGCCGCCCAGCCCAATGGAGCCGGGGCGATCGAGCTCACGCCTGCGCTGCTCGCCGACCTTGGCTGGGGCCTGAACGAGGCCGAGCAGGTGCTGCGCGGGCTCGGCTTCGCCCGGGTTCGCAAGGAAGGCGCCGAGACGGGCCTGTGGCGCCGGCGCGCCGCGCCCGCGCCCTCGACCCCGCCAGCGGGCGTCGCGGCGACGCCGTTCGCGGCGCTGGCGGCGCTCAAGCGGCCGAACGCGGCCGCCGCGCGACGGGCCCGTCGCACCAAGGCCCGCCGCCACGCGGCCCGCGGCGGCACTGCGTGACCGACGACGCCTGCCGGATCGACGTCTGGCTTTGGCGCGCGCGGTTTTTCAAGACCCGGAGCCTCGCCGCGCGGATCGTCGAGGCGGGCGGCGTCAGGCTGACGCGCGGCGGCGCGCGGCTCTCCATCGACAAGCCAAGCCGCCCGGTGCATTGCGGCGACGTGCTCACGTTTGCGCAGGGGCCGCGCTGGCTGGCGGTCAAGGTCGAGGCGCTCGGGGTGCGCCGCGGCCCCGCGCCCGAGGCGCGCGGGCTGTACAGCCTGATGGAGGAGCTGGGCGGCGAAGGGACGAGTGAATGTCAGGCGTAGAGCTTCGGCCTTCGCCGCAGCTTCACCGGCTCGCGCTTCTTCGTTTTCAGCGCCTTGACGCCGGCAAGCGTCGTGACAGTCGCGACATAGCCGTCCCAGGCGCTCGGGCCCGCGACCCGGCCCTCGCCCGCCGCGGCGATGAAGGCGCGGAACTCGGCGTCGAAGGCCGGGGCGAACCGCTCGCGCCAATCGGCGGGGACGCGGCCCATGAACGCCCCGTTCGCCTTCACCACCACCTCGCTGCGGTCGGCGAGGCTGACCGTCCCGCTCTCGCCGATCACCTCGCCGCGGATGTCGTAGCCGTAGGCGACATGGACCGAAGTCTCGATCGCGACCAGCGCGCCCGAGCGCATGTCGATCAGCGTCATCAGCGGATCGGGTACGTCGCCGGCGCGGCTGTTGCGCCTCGGCGCGTGCACCATGATCGTCTCCGGCTCGTCGTCGAGCAGAAAGCGGGCGATGTCGATGTCGTGCACGGCGGTGTCGGTCAGCGACATCTCGCCGGTATAGTGCGCCGGCACCGAGGCGTTGCGGTGGCCGCTCTGGAAGATCAACGGCGCGCCGATCGCGCCCGAGGCGATTGTCTCCTTCATCGCCACATATTGCGGATCGAACCGGCGCATGAAGCCGACCTGCACCAGCCTGCGGCCGAAGGCGGCCTCGGCGTCGATGATCGCCGAGCAGTCCGCCTCGGTGGTGGCGAGCGGCTTCTCGCATAGGACGGGCTTGCCGTCCCTGATCGCCGCGAGCACGTATTTCGCGTGCGTCGGCCCCCACGAGGCGACGATGACCGCCTCGACTTCGCGCGCGGCGATGAGGTCCTCGCCGAGGGCATAGACCTTGACCCCGCTGAGCAATGCGGCGGCTTCGCGCGCTTTGGATTCGTCGACGTCGCTGACCGCGACTACGGTCGCGCCCGGCACTGTGGTCATGAGCCGACGGATATGCTCCTGGCCGATCATCCCGACGCCGATGACGCCGACATTGACTGTCATTTGCCTCCCCCCGCTCAATATCCGACCGCGAGCGTTCCCCGCTGGCGCAAGTCCGACGCGCCGGTCAGCTCGCCGTCCAGCGCGCGCACGATCGTGTTGGCCGAGCCCATCGCCCGGCTTAGGACGACCTTATGGCCCATCTCCTCGAGCCGGGCGATGGTGTCCGGCGATATGCCGCGCTCGACGTCGATCTCGTCGGGGTAAAGCTGGTCGTGGGCGCGCGGCGCATTTTGGGCCTCGGCGACGTTGAGCCCGTAGTCGATCACGTTGACGATCACCTGCAGCACCACTGTGATGATGCGTGAGCCGCCGGGGCTGCCGGTCGCCATCATGAGCTTGCCGTCCTTGAACACCAGCGTCGGACTCATCGACGACAGCGGGCGCTTCATCGGCCCCGGGGCATTGGCGTCGCCGCCGAGCAACCCGTAGACATTGGCGGCGCCCGGCTTGGCGGCGAAGTCGTCGAGCTCGTCATTGAGCAGAACGCCCGTACCGTCGGCGACCAGCCCGCTGCCGTACGGAAGGTTGAGCGTATAGGTGTTGGCGACCGCGTCGCCGTCGCTGTCGACGATCGAGAAATGGGTGGTCTGGTCGCCCTCGTAGCGCTGAGGATCGCCGGGGCGGATGTCGGCCGCGGGGCGGGCGCGGTCAGGCGAGATGAGGTCGCGCAAGCGGTCGGCGTAAGCCTTGGAGGTGAGGCCGGCGAGCGGAATCCTCACAAAGGCGGGGTCGCCGAGCCAGGCGGCGCGATCGGCGTAGGCGAGCTTCTCCGCTTCCGCCATCTCATGCAGCGAGACGGCGGAGTTGAGGCCTTGCTGGCCGAGCGGGAAACCTTCGAGGATGTTGAGGATCTCGATGATATGCGCGCCGCCGGACGATGGCGGCGGCATCGAGACGACCTCATAGTCGCGATAGGTTCCTTTGACCGGCTGGCGCTCGACGGCGCGATAGTTGGCGAGGTCGTCCAGCGTCATCCGCCCGCCCGCGGCCTTAACCGCGGCGACGATCTTCTGCGCCGTCGGCCCCTGATAGAAGCCGGCCGCGCCGTTGGCGGCGATCGCCTCGAGCGTCGCCGCGAGATCGTCGAGCGCGATATGATCGCCGGCCTCTTTCACGGTTCCGTCGTCGCGAAGGAAGATGCGCGCCGACGAC
>Ga0335076_10002723_pt1 | contig 17609 bp, 15 predicted proteins | sample Lox_Sample_25_FD_206717 | JGI IMG/M metagenome (GOLD analysis project Ga0335076, IMG submission 206717) | Soil microbial communities from Loxahatchee National Wildlife Refuge, Florida, United States - Lox_Sample_2.5 | ecosystem: Environmental > Terrestrial > Soil > Wetlands | place: USA... | reverse complement strand
CAGACCGATCCAGTAGTTCGCAATCGGCACCACCCTCGGTACGGCATCCAGGAAGTAGTAGTAGCCGACGTCCAAGGACAGATGGGCGGCGACCATTCCTCCGAGGAGTGCGATGGCGCTCGTCCACAGTCCCACCAGGGGCTGAGAGACGGCGAGCGCAACAACCTTGGGGAGGATCAACCGCTGCGTGTACGGGATCCCGATGGTGGTCAGCGCGTCGAGCTCTTCGTTCAAGCGCATGACGCCGAGTTGAGCAGTGATGGACGATCCCGAGCGCCCGGCCACCAGGATTGCGGCCAGCAGCGGTCCTAGCTCGCGTACACACGCGATCCCGAGCAGGTCGACTACATACATCTCGGCGCCAAACCTGCGCAGCTGATCGCCAGACAGGTAACTCAAGACCACGCCGATGAGAAATCCGACCAGGGCCAGGATACCCATGGCCTGGGCACCGCTGCGGTAGATTCCAGCGGAGATCTCGCGCCAGGGCCAGCGCTTCGGGTGCCTGACCAGATCCAGGCAGTCCAGCAACACACGGCCGATCAGCCAGACCATCTCGCGCAGCTGGTCGATCATGCTCAATAAGCCCTCCCCGAGTCGCACCACGGGTTGTGCGAGATCACGCCGCTGAAAGCGTCGCTGCGCGGCCTCCGCGACTCCACCGGGCAGTCGAGTGAAGTACTCCCTCAATACCGCTGGGATGAGCAGTGTTTCGGGGAACGATCGACCCCAAGCTCGCCACAGCAGCAGCGCTCCAGTACGGTCGAGTTTGTCCAGCTTTGAAAGGTCCCATGAAACCGCCCGACGGGCGGCGTGTTGCATGAGCTGCCGCTTGAGGCTCAGAGCACGCTCCTTGAGACCGAGAGTGGTCCAATGGCCCGTCACCGTGACCGATTGTGCGTCACCCGGCAAGCTCGCGACCCGAAGAGCGGGCGCTTCCCCTAGGGTGTCGCTGTCTGGACGCATGGGCATGGAATGTTCCGCAAGGGGTCGGGGTAGGTGAATACGGACGGCAAGTGGTCTGGGGGCAACTGCGCCTCAGTCACCCCGCTTGACGCGTTGCCACTCGGCCTTCAGAACGGCGCGACCGGCTCGCGTGATCGCCTCGGTTTCCGCGCGCATCTTTGTCAAGGGCTGAAGCTCCTCCGAAATCAAGGCCGAGTAGGTGACCTCGACTGCCTCGCACAGCTCGCTATGCCCGCCCTCGTTCGGGTTGATCATGAGCAGGATCTTGTTTTTGATTAAGGCAATGCGCTCGGCAATATGCAACAGCGCGCGATCCGAGCTCAGCATAAGCGGATGGTCGTGACTCATCGCCTGGCTCGCGATCGAAGCGCTCAACACCAATGCGACATACTCCGCAACCGAGTCGCGCAACGCTTCAACCCACCTCTCCCGGTTGTTGGAGATCACCGATGCTCGGATCTGTCGGCGCGCTACGAGAACCGACACAACGGGGCCGGCCACGCCGGCGATCAGAGCCGTGCACGCGGTCACAAAGGTGACGGTCAGTGCGTCCATGCGTTCGGAAATCGCCGACCTGCGAGATCGCGCGAGCTGCGAGTTGCGGAATTCGGATGACGACGGAGTGCGTACAGCGCAGGACCCAACTTGCGAACCACGCAGAGCCAAGTCGGTCCGGCGCCTACTTCTTCGGCGCGGTATCCGTGTCCGACTGCTCTTCGGCCTGGCGCCCGGGCTTGTACGGCGCACCAGCCGATTTTACCGGCTGAGCGCTGCTGCCCGCCGGTTCTAGTGCTCCGGAGGCTCCGGAATTGCCATCGTCGAGCTGTCGGCCGGGTTTGTACGGCGGCTGGCTGCTTTTCACCGCATCGCCTTCGTCGGCTGACGTCGTCAAGGCAAACGACAAAAGTACAGCGGTAACAAATGTGGAAAAGACTGCTCGCATTTTGGTATCTCCTAAAGTGACGCGTTAGATGAAAGGTCCTTCAGTACAGCTCTAGTCAATTCTGCGTTTGCGTGCCAGCCGTGCACACGCACGCGCCGTCCTGTTCCAGCGGAAAACTCACTGCCTGATCATGGCCATTGCCAACGCCTCGGTATAGCGCACAACGACCGTGTCTCCCGCTTTGACGGCATCAAAGTTCTGCACCCGCTCATCGACCGAAAGTTTGACCTGATTCCCGTCCGGGCCAGTGACTACGACAGTGCGATCCTGATAGTTAACGGTGTCCACGCGGGCTTCGATCTGCTGCACGTCGACGATGACCCCACCGGGGGTCGCGCCTTTCTCCGCGAGTTCCATAGTGCTCGCCTCTTGGGCGGATGGAGCGTCAGCCGAACTGCTCATGAACAGCGCCACCGATTGAAGGTAGCGCACCCGGAATTTGGCGCCGGGATAGATTTGATCCAGATTTTGCGACTCCGGAGGGACTCTGATCGAAACCAGATTGCCACCAGGCGCTTCGACGGTCACGCTGCGGGCCTGTTGATCCACTGCGCGCACCACGACAATCTCTTCTGTGGCCGCTGCCTGAAGCACCCCTCGGGCGACTTGTTGAGCTGGGGCCCCAGGCGCGACCAGGCTCGAGCACAAGAACGCAACAGCAAGGTACGTCGTTTTCATACTTAAATCCTCCGTGAGCAAGTTTGGAAGCGGCTTGTTTCGCGATCACGCAGCAGACTAAACGTGAGGGCCTCGCGGCTGGCACACGGGATCGTCGACAGGATAATGAAGGAATCAGCAATAGCGTCCGCAGCTGCATCCGGCACCTACGACTTACACCCGCGCGCCGCATTGGAGGGGCTGCGAATCGCTCGATCAGCGAGTCTCCGACCCTTCCGACTGCACCGAGGGAAACTTGGAGGATCCGAAGCGAATCACAAGCGTTGCCAACGCGAGCAGCAAAATCGCGCCGGGAATCGCAATCACGGCCATATCGGAGCCCTGCTGCGCATGGATGTCGGAAATCAGAAGTCTCGTCAAGGCGGTCATCGCCACATAGATCAGAAACCGAACCGGCATGTGGTTTGTCTTGAAATAGATGCCGACCATCGCTCCGAGCTCCAGATAAATGAAGAGCAAAAGGATGTCGTCTATCGACGCATGGCCTCTCTCCGCCATGCGCACGAACGCCACAACGGCGGACCATACGATCGTCCCGCCGATGGCGAACAACGCAAGATGGTGGAACGCATCTACCAGGAAATTACCGACAACCGAAGCAACGCGATCCATCCCCTGGTGAACTGGCTCGACTCGTCGTAGCTTCAATCCGGCGCTCCTCGCGAGAGCTCGGCCGCCAGCGTCTCAGACGACGAGCCGCCACCTCGCTTTGCGCTTGCCGTGTTGCCGCCCGTCTCGGCGGCGATGAATCGGTGGCTACTGATATGCAGCAACCGCAATATCACCGTCCGAGACTCTCGGCAAAACCAGCTACCCGACAAGGGTCGCCTCATTCACAGCCCGAAGATCAGAATCGTTGCACTGCCCTGTAGGGGAATCGAGCCGCCGCTGTTGCCGCTCGCCACCGCGACGTACTGCTTGCCGCCCTTCTCATACGTCACGATACCGCCGGCGATCGGGCCGCCGGTGTTGAAGCGGGACAGCTCCTTGCCGTTGCGGGCATCAAGCACCAGCAAGTTGCCATCTAAGTCGCCGGTGAGCAGCACGTTGCCCGCCGTAGAGGTGACTGCCGCATACATCGGCGTCGGGGATTTGACTCGCCAGCGCATCTTGCCGCTCGCCGGATCCACCGCATTGATCCAGCCATGCCATTTGTCCACTGGATCGTTCTTTCCCCAGCCGTTTGACAGCCCTGTATACGGCACCGTGGCGACCCACGTGGGTGGGGGGCCCTGCTTGAACAGCGTGCACCAGTCGATGGCATTGATATACAGCAGGCGTGTCATCGGGCTGTATGCGGGTCCATTCCACTGCACGCCGGCAACCGGACACACCCGCACCCCTTCTGGCGTGAGCGGTACGTCGTGGTTGAGCTGCGTTGTCACGGGCAGCTTAAACGCGAGCTTGCCGTCGTCGCGATTGACAACGTGCAGCACGCCGTCCTTCCCTGCTGCCGCTGCCAGTCTCTTGCTTCCCGAATCAAACAGCGACACGACGGTGGTATCCCAGTCGTGGTCGTCGTTCGCCCGCAGCTGATACCACCACTTCAGCTTGCCGGTCAAAGCGTCGAGCGCCACTAACGAATTGGAGAAAAGATTGGCGCCAGGGCGGACCCTGTTGTTGTAGTCGGGGCCTGGGTTGCCAACCGGTGTGTACAGCGTACCGGTGTTGCGATCGAGCGCGAAGGAAACCCATACCCCGCCTCCGCCGTGCAGCGCGGTGTCCGGCTTCTCCCAGGTCTCCGCACCAGTCTGATCCCCGGTCGGCGTGGTATCGAAGCGCCAAGCTTCGGATCCATCTTCGACTTTGAGCGCGATGATTGCGCCCTTGATACCCCAGTCGCTGCCGGCTTTGCCGATGAAGATCAGCCCTTTCCACACCAGCGGCGCGGCGCCGATGCCTTCGCCGACGGACCAGTCGGCGATCTGGCGTTCCCAGAGCACATCTCCCGTCTTCGCGTCCAACGCGTACATGGCCCCGTCCTGTGTGCCACGAATGACCCGCCCATCCGCGATCGCTACGCCCTTGTTGGTCGCATTCATCTCCGGTCCGAGGGCGACGTGCTGATGCGTCCACAGCTTGCGGCAGCTGGTCGCGTCGATGGCGTACGTGCCCAAATGCGTGGTCGCGTACAGCACGCCGTCGTAGACCACCGGTCCCGCTTGGAAAGTGCCGAGTTCGCCGAGTTGGGAAATGCACACGGGCTTCAGGCGGGCCGCGGTGTGAGCGTTCAGCTTGGAGAGCCGCGAGTAGCGCTCACCCTGATAGCCTTTGTTGTACATCAACCAGTCGGACGTGCTGTCATCCGCTCGGTCGAGCTCCGCTTGCGTCGGCCGGCTCGTGCTGGGCTGCTTGACTGGGCCGGCCAATGCACCGAGCTGTACCTGTTCAGCGGGTGCACTTGGTGTGGCCGCAGCCGATGCCGCATCGGACAGGACCAGCACGCGATTCATCGGTGAGTCCGACGTGAACTTGATCGTGCCCGACGGGATGCCGTTCTGGGCCAGCAGGAAAGCAACGATATCCGCATAGTCCTGCGGCGGCAGCGAGTCGCCGTTGCCCTTCGGCATTTGCTGCCGCGTGTAGGTATAGAGATCGGCCAGGGGCTTGCCATTCCACTTCCCAGCAAAGCCAGGACCCTTGAGCTCCGGCGCTCCACCACCTTTGAGATCGGCACCGTGGCACACGCCGCATTTCGGGACGTATTGCAAGTGTCCGTTCTGCGCCTGTTCACGCGTGTACCAGCCGGCGCCTTCGTCGGCGCAGGCCAGGGACGTGACGAGCGCCAACCCGACACCGCATCCCAGCAAACGAATAGATGACATGACGAACACTCCTTTCATTGATACATAGTGGTCACGAGATCGAGTCGCACGTGGGTGCTACATACATGCCCACCACCTCTGCGTCTTAGTGATCGAGCGCGCTCTTGATCGGGCTGCCCGCCTGCTTCATCTCCTCATCCTCATGAGCACGACGGATGACATAGGCTCGGATGGCCTCGGCATCTTGATGATCGAGCACGCTCTTGAACGGGGCCATGCCGGCGTCCTTCATCGCCCCGTTGAGCACGATCTCGTACCAGAAGTCGTTGCCGAGGAAGCTCGAGGCGCGCAAATCGGGAACCGTGCCCCCGCCGACGGCGGACTCACCGTGGCAAGCCGCGCAATTGCGACCGAAGAGTTGCTCGCCGCGCGCGATGGTCGCTGGATCGGCTGTCGAGGCGGGCGGATTGAGCGCGAGCTTCTCCTGCGGAGGCAGCGGCGGGAGCGTTGCTTTGCCGCCCACCTTGAAGGCGAGCACGCGGCTCACGTTGCGCAGGTTTCCGGACATGCCTGCCAATTTTCCGGCCTGAAGCGAGAATGCCGAACCCCAGCCCGCCACCACTGCGATGTACTGCTCGCCATCGACTTCGTACGAGACAGGCCCTGCCATCACGGCGGTCTGGACGTCGAACGACCACAGCTTGTGACCGTCGTCGGCCCGATACACATTGAAATGCCCGGATGCATCGCCTTGTACGACGATGTCGCCGGCGGTAGCGAGGACGCCGCCGTTCCAGGGCCCGATGTAGTCGGAGCGCCACGCTTCTTTTTGCTTCACCGGATCCCAGGCCAGGAGGTAGCCTTTCTGGCCGCTGGGAACGCCACTCACGCCGACTGCCAGATTCCAGGCCACAGGCGAATACTTGAATCCCTGCACCGGCGTGAAGTCCTTGCCGATCTCCTGGGCCGGAATGTAGACGAGCCCCGTTTTCGGGCTGAAGGCCATCGGATGCCAGCTATGCGCACCGTCTGGACCCGGCATCATGACGACCGGCTTTCCAGTCATGCTGTAGCGGATGTTGTCGTGCTCGATGGGCCGGCCGGTTTTCATGTCGATGCCGCTCGCCCAGTTCTGCGGTACGTATTGCTGCGCGGAGATGAGCTGGCCGGTCTTTCGATCGAGTATGTAGAAGAAGCCGTTCTTGTTGGCCTGCATCAGCACCTGATGCTTGCTGCCATCGATAGTGAGATCGGCGAGCGTGAGCTGGCCGACGGCGTCGTAGTCCCACTCTTCTCCCGGGTTCACCTGGTAGTGCCAGACGTACTCGCCGGTGTCTGCATTCAGGGCGACGATCGAGGACAGGAATAGATTGTCGCCCTTGTCCTCGCTTCGGTATTTGCGGCTCCACGCGAGGCCGTTGCCGATGCCGAAGTAGATGAGGTTCAGCTGCGGATCGTAGGAGATCGCATCCCACACTGTTCCTCCGCCGCCCATCTTCCACCACTCGCCGCTCCAGGTCTTCGCAGCCATCGCCATCGCTGCGTTCTCGAACGGCTTGGAGGGGTCGCCCGGCACGGTGTAGAAACGCCAGGCGAGCTGACCGGTCTGCGCATCGTAGGCAGAGATGTAGCCGCGCACACCGTACTCTCCGCCGCTGTAGCCGACGATGACGCGGCCTTTGACCACGCGAGGCGCCTGGGTGATCGTCGTGGACAGCGTCTTATCCACCGTATCCACACTCCACACGGGCTTGCCGGTCTTCGCATTGAGGGCGATCAGCCGGCCGTCGAAAGCGCCGAGGAAGATCTTCCCGTTCCAGGCGGCGACTCCGCGACTCACGACATCGCAACAACCCTTGACGCCAAGCTCGCGCGGCACTTCAGGATCGTAGGACCAGAGCAGCTTGCCGGTCTTGGCGTTGTACGCCTTGACCATGCTCCACGCCGTAGAAAAATACATCACGCCATCGATGACGAGCGGCGTGGCTTCCTGGCCGCGATTGGTATCCAGGTCGCCATACCAGGCCAGACCGAGCTTGTGGGCGTTATGGGGCGTGATTCGCGCAAGCGGACTGAACCGCTGCTCACTGTAGGTGCGGCCATAACTCGGCCAATTCGCTGGGTCGTGCTCGGCGTTTGCAATTCGTGCCGCGTCGACGTCAGCCGCCGTGCGGGCTGCCGCAACCTGTCCGATTTCGATTGCAAACATCAGGAACAATGCTAGTGCTGCCAAGAGCCCCGCAGAGCCGGCTGCTTTGATCCAGTCGCGCTTCATTTCGAACCTCGCCGTTTAATAGGTGGTGAACCGAGCCGTTCCGGATCCCCTCGGACCCACGTGATGCCAGCATAGGGTGCGAGGACTCGCGGCTGGCACACGGCTTGGGCGGCGAGCTGTTGCCTATGGCGCGCTCAAAACTTCACGGATGCTTTCAATCCAAGCACCACGACGTTCTCGTTCTCGCTGGTGCCGCCCGGGTGGACGATGTATTGAATGTTCGGCCGCAGCATCAGCCACTTCGTCACGTTGAAGGTGTAGTAGAGCTCGACCGGGTATTCCGAGGTTTGCACTGCCACCGGCCCCAGTCCATTGGCGTTTTGCAGCTCCTGGCCCTGCGCCACGTTGTTGTTGACGTGCGTGCGGCCCACCGCAAAGCCCAGGTCGTCCTGCGCACGGGCGTCAAAGGGTCCGGTGTAGAACAGTCCAATGGTGATCAGCTGGTCGATGGTCGCGGTGTTGCGGTCCGCCTGCACGAAGTTGGCGAACAGGGTGAGGCCTCGCAAGGCATCCCCACGTACCGTCGTGACCTGCTGCTGAGCCATCAGGTACCAGCCGGACTCGCTGCTCTCCATGAGCGCAGGCACGCCTGGGCTGAGCACCAGCGGGTTGCCGTTGGCGGCCAGGAAGACATTGGGCTGGTTGGAGCTGTCGTACCAGTACCCGATCCGGTAGGCGCCCGGTAAGGCGGCCTGAAACAGTTTCGGTGTCCAGCCCCCCTCCACCGGAATCAGCGCGCCGATCGTGCCGGATGGGTTATTCAGCTTGAACACGTCGCTGGTCTGGATATAGGCCGGATTGATCTGATACGCACCGATCTGGGCGTACCACTCGGGCGTGACGTTGATTTTCAGGCGCGCCGCCCACTGGCTCACCGGCCAGTTGTACCAGGTGGAGACGATGTTGCCGGGTAACGACCCGCAAAAGCTCAGGTTCATGAAATAGCAGGAGAAGGACATGAAGTCCTCGCCCACGCCCATGCGTCCGAGCTTGAGATCGACCACGTTGTCCAAGAGCAGCTGGTCATACCAGAACTGGGTCCAGCGAAAGGTATTGCCGCGCCCGTAGATCTCCTGCACCTGCATCAGGGTGCCGAGGTTGGCATCGGCGCTCAGATTTTGCCCATTGCGATCCGTAATGGTCATCTGAAAGGTGCCGCCCGACCAGCCCAAGAGCTTGTTCGTGTCGAACGTGGCTCCGAAGACGAACTGGTCGGCGTTGCGCAGCAGGTTGCTGTCGCCGCCTTGTGTGTTGTAGGCCGCCTCGGTGGTGAACCCGAGCTGGAAATCGACGCCGTCCTGGTAGAGGCGTGTGCGCAGTCCGCCCCAGTCTCCCAGCACGCCCTGGTTGGGGCTGACGTCATCGGCGTAACTACAGGCACTGGCGAGCGCCAGCGTCAGAACGACGACATATTTCCACATGAACGTGCGCTCCATGATGATCTAGGCTTGCCTGAACTGGTGGACTTTGTGCCCAGCGGGCTTCAGGCCTCGGCGCCCCGTGTCGAGGCGCGCGTGCAGATTACGCACCACCGGCTCGCACCGGACTCACGGCCCACCAAGCAAGTCGCAGGAGCCGGTCCCAGGACCGGTTGCCGAACGCGCGCGGGTCGCTGCGGAAGTGCCGCTCTAACGTTCTACGAAGCACAGGTGCAGGCACCAACAGGTTGTGGCCGCTCGCGCGCAGCTCATGGGTGAGAGCCCTTCAGCCGGCGCACTCACTATGGCGCCTACCCGGACGACGCGGAGACGGACTAAACCAGCCCCTGCTTTTTCAACTCGCGGATGATCAACTTGGCAAAGCCGGGCAGGTCCTTTTGTATGCTGGTCGCCGCGACAGTCTGCGTGGTGCCGGACCAGAGGAGTTGGGATTCGTCGACGCTGTACAGATCCGTCTGCAGGACCACCGTATCGGTATGGGAGACCGGCACGTTGTAGTAGCCGGCCCAGGCGACCGTGTAGCCGCCGTAGAAGCCTACCCCTACAGGCAGAAAGACTGAGCCGACTTCGGTCTGCACATCGACCTGGACCAGACGAGTGATCAGCGCTCCATCGGAACCAGCCTCCTTGACTGCCTGCGACAGCTGGGCCTGGTCGGCTTGGCCATCCTCTGGGAGCACCGTATAGCTCGGAATGGCGTCCATGCCCGCCGCTTTGAGTTCCTTCACGAACTCCTGTTCAAAGGTACGGCGCAGGTCTGGCTCGTCCGACACACCGACCACCAGAACCTTTTTCAACGATTGACCCTTGTAGTCAGGGTTGCGCCATGACTTCGTCAGCGTGGTCCCGGCACAAGCAACCACGGCCAAGACGACCCAGACAAGAGCAGGTCTTGCTAGGGTTGCGCAGTACGTCGTCATGTCCGCCTCGGATAAACGCAGAATCTTAAAGTCATAGGGTTGGCATCGGCCCTTGGGACGCCTGCCCTGGCGATTGATTTGCTGGCGTCGCTAGGATAGCGCGCCCTACACGTGGCATAGGGAGCGCCATCGATCCCTGCTTAGCAGTGCCTTACGATCGATGTTTACCCTTACGGATTGCTCGCGGGCGGCGGCGATCACGATCGTGCGCGCGCGCCTGGGCGCTCCAGTCGCTCTGCGAGGCTGTGATAAGCAAGGGAGGCGGGCCTCGAACCAGCTCGGGGCTGGCGAGCGGGCTACCCTCACCCTCAGTTGTAGGTGAATTCGGGCAGTTGCTTGAGCGCATCCTTGGTGGCGCCGGGCAGAACGATCTTGGGTGTCACCTGACTGAACTGGTCGACCGGAATCGCGACATGGTGCCTGCCCATGCCCAGGAACCCACCCACGTCGATGATGGCCACGGACAACGACCCATCCGGGGCGACGATCAAATCGCCAACCTTGCCGATCTTGTCACCGTTGTCGTTGTAAACACTGGCTCGAATCAGCTTCGACGCGCGCCACCCGCTGGCGACGATGTCGACCTGCTCGACCGCCACGCCGAGCGTGACCGTGCCGGCAACCGGAGCGTCGCTATTCTGTTGGGACATTGCGCTGCCGATCAGCGCAAGGCTGCAGATGGCGAACAGCACAGCTTTTCTGATGATGCTGGGGTACATGGTTTCACTCCTGCTAGGTTGACGAACTAAGTAACCAAATGGCATGCGTCGGGACCTCGCCGCCGCTTCACACCGCCAGCGCCTGCTTTGTGAGCTCCCAGGCCTGGTGGAGCTTGTCGATGCGCTGCTTCGAATCGGACCGTACCTGTGCGATACGTGCTTCGAGCTTGGCCTTCGCCTCACCCTGCGCTTTGGCCATGTGGTCCTGCAAGTACTTGATCTTGGCGGCAGTCTCTTTTTCCGCCGCATCGGAGGCTGCTTTGGCGCGCTCCTCGATGGCTAGCAACTTGGCCTTAGCCGCGTCGATCTTCGTCTGCAGCTTGGCCTTGCCGGCTCCACTCGCCTTTTGATATTCGGCTTTGAGACCCGCGACCTCCGCTTTGAGTGCAGCGACGTCCCTGTTGATCTGCGCGTCCACGACTTCGCCGCGCACACGACGAAAGACGACACCTCCGGCCGCTTCTACGCGTGAATCGACCGGCGTCACCCATTCCTCGTCCACTTCGGCGACGACGGCGGTCCTGCCGGGCTGCAGATTCCGCGCCACTTCGTTCAGGAAATCCTCGCCGACACCGAGTTTGGCCGTATCGTACAGAGCGCCCCCTAGGGTTCCTGCGGCCGCACCCATTGCGACACCTACCGGACCGCCAAGCGCGCCAATCAAGCTGCCAGTGAGCAGGCCAACGGCTGTCCCCACCGGACCCTCATCGGCGGACTGCTGTACCGTAACCGTTCCGTTCGCGTCTTTCGCGATTACGGCAGCGGCATAAAGCGTGAGGCTGCCTTCCGCATCCAACTCCCTGAGGATCCTGGAACCCTCATAGGCCTTCGTTTCGCTGTCGAATACCGCAACGAGCATCTTGTCCATGGTCTGTCTCCTTCGTGTGTGGCGTGCACCTATTGCCGTGTCAAGAATAGGGTCAAGTCCCTCACACTTGGCACACACCGAAATCACTCCGTCGGCCGACGGGGGGACACCGATATTGGGGATAGCGAAGATCTCGGTCGCGGCTCGGTCATGGTTACAAGCGACCTTCAGCATCTCGCGCGCTAAACTGCAAAGACTTGGGACCTCAAAACCAAGTCCTTGTGATTTTTGCGGCACCTCATGCGCAACAGGTCAGCCATTCACGAAGAAGCGAACAAGAACACCACTCTTATCTCTCGAACTTGGCCGTCTCGATCCGCCCTGTATGCGTTGCGAGATAGACCTCCCGCAAGAATGAGGACAGTCCGCCAATCAGCCCGAACATCACGGCAACGAAAAGTACACCCCCGAGCCACTTGAGGTCCGTCCCGAAAAATTCCTCGACAAAGAGCGTAATGATCACGATACACAGCACCAACGCCGCGCCAGTGCAGAAATTGATCGACCAACTCGCCAAGTGGCGCCTCCGCTCGAGATAGCTCACTTCGACTCGCGCAGGCACCCGTGCCTTTTCGTCTAACGACGCCCAAGTCTGCTCGAGCACACGCGCGCGGTCGATTATGCGAGCCAGACGACCGGCCATGACCCCGAGCAGGGCAGCTATGCCTGATAGCAGGAAGACGGGCGCGACGGCAAGCTGGATCGCGTGTACGATCACTCCACCGCTTCCGTCTGGTGTCATTTAAAAGTCTCCCGTCGTTTTTCGAAGCCTTCCCGTCGACTCAAAATGGCGCGCTCAAGACCGCGGCCGCCTTCGTTCCAACCCAGGAGCGGATTCAAAAATAGATCAGCCCAAAAAATCAGAGTAGCGCCGCGACCGAAACAACACGGCTCCTTCAATTCCGCGGACTGTCTTCGTTAGCGCGGTGGATCACATACGCTCGGATTGCCTCTGCACTTTGGTGATCGAGCACGCTCTTGAAGGAGGCCATGCCGTTGTCTTTCATCGCTCCGTTGAGCACAATCTCGTACCAGAAATCATTGTTCAAGAAGGCGGATGCGCGCAGATCCGGAGTCACGCCACCGCCCACCGCGCTCTCGCCGTGGCAGACGCCGCAGTACCGACCGAACAGGCCCGCGCCGGCCGCGATCGAAGCTCGGTCGGCGGTATCAGGCGGCGGATTGATGACGAGCTCTCGAGGCTCGAGCGGCGGCAAGCTCGCGTTGCCGCCCAGCTTGAATGCGAGCACCCGGCTGACGTTGCGCAGATTGCCGGACTGAGCGGACTGCTTGCCCTCCATCAGCGGGTAGCCGCCACCCCAGCCAGCCAACACCGCGATGTACTGCTCGCCGTCGACCTGGTAAGTGACGGGACCGGCTATCACCGCGGACTGGGCAGACATCGACCACAGTTTCTCGCCAGTGTCCGCGCGGTACGCGTTGAAACCGCCCGCGGCGTCGCCTTGCACGACTAGATTTCCGGCCGTCGTCAACACCCCGCCGTTCCATGGCCCCAGGTAGTTGACGCGCCACACCTCCTTCTGTGCGATCGGGTCCCAGGCCAGCAGATAGCCCTTCACTCCAGGCGTGGCGACGGCTGCCACTCCGATGTTCCAGCCGAGCGGCGCCGGCTTGAAATCCTTGACCGGCGTGAACTCATTCCCGATCTCCTGCGCGGGAATGTAGACGAGGCCGGTCTTCGGGTTGTAAGCCATAGCTTGCCAGCTATGAGCACCGAGGGGTCCAGGCATCATCTTGACCGGCTTTCCGGTCTGGTCGTAGTGAATCCCGGGATTCTCGATCGGCCGGCCGGTCCTCGTGTCGATACCGCTCGCCCAGTTGATCGGCACGAACGTCTTGGCCGAGATCAGTTGTCCAGTCTGACGGTCGAGGACATAAAAGAAGCCGTTCTTGTTGGCCTGCATCAGCACATGGCGCGGGGTCCCGTCGATCTTGAGGTCGGCCAGAATCAACTGCTGGACGGCGTCGTAGTCCCACTCCTCTCCGGGGGTTGCCTGATAGTGCCAGACATATGCGCCTGTATCGGCATTGAGCGCCACGATCGAGGCCAGGAACAAGTTGTCGCCCTTGCCGGCGCTGCGCTGGCCTTGGTCCCACGCAAGACCGTTGCCGACGCCAAAATAGATCAGGTTGAGATCGGGATCGTAGGACAGGCTCTCCCACACCGTGCCGCCGCCGCCCAATTTCCACCACTCACCGCTCCAGGTCTTGGCGGCTTTGGCCATCGCCTCGTTCTCGAACGGCTTGGAAGGATCGCCGGGCACGGTGTAGAAGCGCCATGCGAACTCTCCCGTTTCGGCGTCATAGGCCGAGATGTAGCCGCGCACACCGTATTCCCCGCCGCTGTTGCCGATCACCACTCGTCCCTTGATGATGCGAGGCGCTTGGACGATGGTGTAGGGCTTGCTCTGATCGACGGTTACGACGCTCCAAACCGGCTTGCCGGTGGCAGCATCGAGTGCGACAAGCCTGCCGTCGAAAGTGCCTACATAGATCTTTCCTTTCCAGGCAGCGACACCGCGATTGACTACATCGCAGCATCCTTTGACTCCAATCTCGCGCGGCACCTCGGGATCGTAGGACCAGATCAGCTTGCCAGTCTTGGCGTCGTACGCCTTGACCATGCTCCACGCGGTCGACACATACATGACGCCGTCAATCACGAGAGGTGTAGCCGCTTGCCCGCGGTCGGTGTCGAGGTCAGCGAACCAGGCGATACCAAGCTGCTTCGCGTTGCTTGACGAGATCTGAGCGAGCGGGCTGAAACGCTGCTCGTCATAGGTCCGGCCGTACGTCAGCCAATTGGCGGGATCATGGTCGGCGTTCGCAATGCGGCCCGCATCGACGTCGGCCGCTGAGCGCGCCACCGAGGCTTGTCCGACTTCGATCGTGGATAACAGGGGCACCACCGCGGCAACAACGACTGCCACTAGCAGCAGCCCGGTTCCAGCTGCTTTGATCCAAGCCCGCTTCATCTCGAAATGCTCCTTTCGCCTCAGTGGATGATGGCGTCGCCACAAACCGGCCCGCGCTTGAAGCGTTTTCAAGCTCGACGACAACCGATCAGCAACGCCCAAATAGACCTAAAGAGTGGCAGCGTCATGCAGCCACGGGGAAAGGATACGGTGCGAGGGCTCGCGGCTGGCACACGGATTGGGCCAGCGGCCAAACTCGCACGCCGCCGGCTACGCGCGCGAAAGCGAATTGCAGACAACCCGTCTCTTCGACTGTCTCCCACCCACTACGCACTTAACTCCGGGACCATCGGAAGGAGCGCGGCGGCGGCTGGGAGCGCTGTCGCGGCGATGACCTCTCGGCTACTGCTTTGCGCCGCTCAGTGCAGCCTGTAGCTTGGCCTCGTCCTCATGCGTGAGAGAGGTCTTGAGGATGTTGCCGCCGGTGCCTTTGAGTTGCTCCAGGACCTTGTCCACCGTGACGTTCCTCACCAGAACGAACAGCAAGGAGCTCCCAGGTTTTGCGCTGACAGCAAGCTGCTTCATGAACTTGTCGTCGATGCCCACATCGGTGAGGGCTCCCGTGATGGCTCCTGCGGCAGTCCCGACCACTGCACCGAGAAGCGGATTCAAGAAGATCAGACCGATCAGGGATCCCCAGAAGCCGCCGCTGACCGCCCCGTAAGTAGTCAGGTTGACCGCCTGGTGCAGCTTCACGCTTCCTTTCTCGTCCTTTACCGCTACGACCGCGTCCTCCAGGTCGATGAGGTAGTCTTTCTGCATCTTCCGCAGCATCAGACGGACTTCCTCAGCTCTATACGGTTCGGCGTAGCTGACTGCTACCAGCGTGCTCATGGCGTTCTCCTGTCCTCAAGTTTGGTTCCACTGAAAGCGGGCTTTGACGCCAACAACAGCTGGCATTCGCTGTCGCCGGCTTCGTTTGTTGGCATTCCTCGGCTAGTGCCTCTGGTTCGCCTGCCCCATCTGCGTGTCTGCATGCCAGAATTGCTCGGGCGCGTCTTTGGGAACGGCAAATGCATGCGCAGACCGCGGGTCGGAATTGAATTTGGAAAACACCGACGGGTTGTCCCGGAAGTGCTGCTCAAGCGTTCGTATCCTGGTTCCGTTGGCCGGATGGTCCGACAGGAGCTGAGGTAACTGTTTCGCATCTGCGTTCTGGAAGTCTTGAAACAACCAGACCAGGCCCCAAGGGTTGTAACCTGCGGCCGCGCAGATGTCGGAGCCGGTCACATCAGCCTTGGATTCGGCATCCCGCGAATATCCGAGCTGCTGCATCCTCCCAATTAGAGCAATGGCAAGGATGTGAGCCCGCGTGGGTCCCAACAATATCGCAGCCCCCAGCTCGCGCCTGGCAATCTTTTCGTCCTTCTCCATGAGGGCTACGGCGTCGCGGTGAATGGTGTGCGAGACTTCGTGACAGAGGGTTCCAGCCAGCTCTTCAGTGTCCTTGACGAAAGTCAGAAGAGAGTCGACCACGTAGACATTCCCGCCAGGGGTCGCGAACGCGTTGGGCTGGGGTTCGTGGACGAGGTAGAACCTGAACGGGTGAGGGTAGTAGGGCTGGGCCACTCGAGAAATGGCCTCAGTAATGGGTTTCAAGCTCGCGTACAGGGGGGAGGACTCGATGATCTCCCCTTTCGCCCTGAGCTCTTTATAGACCTCCATTCCAAGCTCGGTTTCTTCATCGGTCACCGGCTCGGGACGGGGTGCTTGGGCCATGCATACACTCGAAAGCATCAACAGCAGCGGCATGATCCAGAATCGCTGCCTGGAGACTCTTGGGGCAGGCATCGTCTTTGTCCGGTGGAATGTCGTGGTTTCCGAAGGAGACGGCCGCAGGCTCGCCGCGGCCGTCGACGCAACGGGTTCAAAGTTTCAGCTGCTCTTGATCTTCGATTCGATCGCTTTCACCGACTTGTCGAAGTCTGCAATCCGCGCTTCCAGATCGTGCTTTGCGCTGTCCCAGTGAACGTCGCCTGACTTCTTCAGCGCCTGCAGCTTCTGCTGGATCCCCAGCTTCTTGGTCAGCTGGTCGGCGATTGCTTTTTTGATTTCGACACTCGCCACCTTGGCCTCGGCGCGCGCCTTCACCGCTTCGAGATGAGCCTCCGCTGACGTGATCTGAGATGCCAGCTTGTCGTGGATGGCCTGCTTCGCCATGTTCATATCACTAGTCATGTCGTTCTCCTTTGCGTTAGATGTGATCGGACGGTCGCCCCTCTCAGCAGCGACGCGCAAGTTACCGGTTCTGCGATAGCTTTCATGCTTGACGGCCTGCGACGACAGCCGATTGCGCTCCATAGTCACAACACGGCTACAAGTTACTCCCGGGGGAGTGCTCAGTCTTGCGCTCTCCTGCGCTGAGTTTGTGATCGTGCTGAAAACCTTGGGGGGTTAAAGCGGTCGTGCGGGCGTTCCATCATGCGACGACGGCTCGCATCCACCTCAGACGAGATCTCCTTCTTCCAGCCATACGTCGTACTCTGCGGTGAAAGCTGAGATACGCTGGTCGTGCTTAGCCTTGATGTCTTGTTTCGCTTGTGCCGCCTTAGTTTTCAGGCCTTCTAGCTTGGCGCGTAACTCACGCTTGATGGCCTCGTGTCTGGCTTTGGCCTTATCCGAGTTGTCCTTCAGTTTTGCGTTGAGCGCGTCGATCTTGGCCTGCAGCTTCGCTTTGCGCTCCGTCCTCGCCTTAACATGTTCGGATTTCAGCTGAGCGATGTCTGCCTTGATTGCCGCGTTGTCCCGATCATTTTCAGCGTCTGTCACTTCCCAAAGGCTGCGACGAAAGGTCTGGCCGCCTAGCGCTTCCATGCGCGTGTCCACGGGCGCAGTCCACTCCTCATCGATCTCGGCGACCACTGCCGCCTTGCCCGGGACAAGCGCTTTCGCGACTTCCGCGACGAAGTCGCTTCCGACGCGCGCGTTCTCGAAATCCACGGCTGCTCCGATGAGGGTGCCGCCTGCAGCACCCACTGCCATCCCGGCAGGGCCACCGAGTAGCCCAATCAGAGCGCCGATCGCGGTTCCCGTCACGGTG
>Ga0335076_10002721_pt1 | contig 17622 bp, 15 predicted proteins | sample Lox_Sample_25_FD_206717 | JGI IMG/M metagenome (GOLD analysis project Ga0335076, IMG submission 206717) | Soil microbial communities from Loxahatchee National Wildlife Refuge, Florida, United States - Lox_Sample_2.5 | ecosystem: Environmental > Terrestrial > Soil > Wetlands | place: USA... | reverse complement strand
CGGTTGGCGATCCTGATGCTGGTGGCCTTCGTGGACATGATGGGCCTGATGATCATCTGGCCCCTCCTGCCCCTGTACGCGACCAATCTCCACGCGACCCCCACGGTGGTGGGGTATCTCGCGGCCTCATTCCCGGTGGCCCAGCTCCTGGCTTCCCCGATCTGGGGCTACGTCTCTGACCGCCGCGGACGCCGGCCGGCCCTCCTGGTGGGACTCGGCAGCTCGGCGTTCGCGTACGTCGTGTTCGCCTTTGCGCCGACCGTTTGGCTCCTCTTCGTGTCCCGTTTCGTCCAAGGGCTGGGCGGCGGCACGACCGGTGTGGTGCAGGCGTATGTCGCGGACTCCATGCCGCCGGCCGAGCGCGCCAAGGCCCTGGGGTGGCTGTCCGCGGCCACCAGCGCCGGCGTGGTGATCGGCCCGGCCATCGGGTCGTTCATGCACCGGTTCGGCGACGCGGCCCCGGGCCTGTTCGGTGCGGCGCTCGTGCTCATCAACGTCGTCGTCGCCTGGAAGTGGCTTCCGGAATCCCGCTGGTCGCAGGCTGGGGTGGGTGCCGCGACGGCCGCTCCCGGTGGACGCCGCTCCGAAACCTTGCGGGACGCCTTCCGGAACATCGTGGAGCCCGCGGGGCGCGTGCTGGCAGAGCCGGGGCGTCCGATCTCCCTCCTCATCTGGATCTACGCGCTCGCGATGCTTGGCTTCAACGCCTTGCCGCCGATCTTCTCGCTCTACCTGCACGACCAGTTCGGCATCACGGTCGATCAGATCGGGTATTTCTTCATGATCTTCGGCGTGGTCGGCGTCGTGATGCGGGCCGCGCCGGTGGGGTGGTTCAACCACCGGTTCGGGGAAGTGCGGACCATGCGAATCGGCGCGCTCCTCCTGATCGCGGGGTTCGTCCTGGTGCCGCTGGCGCCGACGCTCCCCATGTTCGTGCTGTCGCAGATCCTCCTGCCCCTGGGGACCGCGCTGCTCTTCCCGGCCAATTCGGCCCTCGTGAGCCATCGGGCCGACCCGCACGAAATCGGCGTGACCATGGGGGTCCAGCAGACCTACCGGGGCGTCGCGGCGATTCTCGGACCCGCGTACGCGGGGTGGACCTACGGCAACCTGGGGCATCACGTGCCCTTCTACGTGTCGGCAGTCATCATGTTGTCGGTCTACGGCCTCATGCTGATGGTCCAGCGCGACGAACCGGCGAAGCAGCCCGCGCCCGCGCGCGCGTCTGCCGCTTAGCTCCCCGATGCCCCGAGGGATTCCATGGCTGTCGTAAAGCTCAGCGCCAACCAGCAGCGGAAGGCCGACGAGATCCAGGAGCTGCTGCGGATCACGTCCAAAACACGCAGCATCGTGGCCGAGCTCGAGTCGAGCCGGGCCGCCAAGGCGTCGGTGGTCAACAACCTCTGCAGCATGATCGCGCGCGAAATGTCGCAGATGCGCCAGCGGCTCCTCACGGCGCCCGTGGGCACCGTGGCCGACATCTGCGGATCGCTCTCGATCATGGCCAACCGCTCGGGCGGGATCAACATGAAGATCCGCGGGCTCAACGACGGGCTGAACAGCATCGGGATGCAGCTCGACCTGGCCCTCAAGCAGGCCCTCACGCCCGAGAAGGCACAGGCGAAGCCTGACGACCCCGCCGCGCACTGACCCGGCCATCCGCACCGCGGGCCTCGTGAAGCGCTACGAGGACGTGGTCGCGGTCGCCGGCCTCGATCTCACCGTCGCCCGCGGGGAGTGCTTCGGCCTCCTCGGACCCAACGGCGCGGGGAAGACCACCACCGTCGAAATCCTCGAAGGGCTCACGCTGCCGGACGCGGGCGAGGTCTCGGTCCTGGGGATGACGTGGGACGACGAGGCCGGCGGTCGCGCGCTCCGCGAACACCTCGGAATCCAGCTCCAGGAAACCCAGCTCGCCGAGAAGCTCTCCGTGGAGGAGACGCTGTCGCTCTTCCGCAGCTTCTACGAGAGCTCGCACACGGTCGACGAAGTGCTCGAGCTCGTTTCCCTCGGCGAGAAGAAGCGCAGCTGGGTCGGAAAGCTCTCGGGCGGGCAGAAGCAGCGCCTCGCGGTGGCCTGCGCGCTCGTCGGGCGCCCCGACCTCCTCTTTCTGGATGAGCCCACGACGGGACTCGATCCCCAGTCCCGGCGCCAGCTCTGGGAGGTGATCGAGCGCTTCAAGGGACAGGGGCACACCGTCCTCCTCACCACGCACTACATGGACGAGGCCGAACGGCTCTGCGACCGGGTCGCCATCATGGACCACGGCAAAGTCATCGCGCTGGGCACCCCCCGCGAGCTGATCGCGTCCCTGGGCGCCGAGCACGTCATCGACTTCACGTTGAGCAACGGTGCGGCCGCGGATTTGAGCGGAGAGCTCGAACGGCTGCCGGGCGCGCGGAGTGTACGCCTGACGGCCGGCGGCGTATCGCTGACGGCCACCGAGCTCCACACGGTGCTGCCGGCGCTGATGGCGACGCTGGAACGGCGAAAGCTCGCTCTGGCGTCCCTGACCACGCACCACGCCACGCTGGAAGATGTCTTCGTCTCCCTCACGGGCCGGCAGCTGCGCGATGCGTAACCACCCGGTCTTCCAGCTCACCATCTCCCGGGTCCGCGAGTTCTACCGGGAGCCCGAAGCCATCTTCTGGGTGTTCGGGTTCCCGATCGTCCTGGCGGCGGCGCTGGGTCTCGCGTTCCGGAACAAGGGACCCGGCGCGATCTCGGTGGGCGTGCTGGCGGGTTCCGGAGACAGCGCGGTGGTCCGGGCCCTCTCGGCCGATTCGGCGCTCCGGCCGGTGATTCTCGATTCCGCGGAGAGCGGCGTCCGGCTGCGGTCGGGGCGCATCGCCATCCTGGTGGTGCCCGGAACACCCGTGGTCTACCGCTTCGACCCGACCCGCGATGAGAGCCGGCCCGCGCAGCTGGCGGTGGACCGGGCGCTCCAGCGCGCGGCCGGGAGCGTGGATCCGGTCGCCACCCGGAGCGATCACGTCACCGCGCCGGGGTCCCGCTACATCGACTTCCTGATCCCCGGCCTCCTGGGCATGAATCTCCTGGGATCCGGCATCTGGGGCGTCGGCTTCGCGGTGGTGAACGCGCGCCAGAAGAAGCTCCTCAAGCGCTTCATGGCGACGCCGATGAAGAAGAGCCATTACCTCCTGGGCTTTATTCTGTCGCGCCTGGTGTTCCTGGTGGTCGAGGTGGCGGCGCTGGTGGGCTTCGGCTGGCTCATCTTCGGGGTCGGCGTACGGGGGTCGTTCTTCACGCTGGCGGGCATCACCCTCCTGGGCTCGCTCGCGTTCTCCGGCCTCGGGCTGCTGATCGCGAGCCGGGCGCGCACCATCGAAGGCGTGTCGGGTCTGATGAACCTCGCGATGCTCCCGATGTGGATCCTGTCGGGGACCTTCTTCTCCTACTCGCGCTTCCCGGACGTGATGCTGCCGTTCGTGAAGGCCCTGCCGCTCACCGCGCTCAACGACGCGCTCCGGGCGGTCATGATCGACGGCACGTCGATCGTCCACCTCGGCGAACCGATCGCGGTGGTCGGGGCCTGGGGGGTCGTCTGCTTCGGGGTGGCGCTGAAGATCTTTCGCTGGAGATAGGGAAGAGCTCCCATCACGCTCCCGATATCCGCCTGAGCACCGTCAAGAGTCTTCTCCGGAATCCCCCGGCCGCCGCGAGCACCGCCTCTCGGAACGCCGCCGCGGTCTGAAACCGCCGCGCCGGATCACTGGCCACGGCCCGCCGCAGGACCACCTCCAGCTCCCGCGGCACGTCCGAACGCTCGGCGGCCAGCAGGGGGAGGGCATCCACGGTCTGCTTGGCGAGGATGACCTCCGGCGTGGCGCCGTCGAAGGGCGGGCGTCCCAGGAGCGCGAAGTACGCCGTGGCGCCGAGGGAGTAGAGATCCGCGCGGGGGTCGACCCGCTCGCCGAGGAGTTGCTCGGGCGCGGCGAACTGGGGTGTGCCGCTGCGGGATGACGCGCCGCCGTACCGCTCGCCGCGGAGTGCCAGGGCCAGGCCGAAGTCCGTGATCCGGAGCCGGCCGTCGGGCTCGAGGAGCATGTTCTCGGGCTTCAAGTCCCGGTGCACCAGGCCGAGCGCGTGCGCGTGCTCGAGCGCCGAGAGGGCTTCGGTGAGCACCCGCACCGTGCGCTCCACCGAGAGCGGGCCCTTGGCCTGGACCAGCTGCGCGAGACTCTGCCCCGGCACGTATTCCATCGTGTACCACTGCAGGCCCGCCCGGCCCTGAATGTCGTAGATGCTCACGATGTTCGGGTGCCGGAGGCGGGCCGCCAGCTGGGCCTCGCGGCGGAATCGCTCTACCACCACGGGGTCCGCCGTCAGGGACGGGTGCAGGACTTTGATCGCGACTTCCCGCTCGAGCCCGAGATCGCGGGCCCGGTATACCCGGCCGAATCCGCCCGATCCCAGCTCGCCCAGGAGCTCGTAGTCGTCGCCAAGGGCGCGGCGCAGGCGCCGCTCGAACCCCGAATCCATCAGATGGGGCGCCGCGGCCGGCTCGTGGAAGGAGCCCGCGTCCGCGACGAAGTCTTCGAGCATCTCGGTGGCCGTGAAATAGCGCGCGCCCGGTTCCGGGCGGAGGGCGCGGAGGACCACGCGCTCGACCGCCGCGGGGATGGCGGGCCGGAGGGTGCGGGGCGGGACGATGGCGGTGGGGTCCGCCGCCGGCTCCTGGCCGGTCAGCGCCAGATAGATGAGTCCCGCCACGCCGTAGAGGTCGCTCGCCGGGTCGCCCGCGCCCCCGGTGCGGATCTCGGGCGCGGTGAAGGGCGCTCCGCCGCCCTGCTCGTCCACCGGGACGTTGGGCAGGCACCAGTTGGCGTAGCGGAGATCGGTGATGATGCCGCGTCCGGAGATTTCGAGCATCACGGTGGTCGGCAGGAGGCGCCGCATGATCACGCCGTGGGCGTGCGCGTATTCGAGGGCGCCGAGCAGGTCCCGGACCAGGGACATCACGGTCGGAATGGGGCGCGGTCCGCGCCGGATCGCTTCCGCCAGGCTCTCTCCCTCGATCCAGTTGGCGGTCCGGTAGGCGACGTCGCCCACCACGGCGGCGGCGTAGGCGTGCCGGATGGCCGGGTGATCGAGCGCCGCGAGCGTTTCCGTCTCCCGCATGAACCAGGTGCGGCTGGGTGTGTTCGGTATCATATGCACCCGGAGCGCCACGAAGCGTTTCAACACGCGGTCCCAGGCCTGGTAGAGCGCGCGGTCGCGGGAGATCGCGACCACGTGGTCGAGCCGGAAGGTGGGGTCGAGAAGCGGGGTCAGCTCCCGCGTCAGGTCCGCCGGGGTCGGTGCCGGCCCGGTGACCCCGGGGTTGGAGGCTCGGGGCGTGGTCAGCGAGGCCTCGCGGGGGGCACGGTGATCGGCTCTCCGCGCCACGCATATCCCCGTCGCGCGTTGTGGAGATAAACGACGGTCCGCCCTCCGCTCGAATCGACGTCGGCGGCGAGAAACCGGTAGAACCCGCCGAGTGCCCGCCCGTCGGGCGTCTCCAGGGCCGCGCGCACCGCGGGGAGGCGGATGTGCCGGGGGACGCTCCACCCGGGGCCGGCCACCGTGTCCGAGTCCGCCATCACCCGGTCCCAGCTGAAGGGGTATCCCGGGCGTGTCACCAGCGCGTACGTGGCGTCCGGGCCGAACCGGGCTCGGGCGACGGCGCCGAGGCGGTGCCGGAGCACCATCGCGGTGCCCGCCTGTGCCAGGGTGTAGGCGGAAAGAATCAGCAGTGCCGTCGCCGCGGCCGCGCGGCGGGCTCCCGGTCCGAACCAGTGCCGATGCCAGCCTGCGACCCCGGCCGCGGCGACCGCCGCGCACGACCAGCGCAGCCAGGTGGCGACCCCGCTGTACCGGAAGACGAGCAGCAGGATGAGTGCGGTCAGGATCGTGGCACCCAGGGCGACCGGCCAGCGGCGGGTCTGTCCCCAGGCCAGGAGGACCAGCGGCACCAGCCAGAAGAGGGGATCGACGATGCCCACCCAGTCGGCATAGTACCGCTGGTTGCTCCAGGGCAGGAAGGGCCGCAGGCCGTACGACCCGAGCCAATCCATGAACAGGTGGCTCGCGAGGGCGGCGGTGTACAGGAGTATCAGGGTTCCCCAGGGTACGGGAGTGTTGGTGCGCCGGCTCCGGGACCGGAGGGCGAGCCCCGTGATTACGGTGAAGACGGCCGCCTGAACCGCGGCTCCGAGCAGCGAGTGTGTGATCCCGCGGTGGGCGGCCGCCATGATCGGAGTGTCCCGGCGCATCCGGATGCCCGTGAAGAGCTCGGTCCAGTCGGGCGCGTTGGCCGCGACGGCGCCGAGGATGGCGGGGGCGGGAACGCGGGACTCGCCGGTGACTCGGCCGATCGCCGCGCCGACGAGGGTGTGGGCGAGGTTATCCATTGCTGTGAGGGAAGATAGAAGCCTTTCGGCCGGTCGATTGGGGGTTCTGGGGAGACTGGTGGGACCGGGGAGTCTGGCGGGCGAAGGCCTTGCGGAGTAGCTTATCGCCCCTTAACCCGGGCCAGTTCTGAGGAGCTTCGCATGGAACTCATGCCGCCCCTGAATCGTCGCAAGATCATGGATCGCCGGACCCTTCAGGATCGGCGGGCCGGGGTGGACCGGCGGTTCCTCGCGGATCGGCGGCTGGTGGTGGTCGCGGTCCAGGTCGAGCGCCGCCGGGGCTTGGAGCGGCGGCGGTCGCTGGAACGACGGCTCGACCTCCGGCGGACCCCTTCGGATCGGCGGTTGATGGTCGAACGAAGGCGGCTGGGCCGCCGAGCCTAGGGAGCTTCACCGCAATTAGCCCCTCGTCCTGCAAGGTGCGAGGGGCTCTTTCTTTGGCCTAACTGTCCGAAGTGACCATTTCGAACACCCAAAATCACCAAAATGTTGTGTTTTCACAGATTCGACACTATAATCGCCACCCTTCGACAGCCTTAACTGTCTAAAAATGTGACAGTGAGTAAGGGTTAGGCGGTTGGCACAGTCGTTGCCTTTGAGGGGCGCAGCAGAAGGAAGCAATCGGGCAGTTGGCGGACAACTTCACTCCTAGGCGAGGTGGATCGGACATGAGCAAGCGCGGCACGCTGGCCCTGGCGGCGCTCCTCGGCTTGGCCCTTACGGCCCAGGCGAGCGCCCAAACGTGCACCACGGCGGGATGCGCCGTGACCACGACCGCGTCGGTGACCATCCCGACGCTGCAGAAACTCACCCTGAGCGCGACCACGACGGCTCTCGGCATTCCGACGATCGACAACGTCGACTCCGCCGCGAATCCGGTCGCGACCGCCGGCCCCAGCGTCACGGGCAAGGCGAACGTCCCCTTCAGCGTCACGATCGCGTCCGGCGCGGCGAATTTCACCGCTCCCGCGGGTGTGACCAAGCCGGCCGGTGACCTGTCGTGGTCCCTGACCTCCGGCGGCACGTATACCGGCCTCTCCACCACCGCGGCGCAGGTGATTCACCAGACCGTGACCGGCGGTACCTCGACCGTGAACATCTTCTACCATGCGGCGTGGCACAGCACTGACGCGCCGGGCGCGTACTCGCTTGCCGTCGTGTACACGCTGACCGAGCCGTGAAGTTGTCTTCGATGCTGCGGGTGCGCGCGGAGGTTCGCGGCGCGCACTCGCCGGCGCGGCGAGTGCGCTGGAGCGTACTCGCCGCGTTGTCTCTTTGGGGCATCAGTGGCCGGAGCGTCGCCGCGCAGGTGTCGGTGGACCAGGCCGAAATCGTCCTCCACCCCCAGGCCAGTTCCCCCGCCGTCTCCGGATTCAACGTGTCGAACGAAACGGATCAGGTGGTCGAGGCCACGGTCTATCTCAACGACTGGGACCGGGACGAAAACGGCGGGAACCGGTTCGTCCCGCTGGGGTCGTTGCCGCAGTCCTGCGCGAAGTACCTGCGCGTGTTCCCCCTGAGTCTCCGCCTGCCGGCCCACAGCTCCCAGGGAGTACGGCTCGGCCTCGAAGGCGCCGATTCCGTCCCCGCCACCTGCTGGAGCATCGTCTTCGTGGAGGCGGGTGGCCCGACCGCGGGCGCCGGCCGGCGGATCTCGTACGTCCTCCGCCTCGGCGTCAAGGTGTACATCGAGCCCCCCGGCCTCGCCAACGACGGCGCCGTCGAGGACATGGCGATCGACACCGTGCGTACCCCGCCGGACACCGCCGCGGCCCGCCGCGGAGTCAAGATCGCCCCGGTGCCGGACAGCGTCGTGGTCTCCCTCCTGTTCCGCAACACGGGCGGACTGCCCAGCTGGGTGCGGGGCGACGTGGAGTACCGGAAACTCGACAACTCGGTCGCCGCCAAGGACTCGGTGCCGCTCTTCCCGGTGTTGCCGGGCGCGGCCCGTCGCGTGCATCTGCCCGTGCCCCGGCTGCCCAGCGGGCGCTATGTGGTCCTGGCGCTCCTCGACTTCGGCGGCAGTGAAGTGGCCGCCGGTCAGGTGCCGTTGGACATCCCGTGACCACCCCGAGCGGCGGGTCCCGCGTCATGCGGTGGGCGCTGCCCGCGCTGCTCCTGGTGGCGCGCCCCGCGGCCGCCCAGCAGCGGGTGGTGCTCACCGTCTCCGGCGGTCCCGTCGCCTTCGCCGCGCCGGCCGCGGCGGATTTCGTGACGGGCTCCATCCAGGCCACCACGCCGCTCAGCTACAATGTCAACATTACGAGTGGGAGTAGGCGGACGCTCCGCACCACCTCGGTCGCCATCCGCTCGACGTCCTCGACCTTCGGCACGGCCCCGCTGACCGACCTGCAGTGGCGGCGGGCGGACCTGGCGACGTGGACGTCGCTGACCACGGCCAACGTGACGGTCGAGTCGCGCCAGATCAGCCGGAACACCGGGAACAATTGGACCAACAGCGTCGTCATCCGCTCGCTCCTTCACTGGACCGCGGATCCGCCGGCGACCTACACGGCCAACCTGGTCATCACCCTGACGGTGACCACGCCGTGACCTTCTCCGGCTGGGTGGCCGTCTTTGCCGGCACCGCCGCGGTGGCGGGCGCCGTCACGGTGGCGGTCCGCGCCGAGCGACGCGGTGCGCGGCAGTCGGCCCATCCGGCCTCCCAGGTGGAGTCGACCCTGGTGCTGCCGGCGCCGGAGGCGCGTGCGCCCCAGCACTTCTCCCGGCCGGTGTCCGCGCCGCTGCCGTTCGCGGCGAAGCCGGCGCCGCGGCGCACCCCGGTCGCCCAGGCAATCGCTCCCGTGACGGCCGCCGCCGCGCCGGCGCCGGTCGTTCGGGCCGACGAGACCGCCGTTCCCGCGCCGGCGACGCCCGCGCCGCCGGTCGCGGAGCTGGCCCCCGTGGAAGTCTCGGCGCTGCCGCGCTCGGTGCAGGTGATGACGGTGCCGGTGCCGGCCTCGCTCCTCGAGGCGGGGGACGTGCAGTATCAAGTGGTGCCGCAGGGGAACGCGCAGATCATCGGCGCCCTCACCGGAACGGTGCGGGGATCCGCCGCCCCCCAGCCGGTGGTCGTGACCGCGGCGCTCGCCAAGTCGGCGCCGGCCGGCACCCAGACGATCGCCCGCGTGCAGTTCCGGCAAGGTGGTACCGTGCGGGGCGAAGTGCCCGTCCGCGTGCAGATCCTCACCGTCCACTCGGCGCAGCTCCGGCTGGCGCAGTCCGTGATCGGGGGGCATCCCGGCGAGCGCGTGACCCTCCGCTACTTCCTCACCAATTCCGGCAACGGGCCCGACAGCATTTCCATCCGGATGCTGGCGCCGGTCGGGTGGCGGGTGGACGGGGCGCCGACGCTGTACGTCCTGGGCCCGGGCGCCAGCGTCACCGGCGAAGTGGGGATCTGGGTACCCCGGGAATCCGGCACCGGATCCTTGCCCATCGCCGTGATCGCCTCGGCGGGTGGGCGGGACATCGCAAGGGCCGACGCGGGCTTCGAGGTCGTGGCGGGCGAGGTGTCGGCCGTGAGCGCCGACGAGCTGCAGGTCACCACCGGCGTCGCCTCGGTCCTGACCAGCCAGACCGCCGCGCCGGTGTTCGGTGTCGACGTGATGGGCCCCGTGGCGGCCGGCATCTCGGCCGTCGGCCACCTGGTCCAGCCCACCAACTCCGGCACTGCCGATGCCCTGTCACTGTCCCGTGTGGGCTACTACCTCGGCGGGACGTACCTGACGCTCTCGGGGGCCCAGTGGTCGGCCACCGGCGGCGCCACCGGCCGCACCTTCTCCGACGTCACCGGGATGAACGCATACGGCCAGGGCGCGGCCTTCACCTGGAACGACCAGAAGTGGACCGCGGACCTGCTGGGGGCCGCCCCCGCCGCGGGCGAGCAGTCTTCGAGCGGGCACCTCCTCGGCGCGCGCGTGGGCATGAAGCTGGACGGCGGGTGGGTGGGCGCCACGGCCACCGATCTGCAGGACAATCTGTTCTCCGCGCGCGAGCTCGAGGCCATCGGGATCGGCGGAGTATCGCCCGCGTTCTCCGGCTTCACCGTGGCAGGCGAGCTCGCGCACCGGAGCTACGCCGGCGGACAGGGCATCGGCTGGTCGGCCGAAGTGGACCAGCGTTCCGTGAACACGCAGTTCCAGCTCCGGGCGCTGGGCGCGCCCGGCGGCGCGGCGGCGTACGCCCGGGCCCAGTCCGAAGTGACCGCGGTGGCCACCCATCGCATCGGCGCCCTGGAGCTCGACGCGAGCGGGTTCCTCTCGAACGACCAGAATCCGAGCTTCGCCAAGCTCCAGTCCGCGGGCTGGTCCTTCACCCCGCAGCTGCAGGTCAACTCCCACGTGACGCTCAACCTCGGGGTCCAGGGCAACTCGTACACGGCCCATGGCGCGGTGGGAGAGTTCGGAAGCGACGAAACCTCCGTACGGGCCGGGCTGAACTTCCGGGCCGGCACGTTCTACGCCCTCGGTGGCCTGAGCGCCGGTCAGGTGTCGCGGTCGACGATGCTGCCCGCCACCCCGCAGATCGTCGACGCCGGCGGGAAGTATGGCTTGCAGGGCACCGCCGGGATCGCCACCGATCGCGGAACATTCGAGGCGAGCCTGGACTACGAGCAGAGCGCCCAGAATGTCGGATACCTCCCCCACCAGGCCACCCTGACGGTGCGGGCCGACAACGTGCCGCTCGGGTCGGGGAGCGGGCCCCGTCTGCACGCCGAGGTGGATCAGTACCTCTGGTTCGGGGCCTTGCCGTCCGTGACCCTGGTCCGGTTCGGCGTGGTCGCGCCGCTCCCCGGCGACCTCAAGCTCACGGTGGATGTCCAGCACAATCCCCTCATCACGGGTCCCGCGGGCGGCAATCGGTGGGTGCCCGCGGTGAAGCTCGAGCGGAGCCTGGGCGTGACGTTCTCCGGCGAGCCGGCGCTCGTCCGCGGCGTGGTCTACGAGGACCGGAACGGAAACGGCAGCCGCGATCCAGGCGAGCCCGGCATCGCGGGCGTGGTGATCCGCCGCGGCAACGAGACCGCCGTCACGAGCAAGAACGGTGAGTTCACCCTCTATCAGCAGACCACCGATCCGCTGCGGGTGGACGAGACCTCACTGCCGTTCGGGCTGGTCGCGAACCCTTCGGGGTCCGCCCGCCTGACTGAAAAGGGCAAGGTCGAAATCGGCGTCTGGCCCACGGCGAGCGTCGACGTGCGCCTCGTACCCACGGCCGACGAGACCGGCCGTGTGCCCCGCGTGGATCTGCGCTCGGCGCAGGTCGACGCGGTGGACTCGGCGGGCAACTCCTGGAGCGCCCGGGTCGATTCCACCGGGCATGCCCGGTTCGACGCCCTCCCGCCGGGCAGCTATCACCTCGAGTTCTCTCTGCAGGATGTGCGCGAGCCTGTGCACGTGCAGGGTGCGGCGCCCCGTTTCGTCGTCCTTCCCGGGCAAGCGGTGCCCCCGATCGCCGTGCCGCTCTACCCGCGGCCGGTGCGGCTCTTCGATCCCACCAACCAGCGTGGCCGGGGGGCCCAGCGGGGCCAGGGCGGCCAGGCCGGCCAGAGTGGGCAAGGGGGCCAGGGCGGGCACGAGGGCCAGAGCCAGGGCGGCGAGGGCTGATGCAGCCGCTCCGGCTTGCGGGACTCGTGCCCCTCCTCCTGGCCTGTCAGACCCCGACCGACGCCGGGGCGTCGAAGCTGGTGGTGAAGGGTGTCTGGACCTACACCGCCGCGCAGACCGCGGGAGGCCAGGCGGGTCTGACCGGGACGCTCACGGTGTCCACGCAGTCGGGGACCAGCTTCTCCGGCAGCGCGAGCGCCACGCAGACCGACGCATCGAACGTCACCACGCAGCTGGCGGGTCCGCTCAGCGGCCAGACGGTGGACTCGGTGACGGTGGACTTCGACGTATTCTTCGACGCGAACGGCCGCCGCCACGTGGCGACCGTGGTTCGGGACTCGATGAAAGGAAGCTGGGTGGAAGACAACGGCGACGGCACGGCGAGCGGCGGCACGTTCGTCGCGGTCCGCACGAGCGGGCCGTGAAGCGCGCGCGCTGGATCTTCGTGGCGCTGGCAGTCGGGTGGGGCGGGCCGGCGGCCGCCCAGACCTGCACGGCGACGCTGGCGGGCGGCGGGGGGAACTGCGCGACCGCCGCGATCTCCACCTCGCTCACGATCGGACGGGTCGTCCAGCTCACGCTCTCGAGCACCACCACGGCGCTGGCGACCCCCGCGGCCGCCGACTTCGACGCCGGATTCGTGGCGAGCACGGGTCCGACGGCCACGGTTTACTGCAATACCGCGTGCCGTCTCCAGATCAGCGCTTCGACGGCCACCTGGACGGCTACGACCACGGTGCCGTCCGTGCCCGCGCGCGCGAACAAGCCGGCGTCGGATCTCCAATGGAGCACGGCCTCCAATGGGACCTTCGCCGGCTTGACCACGACTCCGACCAATGTCTCGAGTCTGGGCGCCACGGCGGGGACCGCCGTCGGCATCTTCTACCACACCCTGTACGCCTGGGGTCTCGATACCCCCGGGAACTACTCCCTCAAAGTCGTTTTCACGCTCGCCTCACCCTGAGCCGGCGCCTCTCTACCGCGTCGTCAGGGTGTACCGCACCACCACCGCGTAGCTGCCCGGGGTGTCCTGGCTGCCGAACCGCGCGCGGTAGGCCAGCGGCACGTCGGTCTCCCGAGTCGCCGCGCCAACGGCGGCGACGTTGGGCGTCGTGGCCATCGGGGTGTACGCGCCGGCGCCGGTGCGCAGCTCCAGGTCACTGGCAGGCTTGTCGCTCCGCCCGGCCGCCGCATCCCACGTTTCCGTCGCTGAGCTGACCTCGAGGCGCCACTCGGTGTTGGACCGCACCCGGGCCGAGGGGCCCGAGACGTCCTGGTAGCCGGCGGCGATGTCCCGGGCGGTGGGGTTGGCGGTGACGGTCGGGGAACGGTCGAGCGTGAGCTTCAGCAGCGCTCCGACCGTGGCGACGACAGTGTTGGTCCCCTGGCAGTTCCGGCCGAAGCAGGACTGAGCCGGGAGGGCCTGAGGGGCCAGGACGGTGGCGGCAAGGACCAGCAGGGCGTAGGGGCGCATCGTTCACCTTCCAAATGGGGCCGTGGTTGATCTGCTCGGCATCCCATAAGGCAGGGTGCGTACCATGTACCAAAATCACGTAAACAATTGCTGAATATTGAGATACGACGCTCGGATTGGCGGCACTATTGAGTCGATATCGACTAGATATTTGACACTATGGGATCGGTATTGCGGATGGTGCAGGATTCGTCTCGTCTATCTGCCGGGGCCACTAACTGTTCAAGTTTTTGACGATTTCGCTCCCGCGACAGCTGCCGTCCGCACCATTCGCTCGAGCGTGTCGAAATCGAAGGGCTTCACCAAGGTCGGCAGACCGGTTTCCGCGACGAGCGCGGCGGTGTCTTCGGCGAAGGTATCGCCGGTCGAGAGAATGACGCGGGCCAGGAGCTCGGGCCGGTGGCGCTTCAGGCTCGTGACGAACTCGCGGCCGTTCATGCCGGGCATCCGGATGTCCGAGATGATGACGTCGTAGTTCGCGTGCGCCAGCGCTTCGAGCGCCGCCCGGCCGTCCACGGCCGTGTCCGCGGTCATCCCGGCGCGATTCAGGAAGCGCCGCGCCGCTTCGCGCAACGCCGGTTCGTCGTCCACGATCAGCACCGTCAGTCCGGCCGCATCGGCCGCGGGTCGCGCAGCCACCTCGACCGAAGGGCGGGGCAGAGGGCGGGGGTCGCGGGGCAGGTGCACCACGAACGTCGCTCCCCGTCCCGCGGACGCGAGCGTGATCCGCCCTCCGTGCTCCTGGACGATGCCGTAACAGATTGACAAGCCGAGCCCCGTGCCGACCCCCACCGGCTTGGTGGTGAAGAACGGGTCGAAGATCCGGGCCTGGATGTCCGGCGGCACGCCGGGCCCGGAGTCCGCCACTTCGATCCGGACGGCATCCGGCGTCGCCACGGTGCGGACGGCGATGGCCCGTTCCCCCTCGTGGGCGGCCAGCGCCTGTTCGGCGTTGATCAGGAGATTGAGCAGCATCTGCTGGAGCTGTGGTCCGTTTCCCCACACGACGGGGGACGTGGGGTCGAGCTCCACCGCCACCGCGATGTTCAGGGTGCCCAGGTGGTAGGCGCGGAGCGCGTAGGTGCGGCGCACGACGTCGTTCACATCGATGAGATCGCGCTCGCTCCCCCCCGACCGCGCGAACGCCAGCAGGTTGGAGGTGATCCGGCCGATGCGCATGGCCTCGTCGCGGATCATCTCCGTCATCTCCCGCTGGGAGGCGGACAGGTCGTCGAGCAGGAGCGTCTGCGCGAAGCCGGAGATGATCGCCGCGGGGTTGTTGATCTCGTGCGCCACGCCGCTCACCAGCTGCCCCATCGCCGCGAGCTTCTCCGATTGCTGCAGCTGGGCCTCCGTCCGGCGCTGCTCCGAGATGTCCCGCGCCAAAGCGATCACGCGGTCGATGCCGGCGGCCGACCGGATGGGCGCGTAGATGACGGCCGAGACGCCGCGGCCGTCTTCGCGCGTGTAGGCGACCTCGAAATGACGGACCTCGCCCTGGAACGCCGCATCCAGGTGCTCCCGGGCGGTCTCGGAGCCCGCGCCCTTGAGGAACGTCAGCATCGCACGGCCTCCCTCCCCGCGGCCCGTCACCAGGGGCTCCGCCGGCGGATTGTGGCTGGTGACCCGCCCCTCGCGGTCGAGTACCACGATGGCGTCCGGGACGGCGTCCATCAGCAGGCGGAGGTTCCGCTCGGCGTCGGCGGCTGCGGCATACGACGCCGAGAGCGAGCGGGTCTGACGCTCGACGTCCCGCTCCAGGCGCTGGGCGTACTCCTGTTCGGACCGCAGGGCGAGCGCCAGGCGCAGCGCGATGATGACCCCGCCGGCGGCCACCATGATGGCGGCGGGGAGGTCGACGCCGGGCCGGAGCATCCCGATCACCGCCACGCCGAAGACGCTGGTGAGGCCGGTGAGCAGCACCACGAGATGGGGCAGGAGCTCCGGCGTCAGCGTCCGGGGCGGGTGGCGGGCGTCGACGGTGGCGGGGGTCGACGCGACCAGAACCGCGAGGGCGAAGAAGAGCGCGTCCCACCCCAGCACGACGGCCGTCGGGAGCCACGTGGGAGTCATTCCCGTCACCCGGAGGATGGCGTAGGCCACGCTGGCGGCGGCGAACAGGGCGAGACCCGCGAAGGCGTGGGTGCCGGCCGCTATCGGCGCCCGGGTCCGGTGCAGGGCGCCGACGAGCGTCGTCCACAGCAGCACGATGGCGCCCGACCCACCGGCCAGAGCCAAAATGAGGTTCCGCGCGTGGACTTGAGCCGGCACCTGTGTCAGCAGCTCGAATCCCAGCACGCCGCTGGTGAACGTCAGGAGCAGGGTGTCGAGGATGACGGTGAGGCCCATCGCCCGGCGGAGCTGCGGGCGCAGGAGCACGGCGACGGCGACGACGAGGCAGGGGTAGATGCCGACGTAGCCGATGGCGGCGATGGTCTCCGCCAGGGCGACGTGGGCGCCCTGGAAATGGGCCCAATCGTCGCCCAGGAGCTGGCCGGCGAACCAGACGCCGCACCCCGCGGCGATCCACGCCAGTCCCCGCCGCTCGACCCGGTCTTCCAGGGAGCGCCGGGTCACCAGGGCGGTGAGCGCGGCATACAGGGAGGCCCAGCTCCATCCGATTGCGGCGACGTGGGCGCGGGGGTCGGTGCCGGGGGTCGTCGCGAAGTAGGCGGCCGCCAGCACGGCGAACGAGACCCCCGCACCCGCGGCGATCCAGAAACCGCGTCGGCTACGCTCGTTGGACCGGGTGGCTACCGTCACGCTGCCAAGGTAGTGAAGGGCGGCGGGCTCGGGGAGAGGCGGCTATCTTCCGCGGCGATGACGACTCCCGATCCCGATCGCTGGGGCTGGCGTGACGCCCCGGCCCGCTCCGGCGCCGAGTGGCCGCGGCTGGCGGACTTCGCCGCCCGCGCTCGAACGGAAGGCCTCGACCAGACTCTGGTGTGCGGGATGGGGGGCTCGAGCCTCGCCCCGTGGGTGCTGGCCGAGAGCTTCGGCTCGAAGCAGCTGCGAGTCCTGGACAGCACCGACCCGGGCGCGGTGCGCGCGGCCGAGCGGTGGGCCGACCCGTCCCGTACCCTGTTTCTCATCGCCAGCAAGTCGGGCACGACGGTCGAGTCGCTGGCCGCCCTGCATCATTTCTTCCGCCTCGCCCCTCCCGGGCACTTTGCCGCGATCACCGATCCCGGAACTCCCCTCGAGCGCCGGGCCCGCGAAGAGCAATGGCGCGGGGTCTTCGCGCATCCGGCGGACGTCGGGGGCCGGTACGCCGCGCTGACCGTCGTGGGGATGCTGCCGCTCGCGTTGATCGGGGGGCCCGGTGCCGAGCTGCTGGAGCGGGCCCGCGCGGTCGACCTGGAGCAGGCGCGGGCGCTGGGCGCCGGGATCGGGGACGGCAACGGGCTCCTGCCGCTCGAGTTTCCCCCGCCCATCCAGTCGCTCGGCATGTGGGTCGAGCAGCTGGTCGCCGAAAGCACCGGGAAGGGCGGTCGGGGTGTCGTACCGATCGTCGCCACGGGCCCGGCTCCGGGAGCGCGGACCGCCGATCCTGTGGACCTGGGCCGGGAGTTCCTGAGCTGGGAGTACGCGACCGTCGAGATCTGCCGCCGGATCGACGTGAACCCGTTCGATCAGCCGGACGTCGAGGCCGCGAAGGTCCTGGCCCGGGCCGAGCTGGCCCGCCCCGCCGGCGCCCCCGCGGACGGTCCCCGCACCCTCACTCCCGCCGGGCTGGCCGCCGCCGCCAAGCCTGGTGACTACGTCGCGATCCTTGTGTATCTGCCGCAGACCCGGGAACACGATTCCCGTCTGACCGCGCTCGGTCGCCGGTGGGGAGACGCCACGGGGTGTCCGGTCACCACGGCGTACGGCCCGCGTTACCTCCACTCGACCGGCCAGCTACACAAGGGTGGACCGAACACCGGACTCTTCCTGGTGGTCACCGCCGACCCGGACGGAGACATCACGATTCCCGAGCTGAACACCACGTTCGCGAAACTGGAGCGCGCCCAGGCGATCGGAGATATCAAGGCGCTTCTCGCCAAGGGACGACGCGTCGCCCATGTGCATCTGCGGGATCCGGAGGACTGGAGCCAGCTTGCGCCGCGCTAGGTGGATCTTCCTC
>Ga0335076_10002720_pt1 | contig 17625 bp, 16 predicted proteins | sample Lox_Sample_25_FD_206717 | JGI IMG/M metagenome (GOLD analysis project Ga0335076, IMG submission 206717) | Soil microbial communities from Loxahatchee National Wildlife Refuge, Florida, United States - Lox_Sample_2.5 | ecosystem: Environmental > Terrestrial > Soil > Wetlands | place: USA... | reverse complement strand
GCTCGAAGAACCAGTACCGTCCCATGGCGTCGTACAGGCCCGGGAAGGTATTGCCGTTGCAGTTCGCACCGGCGGGGCTGGACGTCGAGCAGTCGCTACCGACTATCAGCGGCGGATCCTTGTCCATGATGTTGTTGACACCGATCTGCAGCCGGATGTTCTTGTAGACGTCGAACGCACCGGTCAGGTCGAGGTAGTTATAGGCCGAGATCTTCGACAGCGGCACATACGGCGTGCCCGTGAGGAACGGGTTGCTGCTCGTCAGCTCGGAGGAGGTCGAGCCGATGTAGCGCCACCGCAGCGTCAGATCGAAGGCATCCCAGGGCGTCGACCAGGTGGTATTCAGCACATGCCTCCAGCCGGGGCTTCCCGCGCCGCAGGTCGAGCCGAAGTAGCCCTTGCAGTCATACGAGCCCTGACCGGCAACCGGCGTCGTCTCCAGCTTGATCAGGTCCGTGCCTTCGAACCCGAAGAGCAGCGATCCGGCCCTGGGCAGCGGTACCCGGTAGCTCGCCTTGAAGTCGATGCCCGTGGTCGCGAGGGCACCCTGGTTCGCATTCGTGTCCGTGACAAAGCCGGCCGGCGTCAGCCACAGCGACCCGCCCACGCCGCGATGCACCAGCGGACAGTAGTACGAGGTGTTCACGCCGTTCAGGCAGTTGTTGAGGATCACGTCGCCGCCGATCGGCCCGATGACCTGATCGATCTTGATGTCGAAGTAATCGACCGAGATGCTCAGGTTCGGCACCACGTGCGGGGTGAGCACGAAGCCGGCCGAATACGTGTCGGCCACCTCGGGCAAGAGGCTCGGGTTGCCGCCGATCAGGCCGTTGTACTGGTTGGCCGGGTTCGGCGCGATGTTGCCGAACTGTGCCGCGGTTACACCCGAGAGCGCGCACTGCGCGTAGGTGTAGCCGGTGGTGAGCTTGGCGGCCGGGTTGGGAGCGGCCGGCGAGCCCGCCGCGAGCGGGGCTGCGCAGTTGTCGCTCGAGCCGTCGAGCCCCACGGTCTGCGGGGTGTACAACTCGCCGATGTTCGGCGCACGCACCGCGCGCTGGAAGCTGCCGCGGAGGCGGATGTCCTTCACCGGCGCCCACTCGAGGCCGATCTTGTAGGTGTTGGTCGTGAAGCCCACGGTGTAATCCGAGTAGCGGTAGCCGCCCTCGAGCGAGAGGTCCTCGGCGCCCGTCTTGTCGGTCACGAGCGGCAGGCGCAGCTCGGTGAAAGCCTCACCGACATGGAAGTTGCCGTGTACCGGAGGTGTCGGACCGCCCGAGCCGGCCGCGTTGCCCTGCTGTGAGAGCAGGTCGGGCAGGAAGTCCGCGCTCTCGGAGCGGTACTCGGCACCGATGTTGAGCTGCAGACCCGAGCTGGCGCTCGGCAGCTGCACGCCGTACTTGCCGAGGTCGCCCGTGACCGAGCCGCTCACCACGTACTCCGTCACGGTGGCATCGACCAGCAGCGGGACCGAGAGGTACTGGAGCGCGCCCGGAGTGACCCCGCCCGGTACCCAGATGTTCCACGGGACGCACTTCGGGTCGCTGCCGTTCAGCACCGAGATACAGGTCGGCGCTCCGCCAGGGCCGGGCACTACCTGCAGCGAGTTGATGATGCTCGCGTTCGACATGTAGTTCTCGTTGCCGTTCTGCGAGTCGACCGAGCTGTGCTGCGCGTAGACGTCGTACGACCAGGCGTCGTTGATGTCGCCGCGCAGGCCCGCGACCTGGTGGGCGGCGTTGGTGCTGAAGGTTGCGATACGCGGACCGCCCTCGACGTTGCGGCGCAGGATGTAGAGGAGCGATGCCGGCTCGCCGCCCGCGGGTCCGCCCGGATAGGCGAGGGTCGGATTGCCCTGTGCGGCGAGGTTCGCCGGGCTGCAGATTTGCGCCACTTCCCCGGCGGTCAACAGCGGGTCGTTACACGGAACCAGCTGGCCGTTGCCGAAGTCGCCGCTCTCGGCGATCTGCGCCTCGGAGTTGTTGCGCGTGTACATGAGCTCCATGTACGCCGTCACGTGCGAGTTGATCTCGTAGTTCACGAACGCGCCCATCGTCCAGCGCTCGTTCGGCACCTGGTAGTAATTCTCGGGGGCGAAGTTGTACAGGTCGGTGGCGGCCGAGAACGGACGGAACGCGCCGGTATTCGGGTCGACCGTGTAGTTGTAGAGCCGGTGGCCGAACGTGCTGTTGTAGGCACGGAACGAGCCGCCCCGGGACGTGGACGAGCCGCCGCACGAGAGCGTCGTAGCGCTCGCCGGACCCAAGTTACAGTTGCTGTAGTCGAAGTTCTTCTGCAGCGCCGGGCCCTGGTTGTCGTAGGTCAGGTAGGCCGTGGCATTGCCGCGGTTGTCGGCGAAGTTCGATCCCATGATGACGGATGCGTACTTGCCGAAGGCGGTGTTGACCTCGCTCGGGGGCAGCGGGTAGCCGGCCGCGGTATTGAGCGATTGGACGTAGCTGTCGCTGTTGTTGTGCTGGTTGAAGTGATACCCGGCCGTCACCTCGACACCCTCGAAGTGGGTATTGAGGACGAAGTTCACCACGCCCGCGACCGCGTCCGCTCCGTACACGGAGGAGGCGCCACCCGTGAGGATGTCGACGCGCTCGATCAGCGGCGCGGGAATCTGGTTGATGTCCGAGTAGTTGCGCCCGTCGCCCGCGCCCGGGCCGAGGCGGCGGCCGTTGACCAGCACCAGCGTGCGCTGGTTGCCCAGGCCGCGCAGGTCGATCGACGCCGTGCCGTCGTTGCCGTTCGAGGTCGTCGAGTTCATGCCGGCGAACACCATCGGCAGATTGTTGAGGACGTCCTCAACGCGGGTCAGACCGGTCTGTGTGATGTCGGTGGCCGTGACCGTCGAGATCGGGCTGATGGCCGTCTCGTTCGGTGTCTTCAGGCGCGATCCCGTTACCACCACCTCCTGCAGAGGTGCCGCCGCAGCCTCTGCGGGCTGGGCGGGAGCTGTCTGAGCGTGCAGCGTCGTGACGCCGGCGGAGGCCGTAAGCGTCGCAAGCGCAAAACGCACAGCCTGTTGCAAGCTGCGACTGTTCGCCATGTTGTCTCCCCTAACTAGAAATGCGAATAGATCTGCGAATTATCCGGGGTGCCCTTTTGGGACCGGCCCGCATTAGAGCACCTTGACTCCGTGTTGCCAAGCAGCAGCGGGGAACGTGGACCGCTCGCGCGGGCCTTTCCCACATGGAAATAGCTCACCCCGAGTTATGTTGCAGATCTGCAACAGCCCCTTGGCTCGACATTCTCCGCGCAGATATAGAGCCCTCCAGGCCCGAGTTTTTCAGCTGAACCAGCAGTTGGTCGCCACGGTGATGCGCGTGTCGCGGCCGTAGAAGGGGCTCACCTCGTGGATGACATATGACGGGAACACGACGATGTCGCCCGCCTCGAGCCGCACCTCGCGCGAGCCGGGGGCGAACTCGGCCCGCAGCGCCCGATTCCCGGCGTCCTGATAGCTGCCGGCGCCTGAGCGTGTGTCGAAGAACCTGAGGAGCCCGCTGCCCGGGTGTTCCGGCACCGCCTCCCCGGCTCGTACGCAATAGACGGCCGACCAGGAGGCGAGGGGGTGGTTGTGGGCGACGAAGGAGCCCGCGTAGCGGGTGATGTGAAACCAGGTGTGGTTGTGCATCTTGAGGCGCGCGAGCTCCGCCGGCTGCAGCGTCGAAGTGTCGAGCACCGTGCGGGCCACTGAATCCAGCATGAAGGAGCGCAGCTCCTGAACGCAGCTCTCCGGCCAGCGAAAGAGATTGAAGCGGCTCTCGAACATCTCCGCCTGAGGGATGTGGCTCGGCGTGGGGTTGCGGAACTCCTCGGTCTCCCGGGCGAGGAACAGCGCCTCGAGCTCGCGGTTGAGGCGCTCACAGGGTGCGAGGCGGCCCTCCGCGAACGGCACCGCAAAACCGGGGCGCAGCCTGAGCGTCGGACTCACCACGGGGGCGCCTCCTGCTGCCCCGGATTCGCGAAGCGGATCCGGACCCTGACCAGCACGAGGTCGCCGCCGCCTCTGTTGAGGGCGATTTCGTGCGCGAGATGCGCCGGGAACACGGCCATGGAGCCAGGCTTCGGCTGCCACAGGTGATGGCCCCCTGCGAACGGCGGGCGCAGGCACCAGGTGGTCGCGTCCGCAAACATGCCGCCGAGACGGCTCTCGTAGAGCCGCAGCACCCCGCTGTCGGCACGTCCGGAGGGTGCTGGAGGCGCGGCCACGCAGTAGATGGCGCACCAGGAGGCGAGCACCAGATTCTCGGCCGGCAGGCAGCCGTCCGCGTGAATGATCGCGAAGCGCGCGCGTGCCTGCAGCCCGAGCTGGTCGAACGCCGCCTCGGTATGAAGCGTCGTCGCCAGCACCGCGGGACACAGGCCCGCCAGCAGCTCACTGCGCAGGGCGGCGACGGTCTCGTCGGGCCAGTCGAAGAGGTCCTCGCGACTCACGTAGCACAAGGGGTCGCGCTGGCGGGCCGGGTCGCGGCGCTCCTCGGTCGCCCGGGCGGCGAGGAGCGCCGCGAGCGCGTCGTTGAGTGCGCTCTCGACGGGAAGGGCAACCTCCGCGAAGGGAGTCGCGAAGATCGGAATCAGCGAGGCGGCGGGCAGGTTCGCTGTGGCCATGGATGTTGCGGAATCCTACGGCTCCGCCAGGTAGGCCGCGAGTGCGGCGAGCTCGCGGCGGTAGTGCCGCGAGCGTCCGGATGAGCGGCGGTAGAGCGGCTCGCGCACCTGCCACACGCTTGCCGTCTTCACCGGCCCGCCCGGCGGCGCCGGGGCGAGACACGCCTCGTCCCAGGGAAGGCCGCAGAAGGCGAGCAGCCGCTCGAGGGCCGGGCGGGGATCGGAGACGAGCGCATCGTAGTCGAAGTCGAGGATCTCATCGGGATAGAGCGCCTTCCAGTGCGCCATCAGTCGCCGGTACTCGCGGTAGTAGTGGCCGATGTCCATGAGGTCGAGCGCATAGCCCAGGTGCTGGTCGAGGTGCAGGAAGAAGACCGACAGACAGGTGTCGAGCGGGTCACGCGTGGTATGCACGATCCGCGCATGAGGAATCAGGCGCTTGATGAGTCCTATGTGCAGAAAATTGTCGGGGCGCTTGTCGGTCACATGAGCGGCCAGGGGGAAGAGCCGCGTGAGGGCGCTGAGATAATCAGATCCGAGCGCGGCGATACGGCTGTCGGAGAATGAGGCGATAGCCGCCGGGTAGGGCGCGATCTGGGTGCGCACGAGCTCAGGCAGCAGCTCGAGCTCCCCGCCGGCGGTGATCTGCGGATGGCGCGCCAGCAGCTGCTCGGCGAGCGTCGATCCTGAGCGAAACATGCCGCAGATGAATATCGGGCGCGCGCTGCCGGCCGAAGACTGCGCGAGGCCAGCCGGCGCAGGCCCCGGGAAGGCGCGCATGAGCTCCTCCGTCAGGCGCTCCTGCGCCGCGCGGTCGTAGCGCGCTATCGCGGGCTCGCTCGCGCCGCTGTCCCGGTTGGCCGCCTCATAAGCGGCGAACGCGGCGGCGTACTCGCCGGCGGAGTCGAGCGCCGCGCCGAGAGCGAATCCGAGACTGGCGCGCTCGGCAGCGGACGCTGCCGGGTCGGCGAGGGCCGTACGCAGCCGCGCGATCAACGGGTCATCCGGCCGTTCGACCCGATGCAGCAGCGCATAGCGCGCCAGACTCTCGTAGGAGCGGGGCTCGAGCTCGAGGATGCGCACGTAGGTGGCAAGCGCCTCCGCGCGCCGACCGAGATCCTCGTGCAGATTGGCGAGATTGCGCAGCGCGGCGAGGTAACGTGGGTTGAGCGACAGGGCGGCGCGCAGCTCGCGCTCGGCCGCATCCGCCTGCCGGAGGTGATCGGCGAGGATGACGCCCCGGTTGAGATGCACCTCCTCGGGCTGGCGCACCCCGCGCGCGAGCGCCTGCGCGTAGGAGGCGAGCGCCGCATCGAAGTGCCCGAGTCGACGCTGCAGGAGCCCGAGGTTGTACCAGCAGTCGGGAAGATCCGGCCACTGCGCGAGCACCCGCTCATAGATCGCCACAGCATCCCTAAGACGCCCGAGCTGCTCGAGCCGTGCGGCGTCGCGCAGCAGCGCTGCCGGATGCCCGGGCTCGCTCATGCGGGGGTCGGCGCCGCTGCCTCGTCGACCCACAGCTCGACCCGCGCGCAAGCGGCGACCGCGCGCCAGGCGGTGAGGCGCGGATCCTGCGCGAGGAGCGCGCGAGCGGCGTCGCGCTTATCCGCCCCCGCCACGACGAACAGCGGCTCGCCGACCCGCCCGAGGAGCTCCGGCGTCACGCTGACGGCCGACAGGCCGTCGGGACGGCTCACCGCGAGCGCCAGGCGGCCGCGCGAGCGCTCGAGGTCCGCGGGCCCGAACAGCGATGCCGTATGACCGTCGGCTCCGAGCCCGAGCAGGCCGAGCCCGATGGGGACCGCGGACTTCGCGAGCCCTGCGAGCTGGCGCTCGTAGTCCAACGCCGCTTCCTCGAGCGGCAGCTCGGTGCGCACGCGCAAGACGGAGGCGGGAGGGAGCGCCAAGGCCGCGAGCAGCGGCTCGATCCGGCGGTAGTTGCTCGCGGGCGAGTCGACCGGGACGTAGCGGTCGTCAGAAAAGAGGACGTGGAGCTGCGGGTTGCGCGGCACCCGCGCCCGGGAGGCGAGCGCACGGTAGGCGGGCAACGGCGTGCTGCCGCCCGAGAGCATGAGCGCGGCGGCGCCAGGAGCTGCGATGAAGCGGGCGAGGCGCTCCTCGAGCGCCGACTCGAGTGCGGCGCGGGAGGCGAAGCGGCGCGTCTCGAGCGTGGTCATGGCCCGCGCTGCTGCGCCTTGGGGCGCTCGGTGACCTTCGCCTCCACCTCGAAGGCGCTGCGGCCGCGCAGACCGCGCAAGGCGACGGTGGACCCTGGTTTCTTGCGGGCGATGCGGCCGAGGACGTCCTGCGCTCCGTGCGGGCTCACTCCATCGACTGTGAGCACAAGATCGCCCGGCAGGAGGCCCGCCTGCTGCGCGGGGCTGCCGATGTAGAGATTGGAGATCACGACCCCGCCCTGAGCGAGCCCGAGCTGCCGCGCTTGGCTCTCCGAGATGTCCTCGGTCAGGATGCCGATCCAGCCGCGGATCACCCGGCCGTGATCGACGATGTCGCCCAGCACTCCGCGCACCAGGTTCACCGGAATGGCGAAACCGATGCCCTCGACGCCGAGGCTCTTGGCAACCATCGCGGTATTGATCCCGACGAGGGCGCCCGTCGAGTCGACCAGGGCGCCGCCCGAATTGCCGCGATTGATCGGCGCGTCGGTCTGGATGAAGTCCTCGACCGGGGCGATGCCGAGCTGCGCCCGGCTCACCGCGCTCACGATCCCGTGCGTCACGGTATGCGAGAGTCCGAGCGGGTTGCCGATCGCGAGCACCACGTCCCCCACCCTGAGCTGATCGGAGCGGCCGAGCGGTGCCACGGGAAGGAACTTGAGGGCGACGCTCAGCACCGCCAGGTCCGTGTCGGGATCGCTTCCCACGACGTGCGCCTCGGCGATGCGTCCGTCGGCGAGCTGCACGCGGATCAATTCGGCGCCGGCGATGACGTGGTGGTTGGTGACGATGTGGCCCGAGTCGTCGACGATCACGCCGGAGCCGAGCGTGCGCTCGATCCGCTGCCGGTAGCGCGGCACGAATTCCCCGAACAGCTCCCCGAAGGACGGCGACAGGCGCTCGGTGACGACCCGGTCGGTATATACGTTGACCACCGCCGGTGCGGCACGCTGCACCGCGTCGGCGTAGCTGACGCGCGCGGGGGTCGCGGGCGGCGGTGCTTTCGCCGGCTCCGCGGGAGGCAAGGTGGGGGCGGCGGCGGCCGCCGGGGCCGTGGGTGGCGTGCCGCGCCCGCGGATCAGGTCCGGCCGCAGCGCCACGATCAAAAATGCCAGGGCGAGCCCCCCGACAACCGAACCGGCCACGAAGGTGAGTCCGCGGCCCAGATGCTCGAGCATTACGACTCCGGGAAAGCCTCAACTCCTCGCCCGCCGCGCGCTCGCGCGGCTGTGGGGTGCGCCGGGGAGGCATGTTCGTTTGTGTATAATGCGCCGCCCCCCGCAAGGTACGAAACTGCACCATGCGCAGTGCGCTTGGTGAGCGATGCGCCACGAAGCTGCGGCGGGGGTGTCATACAGCGGGAGAGTGGTGAGATGGCGGATCACGCAGGCGTCGCCGGCGGCGACGAGGTCGACCTGAGCCGGCGCAAGTTTCTCACCCGCGCCACGATAGCCACCGGGGCGGTCGGCGCGGCGTTCGCCGCGATACCCTTCATCGAGTCGTGGACTCCATCGGAGACGGCGCGCGCGCTCGGCGTCCCGACCGAGCTCGACATCTCCAAGCTCGAGGCGGGGCAGATGACCACCACCGTGTGGCGGCGCTCGCCGATCTACGTCGTGCGCCGGACGCCCGACATGGTGGCGCGCATCGCCGGTCACGACACAGACCTCAAGGACCCGAACTCCGATCACTCCGACCAGCCTTCCTACGCGAAGAACCCGCTGCGCGCGCGCAGCGCCGAATTCCTGGTGCTGGTCGGCACCTGCACGCACCTCGGTTGTCTCCCCAAGCAGCGCTTCGCCGCCGGAGAGCTCTACCCCTCCTGGCCCGGCGGGTTCTTCTGCCCCTGCCACGGCTCGCGCTTCGATCTCGCCGGGCGCGTGTTCGCCGGCTCGCCCGCCTCGATCAATCTGCGGGTGCCGCCATACTCCTACCCCAAGGAGCATCTGCTGCTGGTCGGAGCCGACGAGAAGGGAGCCGCCACGTGACCGTGAAGACCGCGACGGGTGCGGCCGCTCCCATGCCGAAGGCCGGTGCCCCGAAGAAGGGCTTCCGCGCCTGGCTCAACAAACGCATGCCGGTGGACGAGTTCCTCGCCAGCCAGGTCACCGAGTACTACGCGCCGAAGAACTTCAACGTCTGGTATTACTTCGGCTCAATCGCGCTCGTGGTGCTGGTGCTGCAGCTCGTGAGCGGCATCTTCCTCGCCATGTTCTACAAGCCGGGCGAGGCGACGGCGTTCGACTCCGTGCAGTTCATCATGCGCGAGGTCGACTGGGGATGGCTCATCCGCTACCTGCACTCGAGCGGCGCCTCCTTCTTCTTCATCCTCGTGTACCTGCACATGTTCCGCGCCTTCCTGTACGGCTCGTACAAGGCGCCGCGCGAGCTCCTCTGGCTGCTCGGCATGCTCGTGTACCTCGCGCTGATGGCCGAGGCCTTCATGGGCTACGTGCTGCCCTGGGGCAACATGTCGTTCTGGGGCGCGCAGGTGATCGTGAATCTCTTCGGCACCATCCCCGGCATCGGCCCGGACCTCGTGCTGTGGATCCGCGGCGACTACGGCATCGCCGATGCGACCTTGAATCGCTTCTTCTCGCTGCACGTCGCGGCGCTGCCGCTCGCGCTGATCGGGCTCGTCGCGCTGCATCTCGTGGCGCTGCACGAAGTGGGCTCGAACAATCCCGACGGCATCGAGATCAAGGAGAAGGTCGGCGCCGACGGCAAACCGCTCGACGGCATCCCGTTCCATCCTTATTACACGGTGAAGGACTTCGTCGGCATCGCCGTGTTCCTGGTGCTGCTCGCCATCACGGTGTTCTTCGTGCCGACCCTGGGCGGGTTGTTCCTCGAGGCGCCGAACTTCGAGCCGGCGAACCCCATGTCGACACCCGAGCACATCGCGCCGGTGTGGTACTTCACCCCCTTCTACGCGATCCTGCGGGCGGTGCCGGACCAGCGCATGGGGGCGCTCCTCATGCTGATCGCGGTGATGGCGTTCCTGTTCGTGCCGTGGCTCGACCGCTCGCCGGTGAGGTCGATGCGCTACCGCGGCTGGCTGTCGCGCTCGGCGCTGGCGATCTTCGCGGTGAGCTTCGTGGTGCTCGGCTACCTCGGCATGCAGCCGGCGGAGGGCCTGTATGTGCTGCTGGCGCGCATCTTCGCGGCACTGTACTTCGCTTTCTTCTTCCTCATGCCGCTCTACACGTGGCTCGATCCGGTGAAGCCCGTGCCCGAAAGGGTCGTCTACCATGCGCACTGAGGCACTGCTCGCCGCAGCGTTGCTGACGATCGCGGCCTGCGCGTCGCAGCGGCTGCCGGCGGCCGAGGAGGGCGGCGGCAAGTTCGGCGCCGACTGGGACAGCTGGCGCGCCGGTACCAGCGTCTCGGACCTCGCGTCCGTACAGCGCGGCGCACGCAACTTCGTGAGCTACTGCCGCGGCTGTCACTCGCTGAAGTACGAGCGCTGGTCGCGCCTCGGTGCGGACCTGAAGATCCCGCCGCAGCTGCTCGAGAAGGAGCTGGTGCCGCCGGGAGCCAAGGCAACCGACTACATCCAGACGGCCATGCCCTCCGCCGACGCCGAGGCCTGGTTCGGCAAGGCGCCGCCGGATCTGTCGCTGATGGTGCGGGCACGCGGCACGGACTACATCTACCAGTACCTCACGACCTTCTACGTCGATCCGAGCAGGCAGACCGGCGCCAACAACCTGCGCTATCCGTCGACCGCCATGCCGCACGTACTCTCCGAGCTCGAGGGACTGAAGCGTGCCGAGTTTCGCACCGTGCTGCACCACGCTCCCGGCGGCGCGCTGACCGAGGAGCAGGTGTTCGACCACTTCGAGCCGGTCGCGCCCGGGCGCCTCGCGCTCACCGAGTACGATGGCTTCGTGCGCGACACGGTGAACTTCCTCGACTACGTGAGCGAGCCGACCCAGCTCGAGCGGCGCTCGCTCGGCGTGTGGGTGGTGCTGTTCCTGCTGGTGTTCAGCTGGCTGGCCCTGCTGGTGAAGCGCGAGTACTGGAAAGACGTTCACTGAGCGCGGACGGCTGTCGCGGGAGCGGAGCGTGTCGAGCAGACGATCCATCATGACCTTGTTCTCCGCACCCGATGACCCGTGGAGTCACCGGACGCGCATCGTGCTGGCCGAGAAGGGCATCAGCATCGATATCGTGAGCGTCGAGGCCGGCCGCTTTCCCGAGGACCTGCTCGACCTGAATCCCTATCACAGCGTGCCGACGCTGGTGGACCGCGACCTGGTGCTGTACGACTCGCGGGTGATCATCGAGTATCTCGACGAGCGCTTTCCGCACCCGCCGCTCATGCCGGTCGACCCGCTGACGCGCGCGCAGTTTCGCCTGGCGCTCTATCGCATCGAGCGCGACTGGTACTCGGTCGCCAAGCAGATCGATCAGGAGCCCGACAAGAAGCAGGCGGTGAAGCTGAAGAAGATCCTGCGCGACACGATCCTGCAGAGCACCGAGTTGTTCAAGATCAAGCCCTTCTTCCTGTCCGACGAGTTCTCGCTGGTGGATGCGACCATCGCCCCGGTGCTGTGGCGGCTGCCGCATTACGAGATCGACCTGCCGCCGCAGGCGCAACCGATCGAGAAGTACATGCAGCTGGTGTTCGCGCGCCCGGCGTTCCGCGAGGCCCTCACCGACAGGGAGCAGGAGATGAGGCTGCTGCGCTGACCATGACCCGGGCGTTACCGAAGCGTCCGTACCTGCTGCGCGCCATGCATCAGTGGATCACGGACTGCGGCAACACTCCGCACGTGATCGTCGATGCCGGACACGAGGGCGCCGAGCTGCCGCGCGCCTACGTCAAGGACGGCAAGATCGTGCTCAATCTGAGCGAGAGCGCCACGCAGCGCCTGCGGCTCGGCAACGACGACGTGGAGTTCGACGCGCGCTTCGCCGGAGTGGTGCACCACGTGCGGTTTCCGGTGAGCGCGGTGCTCGGCGTCTACGCGCGCGAGACCGGCGAGGGCATGGTATTCACGGAGCAGGATCTCGGTCCCGAGCCGCCCAAGCGCCCGACCCCGGCGGAGGAGGGCGGCGCGCGCCGTCCACAGCTGAAGGTCGTGAAGTAACCAGCGTCTTTCCGGCGCGTCTTCGCGCCAGCTGCATGTACGCGGCTCGCGTCCGAACCGCGTAGATCCCGCGCGCAGCGCGTAAAAAGAGTCGGCCTGTAAGCCGGGTTCTGTCGAGGGCAATCATTCCTCTGGGATCCACGTCGCCGTGGACCTCTAGCGGCCTACCCGGAAGCGCGCGCGGATCGGCGCTGCGCGTCGCCGTTGAAGGCGCGCGCGGCTTCCCTATTTGGCCTTGCTCCAGGTGGGGTTTACCGTGCCGTCGCGTGTTGCCACCGACGCGGTGCGCTCTTACCGCACCGTTTCACCCTTGCCGGTCCCGTGAGGGACTTGGGCGGTCTGCTCTCTGTTGCACTTTCCGTGGGCTCGCGCCCCCCAGGCGTTACCTGGCACCCGATCCGCCGGAGCCCGGACTTTCCTCCACCCCTGCCATTGCTGGCGGGAGCAGCGACTGCCCGGCCGACTCTGGGGAGGCAAGATAGGGCGATGGGGACGGAAGTCAACTGGCTTAGGGCATCTCCTCGTCGTCGGCGGGCCTGGGCCCGGCATCCGGGCTGCCCGCGCGGGTTGCGAGCGCGTAGGCGGCGGCGCGCGGCGCCCCGGTCAGCTGCGCGGCGGTGGCCGCCGCGCGCCCCGGCGGCAGCTCCTTCAGGAGTATCGCCATCGTCCGGCGCAGCTCGGCCCCGTCGACGGCGGCGGCCGCGCCTGGGGCCCCCTGAACGACGACCGTGAGCTCGCCGCGGGCGAAGTTCTCTTCCGCCTGCGCCCGCGCGCGCAGCTCGCCGAGCGTGCCGCGGTAGAGCGTCTCGTGCGCCTTGGTGAGCTCGCGCGCCACGACCGCCGGGCGGTCGGCGCCGAACTCCTCGGCGAGATCGGCGAGCGTGGCCGCGATGCGATGCGGCGCTTCGAAGAACACCAGCGTGCGCGCCTCGTGCGCCAGGCCCGCGAGCACGGTGCGGCGCTCGGCGGCGCGCGCCGGCAGGAAGCCCTCGAAGCAGAAGCGATGGGTTGGCAGTCCGGCCACGGCCAGCGCCGCGGTGATGGCCGAGGGTCCGGGAACCGGATGGACCGCGAAGCCCGCCGCGGCGGCCCGGCTCACGAGCTCGAAGCCGGGATCCGACAGGAGCGGCGTGCCGGCATCGCTCACCAGCGCGACGACCTCGCCCTGCGCGAGGCGCTCGAGCAGCTCCGGTACCCGCTGTGTCTCGTTGTGCTCGTGCAGCGATACCAGCGGCGTGCCGACGCCCGCGGCCCGCAGCAGCAGCTGCGTGCGCCGCGTGTCCTCCGCGGCGACGATCGCGGCGCTCGCGAGCGCCTCGCGCGCGCGCGGACTCAGATCGGCGAGGTTGCCGATGGGTGTAGCGACGACGAGCAGCCTGCCAGGCGCCTTGACCATTATAATCCACGCCCCTTCAGGTCAGTCATCCTGCGCGCCGACGAAAGGGCCTTCAACCGATGCCGTTCGCCCGTTGGATTGCCCGCTGTGCCGCCGCCGTGGCGGCGCTGGCGCTCTGCGGCTGCCCGAGCCTGACGGCGGTGGGGCCGCCGCCCTCGGTCGATCGTGCGACGAGCCTCGAGCAGTCGGGGGATGCCGCGGGCGCCGCGCGGGTCTACGAAGCGCTCGCCGCGCAGAACAGCGGAGCCGACCGCAACGGATACCTGCTGCGCGCCGCGGGCGCCTGGCTCACCGCGCATCGTGCCGACGAAGCCGCGCGCACGCTCACCGGCATCGAAGGGAGCCTGAGTCCCGAGCAGCAGACCGAGCGCGGCCTCCTCGGTGTCGAGATCGCGCTCGCGCGCGGCCAGAGCCAGGAGGCGTCGCGTCAGCTCGCTGCCATGCCGATGCCCGCGAGCGCGGCTCAGGCCGCCCGCTACCGCGACCTGAAGGCGCGCGCCGCGGCCGGTCCTGGCCACCCGGAAGCGGCGGGCGCGGTGACGCGCGAGCAGCCGCAGAAAGTCCCGCACCTGGCGCTGCTGCTGCCGGTCACGGGTCGTACGGAGGGCGCCGCCGCCAGCGTGCGCGCCGGCTTTCTCGCCGCCTACTACCAGGCGCCCGCCGCGCAACGCCTGCGCGTGCGCGTCTACGATACCGGGGCGCAGAGCATCGCCGAGGTGCTGAAGAGCGCCACGGCCGCGGGCGCCGAGCTGATCGTGGGTCCGCTCACGCGCGAAGAGGTGATCGCCGCAGCGCAGTTCACCGATGCGCGGCCGCTCGTGCTCGCGCTCAACTTCCTGCCGCCCGAGACACCGTCCCCGGCACGCTTCTACCAGTACGCGCTCTCACCGGAGGACGAGGCGCGGCTCGTGGCGCGGCGCATCCTCGCGGATCATCACCGGCGCGGCATCGCGCTCGCTCCCGCGGGCGACTGGGGGACACGCGTGCTCGCGGCCTTTCGTCAGGAGCTCGAGAGCGGCGGCGGCGAGCTCATCGCCACCGCGACCATCGAGCCGGGCCGCACCGACTATTCCGAGGCCGTGACGCAGAGTCTCGGCATCAGCGCGAGCCAGGCCCGTGCGCGGCGGCTGGAAGGCCTGCTCGGCACGAAGCTGCAGTTCGAGCCGCGCCGCCGCGCGGACATCGGTTTCATCTTCAGTCCGGCGCCCGCCAACACCGAGCGGCTGCTGCGCCCGCAGCTGCGCTTTCATTTCGCCGGGGACATACCGACCTATGCAACCTCGAGTGCGTTCGAGCCGGACGTGCGCGCCAACCAGGATCTCGACGGGCTGATGTTTCCCGACATGCCGTGGATGCTCGGCGGCGATCTTGCGGAGGCGGTGCGCGGCGCCACACGCGACGCCTGGCCGAACGGCGGTCTCGCGCGCAGCCGCCTGTTCGCCTTCGGCTTCGACGCCTACCGGCTCGCGGTCGCGCTGCGCAACCGGCCGAATGACGTCAACATCGACGGTCTCACCGGACGGCTGAGCTTCGACGCCGAGCACCGCGTGCGCCGCGAGCTCAACTGGGCGCAGCTGCACGACGGGGAGTTGCGGGCGCTGCCGCCGGCGACGCCCTGACGCAAGGGCAGACGAGGCGAGCACGGATGCTCACGCCGCGACAACTCGCCGGAAGACGCGCCGAGGACCTCGCGGCGCAGTTTCTGCGCGCGCGCGGCTGCGAGATCCTCGTGCGCAACTACCGTCGCCGCCTGGGAGAGCTCGATCTGGTGGCGCGCGAGGGCGGCGTGCTCCTCATCGGCGAGGTGCGCACGCGCGCGCACTCGCGCTTCGGTTCGGCGGCCGGGAGCGTCGACTGGCGCAAGCGCCGGCGCATCGTGCGCGCCGCGATGCAGCTCCTGCAGCAGCGAGCCGATCTGGCGCGCCTGCCGGTGAGATTCGACGTGATCGTGGTGCACGACCTCGATGCCCGCGAGCCGCGGATCGAATGGATCCGCCATGCGTTCGAAACGAGTCCGCGGTGAGGGCCCGCATCCAGACCGTCGTCTGGTCAACAACTGTATAAAGTTCGCCCGCCAAGCTGCTGATTGCTATCAACGAAATCGGCGCACGAGAAGTCACGAGGAGCGTGCGCACTGTCTTTTTCTACATAAGTCGTTGTGACTGCGACGAATTTCTCACTTTTTCCAATTGACATAGTTCGCCCCGGCTTCCTATAGTGGCGCCCGGTGGGAGAAAGTGGGGGGAAATGGGCGAGAAATCGCTCTACAGGTCATGTTCCGCGGTGCAACAAAGATCACCCTGGACGACAAGGGGCGGATGGTCATGCCGACCCGCTACCGCGATCAGATCGCGGGCCTTGCCCAGGGGCGCCTCGTCGTCACCGTCGATCGCGACCAGTGCCTCCTCATCTATCCCCTGCCCGAGTGGGAGCAGATCGAACGCAAGCTGATGAGTCTGCCGAGCCTCAATCCGACGGCCCGGCGGCTGCAGCGGCTGATGGTAGGCCACGCGACTGATCTGCCGCTCGATGGACACGGCAGGGTGCTGCTGCCGCCGGAGCTGCGCGAGTTCGCGAAGCTCGGGCGGCACGGGATGCTGATCGGCCAGGGCAACCGCTTCGAGCTGTGGGACGAGTCGCGATGGAACGAACGGCGCGACCTGTGGCTCAAGAATGAAGAGGTGGCGACCGATCTGCCGTCCGAGCTCGAGTCGCTGTCGCTGTAGATCGCAAGACGAGGGGCGGCGCAGCTGCCGCCTCGGGTGGATTTGGGCCAAATGCGCGCCGCTTCTATGGGGGATGAGCACACACCGGTGCTTGCCGCGGAGGCGCTTGCGGGGCTGGCCCTGGAAGCGGGCGGTTACTATGTCGATGCGACGTTCGGGCGCGGCGGCCACACGGCACTCATACTCCAGGCACTGGGTCGCGAAGGCGCCGTGCTCGCGCTCGACCGCGATCCGCAGGCCATCGCGGCCGGACGCGCGCGCTTTGCCGACGAAGTGCGGCTTACGCTCGTCCACGCGTCGTTTGCCGATCTCGCCGCGCTCGTGCCGCTACACGGTGAAGGTCGTGCTTGCCGGGGCGTGCTCTTCGACCTCGGCGTGTCCTCACCGCAGCTCGACGACGCGCGCCGCGGCTTCAGCTTCCGCGCCGACGGCCCGCTCGACATGCGCATGGACCCGACACGCGGCGAGCCGGTCTCAGCCTGGCTCGCTCGGGCGAGCTTCGACGAGATACGCGAGGTGATCGCCGGCTTCGGCGAGGAGCGCTTCGCGCGCCGCGTGGCCCGCGCGATCGTCGAGGCGCGCGACGAGCGGCTGCTGACGCGCACCTCCGAGCTCGCGCGGGTGGTAGCGGCCGCCGTGCGCACCCGCGAGCCCGGCAAGCACCCGGCGACGCGTACGTTCCAGGCGCTGCGCATGTTCATCAACGACGAGCTGGGACAGCTCGAGCGCGGCTTGCACGGCGCGCTCGCCTCGCTCGCGATCGGCGGACGCCTCGTCGTGATCACCTTCCACTCGCTCGAGGACCGCCTGGTCAAGCGCTTCATGCAGCGCGAATCGCAGCCCGACCCGGCGCTCGCGCACCTGCCGGTGCTGCCGCCGCAGGCCCGGCCGGCCTTGAAGCTCATCGGACGCAAGTGCCGGCCGGGCGAGGCCGAGCTCAAACGCAATCCGAGGGCACGCAGCGCACTGCTGCGCGTCGCGGAGAAGATCGGGTGAGCGAGCGGGTAGTGCTGGTCCTGGCAGTGCCGCTCCTGTGGCTGGCGGTGCTCGCCTCGAGCGCGGGCGCGGTTTACTGCGAGCACCGCGCACGCGAGCTCTTCATCCAGCTCGAGGCGCTGAACGCGCGGCGCGACAACCTGCAGATCGAATGGGGACAGCTGCAGCTCGAGCAAAGCGCCTGGTCGAGCCACGCGTTCGTCGAGCGCGTCGCGAGCACGCGGCTGCACATGGCGACCCCACCCCCCCACGACATCGAGGTCATCGCACCGTGAGGGCACGCAGCGCACGGGGCGATGCGGCGCCGCGCTCGTTCCGCTGGCGCGCGCACGTGCTGCAGGGGCTCCTGACGCTCGCCTGCGCGGCGTTGCTGTGGCGCGCGGTGAACCTGCAGCTGGTCGATCACGGATTTCTCGCGCGCCAGGGGGATGCGCGCTTCTCGCGCGTGCTGCAGATCGCCGCCCACCGCGGCACCATCACCGACCGCTATGGCGAGCCGCTCGCGGTCAGCACCCCGGTCGACTCGATCTGGGTGAACCCGGGGGAGCTCGCGCTCGCCAACGAGCAGATTCCGCGCCTCGCGGGCGCGCTCGGCCTCGACCGCCAGGAGCTGGCGC
>Ga0335076_10002719_pt1 | contig 17633 bp, 20 predicted proteins | sample Lox_Sample_25_FD_206717 | JGI IMG/M metagenome (GOLD analysis project Ga0335076, IMG submission 206717) | Soil microbial communities from Loxahatchee National Wildlife Refuge, Florida, United States - Lox_Sample_2.5 | ecosystem: Environmental > Terrestrial > Soil > Wetlands | place: USA... | reverse complement strand
GTCCTCGATCGCGGCGGCGCGCCGCTCGTGCACCGGCACTTCACCGATCTGCCGGCGCTGATCGCGCCGGAGGACGTGGTGGTGCTCAACGCCTCCCGGGTCATTCCGGCCCGGCTGCACGGGAAGCGGGAGAACGGAAGCGGGGCGGAGATCCTCCTCGTGCGGGAGCTCGGGGACGGCACCTGGGAGGCGATGGGACACCCCGGCGGGAAGCTCCAGCCGGGCCGGCGCGTCACCGTCGGCGACGACTGCGCGGTCGAGATTGTAGAGGTCCGGGGCGGCGGGCTCCGGCGCGTGAGGTTCACCGGGACCCTCGACGCCCGCGCCGCGCTCGCGAAGTACGGCGAAGTTCCGCTGCCGCCCTACATCAAGCGGCCACCGGAGCCGGCGGACCGCGAGCGCTATCAGACCGTCTACGCCGCCCACGACGGCTCCGTCGCCGCGCCCACCGCGGGCCTCCACTTCACGCCCGACGTGTTGTTGAGGATCCGGGACCGGGGCGCGTCCATCGTCACCCTCGATCTCCACGTCGGGCCGGGGACCTTCAAGCCGGTGGACGTCGACGATCCCGCCGCGCACCAGATGCACCCGGAGCGGTACGCGATGGCTCCCGGGACGGCGGAGGAGATCAACGCCCGGCGCGCGAACGGCGGCCGGATCTGGGCGGTCGGGACTACGGTGGTGCGGACCCTCGAGACCCTCACCGACGAAGCGGGCCGCGTGCACGCGGGCGCGGGCGAGACCGCCATCTTCATCAGGCCCCCGTATCGCTTCCGGGCGGTGGACCGGCTGGTCACGAACTTCCATCTTCCCCGCTCCACGCTCCTGATGCTTGTCTGCGCGTTCGGGGGAACGGAGCGGGTGCTGGCCGCGTATCGCACCGCCGTTCAGGAGCGGTATCGGTTCTACAGCTACGGAGACGCGATGGTGATCGTGTGAGAATGGACCCGAGGTCCCTTCGCAACGCGGGATCCCTCTCCCATGAACCCCGGGCTTGCGCCCGGGGTCGGGCACTGCATGGGCTCGGCCCGGTGTTCCCGACCCCGGGCGCAAGCCCGGGGAATCGGAGGAGCTCGGATGTTCGAGTTTAGGATCGACGCCGAATCCGGCGCCGCGCGCGCTGGCACCCTCGCCCTCCCGCACGGGACGGTGCCGACGCCGGCGTTCATGCCGGTGGGCACCCAGGGCACCGTGCGGGCGCTTTCGCCACTCGATCTCGAGAAGATCGGCGCGGGGCTGGTCCTGGCGAACACGTATCACCTCCACGTCCGCCCCGGTGAAGACACCGTCGCCAGGCTCGGCGGCCTGCACCGCTTCATGTCCTGGGACGGCCCCCTGCTCACCGACTCCGGCGGCTTTCAGGTGTTCTCGCTCGAGGGGCTCCGCACGGTGGACGAGGACGGCGTGGAGTTCCAGAGTCACGTGGACGGCGCGCGCCGGCGGCTCACGCCGGAGCGGGCCGTCGAGATCCAGTGGACCCTGGGCGCCGACGTGGCGATGGCGTTCGATCACGTCGCGCCGGGCCGGGTGGATCAGGCCACGAGCCGCGACGCGCTCGAGCGGACCCTGCGCTGGCTCGAGCGTTGCCGCACGCGCCACGACGCCCTGGCCGCCGGGTCTCCGGGACGCCAGACGCTGTGGCCCATCGTCCAGGGCGGCATCCACGTCGCGCTCCGCCGGGCCTCGCTGGACGGCACGCTCGGGGCCGGGGACTGGACCGGGATCGCCGTGGGCGGATTGTCGGTGGGGGAGCCGAAAGTCGAGATGTACGAGACGCTGACGCAGCTTTCACCCCGGCTCCCCCGGGCCGTTCCCCGCTATCTTATGGGCGTCGGATTCCCGGAAGACCTGGTGGCGGGCGTGGAGCGGGGCATCGATCTGTTCGACTGCGTGGCGCCCACGCGGAACGGCCGGAACGGATCGGCGTTCACGGACGACGGCGTCGTGAACATCCGCAACGCGGCGTGGAAGGACGACCCGTCTCCGCTCGACCCCGCGTGCGATTGCGAAACCTGCACCCGGTACTCCCGCGGGTACCTCCGGCACCTGTTCGTGGCCGGTGAGCTCCTGGGGCTCCGGCTCTTGTCGCTGCACAACGTGCGGTATCTGATCCGTCTCGCCGGCGCGCTCCGCCGGGAGATCGGGAAGGACAACCTGGGCGCGTGGGCCGCCGACTGGCGCCTCCGCTACCTCAACTCGGAAGCGGTCTGACGTCATGCACGGAATACTCGCGGTCTTCGCTCCCTCCGGTCCGGGCGGCACCAACCCCCTGGCGATCACCATCTTCCAGTTCGCCATCATCGGCGGAATCCTTTATTTCCTGATGATCCGGCCGCAGCGGCAGCAGCAGAAGAAGCACCAGGAGCTGCTCGCCTCGCTCCAGAAGGGCGATCAAGTCGTGACCTCGGGGGGTATCATCGGTGAGGTGATCTTCCTGAAGGACAACGAGGTGACCATCAAGAGCGCGGAGTCCCGGCTCCTCGTGGCGCGGAGCAACATCGCCACGGTGCTGAACCGCGAAGCCGAGGAGAAGAAGAAGTCGTGAGCATCAGGTCCCTCCACCTGCTGGGATCGCCGGTGCTGCGCGAGCGCGCCAAGCCCGTCCCGGTCGTGGACGACACCGTCCGGCAGTTCGTGGACGACCTCTTCGACACGATGCACGCCGCGAAGGGCGTGGGTCTCGCGGCCAATCAGGTCGGGGTGGCCCTCCGGGTCGCGGTGGTGGACGTCGGCGGCGAAACGCCCGATCCCCTGGTCCTCATCAACCCCGTCGTCACACCCCGCGGGGACGTGCTGGAGACCGCCGAGGAGGGATGCCTGTCGGTGCCCGACATCTTCGGCGACGTCGAGCGCCCGCTGGCCATCACCCTCGATGCCGTCGATCGCGACGGCAAGCCGTACCGCTTGGACATCGAGGGCTACAAGGCCCGCGCCGTCCAGCACGAGGTGGACCACCTGGACGGCGTGCTGTTCCTCGATCACCTGAGCGCCATCAAGCGCGCGTCCCTGATGTCCAAGTGGCGTCGCTCCCGCAAGGGACAAACCGGCTACGTGAAGGAGGTCGTTCCGGAGCCGGCGGGCGAGCTCTAGTGCGGGTCGTCTTCTTCGGCACGCCCGCGTTCGCCGTCCCGTCGCTCCTCGCCCTGGTCGGTGAAGGCTTCGAAGTCGCCGCGGTGGTCACCCGCCCCGATCGACCGCAGGGGCGCTCCCGTTCCACGCTGGTCCCGTCTCCCGTGAAGTCCGCCGCGATCGGCGAGAGCCTGCCGGTGCTCGAGCCCGAGCGCCCGAAGGACGAAGCCTTCGTCGCCCGGCTCTCCGCGCTCGCGCCCGAGGTCGGCGTCGTCGTCGCCTACGGCCACCTGCTGACGCCCGCGCTCCTCGCCGTCCCGCGGCTCGGCATGGTCAACGTCCATCCGTCGCTCCTCCCGGAGCTGCGCGGCGCGGCGCCGGTGGAATGGGCGATCCTGAACGGCCTGGAGAAGACCGGCGTGACCATCATGCAGATGGAAGCCGGCCTCGATTCGGGCCCCATCCTCCATCAGATCCCGCACTTCATCCCTCCGGACCTCACGGGCGGCGAGCTCTCGCTCCACCTCGCGGAGATCGGCGCCCAGGCCCTGGTCGAGACGCTCGCGATGATGGCCACCGACGGGCCGAGGCCGGTGCCCCAGCACCACGAGCGCGCCACGTACGCGCCCAAGATCACCCGCGAGACCGGCCACATCGCCTGGGACGGCGACGCCGACCGCGCGCGCCGCACCATCCTGGCCCTGGACCCCAAGCCCGGAGCCTGGACCACCCTCGACGGACTCGAGGTCAAGCTCTTCGGCGCCGTCCCGCTCCCCGGTTCACCGGGCGGAGCTCCCGGCCAGGTGGTGGGCGCCGACCGCGAGCTCGTGATCGCCGCGAAGGACGCCAATCTCGTGATCGCGGAGGTGCAGCCCGCCGGCAAGGCGCGGATGCCGGCCGCCGACTGGATTCGCGGGCGCGGCGTGCGCGCCGGCCAGCGGATGGCGTGACCACCCCCGATCGGATCTCCCTTCCCCGGCTGCACGCGATCACGGACGAGCGGGTCGTCCGGCTCCCCTCGCTCGACGCCACCGCCAGCGCGCTCGCCGCGGCCGGCCCGGTCGCCCTCCACGCGCGCGGCCACTCGCTGTCGGGGCGGGAGCACTACGATCTGGCCCGGCGCCTCGCCGCCGCGGCTCCGCGCCATCTCTTCGTCAATGACCGGGCCGACGTCGCCCTGGCCGCGGGCGCCGCGGGGGTTCAACTGTCCGCCGACGGCCTCACGCCCGGAGAGGCCCGCCGGCTCAACGCCGGCTGGTGGATCGGCGCCTCGGTGCACGACCTCGACGCCGCCCGCTCCGCGCGGGACGGCGGGGCCGACTATCTTTTCATCGGTCCCGTCTTCGCGACTCCCACCCACCCGGAAGCGCCCCCGCTCGGCGTCGCAGGACTGGCCCCGTATCTCGCCCTCGGGATTCCCGTCGTGGCCATCGGCGGCATCGATGCGTCCAACGCCGGGTCCCTGCGGAAGGCCGGGGTCTGGGGCGTCGCGGCGATCCGGGCGCTGTGGGATGCGCCCGACCCTGTCCTCGCGGCGCGGACGCTGATGAAGGAGATGGAATAGCCGTATGGTCGAAACCGTCGAAATCGTGGTGAACGGATCCCCCCGGCAGGTGGCGGCGGGTGCGACGCTGCTCGAGCTCCTGAGCGCGCTGTCGCTCGACCCCCGCGGCGTCGTCGTGGAGCACAACCGCCGGATCGTCCGCCGCCCCGCCCTCGGCGACGTCCGCGTGAGCTCCGGCGACGCCGTCGAGCTGGTGCAGTTCGTGGGAGGAGGCTGATGGACACGCCGTTCGTCGTGGGGGGCCGGACCTTCCGATCCCGGTTGATGATCGGGACCGGGAAGTACGCTGACAACGAGACGATGGTCCGGGCCATCGAAGCGACGGGCGCCGACGTCGTGACCGTCGCCGTGCGCCGCGTGGACCTGGATCGTACCGCCGAAGGCGGCATCCTCCGCCATCTCGATCCCAAGCGGTTCTTCCTGCTCGCCAATACGGCGGGCTGCTATACCGCCGACGAGGCGGTGCGCTACGCCCGCCTGGCGCGCGAGGCCGGGTTCAACGACTTCGTGAAGCTCGAGGTGATCGGCGATCAGGAGACCCTGCTGCCGGACGTCGCGGGGCTCCTCGAAGCGGCGCGGACCCTCGTGGCCGAAGGGTTCAAGGTCCTGGCGTACACCAACGAAGACCTGATCACCGCCCTGCGCCTGGAGGAGATCGGATGCGCGGCCGTGATGCCCCTCGCGTCCCCCATCGGCTCGGGGCTGGGCCTCCTCAATCCGGTGAGCGTCCGCACTATCAAGCGCCGCCTCAAGGTCCCGGTGATCGTGGACGCGGGGGTCGGCACCGCGTCCGACGCGTGCGTCACGATGGAGCAGGGCGTGGACGGGATCCTGATGAACACCGCGGTCGCCGCCGCGCGTGACCCGGTCTTGATGGGACACGCCATGCGTCTGGCCGTGGAATCCGGACGCGCCGCGTATCTCGCGGGCCGGATGCCCAGGCGCGAAGTCGCCGTGCCGTCATCTCCCACCGAGGGCATGCTGGATTAGGGACGCCACCGCGGCGCGCCGCGCGGCGCTCGCCATCCTGCGCGCCGTGGCCCGCGGCGTGCCGTTCGCGGAAGCGCGCGACCGGGCGGTGGCCACGCTCGAAGACCGGGACCGCCGCCTCGCACACGAGCTGGCCGCCGGCGTCCTCCGCCAGCGCGCCGAACTGGACCGGGTGCTCGACCTCTCCCGCGCCGACCCCCGCCTCCACGACGTGCTCCGCCTCGGCGCCTACCAGCTGCGCTGGCTGACCCGCGTTCCCGCGCACGCCGCCGTCTCCACTAGCGTCGAGCTGGCGCGCGAGACCGCCGGTGAGGGCGTCACCGGGTACGTCAATCAGGCTCTGCGGCGCGTCCAGCGTCCCTCGGAGACTCCGGCGGTCGCCGCCCCGACGCACCCCGCGTGGCTCACCCGCCGGTGGGCCGAGCGCTTCGGTGCCGAAGGGGCGGCGCGCCTGGTCCAGTGGAACGACGCGCCGCCGCCGCTCACGCTCCAGGCGGCGCGCTGGGACCTCCCCACCCTGGCCGCGCGCTTCACCGAGTCCGGACTCGACGTCGAACCGGCGCCGCGGAACGCCGGAATCCGCGTGCAGGGCTTGCCGTCCGAGTTCCCGGGATTCGCCGAGGGCGCCTTCATCGTGCAGGACGCCGCCGCCCGGCTGGTGTGCCGGTTCGCCGGCGTGCCGCGAGGCGCCCGCTGCTACGATGCCTGCGCCGCGCCCGGCGGGAAGGCCCTGGGACTCGAAAGTCTGGGCGCCCGCGTCGTGGCCGGTGACGCGCGGCGTGACCGCCTGGTCCGGTTGAGCGAGAACGTACGCCGTGCCGGAGTGGCGATTCAGGTCCTTTGCGCCGATCTTCTCTCCGCGCCCTTCGCGAACGACAGTTGGGACGCGGTGCTCCTGGATGCGCCCTGCACCGCCACCGGCACGATGGCCCGCCACCCCGACGCCCGCTGGCGCATCACGCCGGAAGCCATCGGCCGCGCCGCCGCCCGCCAGCGCCACCTGCTCGGCGCCGCGGCGGCGCTGGTCCGGCCTGGGGGGATCCTGGTGTACGCCACCTGCTCCCTGGAGCCCGAGGAGAACGAGGCGATCGTGGAGGACTTCCTGACCGGCCAGACACGCTTCCGGCGCGATCCCGTCGCCGACGCCGTGCCGTCCGCGCTGGTCACCCCCGCGGGCGACCTCCAGACGCTCCCGCAGCGCGACGGCATGGACGGCGCGTACGCCGCGCGCCTCTCCCGGGCCGCCTGATGCGCTTCCGCCGGCACATGCCGCCCCTCGAGACGTGGCGCTGGACCTGGAAGCCTCGGCTGCCCCGGATGGAACGGGGTCGGGCGTGGAAGGGCCTCGCGGCCTGCGTCGGCGCGCTGATCGCCGGATACCTGGTGGCGGCCCTGGTCCTGTTCCCGGCCCCGATCTTCCGGTCCCGCCACCCCGTGCCCCGGGTCCTGGGGATGCCGCGGGCCGACGCGGTGCGGGAGCTCGAGAAAGCCCAGCTCCAGGTGCGCGATTCGGGGGTGGAGTTTCATCCGACCGCGCCCGCCGGCACGGTGGTCTGGCAGGATCCGCCCCCGGGCGTCGATGCGCCCACGGGAACCCGGGTCACCGTGATCTCGAGCGGCGGGCCCTCCAAGGTCGCGGTCCCGGACGTGACCGGTTACGATGCAGGAATGGCGCAGCAGATCCTCTCCGCGGGCGGCCTGACGGTCGCGCGGCTCGACTCGGTGCAGGCGCCGAACACGCCACCGGGCCTGGTGGTGGTCACGCGTCCGCCCTCGGGCACGGTGGCCAACCCCGGCACTGGTGTGGTGCTCGTGGTGAACCGGGGCGCGCCGACCATCGCGGTGCCGGACGTGGTGGGCCTCACGCTCACCGACGCGCGGACCAAGCTCGAGGACGCGGGACTCGTGGTGGGCGCGGTGATGCGGCGCCGCACCCCGGGGACCAACCCCGGCACGGTCATCGGCCAGCAGCCGGCGGCGCAGACGCTCGCGTCGCCCGGCCTGGTGGTGGACCTCGTCGTCGCCCGGGCCACCGAATGAGCAAAGGCATCCGCATCGCTCCCTCGGTCCTGTCGGCCGATCTCACGCGGCTGGCCGAGCAGGTGGGTCAGGTGGTGACGGGCGGAGCGGACTGGCTGCACGTGGACGTGATGGACGGACGCTTCGTCCCCAACCTGACGTTCGGCGCCAACATGGTGACGGCGCTGAAGAAGCTGACCGATCTCCCCATCGACGTGCACCTGATGGTGCTCGAGCCCGAGCACTACATCGCGCCGATGGCGGACGCCGGCGCGGCGAGCCTCACCTTCCATCCTGAAGCCACGATCCACGTCCAGCGCCAGCTCGCGGCCATCCGCCAGCGGGGCATGAAGGCGGGGCTCGCGTTGAATCCCGCGACCCCCCTGGGCCGGGTCGAGGACGTGGTCGACGACGTCGATCTGCTCCTCGTCATGACGGTGAACCCGGGATTCGGCGGGCAGAGCTACATCCCGGCTTCGGACCGGAAGATCAAGCGCGCCAAGGATCTGCTGGTCGCCCGCGGGCGGGACGCGTACCTCGAGGTGGACGGCGGCATCGGTCCGGACACCATCGCGCGAGCCCGCGAGGCCGGCGCCGACACGTTCGTGGCGGGCCAGGCGGTCTTCGGAGCGGCCGACCCCGGGAAGCAAATCGGGGAGCTGCGCCGGCGTTGCGGGGGTGCCGCCTGAACCGCCGGCGCTGGAGTATCGGGCTGGGCGTGGTCGCGATTCTCGTGTTCGTGGTCGCGCTGGTCATCAAGATCCTCCCGCAGATCGACCTGGTGGGAGTGGGATCCCAGGCTCCGGACTTCCACGCGGTGGACCTCGCCACCGCGAAGCCCGTGGGCATCGCGGATTACCGGGGGAAGGTCCTGCTCGTGAACATCTGGGCCACCTGGTGCGAGCCGTGCCGGGCTGAGATGCCGGCGATCGAGCGGCTGCACCACCTGGTGACCGACACGTCGTTCCGCATCGTATCGGTGAGCATCGACAAGGCCGACTCCGGAACCGTGACGGCCTTCGCCCGCCAGTTCGGGCTGACCTTCCCGATTCTTCAGGACCAGAGCGGCGCCATCCAGGACGAATATCAGACCACGGGCGTGCCCGAGAGCTTCATCGTGGACCGGCAGGGGAAGATCATGAAGAAAGTCATCGGCGCCGCGGAGTGGGACGGCCCCGTCAACGTCCAGCTCATCCGCTCTCTGCTCAATGGCCATTAACCTGGCGCAGCTCGCCACGCGGAACTGGCCGCTCAAGCTGGCGGCGCTGTTCCTCGCGCTCCTGCTCTACGTCGCGGTCGCGGCGCAGCAGCCCATCAGCCAGACCTTCACGATGACGCTCGACGTCCGGGTGCCGCCGGGGCGGGCCCTGCGCAACGCGCCGCCCCCGGTGTCCGTGGCGATGGAAGGCCGGGGCGGTCAGCTGCTCAAGCTCCGTTCGTTCCCGCGGACGATCACGATTGCGGTCCCCGACACGTTCGCCGGCGGGACCTGGCACGTGGCCCTCCGGCCCGCCGACATCGGGCTCCCGAAGACGGCGGACGTCCAGATCACGGACATCAGCCCCCGGGACATCACGGTGATGCTCGACTCCGTGGCGCGGAAGGACGTCCCCATCGTGCCCCGGATCACCGTGTCCACGGACTCGGGCGGCGTGCTCCGCGGCGGCCTGGCGATCACCCCGAACCTGGCGCATCTGGTAGGTCCCGACCGCCTGCTCGCCGGGATCGATTCGGTCGCCACCGTGCCCACCGAGCTGACCGGCCTGTCGGGATCGTTCAACCGCGTGGTGCCGCTCGATACGACGCCCCTGGGCGTGGTGCGGGTCGCGCCCCGCGAAGTGCAGGTGACGGGAGACGTGGTGGTGCCGGCCCGTCGCGTGTTCGGCGGCATTCCGGTCGAGACCGGCGCGGGCGTGCCGACCGGCTTCGTGTTCATGCCCGATCACGTGTCCGTGGAGGTCCAGGGCGCCGCGGAGCGCCTGGTGAACCTGACCCGCGACAGCGTGAAGGTCATCGCCCGACTCGGCGCCGCCGCGCCCGGCGGGGGCGGCGCCGCGCACTTGACCGTGCTCGTGCCCCCGGGCATCTCCGCCCACGCCGTGCCCGACTCGGCCACCCTGAAGCGGAAGCCGTGAGCGACGTCGTTCTCGGCATCGAGACCTCCTGCGACGAGACCTCCGCCGCCGTCCTGGTGCGGAGCGGATCGGCGCCGCCGGAGCTGGCCAGCCTCGTGATCCTCTCCCAGGACATCCATCAGGTGTTCGGCGGCGTAGTCCCGGAGCTGGCCAGCCGGGCCCACCTGGCGGCGCTGCCGTCGGTGGTCGAGCGGGCCCTCGATCAGGCGGGCGTGGCGTTCGGTGCGGTCGACGCGGTCGCCGTGACCGCCGGGCCCGGCCTGGTCGGCGCGCTGCTGGTGGGCGTGGTCTACGGGAAGGCCTTGGCGTATGCCGGGGACCGGGCATTGATCGGCGTGAACCACATGGAGGGGCATCTCTTCGCGCCCGCCGTGGAGGACCCGACCCTCGAGCCGCCGTTCGTGGCGCTCCTCGTCTCCGGCGGCCACACCATGCTGCTCGACGTGCCGGAGTGGGGCCGCTACCGGCTGATGGGCGCCACCAGGGACGACGCGGCCGGCGAGGCGTTCGACAAGGTCGCGACCCTCCTGGGCCTCGGCTATCCCGGCGGCCCCGCCATCGAGCGCCTGGCGCGCGAAGGAGATCCGTCCCGGTTCATGTTCCCGAGGCCGATGCGGGACGACGGCTTCGAGTTCTCGTTCTCCGGACTCAAAACCGCCGTCCGGAACGCGGTGAAAGAAAGCGCGGATCTCGAGCGCGACCGCGCCGACCTGGCGCGGGGATTCCAGGATGCGGTGCTGGACGTGCTGGTGACCAAGCTCTCCCGCGCCGTGGACGCCACCGGCCACCGGACCGCGGTGCTGGGGGGCGGGGTAGCATGCAGCAAGGCATTGGCGGCCCGCGCCTCCGAACGGCTGGCCGGCCGGGCCCGGGTGGCGGTGGCGAGCCCGCGCCTCAACCAGGACAACGCGGGGATGATCGCGCGGGCGGGGTGGTGGCGCCTCGAGCGGGGCGAGCGGAGCGACTGGACCCTCGATGCCCGCGCGGATCTCCCGATTCCGGGGTTGGAGCCGTACCAATCCCCGATTCCCAATCCCTGATTCCGGATCTCCCATGACGGTCTATCCGTTCGCGATTCATCTCGGCACCTGGCCCGTGATCGGGCCCTTCATCGTCACCGGCTACGGCCTGATGCTGATGGCCGCCTTTCTCTGCGGGGCCTGGGCCATTCACGTGGAGCTCCGGCGCCGCGGCCTGGATGAGGAGTTCGGGGCGAGCATCGTCTGGTGGTCGGTACTCGGCGGCATCGTCGGCGCCAAGCTGTGGTACGTGGGGCTCACCGGGACCGAAGCGCTCTTCCGGCGGGGCGGGTTCGTCTGGTACGGCGGACTGCTGGGCGGTTCGGCGGGGGTGATCTTCGCCGGATGGCTGCGGCGGGCGCCGTGGCGGTTCACGGCGGACATCGTCGCGGCTCCGCTGGCCCTGGGATACGCCCTGGGACGCGTCGGATGCTTCCTCGTGAACGACGACTACGGAATCCCGACGTCCCTGCCGTGGGGCATGAAGTTCCCGCAGGGCCTCCCGCCGACCACCGTCGGTGAGCTGTCGCAGTACCACATCCATTTCCCCCCCGGCACCAATCAGCTCACCGTGGTCGCGGTCCACCCGACCGAGATCTACGAGACCGCCGCGATGCTGTTCATCTTCTGGTGGCTGTGGAACCGGCGCACCCACACGCACGGAATGGGTTGGCTCTTCGGGTGCTACCTGATGCTGGCGGGCGCCGAACGGTTCCTGATCGAGTTCATACGGGCCAAGGACGACCGCCTGCTCGGACCGTTCACGCTGGCACAGGCGACCAGCGTGGTGCTGATCGGGGTGGGGTATTACTTCACTCGGAGGTGGCGGACGCCGGACGGCACGGGCGCCGACATCGACAAGATTCTGGCGCCGCGGAAGCGCGAGGCGCCGAAGGAAGCCCCCGCGGGGGCGACCTAGCGGGACGCCCGCCGGGGGGCCACCGCCCACCCGACCGCGAGCAGGGCGAGAACGAGCAGCACTCCCTGCGCCAGCATCGATTGCGCGGTAGGATAAATGCCGAGCGCCGGCAGCCGCGGCCCCCACGACACCGGGTGCATCCCCACCACGCCCGCATTCTGCAGCTCCGCGATGCCCTTCCCCGCGAACACGAACGCCATGTAGTAGAGCAGCCCGCCGGTCACGGCGAAGAACGGCCGCAGGGGCAGGCGCATCCCGAACCGGTTGATCGCGACATAGATCCCCACCAGGCCCACGGCGCCGAGCGCGAGCCCGGCCAGTACCGCCACGACCCCGCCCGTGTCACCGCTCGTGAGGAGCGCCTTGTAGAAGAGGATCGTCTCGAAGCCTTCGCGGTACACCGCCAGGAAGGCGACGCCGGCCAGCGCCCAGCGCGAGCCCGAGGACAGCGCGCTCTTCACCTTGTGCCGGACGAAGGCGTTCCACTTGTCCGCCTCGACCTTGGAGAGGAGCCAGTAGCTCACCCAGAAGAGCACGAGGGTGGCGAGCAGCATGGTCCAGCCTTCGAGGGCTTCGCGCTGGTTCGACGTCACCTCGAAGAGCAGCTCGACGCCGGCGAAGGTGAGCAGGCTGGCGCCGACGGCGAGCCAGGCCCCCCAGGCGACGTCGCGCCGCCGCTCCACGGCCCCGGCCTTGGCCAGGAATGCCATCAGGGCGCCGATGATGAGGATCGCCTCGAAGCCTTCGCGGAGCGTGATGCCCAGGGACTCGAGAAACAGGTTGGCGCGCGAGTCCCGGTCCGCCACCGCGCGCTCGGCGCGCTCCAGCCCGGCCAGGATCTGCTCCTCCTGTGCCGACAGCTCGGTGACGCCGGCGCCGGCGGCGGCCCGGTTGCGCAGGTTGGCGAAGCCGTCTTCCAGCTCCCCGGCGAGGGCCGCGTTCCGGGCCCGCACGTCGGTCTCCACCTGCTCGAACGCGAGATAGGCGTCGAACGCCTCGTCCGCGGAGCGGTGCTGGACGGCCGAGTCGAGCCGGGCCCGGACGGTGGCGAACGCCGCGGCGGCCGCGCTGCCGCCCTCGGCCGCGCGCCGCGCCGGCAGGCTCAGCGTCCGGACGAACGCCACCACGTGATCGACCGAGGCGCTGTCGGTCAGCCGGCTGAACGCGGGCATCGGCGTTCCGGCCCGGCCGTGCGTCACCAGGTCGGCCAGCTCGGCGTCCGAGAAGCGGCCGGTGATCGCGAGGTCGCGCAGCGCCGGGGGCCGGACCGACAGCGTCGCGGCCAGCGCGCCGTCCCCGCCCCCGGCGCTCCCGTGACACGACGCGCACTGCAGCGCGTACATCCCTTCGCCCTCGTGGACCACCCGCGGATCGGCGCGGAGGAGCGACACGTACGCGGCCACCGCCCAGCGGTCGGCGGCGGAGAGTGTGGCGTCGAACCGGGGCATGGCCGTGCCGGCCACGCCGATCGTCACCTTCCGGTAGACGTCGAGCGGGGCGACGGTGCGCATCGCGGCGGCGTCGGCGAGGTTCGCGGGCGGAGGATTCAGTCCCTTCCCCCCGGGCCCGTCCCCGCGACCCGCCGGTCCGTGGCACGTCACACAGTTCTGCTGGAAGACCTGGGTCCCGCGCGCGAGCGTCGGCGGCACGGCCGGATAAGGATCGAGAGCGCCGCCGAACGCCGAGGTGACGCGCTTGACGATGGCGCCCGCCCACTGCGCCACGGAATCGGGGGCCGGCGGCGCCGCGCGATCGAGCGCCGCGCGCAGCGCGCCGAGCGCCTGGCCGACGGGCGCGCGCAGCGAATCGGGCAGCGCCGCGACCTCCCGCCCCGCCTGATCCAGGAACAGCCGCGCCTCGGCGATCTCCTCCGGTGCCGTGACGCGCCCACCGGCGGGCGGCACGCCGTTACGGTACTCCTGCGCCGCCAGCGCCACCGCCGAGACCATCCGGCGCGCCGCCGTCACCGATGTCGAATCCTTCCCCTGCGCCGAAAGCACACCGGCGAAAAGGAGCGAGGTGATGGGGATGACGCGTCGGAGAGAGATGAGAATGATTCTCAGATAGAGTTCAACGAATACTAGAGTGAAGTTATCGGTGATGCAACTTCAACTCCCGGCTGGCATTCCCGGCCCAACGACGATCGCCACCGCGATCGCGGCTTCATGGGTGTGAGAGAGGGAAAGCATGACGGCACCGGCGCGGAGCTCGTCGGCCCGCTCGCGGGCGAGCCCGTGCAACGTGACCTGGGGACGGCCATCCTGCTCCCGGACCACTTCGATGTCGCGCCACCCGATGCCGCGCGCCGCGTCGCTCCCCTGCAGCGCCTTGTACACGGCCTCTTTGGCGGCCAGCCGGACCGCGACGTGCTCCGCCGGATCGGGTCGGCTCCGGCAATACGCGGCTTCGTCGGCGGTGAGCAAGCGGTCGTAGACGTGCGACCCCTTGTCGGCGAGCATTTTTCTCGCCCGCTCGACCTCCACGAGGTCCACGCCGACGCCGAGCGCGTTGAGCATCAGAAGCCGAGCCGCCGGGCGAGCCAGGCCGGCGCGTCCACCCACCCGCCCAGTACCAGTCCGAGCCAGATCAGCACGGCCGCGCCGACGGCCCAGGCGAGGATCGCGGGCCAGAGCGCCGGCCGCCACGCGGCCAGGGCGGCCAGCTCCGGCTCCCAGTGCTTCCGCTCCACCAGCACCGCCTCCTCCAGCGCGAGCCACGCGGCTTCGAGCCGCCGCGCCGCGGTCTGTACCGCCTCCCGCCAGAGGTCGTGGGCTTCGTCGTCCCCGGCCGGCGCTCCCTGGAGCCGCGCCGCGGTCCGGTCCACTTCGTCGAGCGCCTCCACCAGCCCGGATCCGCCCGCGGAGAGCCGTGCGACCAGCGCCCGCCGCTCCACGCCGACCAGCTTCCGCGCCCGGCGCTTCCGCCGCGGCATCCGCACGCCCCGGCCGACGCGCTCGATCTGATCGTCCAGGTGATCGCCCACCCGCTCGGACGCCCGGCGCACCGCCTGCTCCCAGGCCGCGAGCCACTGCGCGCGACCCAGCGCGGCGAGCACGGCGTCCCGGTCCCCGCCCTCCGCCGCCAACCGCCGGGCCTCCCCTCCCAGCTCGATCACGGCGGTGGCCAGCTCATCCGCGATGTCGTCCAGCGGAATCCACAGCGGCTCGCTCCGGCGCGGCACGATGAGGCGCCCGAGCGCGGGCGCCAACTCGGGGATCCGGATGGGGGAGCGCTCCGCGGCGGGTGCCGTCACCGGGCCAGCCTCGCGCGGCGCCCCGTCCGCGCCTCGAACCGCTCCACGAACTCGGGGAGTGACTCGGCCCGGAAGTCCCGGCGGGGGAGGCCGGTGGCGCGGATGGCCCGTTCGATGGCCTCCGGCTCGCCCTCGACTTCCATCAGCACGTCCATCTCGGGATAGCGTTCGATCCGGAGCGTCGCGCCGCCGAGCCGATAGACGGTCACCGCGCGCTCGATGCGCTGACTCTCCGAGAATCCGAGCCGGCGCACCAGCTCGAGCGCCGCCTCCGGGTCCCCGACGCTCACCTCGACCTCGGGCCGGTGCCGGTACCCGTCGCGGGCGCCGATGGGGCCCTTCCAGCCGAGCTCGCCCCGGGCCGGGCCGTCCGCGGGGCGGTAGACGCGGAGGCGCAGCATCTCGTCCCGTCCGGCCAGGTCACCGCCCCGGTCGAAGCGCACATCCACCATCTCGCCGGAAAACTCCATCACCGCTCCCGCCCGCGTCAGCGCGCGCTCGAGAGCCGGCGCGTCGGGCACGAGCCCCTTCACCTCGAGCTCGTCCTTGGGTCCGCTCACAGATCGAGCGCCTCCAGCACGCGGGCCGTGTCCGACAGCTCGGCGAAGACCAGCTCCGCGCCGGTCCGCTCGAGCTCCTCCACCCGATACGATCCGGTGGCCACCGCGAGAGCCCGCGCGCCCACCGGCCGCCCGCAGGCGACGTCGGCCGGCGTGTCCCCGATGATCCAGGTCTCCGATCCCAGCACGGGCCGGCCCAGGCGCGCGGAGGCGCGGGCGAGCGCCACCGGGGGCAGGTCGGGGCGGTGCGTGCCATCCAGACCGAAGGCGCCGACGGCGAAGCGGTCCGGCGCGAACCCCGCGGCGCGGAGCTTCAGTCGGGCGCCGTCGACCACGTTGCCGGTCAGGAGCCCCACCATCACGTCGCCACGGGCTTCCCGCGGAGCCAGTGCCTCGAGCAGCGCCGGGATCCCGGGCATCGCCCGGGCCTGCCCGCCGGTACGGGCCAGCTCTTCGGCCAGATACGCCACGTACTCGGTGCAAATCGCCTCGACCAGCGCACGGTCTTCGGGGTCGGGGTGCCCGCCGACGGCCAGGAGTTCGCGGACGATCTGCGGATCGGTCTTGCCGTCCAGCCGGTAGCCGGGGACCACGCCCGGCGCGCCGCGGTCCACCAGGGCCCGGTGGATGGCGCGGCGCCCCGCGCCGTCGGTGCCGAGCAAAGTGCCGTCGATGTCGAAGAGGAGGAGCTTCACTCAGGCCTCCGGGCGCCGCACGGCGGCCAGGGTGACCCGTCCGGCGGTCATCGTGTCGTGGAGATCTTCGGAGACCACGCCGCCCCGCGCGAGGGACGCGTGCACGACCCGTCCGGCCCCGGCCCAGAGCGCGACGTGCGACACCCGGGCCCGCGTGACGAAGAACAGCAGGTCTCCCGATTGATACCCCGCGCCGTCGGCGGTCACCGGGATCTCGCGCCCCGCCCCGATCTGCTGGGCCGCGTCCCGGAGCAGGGGCACGCCGCGCGCCGTCCAGACCGCCTGCGCGAGACCCGAGCAGTCGATCCCCCAGTCCGAGCGCCCGCCCCAGAGATACGGCGCGCCGCCGTACCAGCGGAGCGCGAGCTCCGGGGCCGCGACCAGCCGTGCCTGGGCCCGGAACTCGACGTCGCTCCGGACCTCCCCCGACACCGCGTCCCCGATCTCACCGTCCGCCAGCTCCACGCCGCCGCGCGGCCGGGGCGCCAGCCGGGCGCCGGTCGGCAGCAGGCGGCGCCGGTCTCCCGCGAGCAGTGTGGCGCCGAGCGCGCGCGCCGTGGCGCGTCCCTCCCAGTCGTCCGCCCAATCGCGCGAGCCCAGCCTGGCGTATCCCTGGTGCACCCAGGCGACGTAGCGGTCGGGCGCGCGTACCCGGAGCCAGCCCTCGAGGCGTTCGAGGACGTCGAACGTCTCGCCGTGCAGGAGCTCGCTGACCCGTTCGGTGGCGGCGTCGGGGCCGGCGTGCATCGGCGCGAGCGCCGCGGTGACCAGGCCGACGGCGTTCGCCGCCTCCACCGTCGGGAGCAGCCGGATGTCGGACGCGAGTCCGGCCGCAGCGGCGAGACGCCGGAGTCCGGTCAGCGCGTCGGTGCTCGAGGTGGCGCCGCGCACCGCCCCGGCCGACACGGTCACCTCGAACACTCCCAGCCGGCCGTCCGGCACCGTGCGGCGCCGGAGGTCGTCCAGGTCCCGCTCCCAGCGGTCGCCGCTCACCGGTTCTCCCGGTCGGCCAGTCCGGGGGCCGCGGGCGTGCCCCGCGCCAGCCTTACCGCGCGCTCGAGCGCCATCGGCACGACCTGCCCCGCGAGCGCCTCCACCTGCAAGGGGCTCGCCGCGTCCACTTGGGCCGTGGAGGCGGCGAAGCAGACGTCTCCGTCGAAGAGCGTGCCGTAAGGCGTGATCCGGCGCGCCAGGGAGTCGTTTCCCACCCGTGCCAGCTCCTCCAGGCCCACGCGGTCGAGCCGCGCGTTCGTGGCGACCACCGCGAGCGTCGTGTTCCCGGTGGCCTGCGCCATCCGGCCGAAGAGCGGTCCCCCCGCCGCGAGATACGCCTGGGCGTCCCGGGGCCGGCCGCCTTCTCCCCGTGCACCCGCTAGGATTTCGCCCCGCGCGTCCCGCACGTCGCCGAGC
>Ga0335076_10002716_pt1 | contig 17641 bp, 15 predicted proteins | sample Lox_Sample_25_FD_206717 | JGI IMG/M metagenome (GOLD analysis project Ga0335076, IMG submission 206717) | Soil microbial communities from Loxahatchee National Wildlife Refuge, Florida, United States - Lox_Sample_2.5 | ecosystem: Environmental > Terrestrial > Soil > Wetlands | place: USA... | reverse complement strand
ACGAACCTCCGGCCCATTTGGACTGCGCCTGCAAGACATGGGGTGGCAGCCCTCTAGCTAGATCCGCTGTTCATATGGATCGGGGTCAAGAAGCGGCCATGGTTTGCTGTGCGCGAGAGCATCTCCGTCGGTGCTGAAGGGGAGCGGTCTGGGTCGATACGAAAATCGGAGTTGCGGGTCATCGCAGCGCTGCGAGGGGTGGAAAGCATTGCAACAGCAGCGCGTTGCCGGCCGATGCGCAATGCGACGATCTCTACGGCTACGCCATGGCGCCCACTCGTGATTGCAGGCGACGGACGGAGCGGGCGTCAGTTTTCCCGCCGCGATCAGGTGAGCATCGGCGTCATGCCCGGCTCGGCCTTGGCCATCGCCCGCCGATAGGCCGGGCGCGCGCCGATCCGCGCCAGGTAGGCCCGCAGATTGGGATAGCCCTCGATCGATGTGCCGCGGAACATCCGGCTGGTGGTCAAGCAATAGACCATCATGATGTCGGCGGTCGTCAGCTTCGCGCCGCCGAAGAACGGCGCCTGGCCGAGTCTTGCCTCGACCATCGCCCAACCGCGCCGGCTGCGATCCGCGACGAAGCCCGAGGTGGGATTGCCTTCGCTGCCGCGCGCCAGCACCAGCTCCATCATCAGCGTGGTCATGAAGGTGCCGTTGGACCAGTGAAACCAGAACAGGTGGTCGGCGAAATCCGGATCCTCGCGCCCAGGCGCGAGCCGTGCGCCGTCATGGCGCGCGCAGAGGTAGTCGCAGATCGCGCCGCTCTCGCCCAGCACCAAGTCGCCGTCGGTGATCACCGGCGCGATACCCATGGGGTGCAGCGCCTTGTAGTCGTCGGGCGCGAGGCGGTTATCCGCTCTCCGCTCGTAGCGTTTGAGGTGATAGTCGATCCCCAGCTCCTCGCACAGCCAAACGATGCGTTCGGATTGGGAGATTCCCAGGTGATGAATGGTCAGCATGTCGGGTCCTGCCCTCCGCGAGCGTAGGCCCCGAGCCTAGGCCATGTCCGACGGGGCCGGAAGCCGCCGCGATCGGGCCGATCCGCTCCCGGAAAATCCCGCCTTCTCCACCCGAGGGCGCGCAAGCCATGACTCCCTCGCCTTATTGACGAAGCGCGCAAATCTGTTGCTCGGCCGGCGGCGCCGTTGGGGGAGATTCTTAACGCTTCAGGCTCAATAACCGCAGATCCTGAATGCCAGCCAGGGGCCCGACCATGACCGCTCTGATCGAGCGCGGGGCCGATCCGTTCGGCGATGCCGCCCCGCGGACGCGCTACTTCGAGACGGATGCCCATTACCGCCGCGTGGCGGCGGAGCTGCGCGCCTTGTTCGCGCGCCGGCGCGGCCTGATTTTCGTCACCGCCGACCCCGCGCCCGACGGCGCGCGCCTCAAAGCGAGCCTCGCCGAGGGCGGGCCCCTGCGGGCCGGCCTCGCCCGCGCCGCGCCCGGCATTTCCTTCTACGACCTCATGCAGCGCTATGCGAACGATCTCGGCCTTGGCGATGACGGCCGCGGCTATTGGTCTGTTCTGGAACGCCTCGCCGTCGACGCCAAAACCGGCACCGCCTCGGCGCTCCTCGTCGAAGACGCCGACGCGCTCGACGATTACGTCTTCGACCAGATCGACCGCTTCGCCAAGGACGCGCCGCAAGCCCCACTGCCCGTGCTGCTGCTGGGGTCCTCGCGCCTGCCCCAGCGCGACGGTCTCGGCTTCGTCGCCGCCTCGGTCGTCGGCCGCGTCGCGTTCACCCGCCCGACCGCCGACGAGATCCCCGACTACCTTCGCTGGCGGCTCGCGCGGGCCGGCCTGCCCAAGGATGCGCTTTCCGACGCGGCGCTCGCCGAGATCGCGGTCGACGCCAGGGACGACCTCGCTTCGGCCGACCGGCTTGCGGCGGCGCTGGTGCGGCCCCGCGCGACCGAGCTTCCCGATGATCCGGCGCGGTGCGCGTCGATGCGTTTCGCGAGAACGGCGCCGGCGGCATCAGAGTTTGCCGGGCCGGAAACGGTCCTGCAGCTTGAGCTGTCGGCCGCACTACCGGGGGACCGACTTCCGGCCCCGTTGCAACATGCGAGCGCGCCTTTGTCGCCGGACGCCGCGCGAGGAGGCTTGAGACCGCTCGCGGCGGCGGCTTGCGTCGCGGCCGTCGTCCTCGCCGGAACCGCCATCGTTCTCGCTGGACCGCACGAGCGCCGGGATGCGCCGCGCCAGGCGGCCGTCGTGGTGGCGCCGATGCCGGCAGCGATGGTCTCGGTCGCCTCACCGCCGGCCGAGCCGATGGAGCGGGACGACGCGCCGCCGCCGGTGCCGCCTTTGAGTGCGATGATGCCGTCCGATGCGGTCAGCGGCTCCAGCGCCCCGACGGCGGCTTTGCCGCGGGTAGGCAATCGCGTGCCATGACCCGAAGACTCGCGTCCCGACGGCGTGCTCCACCTGGATGAGCTGGACATCCCAGTCGTCATCGACAATGAGACCGACACTCTATCGGCCGATGCCTTTGCGCCTGGACGGTACGCGCCGAGCGTTGTCGGTACGCTATATCGGTTGACGGCTGCTGACTCGCTACGAGCACGGCTACTGGATTATTTCTCTGTCACGCGGCAAACTCGGAGGATGCCGCCCAAGAACTGTCGAAGGCAGAACCCTTAGGCACCAGCAATCGGAGCCCGCCATGAACCAGAGCGATTTTGAGGCCGATCTTCGGCGTCAGGGTTATCAGGTCTTCTATGGGGGTCTCAGGGCAGATCACGTAAACACCGATCACGCCCATGACTGGGACGCCCGCATCATGGTGATCGGAGGCGAGATCACGCTGAGGCGTAAGGGCAAGTCGGAGACCTTTCGTAGCGGCGACAGTTGCATCGTCGCCGCCGGCGAGGTCCACGCTGAACAGGCGGGTCCCCAAGGCGTCGCCTACATTGCTGGTCGCCGCACCCCCGCAGCTTGACCTGGCCTCATGGCTGACGACGCGTCGATGGCGCTGGTCCTGAGGCTCCTCGATGAGATGCCTCCCGAGCGATGGCGCCGATGAAATTCGGCGTGCTGCAGTTCTTCAGCTGGCCCGAGCGGCGCGTGTCGCTGCCGACGGTCTATGATCGCGCGCTGCAGCGCGTCGAGATCATGGACCGAACCGGCTATGACGCGGTGTGGCTCGCCGAACATCACTTCAGTACCTACAGTGTCTGCCCGTCCGTCCACATGATGGGCGTCCAGGTCGCCAACCGCACCGCGCGCCTGCGCATCGGGATGGCGGTGTCGCTCGCCGCCTTTTATCACCCGTTGCGGCTCGCCGAAGAAGTGGCCCTGCTCGACGTTCTCTCGGGCGGCCGGGTCAATTGGGGCGCCGGGCGCGGCTTCGATCCGACCGAATTCCGTGTCTTCGGCGTGCCGATCGAGGAGAGCGCAGCGCGCTTCCAGGAGGCGGTCGAGATCACCATCGCCGCTTGGAAAAACGAGCGCCTCAGCTGGTCGGGGCGCTATTGGCGCTTCGAGGATGTCGAGGTGCTGCCGAAGCCGCAGCAGCGCCCGCATCCGCCGGTGTGGCTCGCCGCGGGCTCGCCCGAGGCGATCGGCTGGACGGCGCGGCACGGCTATTCGATCCTGCTCGGCCCGCACCAGACCTTCGCCGAGAACGCCGCCAACGTCGAGCTGTACCGGCGCGAGCTGGCGGCGGGCGGCCATGCGCTCCCCGGACGCGAACTGCCGATCGCGCGGCTGCTGGCGGTGGCGGAGAGCGATGCGGCGGCCGAGGAGATCGCGCGCGCTGGCGTCCGCTGGGTCGCCGGTTCCTACATCAACCCGACCAAGGCGAGTGGCATCACACGACACGGCCATCCCATGACGATGGGCGAGGACGAGCGGATGGCACGCTACATCGGCTCCTGCGTCATCCATGGCCGGCCCGAGCGCGTCATCGACGAGATCGAGCGGCTGCGCACGGAGATGTATCTCGACTACCTCTTGATCGCGCCGCTCAGCCACTCCTCCTTCATGATGTTCACGGAGAAGGTGCTGCCGAAGTTCCTCTGACCGCGGCCTATCGGTCAATCCAGAGGTGTCCAGCATTTGCCGATGAAAGGATCGTCGAGATGACTGAGAAACTCTCGCGGCCGGTCGCTGCGTCTGCCACGGATCGAGCAAGGCTCAAGGAGGGGGTGCACATCGAACGCAGCCCTCGCCGGGTCCGCGCGTATTTCGGCGGGAAGCTGATCGCCGACAGCGACCGCGTTCTTCTCGTCTATGAATCGAAGCGGCCGCCGGCATATTGGTTCCCAATTGCCGATGTCCGGATGGAGCATCTGGAGAAAAAGGACGAGTTGCGGCAGGGCGCGGACACGGTTCGCTGGAGCGTGGCCGTACGGGACCGCGTCGCGCAGAATGCCGCTCGCGCTTACATCAACCCGGCCGGCGATCGAGCCGCACTGGAGAGCCACCTCACCTTTTACTGGGATCAGATGGATGCATGGTTCGAAGAGGATGAAGAGATCTTCGTTCATCCTCGTGACCCGTACTCCAGGGTCGACACGGTCCACAGCTCGCGGCATGTGCGCGTGGAGATCGATGGTGTGACATTGGGTGAGACGCGCCGCCCCATCCTCCTTTTCGAGACCGGGCTGCCGACTCGTTACTACATGCCGAAGCAGGACGTGCGCATGGATTTGCTCGAGCCTAGCGAGGCAATCACGCGATGCCCCTACAAAGGGGTCGCACGCTATTGGTCGGCTCGGGTTCGCGACAAGCTGATCAAGGACATCGTGTGGAGCTATCCAGCGCCAATTCCCGAGTGCCCGAAGATCGAAAACCTGCTCAGCTTCTATAATGAGCACGTCGACCTATACGTCGATGGCGTGCTGCAAGAACGACCGATCACGCCGTTTCAACGTCGTGATTGATGGCTTGTGACAACGCCTGCTTCCGGGCGTGCCATAAGCGGAAAGCAAAATCAAATTATTCCGTCATTCCCGCGAAAGCGGGAATCCATACGGTCTCAGAGCGCCACCTTCGTCCACTTCGATTTCTTCACAGACGCTTTCGCGGGAATGACGGCTAAAGGAAGCAAGCGATTCGACCTGGACGACCACGCTCTAATCCGTCAAAGGCCCAAGAAAATCGCGCTTTCCAAGATCGATCCCGTTGTGCCGAAGGAGGTCGTACGCCGTGGTGACGTGGAAATAGAAATTCGGCAGCGAAAATCGGGTAAGGTACTGCTGCCCTGTCATGGCAATGGTTTTGGCGCCGAACGGAAATTCGATCGTTCGGCCCTCCGAACCGGCAAAGCGTTCCGCGGCGTGACTTTGCAAATATCGAACGGCGTCGTGAATTCTCTCCTGCAGCGCCGCGAACGTCGTCGGGGTGTCCTGGGACTGGGGTGGATCGAGCCCCAACAAGCGTGCTGTCGACCGCTTCGCCGTATCACAGGCGGCCCGCACTTGCCCGGCGAGAGGAAACATGTCCGGAAAGAGACGCGCCGAGAGCAGGGCCGCCGGCTCGATCCGGCGGTCCTTTGCCTGCATCTCGGCGCGTTCCAGCAATGTTGCGAGAATCTCGAGATGACGCTCGAACACGGGAACCGAGAATTCAAAGATGGCGCTCGCCATGGGTGACTCCGGGAAAGGGCCGCTCTTCGTGCACCCGCCTTACGCGTGATGAAAGACGAGGCTGCGGATTTCGATGCTCTCGCGCGGCAGCATGTCGAGCGGCGCGGTCGGATCGTCGAAGGCGGTATGCGGCGCGAAGCGAGCCCGGCCATCGGCGCGCGAATCGAAGCACTTGATCAGCAGCGCCTCGTCTCTCTGCATCGCCGGCACAAAGAACCAGCGGTGCGACGGGTTGTAGGTGACGGCGTAGGTCTCGCCTATGCGATTGGCGTAAACCAGGTCTGCCGGCACGAGGTCGGCGGGCGCAACCGAGCCGGCATCGCACACGGCAAGCGGCGCGTCACGCAACGGACCGCGGATCGGGCGCCACAGATTGATCACCTGCACGCGGCCGCGCAGCAATTCCTCGGCTTCGTCGCCGAGGAGATCGCGGACGCGTTGCGGTCCGGAGGTCGCGGTGTGATCGACGTGGACGCGCGTCGCCGGCTGCCGCGGCAGGCCGGCCGCGCGGTCTTCTGTGCCCGGGACGCGCTTGCGGCGCGTGTGATCGAAGATGAAGACGCGCGCGGCGCCGGTCGCTTGCGCGATGGCGGCCTCGGCCTCGGGGTAATAGACCTTGCGCAGCTCGTCATCGTCCCAGAAATCACGGATGGCGGTCTCATGCCTCAACAGCGTGAAGCCCTCGCGATCGAGGGCGATCTCCGAGGCGATGGGACGCACATCGTAGATCGGGACGGTGTGGCTCTCGGGCGCCGTATTGGAGCGCGGCACGCCCGCCGGTGGCTCGCACGCATAGTTGCGCGGCCGCGCCGTCATCGGCGCCAGGTAGTTCAGCGCCGCGTCGACATGCGCCAAGTCTGACAGCGGTCGGTTATGCGCGTTCATGGGTCGGTCCTCCAGAGCTGTTCGAGCAGCTGATAATCGCGTCCGGTGAAAGGGATGCCGTCGCCGAGGGAAAGCGATAGGGCGGCTTCTCGCAGCGCGTCCTCGCGCGACAAACAGCTATCGCGCGCCGCTTCCGCCTCCTGCGGTGACGGGCCGGGTTGTCGGGGCGGCTGGCACCGCAGAGGGAACAGCGCGCGCACCCAGGAGAGCGCCGCGTCAAGCTCCTTTGGCCAGGCGCCGGATCCCTGAGAGTTTGTCAGCCTCTGGCACGCGGTGCGAGGCATCTCAGCCTCCCCTGGTATTGGCTCAGGACCAACAATTGGGCCTCTTTTCAGGGAATGACAAAGGACACTTTGTCAGCGCGACCTATGAGATATTGTCATGATCGAGCGGGCCGCCGTGCGGGCAGCCGGCATCGCGCCGCGGCCATGATCGCCGGACATGGGCGCTATTTCCGTATGGGCATTCCTAAGCTCGGCGCGACGCTTAACTTCTACTCTTCTATTGTCGGACGGACGGCGGGCGGCCGCGACAACCGGACGTGACGAGGCGGTGACGATGCAACCAGGCAAACAGCTCAAGCTCGGCGCTTTCATGCGGCCCGTCAGCATCCATACCGGGGGATGGCGCTATCCCGGCGCCTACCCGGATGCGAATTTCAATTTCGCGCATCTGAAGCGCTTCATTCGGACGCTCGAGCGCGGCAAGTTCGACGCCTTCTTCATGGCCGATCATCTTGCCGTTCTCAATATGCCGATCTCGGCGCTGAAGCGCAGCCATACCGTCACCTCGTTCGAGCCCTTCACTTTGCTCTCGGCGCTTGCCGGCGCCACCGAGCACATCGGCCTCGTGGCGACGGCATCGACGACCTTCGACCAGCCCTATCACATCGCGCGCCGCTTCGCCTCGCTCGATCATATCAGCGGCGGCCGCGCCGGCTGGAACATCGTCACCACCTCCAATCCCGACGCCGCGCTCAATTTCGGTTTGGAAGAGCATGTCGAGCATGACGAGCGCTACGCCCGCGCGCGCGAATTCTACGACGTGGTCACCGGCCTCTGGGACAGTTGGGCCGACGACGCCTTCGTTCGCGATGTGGGCGAAGGTCTCTATTTCGATCCCGCCAGGCTGCATGTGCTGAACCATAAAGGGCGTCATTTGTCGGTGCGCGGGCCGCTCAATATCGCGCGCCCGGTCCAGGGCTGGCCGGTGATCGTGCAGGCCGGCGCCTCTGACGCCGGGCGGCAGCTCGCCGCCGAGACGGCGGAAGTGGTGTTTGCGGCATCCTCGACCCTCGAGGCGGGCCGGCGCTTTTATGCCGATGTGAAGGAGCGCATGCGCAAGCTCGGGCGCGATCCGGACGATCTCAAGATCCTCCCGGGCGCCTTCGTCGTCGTGGGTGACACGGTGGAGGAGGCGCGCCGCAAGCGGGCGCACCTCGACAGCCTCGTGCATTACGACAGCGGCATCGCCTCGCTCTCGAGCGCGCTCGGCCAGGATGCCTCGCGCTTCGACCCGGACGGTCCTCTGCCGGAAATTCCCGACACCAACGCCAGCAAGAGCGCCCGCGAGCGCGTCATCGAGGTGGCCCGGCGCGATCATTTGACGGTGCGTCAACTGGCGCAACGGGTCGGGAGCTATTCCGGCCTGGCCTTCGTCGGCACCCCGATGTCGATCGCCGACGAGATGGAGGAGTGGCTCGTCACGGAAGGCTCCGACGGTTTCAATGTGATGTTCCCTTACCTCCCGGGCGGCCTCGATGAATTCGTCGACCGGGTTGTCCCCGAGCTGCAGCGCCGCGGGCTCTTTCGCCGCGCGTATGAAGGGACGACGCTGCGCGAGAATCTCGGCCTCAAGCGGCCGAAGAACCGCTTCTTCCCGGACTAGCGGATCCGCACGACCCACAATCCACGAAACGGAGCTCCTTGATGACCACTGCCAATGACCGCACGGCCGATCACCCGATCCACAAGCTGTTTCTCGACCGCTGGTCGCCACGCGCCTTCACCGGCGAGTGCATCCCCCAGAAGACCCTCGACATCCTCTTCGAAGCCGCCCGTTGGGCGCCCTCCTCCTACAACTCGCAGCCCTGGCGGTTCCTCTACGCCCGCCGCGACACGGCCCACTGGGAGACCTTTCTCGGGCTGCTCAACGAGTTCAATCGCTCCTGGGCGAAAGCGGCGGGGGCGATCGTCATCGTCGTCTCGCGCTCGACCATGCTCCCGCCGGGCGCCGACAACGAGGTTCCCTCGCACAGCCACTCCTTCGACGCCGGTGCCGCTTGGGCGCAGCTGGCGCTGCAGGCGACACTCTCCGGCTGGCACGCTCATGCCATGGTCGGCTTCGACCGCGACCGCGCCTTCTCGTCGCTCAACGTGCCGGCGGGGTATCGGGTGGAAGCGGCGATCGCCATCGGCAAACTCGGACCGAAGACCTTGCTGCCCGAGGCGCTGGCCGCCCGCGAGGCGCCGAGCCGGCGCAAGCCGCTTGCCGAAATCGCCTTCGAAGGCGGCTTCACCAAGCCGCCGCGATGATCAAATCGAGGGCCGTTTCCGTTACGCGTCGCGCCGGGTTCTACGCTTCTCTGATCCGGCGCGATCGACAAAGACAGAGCCCGCCGCCGGGAAGAGGAACTCTTCGCCCAGGGCTTTGGCGCCGGGATCTCGCAGCAGCGCGGGAGCAGGCAAACCGCGACCGTCCCGCGGGATCGCAAGCTCTGAACGTGGGATCTGGTATCTTAAGGCAATATTGGCTCAGGCGAGCGGCGCGGAGCGACTCGGATCTTGCCCTAGAACCGCACGCGGGTCTCCGTTGGTTGTGACCGAGAGAAGCGCGGGGGACGAAGACGCGAGCCCGGTCAGAGACGGTCTCATATCAGCGCGACGATTCAGCGCTTAACGTACGGCCGACGCCTGCTGGCGTCAGCGGCTCGCCCGCATGCCCGCTCCGGAATAGCCCCTGGAATCTTCGGCGGATCGCCGGTCCAGCGCGTCGGTCTGTTTCAGCAGCGCTTGGACCTCTGTTTCGACTTGATTGACGGTCTGTCCCCTATTGAGCGACGAACGCGGCAATCCGGCAGCCGCCCTGGCGTCGTCAACGTCCTGCTGCGTCGGTTGATGATCTTTCCAGTCGTAAATGTTGGCGATGCGTGCCGGCGGAGCACCAAAGGACGGCGCATTTTGAGCCAGGGCCGGCAACGAGGCAGAGAGAAGAAAGGCTGCCATAGAGATCAGTAGCTGTCGGCGCATGGTTGGTCTCCCCGGCGACTGAGGTATCGCGCTTACATCCACCAGAGCATCACCTCGGTGATGCTTCCAACCAGTTGCAGGGTGACGGTGACGGCGACGATGGCGGTCATCAGCTTCATGGCTCATCCCCTCGGACAAGGCATTAGACCCCCGACTGTGCTTGTGCAGATGTGATGGTGAGCACAGCAAACCATGACGCCAAGCCCAGCGGCTGCTTCGCCTTGGCAGTCCCCGACCCGGCGTAATAGCCTAGTCGGATGCGTCGCGAAGGACTGAACCGATGGTGACCTCGGCAGGAACAGCATCGCGAGCGGCAGCTCCGCCGACTGCGGAAGCAACGCGCCTCGAAGAAATGCGCCGAGGGGTACCCTGGCAGCGCTGGGGGCCTTATGTCAGCGAGCGCCAATGGGGCACGGTGCGCGAGGACTACAGCGAGCATGGCAACCCCTGGGAATATTTCCCGCATGACCATGCGCGGAGCCGCGCCTATCGCTGGGGCGAGGACGGCATTGCCGGCTTCTGCGACCGTCACCAATGGCTCTGCCTCGGGCTCGGCCTGTGGAACGGCCGCGATCCGATCCTCAAGGAGCGCTTGTTTGGCCTGACCAATTCCGAAGGCAATCACGGCGAGGACGTCAAGGAGATCTACTACTACTTGGACTGTACCCCGACTCACTCTTATCAGCGGATGCTATACCGGTATCCGCAAGCAACGTTTCCCTATTCGCAGCTGATCGAGGAGAACCGGCGGCGCGGTCGGCTCGATCCCGAGTTCGAGATTACCGATACCGGCGTATTCGACTTTTTCCGTTATTTCGACGTCGAAGTCGAATATGCGAAGTCCGGCGTCGACAACATTCTGCTGCTGGTGACCGTGCACAACCGCGCCGACGCGCCGGCGAGCATCCATGTCCTACCGCAACTCTGGTTCCGCAACATCTGGTCGTGGGGTGGCACCGCCGAGAGGCCGCGGCTGAGAGAACACGAGGCGGCGCGCATCGCGATCGAGCACCCTGATCTGCCGCCGATGAAGCTGTTGTGCGACGGCGAGCCCGCGCTGCTGTTCTGCGAGAACGAAACCAATTTGCGTCGGCTGTTTGGCCGCGCCGCGACGGGATATTTCAAGGACGGCATCAACGATTTTGTCGTTGCCGGCAACCGCAGTGCGGTCAATCCAGGAAAATTCGGCACCAAGGCCGCGGCACACTATCAGCTGCAGGTGCCCGCGCGGGCTTCCGCGGCGGTGCGGCTGCGGTTGCTCCGCGACGAGGAGGAGACCCGCTTCGAGGATTTCGATGCGGTCATGAAACGCCGCCGTCTGGAGGCCGACGAGTACTATGATTCGATCAGCCAGGACGTGGCGGCGGGCGATGCCTGCCTGGTCCAGCGCCGGGCGCTCGCCGGAATGCTGTGGACCAAACAATTCTACCACATCGACATGCGGAGCTGGCTGGAGGGCGATCCGGCGCTGCCGTCGCCGTCCTCGCGGCTGACAGGGCGCAACTACGAGTGGCCGCACCTCTACAACGAGCAGATCATGTCGATGCCGGACAAGTGGGAATACCCGTGGTACGCAGCATGGGACCTTGCCTTTCACTGCGTCATATTTGCGCTCGTCGATCCGGCCTATGCGAAGGAGCAGCTCGTGCTGCTGACCCGCGAATGGTACATGCATCCGAACGGCCAGCTGCCCGCTTATGAATGGGCTTGGGGCGACGTCAACCCGCCGGTGCATGCTTGGGCGGCGTGGAGCGTCTATTCGATGGACCGTGACGCGCATGGCGGCAAGGGCGACCGCTATTTTCTGGAACGCGTCTTCCACAAGCTGATGCTGAACTTCACCTGGTGGGTCAACCGCAAAGACCCCGAGGGCCGCAACATATTCCAGGGTGGATTTCTCGGGCTCGACAATATCGGGATCTTCGACCGAAGTGCGCCGCTGCCGACCGGCGGCTACATCAACCAGTCGGACGGCACCGCGTGGGTGGCGATGTACACCTTGAACCTGTTACACATCTCGCTCGAACTTGCGCTCGAAGACCCGGTCTACGAGGACATCGCGGTCAAATTCTTCGAGCATTTTCTCTACATCGCCCAGGCGATGACGAATATCGGCGGGGAGGGGATCGGGCTGTGGGACGAAGCGGATGAATTTTATTACGACGTGCTGAACCTGCCCGGCGGCCAGCGGGTGCCGCTCAAAGTGCGCTCGATCGTCGGCCTGATCCCGATCTTCGCCGTCGAGGTGCTGGAAGGCGCGGTGTTCGAGCGACTGAAGGAGTTCGCGAAGCATTCCCGCTGGTTTCTCGAACATCGCAAGGATTTGGCAAGCCTGGTCTCGCGCTGGCACGAGGCCAGCGGTGGCGAGCAGCACTTGATGTCGCTATTGCGCGGTCATCGCCTCAAAGCCCTGCTGCGTCGCATGCTCGCTGAAGACGAGTTTCTCTCGGATTACGGGGTGCGCTCACTGTCGAAATACCATGACAAGCACCCGTTCCTCTTTGAGCACGGCGGCCAGCAGCATAGCGTGACCTATCTGGCGGGCGAGTCGACTTTGGGCTTGTTCGGCGGCAACTCTAACTGGCGCGGTCCAATCTGGATGCCGATCAACTTCCTGCTGATCGAGTCACTGGGCCGCTTCCACCGCTACTACGGCCCTGATTTCAAGGTCGAGTGTCCGACCGGGTCTGGTGTCTATCTGAACTTGGCGGAGGTTGCGGCCGAGCTGTCGCGCCGGCTCGCCCGGCTGTTCCTACGTGACGAGAAGGGCCATTGTCCAGCGCTCGGCTCCCTGCCATTGTTCCGCAACGATCCGAACTTCCGCGACCACCCGCTCTTCTACGAATATTTTCACGGCGATACCGGCCACGGCCTCGGAGCCTCGCACCAGACCGGCTGGACCGGATTGATCGCGCTGCTGTTGCGGCTGCAACCGCGCGCCGGAGCCGGCGCCCGATGAGCGCAATCTCGTATACCGACGGATTTGCCCGTTGTCCCTGGGTCGGGCAGGACCCGCTTTACGTCGCTTATCACGACCAAGAATGGGGCGTGCCAGAATATGACGATCGCGCCCTCTTCGAGAAGCTCGTGCTCGACGGCTTCCAAGCGGGGCTCTCGTGGAGCATCATCCTGCGCAAGCGCGAAAATTTTCGCCGCGCATTCGACGCGTTTGAGCCGGCCAAAATCGCGCGTTACACGCCGACGAAGGTCGAGCGGCTGATGCAGGACGAAGGCATCGTGCGCAATCGCTTGAAGATCGAAGGATCGATCACCTCGGCGCGCGCTTGGCTCGATACAATGGAGAATGGGCCGGGCTTCTCGAAGCTGCTGTGGAGCTTCGTCGATGGCCGTCCCAAGATCAGCCACTTGCGTAGCATCAAGCAGGTGCCGACGGAGACCGACCTGTCGCGTAAGCTCTCGAAAGAACTCGCCGGTCGCGGCTTCAAGTTCTGCGGACCGACCATTGTCTACGCCTTTATGCAGGCGGTTGGCATGGTCAACGACCACCTCATGACATGCTACCGTCATCCGGATTTCACGGCGCGGCCGGCACGTCCCACGAAATCACCCAAGCGCTAAGCCCGTTGCATTGGCGTCAGCAAACGAGCACGGCGCTTAAGGGGTCCTGTGATACCTTCTGCGGAGCACTGCGCTCTTTGACATCGTGTACGGACGTTTCACGGGCAACGCTTGCGGCCCTGCGCCGAGGAATGAGTCGAAAAAAATGCTCCCGGTGTACACCAGGGGCGTAGGCCCCTCCCGCCGTTTTGGGCTTGACCGGGCCGCAGCGTCGCTCGCTCAGCGCTGCAGCGCTGGTGGCTTCGGGCCGCCCGTCGCCCAATCGAGCAGCTCGGCGGTGTGGACGACGGGCAGCGCGCTTGCACCGGCGATCTGCTCGATGCAGCCGACATTGCCGGCGGCGACCAACTCGGCGCCGGTGCTGTCAATGTTGCGCACCTTGCGCTCCTGCAAGCGGCGGGCGATCTCTGGCTGCAGCATGTTGTAGGTGCCGGCCGAGCCGCAGCAGAGATGCCCCTCCGGCACCTCGAGCACGGTGAAGCCCGCCTGGGCCAGCAATCGCTGCGGCGGGTCGCGCAGCTTCTGACCATGCTGCAAAGAGCAGGCGGCGTGATAGGCGACTCGGCCGCCGATGCCGGGAACGCTCGGCGCGAGGCCGAGCTCGGTCATGAGCTCGGACACATCCTTGGCCAGCGCCGAGATGCGCGCCGCTTTCCCGGCGTAATCCCGATCCTCGCGCAGCATGTAGCCGTAATCCTTGACGGTGACGCCGCAGCCCGAGGTGTTGATGACGACAGCATCGAGCCCGCCCTCATCGAAAAGCCGGGTCCAGGCGTCGATATTGGCCTTGGCGAAAGGCAGCGCGTCGCGCCCCATGTGATGGACGAGCCCGCCGCAGCAGCCCGCGCCCCGCGCCACCACGACCTCGCAGCCATGGCGCGTCAGCAGCCGCACCGTCGCCTCGTTGATCGCCGGCGCCACCACCTGCTGCGCGCAGCCCGCGAGCAGCGCCACCCGCTTCCGCCGCTTGCCTTCCGCCGCGAAAACCTGCGGCCGCTCGGTCGCTCCGGGTCCCGGCAAGCGCTGCGGCGCCATCGCCGCCAGCTGCCCGAGCCGTCCCGGCAGCAGCGTCGCGATGGGCCGAGCCAGACGCGCGCCGAGGAGCACCAGGCGGAACAGCGCCGGGCGCGGCAGCACCAGCGCGAGAAACCCGCGCAGCGCGCGCTCGGCGAGCGGCCGGCGGTAGGTGTTCTCGATCCGCGCCCGCGCCTGATCGACGAGATGCATGTAATGGACGCCCGAGGGGCAGGTCGTCATGCAGGAGAGGCAGGAGAGGCAGCGGTCGATATGCTTTGCCACTTGCGCCGACGCCGGCCGGTCGTGCTCCAGCATCTCCTTGATGAGATAGATGCGCCCGCGCGGCCCGTCGAGCTCATCGCCGAGCAGCACATAGGTCGGGCAGGTCGCGGTGCAAAAGCCGCAATGGACGCAGGCGCGCAGGATCTTGTCGGCCTCGTGCAGATCGGGATCGGCGAGCTGGGCGAGGGAGAAATGGGTCTGCATCAGCAAACATCCCGCTCAGACATCGGCGTAGAGCCGGCCGCGATTGAAGATGCGCTTGGGATCGAAGCTCTCCTTGACGCGGCGGGTGAGCGCGGCGAGCGCCGGCGGCTGCGGCTCGAACACCGGCACCGCCACGCGCAGCGCATCGCTGGCGCGGATCAAGGTGGCATGCCCGCCGCTCGCCGCGAGCGCGCCGCGGATCGCTGCGGCACCGCCATCGCCGGCGGCGGGAACCGAGAGCCAGACCAGGCCGCCGCCCCAATCGAAGAACCAGCGTGCATCGAGCCGTTGCGCCACCGCGGCGGCGAGCGCCGGGCCGGCGCTCGGCGGCACCGAGACGCGCCAGACCGCGCGGGCGGCATCGCCGGCCAAAGGCGCCACATCGCGCACCGCGCGCCAGAGCCGCGCTGAGTCCTCGCCCCGCGCCTCTTCGGCAGCGCCGAAAGCTGCGAGCTCGGCGCGCAGTGCGTTGGCGCGCGCTTCGACCGACGGGCCCGGCCCTTCGAGCCGCAGCAAGGTCAAAGCCGTGTCGCGGCCGCTCTCGCCCTTCGCCAGATGCGCGGCGCCGCTCACCTCATGCGGGCTCGACAGACCCAGGGTCATGGCGCGCTGCGCCGCCGTGTCGTCGAGGCGGCGCAGCAGGATGCTGCATTCCGCCGCGGCGCGCGGCAGCACCTTCAGGCTCACTTCCGTCACCGCGACCAAGGTGCCATAGGAGCCGGCGACGAGCTTCGCAAGATCGTAGCCGGTGACATTCTTCACCACCTTGCCGCCCGCTTTGAACGCCTCGCCGCGCCCGGAGACGCCGCGAAAGCCGAGCAGATGATCGCGCGCCGCGCCGGCTTTGATGCGCCGCGGCCCCGACAGATTGCACAGCACGGCGCCGCCCAGCGTCCCGGCCGCGCTCGCGCCCAGCAAGCCGCGCCAATCCGGCGGCTCGAAGGCGAGCATCTGGCCGCGCGCCGCCAGCGCCGCTTCGACCTCGCTCATCGGCGTCGCGGCGCCGGCCGTGAGCACCAGCTCCTCGGGCTCATAGGCGCTGATGCCGGCAAAGCCGGAGAGATCGAGAGTGTGCGGCAATTGCGGCGGCCGCCCGAGGCCGCGCTTGCTGCCGCCCGCCACCAGCTCCAGCGGCTCCTCCTGTGCCACCGCCGCGGTGACGATCTCGACCAGCGCGCGCTCATCCTTGGGCCGGAACCGCGTCATGGCGAGAGTGAACCACCGAGGCACAGAGGCACGGAGAAGCAGGAATGGGCCCGCCTCGCGCGCCAGTCTTCTTCTCTCACTGTCTCACCGTCTCTGTGGTGATCTCGCGGTCGCGCGCGCATGGCGGATCTCACAAGCGCGGCAGGTCGGGGAAGGCGGTTTGGCCGCGATGGATGTGCATGCGGCCGAGCTCGGCGCAGCGGTGCAGCTGCGGGAAGACCTTGCCGGGATTGAGCAACCCGTCGGGATCGAAGGCGCATTTGAGGCGCTGCTGCTGGTTGAGGTCGATCTCGTCGAACATCGCCGGCATCAGGTCGCGCTTCTCGACGCCGACGCCGTGCTCGCCGGTAAGGACGCCGCCGACCTCGACGCAAAAGCGCAGGATGTCGGCGCCGAACGCCTCCGCGCGCTCGAGCTCGCCGGGATTGTTGGCGTCATAGAGGATGAGCGGATGGAGGTTGCCGTCGCCGGCATGGAAGACATTGGCGACGCGCAGCCCGTGCTGCTGCGACAGCGCGCGCATATGCGCCAGCACGTCGGGAAGGCGCTTCCTCGGGATGGTCCCGTCGACGCAGTAATAGTCGGGCGAGATGCGGCCGACCGCGGGGAACGCCGCCTTGCGCCCGGCCCAGAAGGCAAGACGCTCCTCCTCGCTGCTGGAGATGCGCAGCGACACCGCGCCATTGCCCCGCGCGATCTTCTCGACCTCGCCGATGAGGTGATCGACTTCCGCCGGCGGGCCGTCGAGCTCGACGATGAGCAGCGCCTCGACATCGAGGGGATAGCCGACCCGGACGAAATCCTCGGCGGCATGGATGGCGGGCTTGTCCATCATCTCCATGCCGCCGGGGATGATGCCGGCGGCGATGATCTCGGCGACGCAGCGGCCGGCGGTCTCGTTGCTGGGAAAGCCCATGAGCAGCGCCCGCGCCGTGGTCGGCTTGCGCAGGATGCGCACCGTGACCTCGGTGACGACGCCGAGCAGCCCTTCCGATCCCGTCATCACGCCCAGGAGATCGTAACCTTCGGCATCGAGATGCTTGCCGCCGAGCCGCACCACCTCGCCGTTGATCAGCACCATCTCGAGGCCGAGCACGTTGTTCGTGGTCAGGCCGTATTTGAGGCAATGCACGCCGCCGGAATTCTCGGCGATGTTGCCGCCGATGGTGCAGGCGATCTGGCTCGAAGGATCGGGCGCGTAGAAGAACCCGGCATGCTGCACGGCAAGCGAGATGCCGAGATTGGTGACGCCGGGCTGGACCACGGCGCAGCGATTGGCGAAGTCGATCTCGAGCACGCGGTTGAACTTTCCGAGGCCGAGGATGATGCCGTCGGCCAAGGGCAGGGCGCCGCCCGAGAGCGAGGTGCCGGCGCCGCGCGGCACCACCTTGACGCCCTGTTCATGGCAATAGGCGAGGATGCGCGAGACCTGATCCGTGGTCGAGGGCAGCACGGCGAGCAGCGGCACCTGGCGATAGGCGGTGAGCCCGTCGGTCTCGTAGGCGCGGCGCTCCTCCTCGGCGAGAATCACCCCCTCGCCCGGCACGATCTGGCTGAGCGCGGCGGCGATCTCGGCGCGGCGCGCGATCACCGCGGCATCGGGGGTCGGCATGCGCATG
>Ga0335076_10002715_pt1 | contig 17643 bp, 7 predicted proteins | sample Lox_Sample_25_FD_206717 | JGI IMG/M metagenome (GOLD analysis project Ga0335076, IMG submission 206717) | Soil microbial communities from Loxahatchee National Wildlife Refuge, Florida, United States - Lox_Sample_2.5 | ecosystem: Environmental > Terrestrial > Soil > Wetlands | place: USA: Florida... | reverse complement strand
GAACGAGGACGGTGGAGTTCGAATCGAGGATGGCGATGGCGTCGGTAGCGAGATTTCTCGAGTTGTAGGATTCCTCCCCGGTGAGATTCCAGCTTTCACTGATCCAGGGAAGGGACTTTGCGCCGCCGATGTCGAAGGCGTGGCAGATGAGCGGGGGGCCTGCGAAAGCGACAGCGGCGAGAAACGAAAGAGCGAGGAGAAACAAAGTTGAGAGGGATGCGGCGAATCGGACACGGAATTTCATGAAGTTGAATGCCTCCGTGCAGAAGTAACTGCTTTCAACGGAAAAGACGCAGGGAGACCGCGAGATGTTAACGGGGCTGCTTGAGGAGCATTTGCTTTTTCAAGAGAAGCTGAGATTGCGAACGATTGGCGGGCGCGGAAGATTGTTCCCAGTAGCGCCAGATGGCGATGTCACCGAAGCCAAGGGTATTCCACCAGAGATCGAGCATGGGCTGATCGAGACGCAGAATTCCTTGGCGCGTGACGCCTCGAGGAGGAGGAACGAGAGCGGCCAAGCGGGTGTAGACGCGGGCGCGATCGGTGCCGTCCGTGCGCGAAAGGAGATGCCAGAGCGTGAGCGCGTCGCGCGGACGGGCCTCTGCGAGAATCGTCTCGAGAGCGGTGGAACGCGCTTCGGGAGTGAGCGAGGCGAAATCGAAATGATGGAGCGCAGCGCGGAATTGTTCAGGGGCGTCTTCGAAGTAAGGCGTACCGGGCCCGATGCCAGAACGTGTCGAACAGATAGCTCCGGCAGGAATGAAGGAATCGCGGCCATGCAGATGGAAGCCGACCCAGCCGAGCGTGGTGCGAAGAGTGCCTGAACCATCGGGGTCGACATGAAGTGTGTACGCGCAGCCGAGGTCCACGGCTACTGCCGAAGGAGTGTCCACAACAAACTGGCCGGGAGGGGCCCAGATGGCGGCGTGAATGGTGCCGATTTCGAGCGAGATGCGCTTGCGGTTGGCGCTGGATAGCAGGAGGCGCAGGCGGGAATCGGGATCCACCTGGATTTCGCCGAGACCGGCGACGGAGATCGTGGCGCGGGAATCGCTGTTGGTCACGAGGGTCTGACCGGGGTGGAGTGTGGCTTTGTTCGCGGAGCTGGTGATGGAATTTGCACCCACCAGCGGAGTGCCGTCCACGCGCACTACGTCCCAACCCGGCGCAGCAGGCAGAGCAAGTTTGCGCGTAAAAATCCAAAGTCCGCTCAGAGCAACCGCGATGAGAACGAAGGCAATAGCAGCAGCGCGAGAAAGCCAGTTCAGTTCAAGTGCGAAACCGAAAAACTTGCGCGGCGCGGCGGACAGAGCATCCGGAAATGTGGGTAGCGCGCCTGCGTGGCGATAGCGAGCCAGGGCAGATTCCAGGCGCTGAATTTCCTGGTCGGGCTCTCCTGATCCATCCCAAAGATACGGGCCGATATCCGGAAAATCTTCGGACTGTTTTTTTTCACTCATGGTCCTTCCTTAGTGGGCCTCCTCAGCCGGCTCGCTGGCTTTGACCGAGCCGCCGAGTTTTGCACGAAGTTGCTGCATGCCCCGGTGCAGATTGACGCGGACGGAACCGTGCGTGAGCCCGGTGCGCGCGGCAATTTCAGGACCCGTCATGCCCTCCACAAGCCGCAGAATCAACGTCTCCCGATAGGTTTCGGGAAGCGAGCGAATCACTTCCAGGATAAAAACAGCTTCCGCGTCTCCACCGCGGTTGACAGGGAACTTGCTCGACTCTTCGCCGCAAGAATCCTCGTCGAGCTCGTGATCCGGACGGCGCTGGCGGTGAAAATCCACCGCGCGATTGCGGGCGATGGCGGCGAGCCAGCCGCCAAAACGCGAAGCGTCGCGTAAGGATGCGAGCCGGGGAAGGACATGGAGAAAAACGTCCTGAACCAGGTCCTCGACGGCAGAAGGCGGCACGCGCGCCAGGAAAATCGCGTGCACGACGCGGGCATAACGGCCGTAGAGCTCACCGAACGCGGCACGGTCACCCTTTTGCGAGGCGCGCACCAGATCCTCGTCGGAGCGCGGAGGAACAGGGGCGGAACTCAAGGCCGGCCATTCCACGAGTGAAGTTCGCAGCTCGAATTGGGTCGCCACGTTGCCGCCATTGCTCGAGCGGAAGCTCTTTACCTCATAGACGGAAGAACAAGTCCTGGTGTTAACGATACTCCTCCAGCGGCGGCGGTACAGCGGCTTGCCGGGCGGGTGCGGGTGAACTAGAGTTCTGGCATGGCAGCCGAAACGAGCGAATTCGAGCCGCATCCGTTGTTGAGGAACGGGCATGTGATGACCATCGTCTCGGCGTTTTCGTGGCGGAAGTTCGACTTGCCGCGGGCGGAAGAGCGGCAATTCGAAGTGGAGCCGGGGTCGAAGATCCTGGGGCACTGCCACTGGCGGGAGGGGAAGCGAAAGGATACGCCGGTTCTTGCGCTGGTGCACGGGCTCGAGGGCTCGAGCGAATCGAATTATATGAAGGGCATCGCGGAGAAAGCGTGGGAGCGGGGCTTTCACGTGGTGCGGCTGAACCAGAGGAATTGCGGGGGAACGGAACAGCTGACGCCGACGCTGTATAACTCCGGGATGAGCGGAGATTACAGGGCAGTTCTTGAAGAGTTGGCCGGTGTGGACGGATTCGAGCAGATTTTTTTCGCAGGATATTCGATGGGCGGAAACCTGGTGACGAAGATGGCAGGGGAACTGGGAGCGGCGGCGCCGGCGCAATTGCGGGGCGTGTGTGCGGTGTGCCCTGCGCTGGATCTGGCTGCCTGCGCGGACGCGCTGGAGAGGAGGGAGAATTACTTTTACCAGCGGCATTTCGTGACCAAGCTGATGGCGCACTATGGGCGGAAAGCGGAAATGTTTCCGGAGCAATATTCAAAGAACGGATTCGGGCCGGTGCGCACGGTAAGGGAGTTCGATGATGCGATTACCGCGCCGAGATTCGGGTATCGCGATGCGCAGGAATACTACGAAGCGGCGAGCGCGAAAGGCGTGGTTGGCGATGTGCGGGTGCCGATGCTGGCGATTACCGCGCAGGACGACCCGTTTGTGCCGTACCAGGCGATCCAGGCGACGGCCGTGGAGCGGAATGAAGCGATCCGATTCATCGCCCCGAAGTACGGTGGACATTGCGGATTCATTTCGCCACACAGTGGACCAGAGCGTTTCTGGGCGGAAGAGAGAATCGTGGAGTTTTGTGCGGGATTCGCGGCGAAAAGATAGCCGCGGCGGATTGAACGATTTTCAGCGTCCTGTTGGCCACACTGTTCTTCTGAAGGCGGCGGACCGAACGGAGGGGCACTGGAATCCTGATGCGGCCGCCTCGTCGGTCGGCAAAGGAACACGCCGAGATAGATTTCACGCATCTGGCCCGAGCCAAGGGCGAGCGAACCCGGATAAACCCACGGCTCGGAAGCACGCGATTCCACGGGAAAACACTGCTGGAAGGACTGACTCAGTTCGGCGGAGTTCGAGTCAGGAATGCGGGTTCGTTGGAAGTATGGCCAGTGTTTGGAGAAAAGTCGAGGCAGGGTCCGAGTCTTCCGTTTTTCATAGGATATACACGTGAGTGTAGGATTTTTACATACCTGGCCAGGATTTCCTTTTGCAATCAATCTAAATCATACAAAACACAAAGATTATTCAATGTAGATTTATATTGCATAAGGCTAATTTTGGAGAGAGGATTGCACCCCCACGAGGACATTCCCGGTTGCGCAGTGTGTCTGACCTTTTAGAATTTGGTGCAGTGGGGGAGATGTATTTGAGTCAGGAAATTCAAACCTGTGATGTGTTTTCAATGATTTCCAAGAGGGGGTTTTAAGGATATGAATGCAGCGTTTTGTCAGGGCAAGACGAGAGGATTTTTTGCGTTCACATTTGGCGTAATTGGCGCAGTTCTTGCGCTCGTGCTAGCCGTAACGCCGATGAGCAACGCGCAAGTTGTGAAAGGCTCGATTTCCGGATACGTGGTTGACGCGCAGGGAGGTGTTGTGCCCGACGCGGCTGTGAAAGCCACGAATGCGGCGACGGGTGAAACCGGGACTGCGGTCACGGACAAGAACGGCGAATTCCGTCTGAACCTGCTCTCGATCGGCAGCTATAAACTCGAGATCTCGAAGCAAGGTTTCCGCAAGTACCTGCAATCCGGAGTGGTGGTGAGTTCTGGACAGGATACGGGCCTCGGCTCGGTGCGGCTTGAAGTGGGTGACATTGCAACGACGGTTGAAGTCAGCGGTTCCACGCCGCTCATCCAGCAGAGCGAAGCGCAAATCTCGACGAACTTTACACCTTCGACCATCGCAAGCCTGCCAGGGCTTCAGGAAAATCAGGGACTAGACAGTATGGCGCTTTATGTACCTGGAGTCTCCTCGACGCGCGATGCCGGCTTTTCGAACACCAACAGCCCCATGGGGTTTGCCGTGGAAGGCATCCGAGGCCGGAACAATGACCAGCAAATTGACGGGCAGAACAACAACGACAACTCCGTCGGCGGCCCGGGTCTCTTCCTGAGCGACACGGAGTTTGTCCAGGAATACCAGCTGACCACGAACAATTTCAGCGCGGAGTACGGACGCAACTCCGGCTCCGTAGTGAACGTCATCACCAAGAGCGGAACGAACAACGTTCACGGGTCCATTTATGGAACCGAGGGCAACTCCGCTTTGGACTCCCTGAGCAACACGGACAAGGAATTCGAGGGATTGACCAAACCACCCCACTATAACGACACGTTTGTTGGAGCAACGATCGGCGGGCCGATGGTGAAGGACCACCTGTTCTATTTCGGCGGCTTTGACACCGAGATTGAGCCTCAGACCTCCGTCTATTCTTCGGGAAGCCTGACCCCGACCCCTGCGGGTATCGGCGCCCTTGAGGGTTGCTACCCTACGGCAGGTGGCGGAGTTTCAACTTCGCTGCAGACTCTTGCTCTTTATGGTCCTTACGGAATCACAGCGGGCAATCCTACGCCCCAGAGTCCCTCGATTCACTATTATGACAATCCCACGGTGTCGAATGGAACGGACCCAAATACCGGCGATCCAGCCTGCCTGGTGGAAGAAGGCGGAGTGCAAAGGACACTGAGTACGGGTCTTCACTCGTACAACTGGGTGTACAAGATGGACCTGAACACGGAGAAGAACCGTTTCTACGGCAGGTACATCTACAACAAGTCCACATTCTTCAACAATGACCCGTTTGGCACGGGGGCTTCCGGATACCCAGCGAGCGTGCCCGCGTTTTCCCAGGCTTACGGATTCAGTTGGGTGCGCACGCTTTCCATGCGCATGGCCAATGAATTCCGCGCGAGCTACGGGCGTTTGACTGTCGGATTCGGAGGGAACTCCATCGGGAATACTGTGCCCCTCGACACCGGAATCTCTGAGGCGTTGGCCCACGTGAGCATCGGTTCCGCGAATCTTGCCTATGGTCCCGCAACCAATGCACCGCAGGGCCGCATCGTGAATAACTACCAATTCCAGGATAACTGGACCTACATTTTGGGACGCCACGCGATGAAGGCGGGCGTCAACTTCACGTACCAGAGGTCGCCGAACTACTTCCTGCCAAACTACAACGGATCGTTCAGCTTTTCCAACTGGGGAACCTACGCCCAGAACACGCCGAGTTCCGTCAGTATCACACTTGGGAATCCCGTTCTGGATTTCCGGGAGAAGGACACCTTCCTTTATTACCAGGACGACTTCAAGGTGAAAAACAACCTCACTTTGAACCTTGGAGTAACCTGGAGCTTGTATGGCCAGCCGGCGAATCTCTTCCATGACTTGACCACAAAGCAGCAGTCGGGCTCGGAGCCGTTCTGGGATCCGTCTTTGCCGACCAGCGTCACGACATTCCCGTCGATTCCCGCGCCGAAGAACAGCGTCGGGCCGAACATCGGCTTCGCGTGGACCCCGGGTGGAGACAAGTGGTACACAGGCCATGGCAAGACCACTCTGCGAGGCGGTTACCGCTATAGCTACGATCCGCCGTTTTACAACATCTACCTGAACATCGCGTCGGCCGCACCCAACGTACTCGCCCTGACAGTCGCTGCGCCTTCGGGGACCACCCTTCCGACGGGCACATACGGGCTGGGAATCACGCCGGGAGATTCCACGAACAGCGTTTTCACTGCTCCCTTTGGACCCGCGGTTCGCACCCAATTCGGGCCCCAATTGACAACCGGGGTTTCCGATCCCAGATCTTTCAGCCAGACCACGATTACGCCAAACTTCGGGCCGCAAAAGACGCATCGCTGGAGCTTCAATATTCAGCGTGAACTCTCGCCAGCGGCGGTTCTGGAAGTAGGCTACGCCGGAAACCATGCGGGGAATCTCTTCCAGTCCATCAATCAGAATCCCTATATCGCCGGAATTGCCGCGGATTTCCCAAATCTTCTTCCTTCGGGAGTTACTCCTTGCCCGGCGGCGAATGCTGTCGTACCAAGAGCAACAGGGCGTGTGAGCTGCGATCTTGGCGTGGTCCGGCAGCGCACCAATACGGCCTATTCGGATTACGAAGGTGTGCACGTGGAACTGCGCACCAACAATCTCTGGCACCAGTTGTCCCTGAAGACGAACTACACCTTCAGCAAGACGACAGATAACGCGGATGAGATTTTTGGCACATTCGCGGGCGGCGGAACTCTGGCGTTCTCCCAGAATCCGCTGGACTATACGAACGCCGAACATGGGCTCTCCGGGTTGGACTTCCCGAACCAGTTCACCCTGTTGGCGCATGAAGACCTGCCATTCTTCCGCAGCCAGCACGGCCCCATCGGCCACATTCTTGGTGGCTGGTCCGTTGCCGCAGCATACATCCTGTCCTCCGGACAGACCTACACTGCGCAACAGTTCGCGTTGAATTACTTCAGCGGTTCTCCGTACGAGGACGTTACGTTTAATACCGGCTTTGCCGGAACGTACGACACCGTGCGGCCATTCCTCGGCAATCCGAGTGCACCAGCAACGCAGGTTGGAATGTACGCGGGCGACGCTTGCAACTATTTCGGCTCTGGCTGCGCCCTGGATCCCACCACGTTGCTTAACTTCAATCAGCTAAATACGACAGGAACCGTGACGACGGTAACCAAAAATGATGTGCGGTTTATCGTGAACGGTTATGAAGCCGATCAGATCAACGGCACACCGTTTGGGAACGTTGGCCGGAACACCCTGCGCGACGCGGGAACGAACAACGTCAACCTGGGCATCTATAAGACCGTAAAGTTCTGGGAGCGTGCGTCCGTGGAGTGGCACATGACCTTCCTGAACGCCTTCAATCATCCTCAGTACAGCAGCGTGGATGCCTTCGTGGATGATGCCGGGTATCAACAGGAAGGGACCGGCTTTGCCGATCCTAGCCTGACAAGCGGCGGAATCCGGAGCATCAAGTTCGGGCTGAGGATTCTCTTCTAGTCCATTCGGTACGAACAATCCAATGAGCGGCGCCCGAATCGGGCGCCGCTTTTTTTCTGCCCACGTTTGCTTAGGGGCCAGGACAAAAGACGATCATGGCGCTGCAGGGCGCTACCCAAGGCAGTATTTTCCAGGGAAGAGAAGTGCAGAACACAGTGCGCGGCGGAATTCTTTTTCCGGAGCTAAATATCCGACCTATTCCATTCGCACGGCCAGAATGTGGTCTTCCTTGATTTGGATTTCGATGCCGAGCGGGGGACGCAAGTCGGAGCCTTGCACCATGGCGCCGCGGACCCATACGTTCCCCGGCAGATTCGCCATTCTTAGAGGATCGAAAAGCGAGCGCGTGCAGGGATTTCCAACCATGGGATGCCGCGCTCCGCGATAATCGTAATCGCTCTTCAGCTTCTTCAAATCCGCAACATACTCGAGCTGGCAATCGCCAAACGCGGCCTTGAGTTGCAAGGCCCAATATCCTGAAGGCTGCGAGGCAGAGCTGTCCGGTAATCGAATGAGGATTGCGGGAATGTTCGCTCCGGTGACGGGGCTGCGAAAAAGGAACTGTTGCGAGGACCACGGCTTTGCCATGGCAGCGACCATCGCCACCTGGGGAGCCGTGTCTGTCACATGCGGGAGGGAGGCCGTGGGGTCAGGAGCTGGAGGAGGGACCTCAATCTGAGGCGTCGACTGCACCGCCGGAACATCCGTCTGCTTGGAATGAAAGAGCCATCGCCCAGCCAGGAAAAGCACCAAGATGAGTGCGGCCAGGCCTCCGATCACCAGCCCGGGGGTCAGATTTTTCGAGGCTGACTTGCGGCTTTGTCCGGCGATGCCCGGAATTTCGGGCATGTCAGGCTTGAATCGGTCAGCCGGGGACTGGTCCGCCATCGGGGTGCGCTCCACGAAAGACCCATGCTCTGATGCTGTTCTTGTCCGGAATCGCAGATCCGGATCAAGAAGGGCCCGTACCCGTCATTGTATGGCCTCGCCACCCAGTGAGCAACACAAGCTGCGCAGCTGTTCCTGGGAGAAAACAGCCTGACAGGGAAGCACACTTTCCTTAACCGTCTGTTGGCCGGATGAGTACAATGCTGCTCGTCGTGCTTGTCACTCGCACCCGGGCGCACTACTGTAGTAAATAGAATGTGCGGGGACGGGAGTCCCTGCGCCCACAATCATGAGCGGAGACACGAGAGCCGCTGCGCGGCAGTTTGTGCGCAGCCTCAATATTCTTTTGAAGTTTGCGCGGCTGTACGAATTCGGCCACGTACGCACCGCCGCGCAATTCGAGACCACCTGGAAGGAACTGCACACCGCGCTGACTGAAAGCGGCGAAGGTGGTTTGCTTTTAGGCGCATCGGGAGCGCAAATCTTGTTGGACGGTGTTCCGCTCGGAGCGGCTGCCGCGGAACGCAGCTTTGCCCAGCTGCTTTCTGCATCCGGCATCGCCAGTATTCATTTTGCTTCGAATCTCACCCAGGCGCAGTTTTCCAGGTTCGTACGCGCCTTTCCTACCGGCAATGCCAAACCGGCTGCGCTTGCGGAGCAACTCAAAGGCGCGCTCGCCGGAGAATCCACCATTAAGGTAAACGAAATTCGCTATGTGGCGGAAGACTCTTCCATTGCCGGAGTAAAGATCGCGGCCCAGCTTACCGCCAAGGCTTTGGGTGCGCAGGGCGACAAGCTGAGAGATTTTTTCGAAGATCCCAATAAACTCCTGCAAATGATCCTGGCTGCGGAGAGCTCACGCGGCGGCGGCGGCGGTGGCGGTTCTGCGGGTGGCGGTCCAGGATTTGGCACGGGCGGTGGTGGAGGGCAAGGCGGCGGCCCCGGACTTTGGGAAGGTGGAGGTGTTGCCGGCGGCGGATCCGGCGCAGGCCCAGGATCGGGAGGATCAGGAGGCGGTGGCGGTGGCTTGGGAGCGGGAGGCAGCGGACCATTTCCTCTTGGGGTACCCGGCAGCGGTGCTGGCGGAAGCGGACACGGGGGGTATGGCCCTGCGCTCGGCGGGCCCGAGGGCAGCGGTGGAACGGCTGATCCTGCCGGGCCAGGTAGTGGCGGACCCGGAAGTGGCGGCGGGCCGGGCGGAGGGGGCGGATTTGGTCCGGGGAGTGGTGGAAGTGGATTCGAACCTGGCGGTGGCGGTCCGGGCGGTGGCGGGCCGGGTGGATTCGGCGGATTTGGTCCGGGGGGAAGTGGCTCAGGAGGGGGTGGATCTGGATTCGGCTCAGGGGGTGGTTCGGGCGGCGGCCCTGGTCCCGGCGGAGGTGGTACGGGCAGTGGGGGAGGGGTCGGCGGAAGACAAGGAACTGGTGGAGGTGCCGGAGTAGGCGGAATTGCTGGGGGAGTTGGCGACGACCGGGCCCCTGGAAAATGGCTGACGGCTTCCGCATTGCTCCGCGGCGGGGGCGTAGGTGGGGTCGCTGGAGGTATAGGCGCGCAAGGCGGCGGCTTCAATGTTGCGGAAGACGACGTGCGCCAAATGCTCTCACTCTTCGCGCAGCTCGGCAAATCGCGCAAGGATCCGGAAGCGCGCATGGACGTCCCGACGTTTCAGTCCCGTCTCAGTGCCTTGCCTGTGCGCGCCCAATACACTTTGCAACAGGCACTCGCAGGGCTCGCTGCGCAGGCTCCCACGGAAAAGCCCGACAAGCCCATGCTGCTGAAGCTCGCTGAACACGTGGCCATCCGTTTTGCGCTGGACAGCTACGAGCGTGGCGAACTGCGCGTGAATGCGGTCAAGCAGTTACTGGACCGGATGAACTCGGAGATTGAAGCGCTACGCAAGATTCTGTCCTCCCAGGAAGAGCAGATGGCAGCGGCAGGGATCCAGATGCAGTCGTTCACTGAGTTGCTGGATCAGGAATTCTGGGGGCAGGTTCCCGAGGAAAACAAGAAAGAAGTCCTGTGCTCGGATGAGGCCTGGTGTGTGCCACCGAGAAATGTCCGCGCCTTTCTGGAAGAAATGCTGCGGCGCGGCGAATTGAAAGTGGTGAACGAAATCCTGATGAAGTACATCAGTTGCATCAGCCTGGAAGCGCCGGAAGCACGGAAGACGACGGCCATTGGCATCAGCGAATTGGCGGAGCTCTACGGCAGCGGAGACGGAAGCGCGCTGATGGAAGCGATCAGCAAGGTCGGCAAGCAGCTTGCGGTCGAACGCGAATCGGAGCTGCAGATGCTGGAAAGCGCGGCGTTTGTGCGCCTCAGCCAGGAAGCCGCGTCAAAGCGGTGCTATCCCGCCATGCAGCAGGCACTGGCTTCTCTGGACAGCGTGGAGGCGCAACGGCCCGGCTCGACGCAAAGCCTGCGCCCGAGAATCGGCGCCGAAGACCGTATTCCAGAGTTCGTGGAAGAAACGGTTCGCACCGGCCAGATTCCCGATGGCCTGATCGAAATTTTGAACCTGATGCCGAAAGCCACGATTCAATACGTGACGAATCGCTTCGGGCATTCGGGTTTCCGCGAGGATTGCGAGCTTCTGGCCAGCGTTGTGCGCGGATTAGGCGATGAAGCGGTCAACCAGCTCGCCGAGACTTTGCAGAATGCACCAGCTTCGGAAGCTGCGGAAGTGGTTGGCTTGCTCAGTCAGTTGATGCCGGAAACGGTGGAAAAAATTCTGCCGGTTCGCCTTTCGCAGTGGCCCCGTTCGTCGCACGATCGCACGATTCGTCAGCTCTCATGCGCGCCCGCGGAGCCCCGCGTGCGGCTTCTGGTGGCCTTGTACGATTCCCTGGACGTGATGATTCGTCCCCTGGCAATTGACGAGATGGGGATGAGCGGTAGGCCGGAGTGCATCCAGAAGCTCGTTGACCTTGCCGAAAGCGATGCGACTGAGGGTTTTATCCGCGTGAAGGCGATCGAGGCGCTCGGGCGGCTCCGCGCCGCAGGAGCGAGCGTGATCTTGCAGAAAATTCTGGAGGCCCGCCAGGTATGGCGTTGGCAGTATCCTTCGGAGTTGCGGATTGCGGCTCTGCAGTCCTTGACGCGCATCGATCCGCATGGAGCGATGGAAAAGCAGCCCGCAAGCGGCATTGATCGCCGCGAACTTGCACTGGAACCAACCGACCCGGAGCCCAACCTTTCGGTGATTCGCCAGAGGCGATACGCGCGCTTGAAGCTATCCCGCAATCTGATCATGCACACGGTGAATCTGAGGGAGAATTTCCGGCTGTCCATTCCGGAGCTGAATCTTGGCGGAGGGATTGGGTCGGGAGAGCGCCATCTTGCCCCCGGCTCGCTGTTGACGCTCAAACTCACTCAGGGGGTCCGCAGCATCAAGGCTCAAGCGATTGTCCGCGGAGCCCGGCCTTCAGCCATGGCCTTTGAGTTCGTGGAAATGGATCTGGAAGATCGCGCGAAGCTCAGGAAGATCTTGCTCGATCTTGGCGGGCTGCCGCAGGTCGCAACCGTGACCAACCGCAGCCGCCGCCGCGCGCGCATCACGATCGCGAAATCGTGACCGTTAGCGACCGGCGTCGAGTTTAGTGTTGTCAGGCCCTGCAGACGCGGCACCCCTTCCCACCTGTTCTACTCAAAGTGCATCCTGTCCCGTTGTGCAGGGTGATGCGCCGTCCTCAAGGCGGTTTACCAGGACGGGCCTATGGAACCTCGGTACCATTGCCGGGGACAGTATCCGAGCCTACGGTACTAGCCAGGGAGTCCCATCCGGGACGCGGCAGGAGCGGGATGAGGGTGGATCCAAAAACGGCGGCGGCACGAGCTTTCGTGCGCAGCCTGAATATATTGCTCAAATTCGCCCGGTTGTACGGCTACGATCACGTGCGTACTTCCGAGCAGCTGGATACCGCCTGGCGTGAACTCCGAACCGCCGTTCCGATCGGTCATGAGGCAGGGCTACTCTTGGGGGCAACCGGCTCTCAGCTGCTGCTCGATGGCGTTCCACTGGAAGGCGCGCCCGCAGAGAAGCAATTCGCGCAACTTCTATCGGCGGCAGGCCTGGCAAGCGTTCAATTCTTTTCCTCTGTGACTCAGGAGGAGATCGGCCGCTTCGCCCGTGCATTTCCCACAGGCAAAGCCAAACCTTCGGAGCTCGCGCAGCATTTAAAGAGCGCACTCGCAGGAGCGCAGGGCATTCGCATCAACGAAATCTGCTTTGTGGCTACGGATTCTCGTCTGAAAGAGGCCAGCGTCGCCGCGCAGATTGCCGCCGCCACGCTCGGCGAAGATCAAGAGCAGTTTAAGAAGTGGCTCAACGATCCGCATAAACTCCTCGAGCTGATCGCCGCTGCAGAGGGCTCTACGGGCGGCGGCGATGGAACTATCGGTAGCGGGGCGGGAGGCGGAACGGGATTCGGTCCGGGGACAGGGCCAGGAACCGGAGTAGGAAACGGTTCGGGTTATGGTTCAGGAACTGGGACGGGTGACGGCACAAGCGGTGAAGAAATCGGCTCTGGAGCCGGAGGCGCTGGATCAGGATTCAGCGGAGAGTCAGCTTCCGGCGCTAGTGGAGCTGGATCCGGCGGCGCGGGCTTTGCAGGCCCCGGACCAGGAGGCACGCTTGGCTATGCACCTGCTTATGCGGGTACCGTGGGTGGCTCCGGAGCTGGCGTGGGCTCTGGAGGGGGCACTGGCTCTGGCCCAGGGACTTCCGGCGGTGGTGCGGGCCTGCCCTTCGTTGGGACGGGAGGCGGCAAACGTTCCGCAGAGCCCAGCGAAGACGAAATTCTCAGCATCCTGGGTGCGCTAACTAGCTTCGGCCATGCCGCGGCGGGAACCGGGCCAGGCGGCATGGTGGCGGCGGGCGTTTTCCAGCAGCAGATTTCCGAAATGCCCGGCCGCGCGCAGGACACTCTGCGTCAGGCGCTCGCGGGTCTTGCTGCGCAGGCGCCTGAGGGAAAGACGGACGAATCCGTACTCATCAAGCTCGCGGAACATCTCGCCATCCGGTTTGCGCTTGAGCGTTACGAACGCGGCGAGGTGAAGGTGAACGCCGTGCGCCAGATGCTCGATCGGATGAACCAGGAGATCGAGAATCTCCGCAAAATCCTCGGCGCGCACGAAGATAAAATGACGGAAGCGGGAATGATGGTCGAATCCCACCGGGAGATTCTCGACCGCCAATTCTGGGCAGCCGTGCCGGAGAGCGGCAAGCGCGCCGTGCTGCTTTCGGAAGAAGCCTGGTGCATTCCCCCGAAAAACGTGCAGTCCTATGTTGCTTCCCTGATCGAGCAAGGCGAAATCTCCGAAGCCATCAGTATTCTGCAAAATTACGCTGCGTGCGCGGATAACGAGGAGGCCGATGCGCGCAAGAAAACGGCCGTGGGCCTCTCCGAGCTTGCCGAGCTCTATGCCAAGGCCGATCCCAAACTTCTGAGTGAAGCTCTCCGCCACCTCGGCGTGCGACTCAGCGTGGAGCAGGACGCGGAACTCCAGGCGCTGACGAGTGCGGCTTTCGTGCGCTTAAGCCAGGAAGCGGCCTCAAAACGGTTGTTCCCAGCGATGGAGCAGGCACTCGATCTCGTCTGCGGCGTGGAAGCCCAGCGGCCTGGAATTGGGCGCGATCTGCGCGCGAAAATGGGTATTGAGGAGCGTGTTCCGGAATTTGTGGACGAAGCCCTGCGCGCACGCCAGGTGTCCGCTGGACTCACGGACGTGCTGAAACTGCTTCCGCAAACCGCCATGGAACAGATCGCATCGCGATTCAATCGGTGTTTTTTGCGTGAGGATTCCGAACACGTGGCCAACCTCGCTTCCGACCTGGGCGAAGCCGGATTGCATTACCTGCGCAGCACGGTGCGCGGCGGCCCGGCCGCCGAAGCCACGGACATGGTGGGGCTGCTCAGCAAGATCGATCCCCAGGCGGTGGAAGTCTTTTTGCCTCCTCGCATGAAGGACTTTCCTCGCACTTCGCAGGATCGCATCGTACGCCAAATCGCCGCGAGCAATGCTCCCGGGCGTTGCCGCATTTTGCTGGAGCTCCTCGATCACGTGGACCCGCTCCTAATGCCTCTCGTCATTGACGAGGTCGGTGTCACTGGAGATCGCGAAGCGCTGGGCCGCCTCTTGACCATTGTGGACGGCGACTTGCCAGCGGGTGCCGGCCCATTCTTGCAAGTGAAAGCCATTGAAGCCTTGGGCCGCATTCACGCCCCGGAGTCAATCAATTCGCTGCGCCGCGTGGTGGAAGCGAAGAAAATGTTTGGTTGGCAGCATCCGCAGGAGCTTCGCATCGCCGCTCTTCAGGCTCTCGAGAAGCTCGATCCGGAATGGGCGCGGGAGTTTCTTCCCAGAAGCGGACTGGACAAGGCGGACCTGGTCTTGGCGCCACTCGAAGCGGTAACGAACGCCAGGTTTGTGCGGCAGCGGCGGCATACCCGTGTTCGTCTGCAAAAGACCGTCGTGGCTGTAAGCACCAACCTAAAGCAAAATTGCCGCATGGAAATCAAGACAGCGAGCCTCTCTGGCGGGGTGGCCACGATTGACCGGCACATGCAGCCCGGCACCCATGTTCAGCTGAAACTTCAGCTCGGCCTGCGCAATCTCCAGGCCACCGCGCTCCTCCGCGACTATCGCGCTCAGGACATGGCGTTCGAGATCGTGGATATGTCCCTCGATGAGCGCGTCAAGTACCGCCGCCTGCTGGCGGACCAGTTGGGCAACCCGACCGTGGACCGCGAAGCCCGCGATCCCGTTGCCGAGTCGCCCGTTTCCCGCTAACCTGCGTTTTCTTCAAAATTGTCCAGTTTTCATGGCTCGGTTGGCGCATTTCCGCATAACCCGTTAAAATGGTAGTTTGCGCGGAGGGCGTCCGTCCGGCTAGTTAGCCGTCGGCGGCGCCGGCTCAGGGGAAACGGCGAAACAGTTCATGGATTTCACCAAATACGTTGACGACTTTATCGCTTTTTTTATCGGCACTAAGCACGAGCGGGATATCAAAAAGCTGCAGCCGCTGGTTGCCGCCATAAATGCGCTTGAGCCGGAAATCAAGCCGCTCAGCGACGAGGAGTTGAAAGAGAGGTTCCAGCAGCTCAAGGCCACCGTCCAGGATCCGCTGAAAGAAGCCGATCCGAGCGACTCGAATTTCCGCAATCTGATGCAGGAGGCGTTCAAGCCGGCGCTGGTTCCGGCATTCGCCATCGTCCGCGAAGCCGGCCGCCGATTCCTTAACATGCGCCATTTCGACGTGCAGCTCATCGGCGGCATGGTCCTGCACGAAGGCAAGATTGCCGAAATGAAGACCGGTGAAGGCAAGACGCTCGTCGCCACGCTTCCTGCTGCTTTGAACGCGCTTGCCGGACGCGGGGTGCACATCGTCACCGTCAACGATTATCTGGCCCGTCGCGACGCGGAATGGATGAGCCCCCTCTACAAGGGCTTGGGCCTGAATGTGGGCGTGATCGTCCATGATCTGGATGACGCGCAGCGCCGCGCGGCCTACGGCGCCGACATTACTTACGGCACCAACAACGAATTCGGCTTCGACTACCTCCGCGACAACATGAAGTACGATTTGTCGCACTGTGTGCAGCGCGGCCATCACTTTTCCATCGTGGACGAAGTGGACTCCATCCTCATTGACGAAGCCCGCACGCCGCTGATTATTTCCGGCCCCTCGGAAGAGTCCACGGACAAGTACTTCAAGATTGACAAGATCATTCCCAAGCTGATCCAGGAAATTGACTACACTCTCGACGAAAAGCTTCGCACCGCGACATTGACCGAAGAAGGCTTCACGAAGTGCGAGCGCTTGCTCGGTCTTCCGAATCTTTCCGATCCCGCAAATATCGAGTTCATGCACCACGTTTACCAGGCCCTGCGCGCCCACGCCTTGTACAAGAAAGACGTGGACTACGTCGTGAAAGAGGGCGAAGTCATCATTGTGGACGAATTCACCGGCCGCCAGATGCCCGGGCGCCGCTGGTCGGACGGCCTGCATCAGGCGGTAGAAGCAAAAGAGGGTGTGAAGATCGAGCGCGAAAACCAGACCCTTGCGACCATCACTTTCCAGAATTACTTCCGCATGTATAAGAAGCTTTCCGGCATGACCGGCACCGCGGAGACGGAGTCCGAGGAATTCGGCAAGATTTACGGCCTCGATGTCGTGGTGATTCCCACGAACCGCCCGTTGGTTCGCCTGGAACATCGCGATGTGGTGTACCGCACCGAAAGAGAAAAATTCGAGGCGGTGGTCAACGGCATCCTGCAGGAAGACAATACCTACGCCCACGGCATTCGCCATTATCACGAGCGAGGCCAGCCGGTCCTGGTTGGCACGATTTCCATTGAGAAGTCCGAAAAAATCGCGGCGCTTTTAAGAAAAGCTGGAGTTCCGCATGAAGTGCTGAACGCCAAGCAGCATGAGCGCGAGTCGCGCATCGTTTCGCAAGCAGGCCGCAAAGGCGGCGTTACCGTGGCCACCAACATGGCCGGCCGCGGCACGGACATTCTGCTTGGCGGAAATCCCGAAGCTCTCACGCGCGAACACTTTTTGAAGAACAAGCTGGCGCTTCCTTACGCTCAGGCACCTGCGGTGATCGGCGCGGATACTTCCAACGGCGACGGCGCTGCGGTCGCCTCAACTCCGATGGTCCTGTTCCAGCACGAAGGCAAGATTTTTCAGGTTCCCTCCGATCAATGGAAGCCCGTGTACGATCAGTTTGCCGATCAGTGCAAAGCCGAGCATGATGAAGTGATCGCTCTGGGCGGATTGCACATCCTCGGTACGGAACGCCATGAAGCGCGGCGCATAGACAATCAGCTTCGTGGCCGTGCCGGTCGCCAGGGAGATCCCGGTTCCTCGCGCTTCTTTCTTTCTCTGGAAGACGACCTGATGCGCATCTTCGGCGGCGAACGCGTCAAGGCGCTGATGTTCCGCCTCGGCATGACTGAAGGCGTGCCCATCGAATCGAAATTGATCTCGAAACGCATCGAAAATGCGCAGAAATCCGTAGAAGGGCAGAACTTCGAAGCGCGTAAGCACCTGCTCGAATACGACGATGTGATGAACAAGCAGCGCGAGACGATTTACGCCATTCGGCGATCGGCGCTTGAGGGCAAAGACCAGCGCGATTACGTTCTCGGCATTGCCGAGGACGTCGCCCGCGAACTCCTCGACACCTATTGCCCGCGCGACCAGCATCCTGGCCAGTGGAATACCACGCAGTTTCTCGCCGAAATCAACAGCCAGTTCGGCGTGGACGCCAAAACGGCCGGCGCCGACCCCACCGCGCTGAATCATGACGAGCTTGCCGACGCGACGA
>Ga0335076_10002714_pt1 | contig 17652 bp, 15 predicted proteins | sample Lox_Sample_25_FD_206717 | JGI IMG/M metagenome (GOLD analysis project Ga0335076, IMG submission 206717) | Soil microbial communities from Loxahatchee National Wildlife Refuge, Florida, United States - Lox_Sample_2.5 | ecosystem: Environmental > Terrestrial > Soil > Wetlands | place: USA... | reverse complement strand
AGTGCCTGGGCCTGTGAGGTCATGCGGCCGCCGAAGGAGCGGCCGCCCGCGAACAGCGGCAGCGCCGCTGCGAGATGCGCTGCCGCGGCGACCGCCGCACGCACGGTCGCATGGCACAGCGGTGGCGGATCGGGTCGCCGCGACCGCCGCTCCATGTACGGAAACTGATAGCGCAGCGTCGCGATGCCGAGCGCGCCGAGCTCGGCAGCAGTGGCGCGCAGGAACGGATGATCCATCCCGGCCCCCGCGCCGTGGGCCAGCACATAACAGGCACGCGCCGCCGCCGGCCGCACCAGGTGCGCCGAGACGCGCAGCCCGCTCTCCACCTCGAGGGTGTGCGGTTCGTCAACATCTGAGCCGGCGGAAACCAAGGCTTCGCTCCGCGTACCGGGGATAGAATTTACCTGTGAGCCCGGTTGTTGGACAGTGCACGGCCGCGCGCAGGGCATGCCGCGCACGGCGCGCGATGCGGCGGCGTCCGTGAGGAGCGCGTGGATGCGCTTTCCGCGCGTCGCGCTGTTTGCCGCCTGCACCATCGCGGCGACGGCCGCGGCCGCGGCGCCGGCGCTCCCGGTCGTCAACGACGTAACGGGACTCGATCCGACAACTGTCGAGCAGATTGTCACACCGCACGGCGTCGCGGACGTGGTCGAGGCGGTGCGCACGCACGCGGGTCCCATCTGCATCGGCGGTGCGCGCCATAGCCAGGGCGGCCAGATTGCGACCGACCGTTGTCTGTTTCTCGACATGCGCGCGATGAACCGGGTACTGGCCTTCGACCCGCAGGCGCGTCGCATCACTGTCGAAGCGGGCATCACCTGGCGCGCCATCCAGGAGATCATCGATCCGCGCGGGCTGTCGCTCAAGGTAATGCAGAGCTACGCGAATTTCACCGTCGGCGGGTCGCTGAGCGTCAATGCGCACGGCCGCTACGTCGGTCAGGGCGCGCTCGTCGGCTCAGTCGTGTCTCTCGACATCGTGTTGGCCGACGGCAGCGTGATCAGCGCGAGCCGCGTGCAGAACGCGGAAATCTTCAGCGGTGCGATCGGGGGCTACGGCGGTCTCGGGGTAATCGTTGCCGCCACGTTTGACCTCGTGCCGGATACCGCCATCATGTGCGTCGTGCGCCAGCTTCCGGTCGGCAGCTACAAGGACTATTTTCTCGCTCACATTCGCGACGACCCGCGGGTGGTCCTGCACAACGCCGACCTCTACCCGCCGCGCTACCACGAACTGACTGCGGTCAGCTGGCTCACCACCGACAGCGAGGTCAACGTGCCCGAGCGCCTGGCGCCGGTGCACGCCGCCTCGGCGCGCGACAGGTTTCTGCTGAGCTGGCTGTCGGACGGTCCGTTCGGCAAGCAGATCCGCCAGTACCTCTACGACCCCGCGCAATACGCGGGACGCAGAGTCGAGTGGCGCAACTACGAAGCCAGCTACGACGCGGCGACGCTCGAGCCGGACCCAGGCGCACCCTACACGCACGCCCTGCAGGAGTATTTCGTTCCCATTGCGCACTTCGACAGTTTCGTCGCGCGCATGGTACAGGTGCTGCGCGCCGCCGATGCCAACGTGCTCAACGTCTCGATACGCCACGCGCTGGCGGACCACGAAACCCTCCTGGCGTGGGCGCCGCAGGAGATGTTCAGCTTCGTCATCTATTTCCACCAGGGCAGGCAGCCGCACGAGCGCGCTGCGGCGGACCGCTGGACGCGCGCGCTTATCGATGCCGCACTCGCCGAAGGCGGCACCTATTACCTGCCCTATCAGCTGGTCGCGACGCGCGAGCAGTTTCTCGAGGCGTATCCCGCCGCAGCGCGGTTCTTCGCCCTCAAGGAACGGGTGGATCCGAGCTGCAAGTTCCGTAACCGGCTGTGGGAACGCTATGACACCGCACCGGCCTGCCAGGGCGCCGGCGCGCCCCATTAGCGCAGCGCCGCCACCCAGGCCGAGAACGCTGGCAGGCGGATGCGCCCATTCGCAGCCGCGTCGGGCAAGGCTGCGGGGCTCGAGAGCAGCGTGTGCAGCCGTGAGCCGCGCACCCCGGCAGCGGTCAGACCCGGCGAGACGTACTGCGTGCGCGCCGTCATGTTGAGTGAAACGAGTACTGCTTCGCCGGAGGCAGCGACACGTACGTAGGTAAGCACGTCCTTGTTGTCGGTATCGAGCATCACGGCGCGACCGCTGCGCAGTGCCGCATTGCTGCGTCGCAGGGAAATGAGACTCCTGTACCAGTTGAGGAGCGACCGGGGATCGGCGGATTCGCTGCGCACGTTGACGGTGGGATAGTTTGGCGTCACCGGCAGCCAGGTGTGGGGATTGGTGCTGAAGCCCGCCTGCGGGTTGGAATCGTCCCACTGCATGGGCGTGCGCTCGCCGTCGCGTCCCTTCTGCTTCGGCCAGCCGGTGATGCCGATCGGGTCTCGCACGTCCTCGACACGCGTCGGCGTGGCGGTCGTCTGACCGATCTCCTGACCCTGGTAGAGGAGCGCGGTGGCGCGCGAGGTCAGCAGCAGCGCGGCGACGATGCGGGCGATCTGCGCGTTGTGCACGCCGTCGCCAAAGCGGTCCCAGCTGCGCACGTTGTCGTGATTGTCGAACACCAACAGCGGCTGCGAATGATGCAGCTGCGTCTGTTCCTCGAGCAGGTGGCGGCGGAAGGTGTCGGCATCGAGCTGGCTGCCGAGACCCAGCAGCGTGTCCATCGGCAGTTGCAGCTCGTCGTGCGCCGCACCGCCATACCAGGCATCGAGGTCGGCGGTGGTCGGCACGTAGGTCTCGCCGATCAGGACGCGCTCGCCGGGATAGCCGTCGATCGTGGCGCGCAGGCGGCGCATGACAGCGTGAACCTCGGGCAGGTTCTTGGTGTAGACATCGCTCAGGATCGGATCGCCCTGAGCGTTGACTCCGCCGAGCACCGGCGCATCGCGCAGCTGCTCATCCTCGAACAGCTCGGTAATGGCGTCGAGGCGAAAGCCGGCAACCCCGCGGTCGAGCCAGAAGCGCATGGCCGCGAACATTGCCTGCTCGACGCTCGGATTGCGCCAGTTGAGGTCGGGTTGCTGACGGTAGAACCGGTGGTAGTAGAACTGCCCGACCGCTGGCACGTACTGCCAGGCCGAGCCGCCAAACAGGCTCACCCAGTTGTTGGGCGGGCGGCGTGCGCTCTCGACGGTGCGCCCGTCGCTCCAGAGGTAGAACTCATGGCGGGGTGAGTTCCGCGAGCGCGCGGCTTCGAGGAACCAGGGATGCTGGTCCGAGGTGTGATTGAGGACCATGTCGAGGAGGATGCGGACGTGATGCTGCCGCGCCTGCGCAAGCAGGCGGTCGAAGTCCGCGAGCGTCCCGTAAAGGGGATCGACCGCCTCGTAATCGGAGATGTCGTAGCCGAAGTCCACCTGCGGCGAGGGATAGAAAGGAGTGATCCAGATGGCGTCGACGCCGAGTGACTCGAGATAGTCGAGCCGGCGTGCGATGCCGTTGAGATCGCCGATGCCGTCGCCGTTGGAGTCCTGGAAGCTGCGTGGATAGATCTCGTAGATCACCGCATGTTGCCACCACGGATCGGCGCCGCTCGCCGCCCCTGCCTGCGCCGTCTGCGTCGGCGCCGCCGCCGCGGCGGCCGGCAGGGCGGCCGTCGCCAGGCAGAGAGCGGCAACGCAGGCGCATGTGGCCGCTGCGCGGCGCGGGCCGAAGCGCAGCCATGCGCCGTGCAGGGCGCGCAGGCCGCGTGACAGGAGGCTCGCCAGTGTGAGCGGTGCGGACACGGGTGCCGGTATGGTACCTGCAAAGTCCGCACGCACCGCCTTCGCGGCCGCCGCGCCGTGGCTCAGCCCCGGCGCACGAGCGGCACACGCTGCGGGCAGGGCGCGTGCACCGACCGCACCCCGGTTCTGCCGCTGCGACTGGATCCCTGAAAAGAGCCGAAAGTGGCTCCTGGCGAGAGCCAGTTCCGCGCTATCCTGCGGACATGATGACAAGCCAAGCCACCGACATCTGGCGACGCGCGCGCTGGCCCGCGCTGCTTGCGGGCACACTCGCCTGGATGGGCGGCGATGCGGCGACGCCTGCCCCCGCCACGGTGAGCACGCTGATGCAGCGCGAGCTCCCCGACGTGCCAGGGAAGGAGGCGCTGATGCTCACGGTCGAGTATCCGCCGGGAGGGGCATCCCTGCCGCACCGTCACGACGCGGACGTGTTCGTCTACGTGCTCGAGGGCGAAGTGATCATGCAGGTCGCGGGGCAGCCACCCGTCACGCTCGGGCCCGGAGGAACCTTCTTCGAGGGGCCGGCGGACGTGCACGTGAAGGCTGCCAACGCAAGCGCGCGCACGCCGGCGAAGCTGCTGGTGGTCATGGTCAAGGAGCGGGCCGCGCCGGTGTCACGACCCGTGGCGGCAGCGCCAGGCGGTTCGCGATGATCGAGCTCTATTTCTGGCCGACTCCCAACGGACTCAAGGTGAAGCTGTTCCTCGAGGAGGCACAGCTGCCGTACCGCGTCGTCCTGGTGAACCTCGGCAAGGGCGAGCAGCTTGCGCCCGCATTCCTCGCCATTGCGCCGAACAATCGCATCCCGGCGATCGTGGACCGCGAGCCTGCCGATGGCGGACCGCCCCTGCCGCTGTTCGAGTCCGGGGCGATCCTCTGGTATCTCGCCGAGAAAACCGGCCGCTTCATGCCGCGCGGGCGTGCCCGGGTGGAGGTACTCACGTGGCTGTTCTGGCAGATGGCGGGCCTCGGTCCGATGGCCGGGCAGAACGGTCACTTCCGCGTTTACGCGCCGCAGCCGATTCCCTATGCGATCGAGCGCTACACGCGCGAGACGCACCGCCTATACGGCGTGCTCAATAAGCGGCTCGCGCGGCGCGAGTTCATCGCCGGGGAATACTCGATCGCCGACATGGCCTGCTATCCATGGATCGTGCCGCACGCCGCGCATGGCCAGGACCTCGACGAGTTCCCGCACCTGCGACGCTGGTTCGAGGCGATCCGCGCGCGGCCGGCGACGATGCGTGTCTATGCCGGGGTCGAAGACACCTACGCCCCGCAGCGCCAGGCGCTGTCGGCTGAGGCGCGCCGGGTGCTGTTTGGATCCATGGCGGGATGAGCGATGAAACTCGCGGCGTCGCTCCTCGGGCTTGTGCCGGCAGCGGTCCTCGCGGCAGCGAGCCCAAGTGGTGCCGAGCGTGCTGCGGATGCCGGTCGCTCGCTCGTCGGTATGAGCGCGCCGCGGCTGGTGCTGACGACCATCGACGGGCAGCGCATCGATCTCGGAAGGCTGTACGACACGAAGGCCGTGTACCTCAAGTTCTGGGCGACCTGGTGCGTGCCCTGTCGCGAGCAGATGCCGCACCTCGAGCGTACCTATCTCACGGCGGGGTCCGACCTGGCAGTGATCGCGATCGACGCCGGCTTCAACGACTCACTCGCCGACGTGCGGGAATATCGCCAGCACCTCGGCCTCACCATGCCGATCGTTCTCGATGACGGCCGGCTCGATACGGCATTCAATCTGCGGGTCACGCCGCAACACGTCGTGATCGCACGCGGTGGGCGCATCCTCTACGTGGGGCACCTGGCCGATGCGCCGCTCGAGGAGGCACTGCGTGCCGCCCGCAGTGGCGCCCCCTCGGACTCAGCGGCGATGGGCCGCACGGCGACCGCGTCCGCGGCCGCCGTCCCCTCCGTGCACTACCAGGTCGGCGATCGTGTCCCCGACCTGACACTGAGCACGCTCGATGGCGGCACGTTCCACCTGGGTGCCCCCGGCAGGGCAACGGTGCTCGCTTTCCTCTCCCCGTGGTGCGAGTCGTATCTCAAGAGCAGTCGGCCGCAGCTCGCGGCCAACTGCCGCGCGGCGCGCGAGCAGTCTGAAGTGCATGCCGCGGACCCAGCACTGCGCTGGCTCGGCATCGCCTCGGGGTTGTGGGCGAGCCCGGAGGATCTCAGCAGTTACCGCGAGCAGTACCACGTCACGATCCCGCTGACGCTCGACGCGTCGGGCCGGCTGTTTCACGAATTCCGCGTCATGACGGTGCCGACACTGGTGCTGATCGACGCCAACGGGCGCATCGTGCGCCGCGTCGCGGGCGCTCTCGCCGGATCGCCGGATGTGCTGCGCGCATTGGCGATGCCTGCCACCGCGCGCGACGTGCTGCGCTAAGGTGGTGGCGGCCCTTCGCTGACGCGTACCAGGTCCTGGGGACGCAACCACTTCTGAAACGCGCCCTGCACTGCAGCCGAGTCGAGCTCGATGTAACGCTGCGCCGCGTGCGTCGGCTCATCGAGCGGCAGCGCGAGGTCGGTGCGCATGAGCAGCCCGCGGGCGATCTCCTCGACACCCGCCTCGCTGAGCGGTATCTGGCGCAGCAGGCATGCCTTCACACGGGTGAGCTCGTCCGTTCCAACCGGTGTGTTCTGCATGGTGGCAATCTCGCGGGCCACCATATCGGCGGCCTTGACCACGTTGTCGGGGTCGCTCGCGTATTCCACCAGGTAGACGCTGCGCGTTCGGCCTGCCTGCAACAACGATTCCACCCCGTACACGAGGCCGGAGTTCTTGCGCAGATCGATACTGAGGCGCGTCGCGTAGAAGCTGCCGCCGAGTACGGCGTTGCCGAGCGCCAGCGGGTAGTAGTCGGGATCGGAGCGCGACAGCGCCAGATTCTGTGCAAGCAGCACGCGGTCCTGCACGCGACTCGCATCCGGCACCGTCACCGTCCGCGGCGCGTTGGCGGGCGCTGCCGGCAGGTCGACCACCGGCCTGGGTCCGCTCGCCATCCAGCCGCCGAAGTGCTTCTCGATCGCCGCCCGCGCCGCACCCGGATCCACCTTGCCGATAACCACGATAGCCGTGAGATCGGGGCGGAACACGCTCGTGTAGTAGCCGCGCACGGCGGTGGCGTCCAGCGAGCGCACCGTCTCGGGCGTCGACATCCGCAGGCTCGGGTCCTCCGGCGGATAGAGCGCGCCGCGCAGCGACCGCTGCATGAGGAAACCGGGGCTGGCGTTGCGCGCGGCCACCCCGAGCGCCACCTGGCCGCGAATGACCTGCAGGGCTTGCGCCGGCAGTGCCGGATGCAGCTCGTTGTCGGCGAGCAGCTCGACCGCCCGGTCGAAGTGCTCCGCCAGGGCCTGCGTGGAGAAGTCCGTGCCGGCGTGCTCCCGCGCGCCGATCGCATCCAGCGCCTGTTGGAATGCCACGCGATCGAGTTTCTCGCTGCCGTACGTGAGCAGCTGCTCGAGCACCTGCGAGACGCCCTCCTGTCCCTTGGGCTCCTCGGTCTCGGGACGATTGCGGATGTGGCCGTGCACAGTCACGGTGTCGCTCACATCCTCGGTCTGCACGATCAGCGTCAAGCCGTTGGCTAGCGTGCTCACCAGCGGGTGCAGGGTCGACGGCGGCACCTCGAGCCGCTCGAGCGCCTTCTGCGCCCAGGGTGGCAGCGCAGTCGGGTGCGCCTCACCGAGCGAGATCGCCTCCTGTCCGCCGAAGCCGGCATGGGTCGCCACCGGCGCCCCCGAGCCGCGCGGCTGCATCACGCCGGTAACCGCGTGATCGAGATTCAGGTACTTGGCCGCCACACGATTGACGTCGGCGACCGTGACGCGCTCGATGCGGGCCAGATCGTCGTCGGGGGAGGACAGCCCGTACAGTGCCAGCGCGTCCGACCATACCGAGGCGAGCTCCGGGATCGAGTTGCGCTGAAACTGTGCGGCACTGCGTTCCTGCAGCTTCGCGGCATCCACCAGCTCCGGGGGCACTCCCTCGCGGGCGACGCGCGCGAGGATTGCGCGCACCTCGCGCTCGAGCGAGTGCGGATCATCGCCGCTGGTGAAGGAGAGCACCGCGTAGGCGAGGCTTGCCTGCGGTAACGGGTCGAGCTCGAACTCCGCTGCGATCGCTTTGCCCTGCGGCACGAGCCCGTACAGTTCGAAGCGCCGGCTGCTGAGTACGTCCGCGAGCACCTCGAGAGCGGCGAAATCGTCGTCGCGTGGCCCGGGCGCGCGCAGCGCGAGCATGAGCGTGCCGTTCGGGCGATCGGTGTCGATTGTGAACGAGGTCGGCTGCACGGTGCGCAGGTGGACCGGGGGTTTCGGCGGCAGCTTCTTCGCCGGGATATCGCCGAACAGCCGCCGTACTTCATCGAGCGTCGTGGGCGGATCGATGTCACCGGCGATCACCAGGATGGCGTTGTTGGGTGCATACCAGGCATCGTGGAAGCTTTTCAGCATCGCTGCCGTGGTCTTGTCGAAGGACGGCCGGGTGCCGAGCGCGTCGTGGGCATAGGGCGTGCCGGCGAACATGCGCGCGCGCAGCTTCTCGTATAGCCGATACGCAGGCTCCGACAGGTCCTGCGCCACCTCCTGCTCGATCGCGCCGCGTTCCTGACTCCACTCCTTGGGGGTGTCGAGCACCGCGCGCATGCGCAGCGCCTCGATGTGCAGCGCCACGTCGAGATCTTCCGCCGGCACCGTGAACAGGTACTGAGTGAGGTCCTCGCGGGTGTTGGCGTTGAAGTCGCCGCCGACGATGCTGCCGATGTCGGCGAGCTGGTCGGCAGTCAATCCCGGACTACCGCGGAACATCATGTGCTCCTCGGCGTGCGCCGTGCCGGGGAAGCCGGGCGGTGCCTCATCCGAGCCGACCAGATAGTTGATCGAAGTGGCGACCACCGGCGCGAGCGCGTTGCGCACGATGACTACGCGCAGTCCGTTGCCGAGCGTAGCCCGCAGTACACCGCTCGCGAGGTCAGCCGCCGACTGAGCTTGCGACACAGTCGCGGAGTGAGCGGGCGGCGCCGCCGCGGCTGTCGCGCCGGAGAGCAGCGCGGTCAGAGCGGCGAGGAGCACCGTCGCCGGTCGCTCCCGGCGCTTCCTCTCGTCGTGCGGCATACGGATCCTGGGATCGGCAAGTGGGCCGTCAGTATATGCGATCACCCGCCCCCGCCATCTTTTGCCACAAATCATCCGCAGCGTGACGCTTTTGCATCACCGGCGACGCTGTCGCGCACGCTCAAATGGTAGCCGTAACCGGACGGAGCACCGTTCCCATACAACTGCAGCGAGAGGAGAGATCATGAGAGCGAATACAGCGAGGCGCAGCGTGGCGTGGAACGCGGCACTGGTGGCTTGCTTCGCGATGCGCGCGGCACTCGCCGCCGGCGCGAGCGACCAGCGCGGCCAGGGATCGAAGCAGGAAGACGCCGGCGCGGTAGCCGGCATCGCGGTCGGCGCACTTGCGGCGGGGCCGGCGGGGGCGGTGCTCGGCGCCGGTGTCGGCGCGCTGCTCGGCGAGCGCTACCATCGGCAGGCGCAATCCGCCACAGCGCTCAAGGAGAAACTGGCGAGCAGCGAGGCCGAGCGCGAGCGCCTGCTCGAGAACGTGGCGCGGCTCGACAGCTCGCTCGCCGAGGAGAAAGTGCGCGGTGAGCAGCTCGACGCGACGCTCGCCCGCACGGACGAGCTCGGCCTCGACGTGAGCTTCCGCACCGACGACGATTCGGTCACGGCGCAGGCGATGTCGCCGCTGCTGAAGCTTGGCGCCCTGGTGGCGTCGCTCCCGCAGGCGCAGCTGCTGGTCGCAGGCTATGCCGATCCCCGCGGCTCCGTAACCTACAACGATGCGCTGTCCTTGCGCCGCGCCGAGTGCGTGGCCGCGGTCCTCGGCGCCGCCGGGGTAGCGCGCGAGCGCATCGTGATCGAGGCGCACGGCAAGAGTGCCTCCGCCGCTGAAGATGGCGACCTCGACGCCTATGCGTTCGAGCGGCGCGTGACGGTGCGCGTGCAGCTGCCGTCCACGGCACAGGTGGCCCGCCGTGAATAGCGGCGGCGACGGCCGGCGGGGCGCGCTGCCGGAAGCCGCCTCCGCGGCGCGTCTTCGCGCTAGAATTTCCTGGCATGAGCACCTCTGCACCATTTGCATGAGCAGCGCGATCGTCCGCCTCGAGGGGCCCGTGAGCGAGGAGGTGTCCGAGCCGCCCGCCGAGCGGCTGCTCACCGGCACTCCGGAGCTCACGGTGCGCAACTACTTTTCCGACACGACGCAGCAATTCTTCGCCGGCCGCTGGTCGGCGACGCGCGGCAAGTGGCGCGTGCGCTATACCGAGAACGAGCTATGCGTGATGACCGCCGGCCGCGTGATCATCGAAAGCCTGAGCGGCGAGCGCAGCACCTTCGGACCGGGTGATGCGTTCGTCGTCCCGGCCGGCTTCGCCGGCAGCTGGGAGGTCGTCGAGGACTGCGAGAAGATCTACGCGATCTTCGAGGCGCGCAGCTGAGCCCCTCAGCCCCGCATCACCTGACATAACCCGCTCTGCCCTTGATGTCCGTCGCAGAACCGCGACGGCTTCCTTCATCAGTCGGGCCGGCGGTGGGAAGGTGTGCGTTGGTCGCAGTCCGCTGGTGAGCCTTCCGGAGGTGTGTCGTGGAGACCGTTACCGTCGCTGCCTCGCGCAGCAGCGCGTTCAGTCTGTCGGAGATGGAAATGCTGGTCGGCAGCGCCATCGTGATCGTGGTGCTGGCCTGGATGGTGCTCGCACGCATTCGTCGCGATCGTCACGAGCCGCACGGCTGAAATCCCTGACCGCAGCTCGCGGGCCTTCCGCCCGAGTCTGCGGTGCCGAATTCCACACCCGCAAACCGTAGCGGGGCACGCTGAGAGCGCGCTTCGCGCGCGGCTGATTGCGCGCCTTGGGGAGCAAGCGCACTGATAAATAAACTGGACAATACCGACGCCTGGAGGGATATTTCCGGGCCCGTTGTCTAAGATCCTAAACACCATGAACATCGACGTCGGTGCGCGGCTGCGCAGCGTCCGTACGACGTTTGGCCTCTCCCAGCGCGAGCTCGCGCGCCGGGCGGGGGTGACGAACGGCCTCATTTCCCTCATCGAGCAAAACCGCGTAAGCCCCTCGGTGAGCTCTCTCAAGAAGGTGCTGGATGGCGTACCCATGTCGCTCGCGGAGTTCTTCACGCTCGACTTGAGCGCGGCGCCGCAGGCGTTCTTCACCGCCGAGGAGTTGCTCGAGCTCGGCAATTCCGCGGTCTCGCAGCGGCTGGTCGCTGCGCAGCGGCCGGGGCGGCAGCTGACGCTGCTGCACGAGCGCTACGCTGCCGGATCCGTGACCGCCGAGGAGATGCTCGCGCATCGCGGCGAGGAGGCGGGCGTCGTAATCCGCGGGCGCATCGAGCTCACCGTGGGCGGAGCCACGCGCGTGCTCGGGCCCGGCGAGGCTTATTATTTCGCGAGCCAGCTGCCGCACCGCTTCCGCAACGTCGGCCGCGAGCCCTGTGAGATCATCAGCGCCTGCACTCCGGCGACTTTCTGAAGGGCGAGACCCAACCTCATGAGCGCTAAACCCGAAACCATATCCTGGCACGAGCGCGCCCGCATGCTCGAGTTCCGCACTCAGGCCTTCATCGACGGGCGCTACCTCGATGCGGCGTCCGGCGCCACCTTCGACTGCATCAATCCCGCGACCGGGAAGCTGCTCGCGCGCGTCGCCTCGGGCGACGCGGAAGACATCAATCGCGCGGTCATCTCGGGCCGCGCCGCGTTTCGCAAGGGAAGCTGGGCAGGTCTGCCGCCGGCGAAGCGCAAGAAGATCCTGCTGCGCTTTGCGGACATGATCCGCGAGCACGCCGAGGAGCTCGCGCTCCTCGAGACGCTCGATGTCGGCAAGCCGATCGCCGACAGCCTGAAGATCGACATCCCGGGAGCGGCGCGCTGCATCCAGTGGTACGCGGAAGCCATCGACAAGGTCTACGACCAGGTGGCGCCGACCGGCGCGGAGGCGCTGGCGCTCATCACCCGCGAGCCGCTCGGCGTGGTCGGTGCCATCGTGCCGTGGAACTTTCCGCTGCTCATGGCCGCGTGGAAGATCGGACCGGCGCTGGCGGCAGGCAATTCACTGGTGCTCAAGCCGTCGGAGAAATCCCCGCTTACGGCGATCAAGGTCGCCGAGCTCGCTGTCGAGGCCGGGATTCCGCCGGGGGTGTTCAACGTCGTTCCGGGGCTCGGGCAGAGCGCCGGCAAGGCGCTGGCACTGCATATGGACGTCGACTGCGTGGCGTTCACGGGCTCGACCACGACCGGCCGGTCGATCATGCAGTATGCCGGTCAGTCGAATCTCAAGCGCGTCTCGCTCGAGTGTGGCGGCAAGTCACCCAACATCGTGTTGGCGGACTACCCCGACCTCGACAAGGCGGCGACCGCCGCGGCGTTCGCCATCTTCTTCAATCAGGGCGAGATGTGCTCGGCGGGCTCACGGCTGCTGCTGCAGGAGGGCATCAAGGATCGGGTGCTGGAGAAAGTGCAGGCGATCGGCCGCACACTGCAGCCCGGCGATCCGCTCGATGCCGACACGCGGCTCGGCGCCATCGTCGATGAGACGCAAATGAAGCGGGTGCTCGGCTACATCGACTCCGGGCGCGACGACGGCGCCAGCATCCGCTTCGGCGGGCGGCGCGTGCGTGAGGACAGCGGGGGGTTTTTCATCGAGCCGACGGTGTTCGAGGGAGTGAAGCCCGCGATGGCAATCGCGCGCGAGGAGATCTTCGGCCCGGTGCTGGCGGCGATCACGTTCCGCACGGTCGATGAGGCAATCGAGATTGCCAACGACGTGATCTACGGTCTCGCCGCCGCGGTGTGGACCCGCGACGTGACCACGGCGCACCGCGTGGCGCGCGCGCTGCGTGCCGGTACGGTGTACGTCAACTGCTATGACGCCGATGATCTCACCGTGCCGTTCGGCGGCTTCAAGCAGTCCGGCATCGGCCGCGACAAGTCGCTGCACGCGCTCGAGAAGTACACCGAGCTCAAGACCACGTGGATCGACCTGACGCAGGGCTGAGTCGGCGGACTGCCGGCCGGCGGTCGTGAGGATCACCGATCGCGCGCCGGCGTGAGCACGGCGTCGCTCAGTTTCCTCGCCAGCGCGCCCCGTGGCTTTGCCGACCTGCTGGCGCACGAGCTCGCCGCGCTCGGCGCCACCGGTGTGCGCGAGCGCTCCACCGGTGTTGCCTTCAGTGGCCCGCTCGAGTGCGCCTACCGGGCGTGTCTGTGGTCGCGCGTCGCGAATCGCGTGTTCCTCGAGCTCGCACAGTTCGAGGCGCGTGATGCGCACGAGCTCCATGCCGCGGTGCGCGGCATCGACTGGGCGGCACACCTCGCGCCCGGTGCGACGCTCGCCTGCGACTTCAGTGGGCGCCACCCGGCGATCACCCACACCCACTACGGGGCGCTCAAGCTCAAGGATGGCATCGTCGACGCCCTGCGTGATGCGACCGGGCACCGACCGGATATCGCTCCCGGGCGGCCGGACGTGCGGGTGCACGCCCACGCACGCGGCAGCCGCGTCAGCGTGTCGCTGGATCTCTCCGGGGAGAGTCTGCACCGCCGCGGCTATCGGGCCGCCGCGGGCGAGGCGCCGCTCAAGGAGAATGTCGCCGCCGGGGTGCTGCTGCGTGCCGGCTGGCAGCAGCTCGCTGCGAGCGGAGCACAGTTTCTCGATCCGCTCTGTGGCTCGGGCACTTTCTGCATCGAGGCCGCGCTGATCGCCGCCGACCGCGCGCCGGGACTCACGCGCGATTACTTCGGATTCCTCGGCTGGCGCGGTCACGATGCGGCGCTGTGGGCGCGTGTGCGCGCGCAGGCCGAGGCGCGTGCGCGCGCCGGCGCGGGGCATGCGCTGCTGCTGCGCGGTAGCGATCGCGATCCGCGCGTGATCGACACCGCCCGCGAGAACGCCCGGCGTGCGCGCGTCGCAGAGCTGGTGCGCTTCGAGGCGGCATCGCTCGGCGCTGCCGCTCCCGCTCCCGGGAGTGCAGCGGGACTTCTCTGTACCAATCCGCCGTACGGCGTGCGTCTCGACGATCGTGCCGCGGCGAGCGAGGTACACCGCGAGCTCGGTGCGGTGCTGCGCGAGCGCTTTCAGGGATGGGACGCTGCGGTGCTGACGGGAGCGCCGGCGCTCGGCTTGGAGCTCGGGCTGCGCGCTTTCCGCACGCACACAGTGTGGAACGGCGCACTCGAGTGCCGGCTGCTGCGTATCCGCGTCGGGCCCGAGAGCGCGCGCACGCCGGGCACCCTCGGCGCCGGCGCGGCACGCTTGCGGGACAGTGCCGGGGCGCGCATGTTCGCCAACCGGCTGGTCAAGAACCTGAAGCGGCTGCGCAGCTGGACGCTGCGCGAGGGCATCTCCTGCTACCGCATCTACGACGCCGACATGCCGGAGTATGCCTTTGCCATCGACCTGTATCAGGTGATCGAGCCGCAGGAGACGTGGCTCTACGTGCAGGAGTACGCCGCGCCGGCCGAGATCGAGCTGGAAGCGGTGCGGCGGCGCCGCGGCGAGGTGCTCGCGAGCTTGCCCGAGGCCACCGGGGTCGCGCCGGCACACATCAGCGTGCGCACCCGCCGCCGCATCCGCCGTGGCGAGCAGTACGGCAAGCTCGGCGAACGGGCACACTTCCACACCATCATGGAGGGGGGCTTGCAGTTCGAGGTGAACTTCGCCGACTACCTCGACACCGGGATCTTCCTCGATCAGCGCCTCACGCGCCGCCGCCTCAGGGAAGCGGCGCGCGGGCGGCGCTTCCTCAATCTGTTCGCCTACACCGGCACCGCGACGGTGTATGCCGCAGCCGGCGGTGCCGCCGCAACCACCACGGTCGACATGTCGCGGACCTATCTCGAGTGGGCGCAGCGCAATCTTGCGCGCAACGAATTACGCGGCGACACGCATCGCTTCGTGCAGGCCGACTGCCTCAAATGGCTCGCGGAGGCCGCCGGCCATCACGCGCGCTACGACCTGGTGTTTCTCGACCCGCCCACGTTCTCCAACTCCACCCGCATGCAGGGGGTGCTCGACGTCGTGCGCGACCATCCCGGTCTCATCGACGGCTGCGCGCGGCTGCTTGCGAACGCCGGCACGATCATATTCTCGACCAACGCCCAGCGCTTTCGGCTCGACCCCGCGCTCGGCGAGCGCTACCAGGTGAGCGATCTCTCGGCGGCGACCTTACCGGCCGACTTTGCGCGCAATCCGCGGATTCACAGTTGCTTTGAGATCCGGCTGCGCGGTCAATAGGCGGTCAGCGGCGAATCGGACACCGGCGTCACCGCGATCCCGCCGCTGCCGGCGAACTCGACCGGCACGGAGACATCGGCCGCGCCGCTGTTGCGCCAGACCGCGAAGTGCAGGTGCGGGCCCGTGGTGAAGCCGGTGTTGCCCGAATTGGCGATGTATTCGCCTCTCACCACGTGCTGCCCGATCCTTACCCGGATCGAATCCCACTGCAGGTGGCCGTAGACGCCGATGGTGCCGTCGTCGTGCAGGATCAGGATGAAATTGGCCTGATCGATCATCGCCGGCGCCGGCGCTCCGCGGAAGGAATCATGGCGGACGTTGATCACCGTGCCCGCGCGCGCCGCGTAGACGGGGGTCCCGTCCGGCATGGCGAAATCGACCGCGTACTGCGTGTCGGGCGTCACATGGGTGACGCGGCTCGGATAGGCCTGCGATATCGTGAAGGTCGAGCCGAGCGCGAACGGCGCGCGGTAGGGATGCGGCGGGCTATGCACCGCCTTGGGCGAGCCGAGTGCGGTCGCGAGCGTGAAGCGCAACTGCAGCGGGCGATCGCCGCGCGGGCGCGGCGACTCGGCCAGCAGGTGCCGCTCTCCGGGTGCGAGCGTTGCCTGGTAGGTGGCACCCTTGGCGATGCGCGGAAAGTCGGAGTCGACGATAGCGATGCGCACCGTTGCCACACACAGGCAATCGTTGGCGGCGATCAGCTGCGTCGCAGTGGGGCTGTCAGCACGGTCCACCGCGATGCGCAGCGCCGCGGGCTCGTGGGCGAGGGGGATCGCAGCGCCGCCGTGCGCGGCGGCGCCGGCGGCCTGATCGGTGAACACCCACTGGCCGTTGGCGTCGCGGTAGCGGTAAGCGCCTTGCGCCAGGAGGGGTGCCGGCAGGAGAGCCGCGGCGAGCGCCGCTGCCAGCACGAGGCGAGCTTGGGGCAGGCTGCGGCGCAATCCGTGCCCTCCGCTTCGCGCCGTGCGGCCGCTCAGGTTCCGCAGGCTGAGGTCATCGCGCGCTTGGCCTGTTCGCGCAACGTGTCGGCTTCGGAGTCGGAGTAGTAGACGCGATTGCCGTCGGAGTCGCGCTGGTAGATCCGCGGCGAGTCGCGCAGGCGATAATAGTAGTTGCGGGCATTCTGACACGCGGCCTGCTTCTGGTGATCCGCGCTCGCCTTGTTCTTATCGTCGATGGCCTGTTGCTTGGCGCGCTGTGTCTCCTCGGCCTGCAGCAGCTGCTGCTCCTTGGCAATTCGCGCCGCTTCGGCAGGATTGCCCTCCTCGACGTGCACCGCGGTCTTCGGGGCATTCTTGCTGGCGCTGCGGTCGGAGTACACCACGTGACCATCGGCGTCCACCGACCTGTAGACCTCCTGCGCCGGGACCGGGGTGAGCGGGCTGAGTAGCGCCACGAATGCGCCGATGAGCGCACCACGCCCGCAGAACGAAATCGTTGGTCGAAGCACCCGAGCCTCCGTCGCTCAGGATACGTGCGCTGCTGCCCCCCGACCGGTGAATCTCGTCACAGAACCCTCACGGCACAGCGTGCTTGCCTTGACGAGCGGCAGGGTAGCGATCCAGCGCGCGAAGTGCCTCATCGCTCATCGGGCCCCCGGGCCGTTGGTAACGGCGTATTTGAGAAACTCACCGAGGTGCGCGTAGTTCGCCGGCGAGACGCGCCAGTCGACCTCACCCGGCAGACTCGCGCTGACCCCTACCCGGACCTTGCCGTCGGCCGCGACACCCGGCAGGAACCCCGGCCATTCGTAGAAGTCGCGTCGACGTTCGGCACGATGTTGGTATGGCCGTCGCGGAAGCCGTTGAGCGCGCCCGGTTGATAGCGGGCGAATGCCGGGGCGGTGCTGAGCGAGTCAGCCCTCGACCAGCGACTTGAGCCTTCCGAGCACCTGATCCCACTGCTCCGACACCCGGGCCAGGTAATCCTTGAGCTCGTTCAGCGGCGCAGGATCGAAGGCGAAGCGGCTCTCACGCCCCGAGCGCACGCTGTGTACGATGCCGGCGCTCTCGAGCACGCGCAGGTGCTTGGTGATCGCCTGGCGCGTCATCCGCGAGCCGCCGGTGAGCTGCGCGATGGAGCGCGGCTCACCCCCTGAGAGCGCCGTGACCAGGGACAGACGCGTCTCGTCTCCGAGCGCCGCGCACACCGTGGCGTGCTGCCGCCGCTTTGCGCTGCCGCCCTCAGGAGTGAGCCGCGACATGGCCGGCGATGTTCTGCAGCTGCGTGCTCCAGCCGCTGTCGTTCATGCGCAGCGCCTCGGGGCCGCGGTCCGCGGGAAGCCTGGCGAAGCCCGACTCGGTGAGCAGCAGCAGCGTGCCGCCGCCCGCGGTCGGCTCGAGGCGAAACTCCACGAGCGTCGGCGGCTCCTGCGAGTAGTCCTTCTTCGGGTCGATGGCGTAGGGGTGCCAGGTGAAGCTGAAGAGCCGTTCGCCTTGATCTCGATGCGTTTCTCGATCTGGTTCTGCATATTGGCAACCTCCGGGTTGCATATTAGCGCAGCCCTGCAGATATGCAACCGAAAAGTTGCTCAAGGGGTCAGGTTGCGGCGACGTCGG
>Ga0335076_10002712_pt1 | contig 17655 bp, 24 predicted proteins | sample Lox_Sample_25_FD_206717 | JGI IMG/M metagenome (GOLD analysis project Ga0335076, IMG submission 206717) | Soil microbial communities from Loxahatchee National Wildlife Refuge, Florida, United States - Lox_Sample_2.5 | ecosystem: Environmental > Terrestrial > Soil > Wetlands | place: USA... | reverse complement strand
GGCTCTCGGGCTCCTCCGTAGGCTCACCTTTCGGCCTGACCCGCTCAGGAAGCACGTCCGAACTCCCGTGGATGTCCTTGAGAGTCCCCTTGATCGTGATGGTCCCGTCGCCGAGGACCGGGTGTGACGGATAAGACCGCGCGACGTGCGATGCCGCGACTTCCTCGTGTGGTCCCCCGTTCTGCCACTGCGCCCCTGGTACCAATGGAACGTTCAACCTTGCCTCCTCCTGTTGGTAGCGCCATGATCCCACCGGCGGCGAAGCTGTCAAGGAGCGCCCGTGCCGCCAGCGGGATAGTTGGCCCATTCGAGGAAACGTTCGCTTTTCACGTCAGCGGTGACCTAGGCTGGCGCGGGTGAGCGATCGCGCCAGCTTCGCAGCAGCCGTGACCGGTGGGACACTCGGTGGCTGGGTCGTCGGCCGAGGGCGAAACGTTCTCCTGCTACACGGAGGGCCGGGATTTCAATATGAGTACATGGAGGCTGTCGCCGACGAGCTGGAAGACGGCTACAGAGTGGCGAGCTTTCAGCAGCGCGGCCTCGCGCCGTCGACACTCGAGGGCCCGTTCACCATCTCCCAAGCGATCAATGATGTTGCCGCCGTCCTCGACGCGCTCGAGTGGCGGCGCGCACTGCTCGTGGGTCACTCCTGGGGCGGTCACCTAGCGTTTCGGGTTGCCGCTGCGCACCCCGAGCGGCTGCTCGGGTTCCTCGCCATCGACCCGCTCGGGATCGTCGGGGACGGGGGCAGCTCGGCCTTCGAGGCGGAGCTCTACGCCCGCACGCCCAAGGAAGGTCGCGCTCGTCTCGACGAGTTACGGGAGCAGGAGAAGACCGCCGAGCCGACCCCCGAGGAGAAGGACGAGTTTCAGGCAATCATCTGGCCCGCCTATTTCGCCGATCCCGAGAGCGTGATGCCCAGACCCCCGACTCAAATTGCCGAGGAGGCGTTCAAGGGATTGATCGCCGAGGTGGAGGAAGGGACCGAGGAGGTGGCGGCTGCGTTGGGCGGCGGAGAGGTGCCATATGGCGTCCTAGCGGGAGCCGCGAGTCCGTTCCCCTGGGGGCAGGCCGCGAGGGCCAGCGTCGAGCTCTCACCGACGGCCTTTCTCAAGGTCGTACCGAACGCCGGGCATTTTGTCTGGTACGAAGCACCCGGTTCGGTGCGCGCGGCACTGGACCACTTGAGTCACGGAAGCCAGCGTCCGGAGCGGGTATCGGTCTAGTCGGTCCACTCGGACAGGTTCGTGGCTCTGCCCGTCGGAGCGGCCCTCCGCCATCGATGTTGCCCACGGATCCACGCGGCCACACGATCGGCGCTGTGTAGGGTGACGAGAATGGATCGGTTCAACGGCCTTGACGTCCCACGGTCGCTCGGTGATGTTTGCCGTCCGGAGCGTCTGGGCCTGATCGTCTACGACATGCAGGTTGGAATCTTGGAGCAGGTCGCCGACCCGGGGACGGTCATACGGAACGTCCGGCAGGTTCTCGAAGTGGCACGTTCCGCGAAGGTTCGGACGTACTTCACCCGTCACGTGACTTTGCCCGTGGAGTTGATGGGCGTGGCTCAGCTGAGGATGTGGCGCGCCTGGCAGGGCGTGGATCGCCTCGACGATGTGCACTCTCCGTTCTTGCCAGATGCCCCGCAGACTCAGATCGTGCCGGAGCTGAAGCCCAACGCGAAAGAGGCGGTCCTTGACAAGCTCACGTTGTCGGCCTTCGCGGGTACCCCTCTCGAGCTGGCATTGCGAGGAGCGGGTGTCGGGGCCATCGCGATTGTGGGCGTTGCTACGGAGATCGGCATCGAACCGACTGTGCGACACGCAAGCGACCTGGGCTTCGTCCCCGTAGTCGTCACCGACGCGTGCGCTGCCGGGAATGCCGACGCCGGCGCAAGGACGATCGAGACGTTGCGATTTCTCGGCGACGCCGTGCTCACCAATGTTGCGGCATTTCGCGACGCGTTGGCGGCACGCAGCGCGGACGAGTCGTCCGATTCCGGGGCGGCTGACCGGCAATAGCCTCGACGATCAGACCCGCGCGCTATGGGCGGCGGTAGTAACGGACCAGCGGTAACGCCGTAAACCCGGCCTTCTCGTACAAACCGCGAGCTGGAGTGTGGCCGGGATCCCCACCGGTCGCGAGCGCAACCAGATCAACGCCCGCCGCGTCGAGGCGCTCGACCGCGTGCTCGAGCAGTTCGGTCGCGATCCCCGACCGCTGATGTTCGGGGTCCACCGCGATCATCTCGATCTCCCCCACCAGCGGATCACTCGCCAGGTCAATCCGCGACGCGACGAATCCGACCGGCCCGCCGTCACCGATCGCGACCCAGATGTCGGTCTCCTCGCTCGAGCACACCGATCGGACCGCACGTCTCTGCGACTCACGCCAGTCGGGGAACGCTCGGAAATACAGCGGGTCGCCGAGCAGCCGACGAAAGCTCTCGAACACAGGTCTCCACGCCGCCAGCGACAGCTCGACCACGCGGTCGATGTCCTGTTCCTCGAATGCGCGTATCGAGGTCGACACGGCGTGCAGTCTCGCTGATCCGCAAGGCACGCATTCCCGTCCCCGAATCCTGGAACGGTTGCGGGCTTTGGACGTGCGCGGAGCGGTCACGGCGGTTCTGTAGCTTGTGACGCGATGCCGGACCGTTTCAGCGACCGAAGCCCAGACCGTCCGTCCGACGATGAGCTCCGGGCACACGCGGCGTTCGAAGCAGGCAGGACGGCGAGCGGGATCGGCGTGGCGGTCGGCAAGTCCGGCTACCGCGACGGCGAGCACGTCTGGGAGTGCATCGTCAGCGACGGCGAGGAATGGCACTTCATCCAGGTGCTCGGGGTCGATCTCGGGCCATCTGGAGACATACCGATCGAAGACCTCGAGCAGGGCATCGAGCGATTCGCGGCCACGTTGCCCGAGCCGAAGCGCCTGGACGCGCTGCTGAGCGCCAACCCGTTGCACGTAGACGCCAGCGGAACGGTGCGCGACTGACCGGACTGCTGCGCTACTTCAGCGTCGCGCGTCCTGTGAAGACATGAAGATCCGCTTCGCCGTCGGTCCTCACGCCGGATCTCTCTCCGGAGCGCATGTGGCGGCGTTTGCCGAGGCGCTGGAGCCTGCCGGGTTCGACGGGCTGTGGCTCTCGGACCTGCCCGTCGCCCCGGTGCTCGACCCCGTACTGGGGCTGGCGCTCGCCGCCGGGCGCACGGACCGGCTCCGCCTCGGCGCCAACCTCGTCCCCCTGGGACGCAACCCGTTCCTGCTAGCCAAGGAGCTCGCTCAACTCGATCAGATCTCGGGCGGCCGACTCTTACTCAGCTTCGTCACCGGCCTCGGCCAGCCGGGCGAGCGCCAGGCGCTCGGGCTCGACGGCTCGCGCCGGGGCGACGTGCTCGAGGAGGTGCTTGGTCTGGTGCGGCGCTGGTGGGCGGGCGAGGCTGTGGACCATCGTTCGGAGCGATGGACGTACGACCACCTCGCGGCGCCGGCGCGCCCGGTCCAGGATCCGCTGGAGGTGTGGCTGGGCGGACGCGGGCCTCTGGCGCTCGAGCGCGTCGGGCGCATCGCCGACGGCTGGCTGGGTGCGCAGCTGACCCCGACCGAGGCCCGAGTCGCCCGCGGCAACATTCAGGACGCGGCGCGGCACGCCGGCCGCGAGGTCGACCCCGAGCACTTCGGAATGAGCATCCCCTACGCCCGCGTCTTCCCTGGGCCTAACCTGCTGGCTCCGCTCGCCACCCGCCGTCCCGACGTCGACCCGCTGGCGTTCGTCCCGGTCGGCCGGGCCGGCCTTCGAGACCTGATCCAGGGCTACGTCGACGCCGGCCTCTCGAAGTTCGTCGTCCGCCCGCTCGCCCCCGTCGCGTCATGGGGCGAGGAGGCCGCATGGCTGGGCGACGCCATCCTCGACCTGCAGACCTGAACCAGCCCCGGTATGTGTTCGCCGCGACGCTCGTCGACCCGGGCAGGTCCGTGCTCGTGAGCGAATGGGAAACTCAGGAGTCGCCAGACGAGCACTACAACTCGGAGTCGTTCCCCGAGTTCCAGTTCGATCTGGAAGGGCTGCTGGCGCGCCCGAGCCTGCTCACTGTCTACTCCGCCGAAGAGTCTGTCCGACCTTTGAGCAGTCGTCCGCTCCCTCAGGCATGCATTCGAGCTTACACCCGGGGACCCGGGGTCGAAGCCGTCGATCGAACCGGCGGCGGGTGGGGCGGCTCGACTACTCGGGCGCCGGAATCGGCTCGGCTAGCGCGGCACGCCCTGGAGGGGCTTGGAATGGGTCGGCGAAGTACTGGGTTTCGTGTGTGACGAGACCGTCGGTGATCTCCATCACGCTCACGGAGCACGTGGGGACGCCGTCATACGTGATCACACACTCGCTCACCCAAACGTCGCCGCCGCCTAGGATCCGGCGGACGGTGAAGTGGCGCTCGGCCGGGTGCCCGCCGCGTTGTGCCTGGATCTTCGACCGGCCTCTGAAGCGCTCGCCCGACTGCGGGTAGTCGAGAATCGCGTCTTCGGCATAGATCGCGTGCTCGATATCGATGTCGCCGCTCTCAGACGCGTCCCAGTGCCGTTGGATCGAGGCCCGGATCTCGGAGTCATCATCAGTTGCGCGGTTCACTCGTCAGCCCTTCACCAACAGGAATGTCGCCGGCTCGCTCGACAGATGCTATCCGAGGCCTCTCGGGCTGCTTTGCGTCTCGCTACGTTTGGCGTTGTCGCACCGGCGTCTTCCTGCGTCCCCGAGGGGCCGCCGACCGGGGCGGCGTCGCCCGCATGTGATCGCGCGCCGGGGTGAGCAGGCCGGTCAGCTTCGCGAGGTCGTGCCGTGAGAGGGGCTCGAGCAGCAGGCGGCTGACGACCTCGATGTGGCCGGGCAGAACGCGCGATCAGTGCGCGGCCGGCGTCCGTGATCGTGACGTCGATGCTGCGCTCGTCGTCGGGAGACGGTCAGCGGCTGATGAGGCCTCGGTTCTCGAGCAGGCCGGCCTGGTAGGTCAGACTTCTGCGGCTACAAACGACGCCGTCGGCGAGGTCTGTCATTCGCTGGCTGCCGGCTGGGGAGTCATCAAGGCGCGCGAGGATCTGGAACTGGACGTCGCCCACGACCGCGTCGCCGACGCGGTCAGCACCCCGCTCGACGTCATCCTGAACCTCGCGCCGATCGCGCCGGCGGAGCTGACCGCACTGGCAGGCGTGGTCCGCCCCGGCGGTCTCGTGCTCAACACGGTCCCCAGCGCGTGCCCGACGAGATACGCGGGGTTCGAGCCGTGCCGGTTTCGTCCGCAGCGACGCCGACCAGCTCGCCGAGCGAGTGACGCGCCCTCGGCCGCCCGCTTCGTGATCGCCTGGAGCGTGCGGACTGTCGTCTGGACGTCGTCGAGGTCGAACTGGCTCAGTAGCCCGACCGTCGGGCCCGCGATGTACTCGCGGAGGCTCCGGTGAAGGGCTACCCCATCGGGTGTGAGATCGACGTGCGCTGCGCCGTCGATCAGGCCGTCAGCCTGGAGCCGCGAGAGCAGCTCGCGGGTGGAGACGGCGTCGAGGTTGGGCGAGCCTTCCAGCACGCTCGAGAGCTCGTCACGGTCCAATCCGGGGATCAGCTCGAGCGGACCGGATATGTCGAGCGCCGCCCAAACCCGCGGGATCGGCGCTCTCAGCTGGTGTATCTGACCGAGCGAGGCAGGTCACTGCCGCCGGTCACGCACGCCGCCGCGGAGCGCGTCGAGCAGCGCTGGGCCCAGCTCACGAGCAAGAAGGAGCTCGAGACACTTCGCGACGGACTGATCGGTCTCCTGACCGAGCTTCGCAAGCCGTAGCCCCCCTGGTTGGCTGGCGCACGCACCTCGACTGGCTCGAAGGTGAGCGGGAGGCGGGGCGAGTCGCATTCCATCGGTGCCACTCACTACTCACCGAGCGCGTTCGACGAACTCGAGACCGTGATGAGAACGGGGCGGATCGACGCGATCCAGGTGCCCTACAACCCACTCGAACGCGCTGCCGAACGACGCATACTTCCGCTCGCCGCAGTGTTGGACCTGGGGGTGATTGCGATGCGGCCGTTGGGCGGCGGCAATCTCGCGAGACGGTTCGACGCGAGCGAACTGTTGAAGTGGACGCTCTCGGACGAGCGGATTCACCGTCGCCATTCCAGCGACCTCGAGTGTCGCTCACGCGCGGGCCAACACGGCCGCCGGCTCGGGCGGCTGGGTGTCGCCCGACCAACGCCAGGCGATGACCGATTCCGCGTGGGCGTGAAAAGCTGACCCAGACACGATCGAGTCCGCGGACGGTCAGCGAGCCGGGCCGCGCCTGCTCGAGTCGCGGCCCTCGAGCTCGCGGATGCGGTCCAGCAACTCACAGGCCAGAACCGCTCCGGCGGCATTCAGCCCGAGGTCGCGTCGCAATCGGTCCGCCTTCGCGACGCGCCCGGCCGAGTCGGGGGCAAACAAGGGGGCGCGGCTCGTCCCCGCTGACGGCTCGAACAGGCCGAGCGCCAGGTAGGTCCGCACGACCGATACCCGCAGCCCGGCGCGGCGGGCGACAATGGCGAGCTCGATCGGCCGCTCGAACGCATCGTCGCCGTCAGGCCGTGCTTGCGGTGATGGCCGGCGGGCGCTCACCGGCCCCCCTCACGTGGTTTGAACTCCGACACCGAGGCGAGCTTCTCGAACAGCTCGCGCTCCTCCTCCGATGGTTGCTTGGGCACGGCGATTTGCACGGCGGCGTACAGATCGCCGCGCTCGCCGTCCGCCGTCGGCAAGCCTCGGCCGCGCAGCCGCAGTCGTCGGCCGCTCGAGGATCCGGCCGGCACCCGCACCTGGGCGGTTCCGGTGAGGGTCGACACCGGCACGGTGGCCCCGAGCGCGGCCTCCCACGGCGCGACGCGGACATCGACCTGCAGGTCGTCGCCCTGACGGCGAAACCGCGGGTGAGGCTTGAGCCGCACGAGCAGATACAGGTCGCCGGCCGGCCCACCGTCGCGACCCGGGGCCCCCTGACCTGCCACGCGGATGCGCTGGCCCTCTCTGACACCCGCCGGGATGTTGACAGCGACGCTGTGACCGTCCCCGAGGGACAGCCGCCGCCGGGAACCGCTCAGGGCATCCTCGAGCGAGAGCTCGAGCACGGCCTCGATGTCGCGTCCGCGCAGCGGTCCGGAGGGGCGCGGGACGGCGCCATCGCCGAACAGCCGCTCGAAGAATTCCGAGAAGACCCCGTCGCCGAACTCCGCGCCCATCCCCCTATCGAACCCATGCCCGGCGAAGAAGTCCTCGAAGTCTTCCCCGCCGGGTGCGGCCTCCTGCGCGCGCCACTGCGCGCCGAGACGGTCGTAGCGGCTGCGTTTGTCCGGGTCGGACAACACTTCGTACGCCTCTCCGAGTTCTTTGAAGCGGTCCTCCGCGTCGGGCTTGGAGTTGAGATCGGGGTGGTACTCGCGCGCCAGTCTCCGGTAGGCGCGGCGAATCTCGTCCTGGCTCGCGTCTCGGGCGACCCCGAGAACGTCGTAATAGTCCTTGTACTCGACGGCCATCTGCGGTGAGCCTACTCGGCCGGTTTCGGGTGGTAGGGATCTGACGTCCGCCGCGTCCTCGTCGTCCACACCACCGTCACCCACGGGCCGGTCCGCGTCGCGGCAGCGTCACTGATCGCCGCGTCGGTCCCCGGCCTCCAGTAGCCGCGGGCGCAGGCGCAGGTAGGCGAGCACGCCGCCCAGTCCGGGCACCCAGAACGCGATCGCGTGGTAGACGATCACCGCCGCGGCGGCATGTAGCGGCGAGAAGCCATAGAGCACCAATGCGCCGGTCAGCCCGGCGTCGAGCACCCCGATTCCACCCGGGATCGGTATCCAGTTCGCGGCGTAGCCGATCGAGTACGCGAGAGTGACCGCCGCGATGCTGGGCGCGGACCCGACCGCCCTCAGTGTCACCCATAGGACGGCGACGTCGAACCCGAGGTAGCCCAACGCGCCCAGCAGCCGCCAACTGGGGCGCGTGCGAAACGTCGTCCGCTCGCCCTCGCGCACCCCGGCCGCTATCGAGGCCAGCCACCGTGGCGCACGCGGCCGAGAGCGCACGATCGCGGGCAGCGCGGCGATCAGAAGAGTCCCAGCCACCGCGCCAATCGTCGGCAGGACCACGGTCGTCAGATTGTCGGGGCCCGGCGCCCCCAAGATCAGCGCCAGCCCCGCGCCGACGAGCGCGGCGGCCGAGACCGCGCCGCTCAGGAAGAACAACCCGGCGGACCGGCGCGCGACCCAGCGAACCGGCACCCCGGTCAGGTGGATCAACCACCCGCCGATCGCCAATCCGCCGGCTCCCCCGCCCGGCAGCAGGACGCCCGCGGCCTGCGTAGTCCATGCCAGCGCTCGCGCGTCGCCGGGCTCCAACCCGTCGAAGAACAGCCGGAACACGATCACGAAGCTGACGCTGGAGGCGAGCTCGAGCGCAACCGCGAGCGCCAACCAGCCGGGGCCGATGTCGCCGATCTCGCGCAGTACCCCTCGCAGTCCCGGCACGGCGGCCAGCAGCGCGACGGCAAGCACGACGAGCAGCCCGGTGGTACCCAGGCGCCTCCCGACTCGCGGTAGCCCGGGGCGCCGGCTGGTCGTCCGCTTATCGCTTGGATCCTTCGACCCTGGACGGGTCGACAGTGGGCGAGTTGCCGAAGACAGCGCCGACATGAAGACTCTTATACCGCAATCGGACAAGACTGTCCAGTTATTCCAATACTGCGGGGGCTCCGTGACCGCGGCTTGCCCTTGCGGACACACACACCCGGACCTACACTGCGCGTTATGGCGGCAACGAGTCAGGCACCGAAGCGCAAGGACGCCCAGCGCAACCGGGAGGCGATCCTGTGCGCCGCGCGGGAGCTGTTCGCGGAGGGCGCCGACGTCCCGATGTACGAGGTCGCGCGACGGGCAGGGGTCGGGCAGGCGACGCTGTATCGCAACTTCCCGGACCGCAGAGACCTGGCCGCCGCGCTGCTGTTCGATGAGATGGGGCACACCGAGCAACTCGCGGCCGAACACGCCGGCGACCCCGATGCGTTCTTCGTGCTGCTCCGGAGCGTCGTCGAAACCATCGCGCGCTTTCACGCGTTGGGCGAGTTGGCGCGCGAGGATGCGTGCATCGGTTCCGCACTCGACACGCGCAGGCGGCGCCTCCGCGAGTTGCTGAAGGAGCCGCTACGTGCGGCCAAGGCCGCCGGAACGGTGCGCTGCGACGTGACCATCGACGACGTCTTCTTGGTCGTGCTGATGGTTCGCGGCGCGATCGACGGCGCCGACGGCCCGACCGGCCGCGCCGCTGCCGCAAGTCGCGCCCTCGCCCTCCTGCTCGACGGCCTCACGCCCGCCCGCCCGGCCTAGACAACGCGCGGACCCTGGGGTTCCGACGACGGTCCTGACCGGGCACTACCGGATAGAGCTGTCCGGAGGAGAGCGTCCGGACAAGAGTGTCCAGTATCTTTCCCTTCGATAGGAGGTAGCCATGACTCACAGGCGCTACTGGACAGCCACGAACTGAGATCCGTCTCGCGCGCCCGACCTGGCCCGATCGCGCGACAAGTTGTCGGCGCTGCAAACCGTTTGTCCTACGTGGGACACGAACCGGACCGGCTCATCGGCTATGGCTCGCTGCTGATCGCGGGCCTGACCGCGTGCGCTGCCGCCGCCGCCACCGTCCATGCGGACGGAGCGGCGCTGGCAATCCTCGCGGTCGTGACACTGGTGGGCCTGGCGATCGCATTCGCAATGCGCCGCGACGGCCGACTCTGAACGATCGCGCCAACGGTTCTTCGAGATCCCAGGCGCGACGTTTAGCGACGCGACATGTCCGAGCAGCATCCTTGCGTCATGCACCCTGGGTATTGCCCTCGATGTGGCGAGCGCGTCACGCCGTATGCGGCGGGCTGCGCGCTGTGCGGCGCGGATTTGGATCCGAAGCGCTGGCAGCGCCCGCCGTCGGCGGCCGAGCGGCTTTCGTTCCGCGTCCGTCGCGCCCTACGACGGGAACGCACCGCGCGACGAAGCTGGGTGTAACGTCGCCCCGCATGAGCTTCCGCGGGGAGAGTGGTCGCCCCGGGCGGACACGCAAGAGTGGCTTCCCGATCACGCCCGGGCGCATCGCCGCCCTTGGATCGCTGGTCGCGGTCGCGGCGGTCGTGCTCGTGATCGTGCTCGACTCCGTCCGTAGCCCGAGCTCCCATCCCTCCACCGCAAGTTCAGCGGCTTCCATCCCGCTGCCGCCGGCGGCAGGGCACACGTCACGCACAAGCGTTCGGCCGGGAGCCGAGAGCGTTCCGATCCTCGTCTACCACGTGATCAACGCACAGCCTTCGGGAAGCTCAGCGAACCCCGCGCTGTATGTGCCCACCTCGGAGTTCTCGAGCCAGATGCAGGCGCTCAAGGCGGCTGGATGGCACGCGGTGACGCTCGACGAGCTCGAGCGCTACTGGACGCGGGGTACCGGTCTGGGGCCGGGCAAGCCGTTCGTGATCACGTTCGACAACGGGTACGCGTCTCAATACGCGAACGCCCTTCCCGTGCTGAAGGGACTCGGCTGGGTGGCCGTCGAGAACCTCCAGCTGACGGGCCTGACGCCCTCCGAGGGAGGGCTGACCAATGCACAGATTCGCGGCCTGGTCGCAGCGGGCTGGGAGCTCGACACGCAGGGCCTCGATCACACGGATCTGACCGCACTCGATCCAGCGCAGCTCGCGAGCGACCTCAGCGCCGCCCGCCAGATGCTTCAGAGCAGCTACGGCGCCCACGCGAACTGGTTCAGCTACCCCTCCGGCGACTACAACCCGACCGTGACCGCAGCGGTCCGCGCCGCCGGCTACGTCGGCGCCACGACGGTCAACCAGGGGTGGGCTAGCCCCCAGCAGGACCGCTTCCGCCTCCCCAGGCTGGCGGTGACCGCCGGCACGACTCCATCCCAGCTGCTCGCCCAGATCGCCACGGCTAAGGCGACGACGTCGACACCGTCCTCCTACACCGGCGTCGGGCTCGCATAGCACCGGTGCGTCGGCGAGTCCCAACCCGGTTGACCGACTCACCCGCAGTACGATCTGCCGCCCGGCGCGTGCAAACGGATCGGGGCCCGAATCGATGATCCTCAAGCAGTACTACCTGGGCTGCCTCGCGCACGCCTCCTACCTCGTCGCCGATCAGGTGGGCGGCCGGGCGGCCGTGATCGATCCGCAGCGCGACATCGAGCAGTACGTCGCCGATGCCGGGGAACTGGACTGCACGATCGGGCATGTGTTCCTGACCCACATGCACGCCGACTTCATCGCCGGTCACCTCGAGCTACGCGACCGGGTCGGCGCGACGATCCACCTCGGAGCAGAGGCGAGCGCCGAGTACGCGTTCGAAGCGATGGCCAACGGGGACGAGATCCGGCTGGGACGGGTTCGGCTGTCGGTGCTCGAGACACCGGGGCATTCGCCCGAGTCGATCTCGATTCTCGTGTTCGACCCGGACCGGAGCGATGACGGTCCGCATGCGGTGCTAACCGGCGACACGCTGTTCATCGGCGACGTCGGCCGCCCCGATCTGCGCGCATCGCTCGGCTGGAGCGCCGATCAGCTCGCGAGCATGCTGTACGACTCGCTGCGCGACAAGCTGCTGCCGCTCCCCGACGACACACTCGTCTATCCGGCTCACGGGGCCGGCTCGCTATGCGGCAAGAACCTGTCGACGGACACCGTCTCGACAATCGGCGTGCAGCGTGCCTACAACTACGCCCTCCAGCCGATGAGCCGCGCGCGGTTCATCGAGATTGTGACCACCGACCAGCCAGACACACCGGCGTACTTCACCTACGACGCGGTGCTGAACGCGCGTGAGCGCCCGACGCTGGACGACGCGCTTGAGCGCGAGCTGCGCCCCGTGTCGCTGGATCAGCTGCTCGAGCTCGTCGCCGACGGCGCCCAGTTGCTCGACGCGCGCGACCAGGCCGAGTTCGAGGGCGCCCACATCCGCGGGGCGTTGAACATCGGCCTCGGCGGCTCGTTCGCCACCTGGTGCGGCACGATCCTCGACCCGGCTCGCCCAGTCGTCCTGGTCGCCGAGCCGGGGCGCGAGGTCGAGGCCGCGACGCGTCTCGGGAGGATCGGGTTCGACACCGTCGCGGGCTACCTCAACGGCGCGATGCAGCAGCTCGAGGATGCACCCGAGCTGGTCGGCCGGGTCGAGCGGATCACAGCGGGCTCCGTCGCGGAGCAGCTGCGAGCACCGGACCCGCCGCTGCTGCTCGACGTCCGCACCGCGCGAGAGTACGGTGACGCTCACGTCGACGGCGCGGTCAACGTGCCCCTGTCACAACTCGCCGATTGTCTCGGCGAACTTCCATCGGATCGCGCGATCGTCGTCTACTGCGCGAGCGGCTACCGGTCCGCGATCGCGGTTAGCATGCTCCGACGCGAGGGCCTCGCGCGCGTCGCGAATCTGGTCGGCGGTCTGGCGGCTTGGCAGGAGGTGGGCGCGGACGGCCAACGTCCTAGCCCACGAGCAGCTTGAAGCCGTGGTCCCAGCCACCGCGGGCGCCGCCGATTTTGACCCATGCGATGCAGATCGCCTCGAGCTCGCGCGATCCCTGGATCCCGCCGATGTCGACGGTGTCCGACCATCCGAAGTCGGCGAGCACGTCGGTGACAACGCGTTTGGCGGCCTCGTCGTCCCCGGCGATCAGCATCGTCGGCTCGCCGTCGGTGAAGCTGGGGTCCACAAAGTACGCGTTGCCGATCGTGTTGAGGGCCTTGACCACCTTCGCGTCGGGCAGCGCGCGCTGTACGCGCTCCCCGAGCGAATCCTCTCCGGCGATTGAGAGCTTGGGCGGGAAGCCGCCCGAGAAGTCGAGCGGGTTCATCGCATCGATGACGACCTTACCGCTGAAGTTGTCGGCGCCGGCGTCCGCGATCGCGTCCTCCGCAGCCTCGCCGAGCACTGCCAATACCAGCAGTTCGCCGTGCGCCGCCGTCTGCGCGAACGTGCCGCTCTCCATGCCTGCCCCACCGGCCGACAGCCATTCGCGCAGCTCCGGCTTGTCAGGATTGCGCGAGCCGATCATCACATCGTGGCCGCGGCCGTGGAAGCCCTCGGCCAGACGACGCCCGACCTCGCCGCTGCCGAGAACGCCAACTCGGCTTTGCGGTAACCGCCGATCCGCCATCTCCGCTCCTCTCGCCGGGGTCGCCCCCAATCTACCGCTCGGGAGGTGCCGGCTCAGACGGCCCGAGGGCGAGACGCCGAATCAGGAAATCGCGCTGCTCCGCATATAGACCTGCGGGCAGGCGGCTGAACCAGGCACAGCCGTCCGGCAGGTCGTCCTCGTCCGGGAGCGCAGGCACCACATCGGTCCGGAAAGCGAGCCCGACCGGCGAGTCCAGGCCGTTCTCGTAATGGCTCGGGTACTCGATGTATCCGAGCAGCTCTCCTACCGCCACCTCGAGCCCGAGCTCGCGCCGGGCGACCCGCTTGACCGCCTCGACGAGCGGCTCGCCGAACAACACGGTGCCACCCGGGATGTGCCACGCCCCGACGTTCGGCGGGATGTCACGGCGTGCCAGCAGCACGCCACGCCCGGGCGCAACGATCACCACCTCGACGCACAGGCGGGGCACGCGGCTGAAGATCGAATCGAACTCGGACTTCGGGAGCCAGCCTGGCGGACGGACCGGCTCTTGACGGGGTTCCACCCGCGAGATGTTGCCCGTTCTTGATCGCCGCGTCACCGCGGTTGGTTGCGGTTATGCTGAGCCGCGTGGGCGCTGCCGATGGTCCGATACTGATCGCCTTTGACGGATCGCCGGCCTCGCGCCAGGCGGTCAGTGATGCAGCCCGCCTGTTTGGAGCACGCTCGGCGCTCGTCGTGACCGTATGGGAGCCGGGCCTCGCCTACACAGTCCCCGAGGCGGGCACCGAGGGCCTGCTCCCCACGCCCATGGTCGACCCGTCGGTGGCGCTCAATGTCGACGAGGCCGTGCACTCGCGCGCCGATCGAGTCGCGAGCGAGGGCGCCGAGCTCGCACGATCACTCGGGCTCGACGCAAAGCCGCTCGCGGTTCCGGATGAGAGACACGTCCCGGAAACGATCCTGCGCGTGGCCGAGGAAAACGGCGCCAGCGCGGTCGTCGTGGGCTCGCGTGGACTGAGTGGCTTGCGGGCGAGGCTCGAAGGGAGCACGACCAAGGGACTGCTGAAGCACGCGCCGTGCCCGGTGATCGTCGTACACGAGCCCCGAGACGATCGCTGACTCAGACCGCGGGCAGCGCCCCGGCCGGCAGCTCGCCGTCCGCGTTCGGGAACAGCCCGATCGCCACCTCGGCGCACGGCCGCCCGTCGATCAGCGGTCGCACGTCAGCCAGCGTCATCAGGAGGCGAACCGTCGAGGTGATCTGCAGGTCGGCGGCGTTGGGCTGCTCGGGATCGCCGATCGTCCCGTCGGCGACCCAACCGTCGATCGTGTCGAGCTGACCGGGCAGTGCCGCGATTGCCCTGCGCGCAACACCGGTGTCGGTCCGGTTCAGCCGCGCGCCCATACGCGCGATCGCCGGCGCGATCGCTCGGATCGCCGGGGCCGGCATCGGCAGGCGCGAGTGCTCGCTGTAGGAGACCATCGCTTCCGGACTGTGCGTGAAGCCAGCCCAGATCAGCTCTCGCGCCACGGGCTGGAAAACCTCGTCGCCCCAGCGCTCGGCCTCCTCGACTCGCACCCGCGCGGCCGGGTCGGCCGGGAACAGGGGCGGCTCGGGCGCGAGCTGGTCGAGCCGGCGTATGATCGCCCGCGAGCCCGAGATCTTCTCGCCGTCGAGCCTGAGCGCCGGCACCGTGCGGGCGCCGAATAGCGCTAGCTGCATCGGCGCGTGCAGCGGCGGCGGCCATTCGGTGACGCGATAGGACAAGCCCTTCATCGACATCGCCTTCTCGACCGCGGCGCACGGGTGGGAACCGTGGACGACGAACAACCTCAATCCCATGGGGGCGGGAGGATAGGCGAGCTGACGCCGCACGGCGCTACGGGCCGGCCCGCGGACTCGTTTCAGGCGTCGCGGATGACGCGCAGGATGACCGGCCGCGAGGTGTGCGCGGTCGCCGCGAGCGCCGGTCCGAGCTCGTCATCGCGCAGCTCCTCGGCGGCCTCGATCACGACGACGAGCGGCTCCACCCCGGTGCCCGCGTGCTCGATCACACGCCGAACCTCGTCGGCCTCTCGCGCGAGGGCTTCGGGCGAGGGCACGGATAGCACCACCTCACCCGGGAGCGCCTCCAGGTTGCCCTCGGGGTCGGTCGGGCCGGCCTCGACGACGACCTCGCCACCGGCGATGCCCGACGGCGGCCGCTCGCCGAGCTGGCGCTGCACCGCGCTTCCCCGCGGCACCTGAACGATGAGGGTCGGCTCGTGTGCCATCACGTCACTCCGTTCAGACCTCGACGCCGCGATCCGCCAGCCAATCGAGCACTTGCTCGGGCGGATCTCCCTTCCACTCCGCTCGGGCGGTCAGGCGGAGCACCTTGTTCGGATCGTCATGGAGCTCGTCGCGTCTATGAGCGAGGTACAGGATCGTGGCGGCGGCCATCGACACCGCCGGATCGTCGATCTCCACGTCGACGCCCTCGACGGCGATCGCCACCCGTTCTTCGAGATTCTGGATCGCGGTCACCGGCTCGTCCGCGTCCTCGAACTGCTCTAGCAGATCGCCGAGCCGGGAGTCCCGATCGTCGGGATCGCAGATCTCGACCGCCCGCCTGGCGATGTCGAACAGCGATATCGGTCGTGCTTCTGCCGGCATCGCGCCTCAGCCTAGACGGTTTGCACGGGCTGAGGCGCTCGCTCGCCGGGGCCCACGGTGCGAGCTCGATGCCGGGCGGGTCGAACTTTCCCTGTGCCAGAGTTGGGAGGGCTACGGCTCGGCCGACTCGACCCGGGGGCCGGCGGCGAGCCCGAGGCGAGGGAGCCACCGACGGCGCCCAGGCCGGTCACCCCGGAGCTGCTTGGCGCGCGCGGTCAGGAGCGCCACGAGCGACGCTGTCCGGTGAAACGGGTCGGCGATCACCGCGCCGTCGTGCAGCGACAGCGCGGCACGCAGCGCGCCGTCGGCCTCGGCGACCAGCATCGGTGTGGCCGGTACCCGAGCCGAGTCGAGCCCCGCAAGCCGGGCAAGCCCCCGCTCGTCCTCTGGCCGGCTGAGGCGGATAACGATCTCCATGTCGGGGCAGGGGTCCATGCGACCACGGTACGTCAGCCGCGTCGGCCGCACATCGGTCTCACCGACCCATCTTGCGCGATGCGGTTACCTAGGTTTCGACCAGGCTCGCCCCGACGGCCTGCACACCCTTTGGGGCCGCCGGCTCGCGGGCGCCGTCGGTCGCGCGCGCGAACCGCACGTTGACGTCGAGTCCGCCGTGCCCACCCGGCAGTACCTCGAGCGCCGCGCCGTGCGCCGATGCGATCGCAGCGACGATCGACAGCCCTAGGCCGAGTCCGTCGCCGTGGCCGACGCGGTCGCCGCCGATCCGCTGGAACGGCTGCAGCAGGCGATCGACCTCCTCCGCGGGCACGACCGGCCCGGTATTCGCGACGACGAGCTCGACTTCGCTCGCCCCTGCCCTCACGACGACGCTCGCGTCTCCGCCGGGATCGTTGTAGCGGAGCGCGTTGTCGACCAGGTTCGACACGAGCCGCTCGACGAGGCGTCGGTCGCCGGCGATCGGGGCACCCTCGAGCGAGACCTCGAGATGGACGCCGCGAGCGGCTGATTCCCGTTCGTGCGCGCGCACCACCTCGCCGGCGATCGTCGCCAGGTCGAGGGGCTCCCGCTCGCGGACGCCGCGCTGCCCTTGGGCGAGGGCGAGGAGCGCGTCGATCAGCTGCTCTTGGCGCTCGCTCTCCTCGAGCACCTGCCGGCAGGTCGTCCGGAACGTTCCGACCGTCGCCCTCGGGTCGCTGAGGACCATCTCCAGCAGCGCCCGCACCGCGGTCAGCGGTGTGCGGAGCTCGTGCGAGGCGTTGGCGACGAACCGCCGCTGGGCGTCGAACGCGCCCTCCAGGCGCCCGAGCAGCCCGTCGATCGTGTCCGCGAGCTGCCTGAGCTCGTCCGGCGGTCCCGTCATCGCGAGCCGCTCGTGCAGGTTGGCCTCGGACATCTGCTGGGTTGCGGCGGTCATCGTCCGCAGCGGCGCCAGCACCCGCCCGGCCACCACCCACCCGAGCGCACCGGAGATGATTGCCATGATCGCGAGCGCGATGCTCGACTCGATCACGAGCTGGTGGAGATCCGAGATGCGCTGCGCCGAACCGAGCGTGAGGATCGCCGTTCGCCCGGAGCTCGTCCTCAGCAGCTTCTGAATCGGCTCCGGAAGTTGCGACTGCGGGGGGTGGGCCACCCCTCTGATCGGGCCGCGCTCGGAGTTATGCGGCGCCGACCGCTGCAGCTGACCGGGGTTGACCCAAGTCCGGAACGGGGTCACGGTGGCGTGGTCGACGAGCGTGTACGTGATCGCGAGCAAAGCCGCCCCGCAAACGAGGAACAGCCCGCCGTACAGGACCGTCAGCCGCCAGCGGACGGTCGTCCTCGGATGGCGCAGACGACCCGCGAATCCGGCTCGGCGGCGTCCCAGGGTCACGGCCAGTCCCC
>Ga0335076_10002711_pt1 | contig 17656 bp, 17 predicted proteins | sample Lox_Sample_25_FD_206717 | JGI IMG/M metagenome (GOLD analysis project Ga0335076, IMG submission 206717) | Soil microbial communities from Loxahatchee National Wildlife Refuge, Florida, United States - Lox_Sample_2.5 | ecosystem: Environmental > Terrestrial > Soil > Wetlands | place: USA... | reverse complement strand
TACAACATGAGCGAGTGGCGCATGTTCGTGCGGCTGTTCCGCAGCCCGCGCAGCGACGTGCTGGTGCTGCTGGTGACGTTCTCGCTGACCGTGTTCGTCGACCTCACCATGGCGCTGCAGGCGGGCGTGGTGCTGGCGAGCTTCTTGTTCATGGCCCGAGTCGCGAACCTGTCGCAGGCGGGCTTCATCACCCACATGCTGCGCGAGGGCGAGGACCCCGCCGACCCGGGCGCGATCGCGCGGCGCCACGTGCCCGACGGCGTGGAGGTGTTCGAGGTCTACGGCAGCTTCTTCTTCGGCGCGGCGAGCAAGTTCCGCGACGCCATCCGCGAGATCGAGCGCAAGCCGCGAGTGCTGGTGGTGCGGCTGCGCGAGGTGCTCGCCATCGACGCCACCGGCTTGCGCGCGCTCGAGGACCTGTTCGACAAGACGAACCGCGACGGCACGGCGCTCGTGCTGTCGGGGATCCACGCGCAGCCGCTGCAGGTGCTCGAGCGCTCGGGCTTGCTCGAGCGGATCGGTCTCGCGAACGTGTTCGTCGACGTCGACGCCGCGCTCGCGCGCGCCTCCGAGTTCTTGCGCGGCGAGTGACTCGCTACATCTCCATGTGGACGCGGAGGCCGACGACCGACACCGGTCCGCGATCGCGGTTGTACGCCGGGTTCGAGATGAACTGGTAGTCGAGCGCGAGCGTCAGCCACTTCGCGACGCGCAGCGAGTAGTACGTCTCGGCGACCGTCTCGACGCCGTAGTGCGGCAGCTGGCCGTCGCCGATCAGGATGCCCAGCCCGCCTGCGTCGAAGTACGTGCGCGCGTCGCGCGAGATCCCGTTCACCACCGCTGCGAGGCCGAATGAGTCGTCGGGCCGACCCCAGCGGCGCCCGCCGAGCGACAGACCGGCGGACACCGAGCGGTTGATGTCGGCGAACTCGTACGCCTCCTTGCGCCCGTCGTTCGTGCTGGCGCGCAGGAACACGCCGAGGTCCGCCGCCACTTCCTGCTCGACGTTCAGCGCGAGCCCGCCGCGCGACTGGCGCTTGCGCACGAGCGCGGGGTTCGGCGCCGTGCCCGTCGCTTCGCCGAGCGCGACGGCGTCGCGATAGCTCGCCATGTCGGCGAAGTTCAGGAAGCCGAGCAGCTTCACCGCGCCCGGGTGGCCGAGCCACTCTTGGCGCGCCTCGAGCTCGCCCATGAGCGCCACGTTGCTGAAGCTCTCGTCGAGCTCCTTGCCGTTCGGCACCTCGGACATGTCGAACGCGCCGAAGCGCACGGTCCACCAGCTCTGTTGCCACTCCGCGGCCATTCCGTACGTGTAGCCCCACGCGTCGGCGGCGTAGTCGAACGCGCCCGCGTCGATGATGGACCAGTTGAGGAAATCGCCGCGCGGATCGTGCGCGTAGCGATTCGTGTCGAAGACGTCGACCGACGAGAACTTACCGAGAGTCAGAGTGAGTCGATCGCTCGACTGAGTCTTGCCGAGCTGGTTCGGCGCGGACCCGACGGCCTCGCGCTCGCCACCCAGCTCGATCACCTGGCGGAAGTAGGCGCGCGGCAGGCGGAAGTACGGCGGGTTCGAGCCGACTTTGTAGGCCTCGCCGCTCGGGAAGCCCGCGACGCCGAGCGTGTCGGACAGGCCGAAGCCCTGGTCGAGCTCGGGGTTCAGCCACAGCTCGCCGCCCTGCCACACGCGCAGCCCCGCGTAGAGCGTCAGGTCGACCGTCTCCTGGATCTGCGTGCCGGGTACGAGGCTGTGCTCGCCCTCGTACGGCGAGCGGAAGTCCGGCTGGAACTGAGTCACGTTGGTGAGCTGCGCGTGCAGGCTCCACGAGTCGGGCTCCGCCTCGTCGGCGCGCGCGGCCGGCGTGCCGAAGCCGAGCGCGACGCAGCCGAGGAGCAGCAGCAGGCACGCGTTCGCTCCTCGGCGCGACATGGGGGACAGTCTAGACGTCAGGGCGCGGCGAGGCAGGCTTGGTACTTCGCCGCGTCGAACACGAGCTGGAGCTCGCCCGTCTTCGACTTCACCGCCGACATGGCGCGGTCGCGACAGCCGGACTCCTTCTGCGCCTCTGCGAGATCGGAGCTGAACTGGGTTTCCGCCAAGCCGCTCGCGCGGACGCAGTCGCTGAAGCGCTTGGGGTCGAGGCGCTTCAGCTCGGTGGGCGTGGCTCCGCCGCCGAGGTTCGTGCCGCCGAACTCGAGCCCGACCGGAGCGGTGCTGACCCGCTCCGTGACTGTCGCCACCGTCCGGCACTCGTCCCTCACACGATCGACATCGCTCGGTGGCGGCGACGCTGCACATGCGACCAGGACGAGCGCGATCAGCGCTGCTCTCACGACTCCGCCTCCAGCCGAGGAGGATAGTGAGTCCGGTCTACCGAGTCACTGGGCGAATCGCCTCGAGCTGCGGCGCGCGAGACCCAGCCCGACGAGACCGGCCGCGACCAGGACGTCCGCGCCGGGCTCCGGCGCCGCCAACACATTGATGATCTGACCCGGCGAGCCCACGAGCGTGTTGTAGTAGAGGTGCAGGCCGTTCAGGTCGAGCTGGCCCGCGCCGTCGTCGAACACGAGCTTGTCGACGTACACGGCTTCCGCGCCGTTCGTGCGGTTGCCGTTGTCGAACAGGTCGCGCAGCGCCAGGTGCCCGTCCGCGCCGATCTCGAGCTCGGGCAGAGCGAAGTTCGCGCTCGTGAAGCCGGCGGGGACCTGGCCCTCGTCGAGACCCGCCGCCTCGAGGAACTGCCACGGCGCCGTGCCGGTCAGCTTCAGGATCGAGCCGGGCTCGAAGAGCCAGCGCCCACCGTTCGCGCCGTCGAAAGCGACGCTGCCCGCCACCTCGAGCAGGCCCTTCACGTCGAGCGCGCCGGTGGGGTCGACGACCACGTTGCGCGCGGACATCGTGGTGTCGACCACGAGCGAGCCGCCATCCAGCACCGACGCGTTTCCGGTCGTCTCGACGTCGCCGGTGACGTGGATGGTCCCGCCGTTCGCGAGCCAGGAGCCGGTGCCCGTGACCGACGTCGCCGCCATCTCGAGCGTGCCTCCCGCCGTCGCGCCGAACACGCCGGTGTGCGCGATGCTCGCGCTCTGCACGGCGAGCGTGCCGCCCGTCGCCATCACGCTCCCGCCGTTCTGCACGAGTCCGATCAGGTTCCCGGCGCCCGAGATCCGGTTGTCGAGGTTCGCGATCTGCCCGCTGAGTACCGGGACCGGCGGAAAGCCCGACGTCGAAGGACCGATCGCGACGGTGCCTCCGCCTTCGAGAGTCAGGGCCGCGGAGCCCAGCTGGACTCCGTTCACGATCGTCACGCTGCCGAAGTTCTTCAGATCGACGGGTGCCGTGGCGAACGCCTCGAGCAGCTGCCAGTGCAGGTTCCCCCGATTCGTGATCGTGCCGTAGAGCTGCTGATACGGGTCGCCGATGATGTCGACCTCGCCCGGGCCATCGAACTCCACGTCCTGCGCGAGCCCGGCACCGCCGAGCGAGAAGCTGCTCGTCGCGTCCGTCGTCACGCGAGCGTTGTAGAGTCCGACACCGGTCAGCACGTGTGAGTCGTTCGTGATCTCGATCGTTCCTCCGTCGACGGTGACCACGTCGCCCCACGAGACCCCGCTGCCGTTCGTGATCTGGATGTCGCCATGCGTGTTGTCGATCCCGCCCGTGGCGCCGGCGCCGAGGAGCCCTCCGTTCGTCGCACGCAGCACGCCGAAGTTGTGGAGCGGGCTGAAGATGTTCAGGACCTTGCCGCTCACGTCCGCTTCGATGACGCCGTAGTTGGCGACGGCGGCGCCCTCGATCTCGCCGCTGCCGGAGATCGTGTTGTCCTGGTTGACGAGGCCATCGCTCTGGATCACGCCGTCTTGCACCAGGACGGTCCCGGCACCTCGAAGCGTCGCGCCCGTTTCGAGCGTCGTGGCCTGGCTCCCAGTCCCCTGCAGCGCGATCTGACCCGCGTTCGAGATCGTGCTTCCCACGACGGTGAGCTGTCCCGCCCCGGTCACCGTGAGCTGGTCGCCGGCGTCGACCAAGAGTCCGTCCACCGTCGCGCTCGAGCCGAGCGTCACTTGCGACGCCGTCGGATTCCCTCCGTCGATCGCGGCGGTGTACGAGTCGGTGCCGTTGTTCGGCACTCCGTTGCTCCAGCCGCCGGCGTCCGTCCAGTTGCCGCTGCCACCGAGCCAGGTCGTCGTCAGCGACGCCGCGTTCGCGCGCTCCGCAATTCCGACGACCACGACGACGAGCAACAACCGCTTCCACATGACTCGAGCCACTCTATCACTCGCGTCGCAAGGCTCAGTGCGAGCGGAGCGAACGAGCGGGACGAGCCGTGGAGCTTTGTAGATTCTTCAGCTCGAGGGCGCGGACTTTCCGGCGGCCCCTTTGCCCAGCGCGCCGTCGAGCTCCTGGATCGTCAGGTAGGCGGCGACGACGAGGCTCAACAGGATGACCAGGCCGAGAAAGCGGTCGAGCTCGGCGTGCGCCGCCACGTAGCGGAACGCCGCCGCGATGCTGCCCTCGTGCAGATACGCATCCACCAGGCGCTCGGCGGTGCCGAGCACGATCACCACGAGCGCGTACACGATGGTCTTCACGCAGACCGACACGATCCTGCGCGGGCGGCCGAACGCGCAGGGCGCGTTCGCCCAGTCGAGCAGCGGGACGACCTTGCCCAGGATCGGCGCTGCGACCGCCGCTCTGCTGAACGCGGAGTACTCCACCGAGTACTGCTTCACGAACAGCTTTGCGAGCTTCGGACCAAGCTTCATCGCGGCCTCTCGAGTTCCTCGACGAGGGCGTCGGGGATCATCTCTTGCGAGTTATGGATCATGCCTTCTGGAAGTCCAGCTTCACGGGCACACGGGCAGGCGAAGCTGCTCGAGAGCGTGCTCACAGCTGACACTGGAGGGTGTAGACTACGGCCGGAAGGGGCCGATATGAAGTTGCGCACGGGTCTCACGCTGGCCGTTGCCCTGGGGAGCTTGTCCTTCGCCGCGGCTGCGCCGGCTGCGTACAGCGATTACCTGCAGCTCGACGGAATCACGGGCGAGTCGAACCCGCCCGGCTTCCCCGATGCCACCCGGATCTACTCGCTCACGGTCGGCAAGACCAGCTTCTCCGAGACGCAGCTCGTCGACTCGACGTCACCGCGGCTGCTCATCGCCAGCTCGTTCAACGACGGCGCGATCGCGTTCTACAAGGAGCCGCTCACGGCGACCGAGCCCTACGAGAAGATCCTGTTCCACGACCTGATCCTGAGCAGCTACCAGGCGACGACCATCGGGCCCCAGCCCGCCGAGAAGGTCAGCTTCCAGTTCGAGTCGCCCGCGGACTACCTGTACCTCGCACTTCCGGGTGTCGGCGGCTCGATCCCGATCGATTCGCTCACGATCACCGACAACGTGTTCTCGGTCCACAAACCCGTCGACACGACCTCGCCCACGCTTGCCGCGGCATTCGCGAACGGCCAGCTCTTCCCGACGTCCAGCCTGCTCCTCTACACCGACCCGGCGTCCGCGGCGCCCGACCTCTCGATCGTCTTCGACCACGCGCTCATCTCCAGCATCGTGAGCGACCCGAACGGCGAGACGGTCTCGTTCGAGGCGACGGATTCGACGGTGCCGGAGCCGCACCTGACCGCGCTTCTGGCGCTGAGCGCTCTCGTCACCCTGATCCCGACAGGGCTGAGGTCGACCCGCTAGGGGGTTCCTCGCGAAGAGCGAGCGGCGCGCAGTGAGCCGCAGGCGAACGAACGTCAGTAAGGTCAGGGTTGACGCGAGCGAGGGCCGTCCCGAGCGAGCGGCGCGAGCCGCGCAGCGGCGCGCAGTGAGCCACAGGCGAACGAACGTCAGTAAGGTCAGGGTTGACGCGAGCGAGGGCCGTCCCGAGCGAGCGCCGGCAAGCCGCGCAGCGGCGCGCAGTGAGCCGCAGGCGAACGAACGTCAGTAAGAACTGGGCCCTCCAGGATTCGAACCTGGGCACGACCGGTTATGAGCCGGTTGCTCTAACCACTGAGCTAAGGGCCCGAGAGAGGTGCGAGCAGGGTGCGTATCGAGTCGGCGAAGCGCTTGTAGTCGTGCGACTTGAAGAACGCCTGGCCCATCACGAAGACGCGCGCGCCGTGGATGGCGACGGACTCGACGGTCTGCGCGTTGATGCCGCCGTCGACGACGAGGTCGATCGGGCGGCCGAGCTCGTCGATCCAGCTGCGGATCTGGCGCAGCTTCGGCAGGGTCTCGGGGATGAACGCCTGGCCGCCGAAGCCCGGGTTCACGGTCATGACGAGCACCTGGTCGACGATCGGCAGCACGACGCGGAGCGCTTCCGCGGGCGTCGCCGGGTTGAGCACCACGCAGGGCCGCGCGCCGAGGCGGCGGATCTCGGTCAGCGTGCGGTGCAGGTGCGTGCACGCTTCGACGTGCACGCCGAGCGCCGTGGCGCCCGCGGCGACGAACGACTCGAGCAGGTGGTCGGGCTCGCGCACCATGAGGTGCACGTCGACGGGGAGCGTCGTGCGCTTCGCGACCGCGGCCACGACGTCGGGCCCGATCGTCAGGTTCGGCACGAAGTGGCCGTCCATCACGTCCAGGTGCAGCCAGTCCGCGCCGGCCTGCTCCGCGGCTGCGACTTCCTCGCCGAGCCGCCCGAAGTCGGCGGACAGGATCGAGGGCGCGAGCTTGAAGTGGCTCACTTCCGCACCAGCCGCACCGCGTAGAAGCCGTCGCAGCCGTGGCGCTGCGGCCAGGTCGCGAGCGCGTTCGACTCGGTCACGAGCTCGTGCGCCGGCTCGGGCAGGAACGGGCGCGGGTCGTCGACGCGGAAGTCGGGGTGCGACTCGAGGAAGCGCGAAACCACGCCCGTCGTCTCCTCGGGGGTGAAGGTGCAGACACTATAGACGAGGACTCCGCCTTCCTCGACGTAGCGCGCGGCGGACGACAGGATGGACAGCGCGCTCTCGGCGGCGCGCGGCGGGTCGTCGGGGCGCAGGCGCCAGCGCGCGTCGGGGTTGCGGCGCAAGGTGCCCAGGCCCGTGCACGGCGCGTCGACGAGGATGCGCCCGAACTGCGTGCGGCCCTGCAGGTCGAAGCCCTTTGCGACGTCGCGCTCGAGCGGCCGCAGGTTGGCGAGCTTGAGCCGGCGCGCGGCGCTGTGGATGAGCGCGATGCGCGAGCGGTGCAGCTCGAGCGCGATGACCTCGCCGCGCGGGCCGACCTGCTCGGCGAGCTGCACCGCCTTCGTGCCCGGCGCGGCGCAGCAGTCGACCACGGTGTCGTTCGTCTGCGCGCCGACGAGGAGCGGCACGAGCTGCGACGCCTCGTCCTGCACGACCCAGAGGCCGTCGTCGAAGCCGGCCGCGCGCACCGGGTCGAGCGCGACGCCGGTGACACCGTTCGGTGCATAGCGCGTCGGCCGGCCGCCGAGCGTCTGCGCGACGGCGCCGCGGTCGGCGCTCGCAGTCACGCGCACCGTGCGCGGCGGCGCCTCGGTGCACGCGAGCGCGAACGCGCGCGCCTCGTCGGCGCCGAGCTCGGCGACGAGCCGCTCGGCGAGCCAGCGCGGCAGCGAGCCGTACGTCTCGAGGTGGCCGACCGGGTCGGCGGCGAAGTCGGGATAGCGGATGCCGCCCTCGTCGCGCTTGCGCGCCAGCCCGCGCAGCACCGCGTTCGCGAAGCCCGTGGCGCGCTCCAGCCCGACCTTGCGCGCGAGGGTCACGCTCTCGTCGACGACCGCGGGATCCGGCACGCCCGTCATGCACAAGAGCTGATAGGCCCCGAGCCGCAGCAGGTTGAGCAGCGCCGGCTCCACGCGGCGCAGCGGGCGGTCGAGGCTCTGGCCGAGCGCGGCGTCGAGCCGGCCGCGCAGGCGCAGCGTGCCGTACGACAGCTCGGTGGCGAACGCGCGGTCGCGTCGCTCGAGGCGCGCGGTGCCGAGCGCGGCGTGCAGCGCCAGGTCGGCGTACGCGCGGTCGCGCTCGACGCGCTCCAGCACGTGCCATGCGACGCCGCGCGCGCTCGGGACGAGCTCTACGGCGCTCAAGCGGCCTCCGCGCGCTCGTCGGGCGCCACGCGGAACCCGCGCAGCAGCTCCGCGGCGGGCAGCGCGCGCTTGCCGGCGAGCTGAACCTCTGCGAGCTCGAGCCACGCGTCCGCGCAGGCGAGCTCGAGCCGGCCGGCTTCGGCGCGCAGCGCGCCGGACCTGACACCGGAATGTGTCGGTCCGAGCCGTGCGCGCACGATGCGCAGGGTCTTGCCGGCGCGGCGCAGCGCCAGATCCACGCCCGGGCGCGGCGTGGCCGCGCGGATGCGCCGCAGCACGCGCTCGGCGGGCTGCGCGAGGTCGAGCTTCGCGAACGCCCGATCGAGCTTCGGCGCGAGCGTCACGGCGGCCGGATCCTGCGGCGCGAAGTGCGCGCGGCCGTCGGCGAGCGCGTCCACGGCCTCGACGAGGGCGGCCGCGGCCAGCTCGGCGAGCCGCTCGGCAAGCTCGCCCGCGGTCTCTTCCGCGCCGATCTCGAGCTCGCGCACTGCGCACACGTCGCCGGCGTCCATCTCGCGCGCGACGCGCATGACCGAGATGCCCGTGCGCCGGTCGCCCGCGTCGATCGCCCAGGCGATCGGCGCCGCGCCGCGCCAGCGCGGCAAGAGGCTCGCGTGCGCGTTCACGCATTCGAGCCGCGGCAGCTCGCGCACGCTCTTCGGGATGAACTGGCCGAACGCCACGACCACGCCGAGGTCGGGCCTTCGCTCGCGCAGCCAGGCGAGCGAAGGCTCGTCGCCGACCTTCTCGGGCTGCAGGAGCGGCAGGCCGAGCTCGCGCGCCGCGGCGGCGACGGGCGTCGGCTCCAGCACGCGGCCGCGCCCGCGCGGCCGGTCGGGCTGCGATACTACACCCGAAAGTGTATGTCGGGTGCGCGCGAGCGCGCGCAGCGCGGGCACGGCGAACTCCGGGGTGCCCAGGTAGACCAGCCGCAGCGCCGGACTAGCCGTGTGGATGACCCGGTGCCTCGCGCTCCTCTTGCTCGCGCCGCAGCTGCTTCTTGCGCCGCCGCACGTACAAGTCGCGCTTCAGCTTGCTGATGCGATCGATGAAGAGCATGCCGTCGAGGTGATCGATCTCGTGCTGGAAGCAGAACGACTCGAGCTCGCTCGCGTCGAACTCGACCTCTTCCCAGTCCAACGTGCGCGCGCGCACCACGACGCGCGCGTCGCGCTCCACGTCGGCCTTGAAGTCGGGCACCGACAGGCAGCCCTCCAGCTCGGAAACGACGCGGCCCTCGCGCGCCACGATCTCGGGGTTGAGCAGCACGCGCGGCGCGCGCTCGCGGTCCTCGCCCCAGTCCACGTCCATCACGATCAAGCGCTTGGCGACGCCGACCTGCGTCGCCGCCAGGCCGATCCCCGGCTCGTCGTACATGGTCTCGGCCATGTCGGCGGCGAGCTGCCGCAGCTCTGCGTCGATCTCGTTCTTCGCGATGGGCTGCGCTTTTTCGCGCAGCCGCGAATCGGGGAATTTCAGCACCGGGAGCAACATGGGGGGCACTTCATAGCATTTGCAGAGGTCCGACATCCAGGCGCACGGTGACTCCCGCGAAGCCCGGGCCGCGCGCGTGGCGCGCGAGCTCGGCGGCGACGCGGTGCACGCCTTCTCGGCCGCCCAGCAAGAGTAGCTGCCAGCGAAACTCGTCGCGAATGCGCGCGAGCGGCGCGGGCGCGGGGCCGAGCACGTCGACCTTCTCGCCCTCGACGTCGCCGCACGGGACGGTCTTCGCCAGGCCGGCGAGCGACAGCGCCGCCGCTTCCACCGCGGCGAGCCGCGGCCCCGAGAGCGCCACCTGCACGAGCTCGCGGAACGGCGGCCAGCCGTGCGGCCGGCGGCGCGCGACCTCCTCCCGGTAGAAGCGCGGGTAGTCGTGCGTGCGCGCCAGCTCGATCGCGTAGTGCCGCGGCAGGAAGGTCTGGATGACCACGCGGCCCGGGTCCTCGCCGCGGCCCGCGCGGCCCGCCACCTGCGTGAGCAGCTGGAAGGTGCGCTCGCCGGCGCGGAAATCGGGGAAGTGCAGGCCGAGGTCTGCGAGAACTACACCCACCAGTGTCACGCCGGGCACGTCGTGGCCCTTCGCGACCATCTGCGTGCCGACCAACACGTCGATCTCGCCCCGGTGGAACGCCGTCAGGATCGCGCGCTGCGCGCCCTTGCGCGCCGAGGTGTCGCGGTCGAGCCGGCCGATGCGCGCGGAGGGGTACGCCGCGACCAGCTCCTCGAACAGGCGTTCGGTGCCCCACCCCTGCATGCCGCCTTCCCGGCTGCCGCACGACGGGCACGTCTCGTTCGGGTCCTCGCGGTAGCCGCAGTAGTGGCAGCGCAGCTCGCCCTCGAGCGGCTCCCGCGGCCGGCGCGGACCCGCGCCCGCGTGATAGACGAGCGACACGTCGCAGTGTCGGCAGCGCAGGGCGTGACCGCAGTCGAAGCAGAACACGTGGCCCGCGAAGCCGCGGCGGTTCAGGAACAGGATCGCCTGGCGCCCCGCCGCGAGCGTCTCACTGAGCGCCTGCCGCAGCGCGCGCGACAGCATGCCGCGCCGGCCCTTCTCGGCGCCCAGGTCGACGATCTCGACCGTCGGCAGCGGCCGGCTCGCCACGCGCTCGGGCAGCACGAGCCGTCCGATCTCGCCGTGCGCGCAGCGCCAGGCGGTGGCGACGTCGGGGGTGGCCGAGCCCAGCACCAGCGGGCAGCTCGCGCGCTCGGCGCGCAGGCGCGCCACGTCGCGCGCGTGGTAGCGGAAGCCGTCCTCGCTCTTGTACGCGGCGTCGTGCTCCTCGTCGATGCAGATGAGCCCGAGCTCGGGGTACGGCGCGAACACGGCCGAGCGCGCGCCGATCGCGATCGGCACGCGGCCGTCGCGGATCGCGCGCCACTGGTCGAAGCGCTCGCCCGCCGACAGCCCGCTGTGCAGCACCGCGACGCGCTCGCCGAAACGCGCGCGGAAGCGGTCGACGACCTGGTGCGTGAGGGAGATCTCGGGCACGAGCACGATCGCGGTGCGCCCGCGCGCGAGCGCCACCTCGGCCGCGCGCTGGTACACCTCGGTCTTGCCGCTGCCCGTGATCCCGTACAACAGGAACTGCGCGTGGCGGCCGGCCTCGATCGCCTGCGCGATCTCGGCGACGGCCGCGCGCTGGTGCGGCGTGAGCTCGGGCGCGTCGGCGGGCCGCACGAGCGGCTCGACGCGGGTGCCGCGCACGATCTCGCGCTCCTCGCACACGACGAGCCCCGCTTCGACGAGCGCGCGCAGCGCCGGCGACGAGCGCGCGGGCGCGGGCGCCGGGCCCAGCGCGAGCAGGAGCTCGAGCCGGCGCGGCGAGCGCGCGAGCTCTCGCTGCGCGCGCTCGAGATCGAGGCCGGGCGCGACGCGGTACACCCGCTCGGTGCGCGGCCGCACGCGCGGCGGGTCCGTCCCCGCGCTGCGCGCTACGAGGCCCAGGCGCTCGAGGCGCGCGAGCGCGGGCACCGCCGCGGGGAAGCGCGCGCGCAGCTCCGACTCGGAGCGCGCGCGCTTGCCCAGCGCCCACAGCACGCGCGCCAGGGTGCCGCGCAGCTCCCCGCGTTCGAGCGCGCGCAGGCCCGCGGGCAACAGCGCCACGCGCGTGCCCGGCCGAGGCGCGGTGCCGGGCGGCACGGCGGCGGCGAGCGCGACGCCGGGCGGACACAACACTTCGCGAGCGGCGCGCAACACAGAATCGAGTAGGCCCTGCGGCAGCACGGGCTCTTCGTCGAGCACCTGGATCACGGGCCGCAGGCGCCCGCGCGTGCGCACCTCGCGCGCGGGCTTCACCGCGACCACCACGCCCACCACGCGGCGCCCGCCGTGCGGCACGAGCACGCGCGCGCCCGGCTCGGCGCGCACGCCGTCCGCCAGCGCGTAGTCGAACGTCTCGTCGAGCGGCACCGGAACGGCGACTTCGACGGCGAGTGGCTCCGACACCCTCTCTTTGTACCGCAAGGCGCGGTATAACACCTCGCCATGCGCGACATCGCGGTCGTCGGAAGCCTCAACGTCGACGTGTCGCTCCGCGTGCCGCGCTTCGTCAAGCCGGGCGAGACGCTGCGCGCGAGCGGCATCGAGGTCGGCGCGGGCGGCAAGGGCCTGAACCAGGCGATCGCGGCGGCGCGCCTGGGCGGGCGCGTGCACCTGGTGGGCCGCGTCGGCGACGACGCGTTCGCCGAGATCGCCCTGCGCGCGCTGCGCGAGGCGGGCGTCGACACGACCCACGTCGAGGCGCTCTCCGGGGCGCGCACGGGCGTGGCCACGATCACCGTCGACGAATCGACCGGACAGAACCAGATCGCCGTCGCGGGCGGCGCGAACCACGAGGTCACGCCCGAGCACGTGCGCTACGCGCTCTCCGCGTTCCGCTCGGCGGCGGTCCTGCTCGTGCAGCTCGAGCTCTCGCCCGAGACCGTCGACGCCGCGCTCGACCTCGCGCGCGCGAACCACGTGCGCTCGGTGCTCGATCCCGCGCCGATGCGCGCGCTCGCGCCCGAGACGCTTGCCAAGGTCGACGTGCTCACGCCGAACGAGGGCGAGGCCGAAGCGCTCGCGGGCCTGGCGATCCGCGACGTCGAGTCGGCGGCCGCGGCCGCGTGTGCGCTGCAGGCCAGGACGCGCGGCGACGTAGTCGTGACGCTCGGCGCGAAGGGCTGCGTGTGGGCGCACGCGACCGGCTTCGAGCACGTGCCCGCGCCCGCCGTGCGCGCGCTCGATACGACCGGCGCGGGCGACGCGTTCAACGGCGCGCTGGCGGTGGCGCTCGCGCGTGGCGAGCCGCTGTCCGGTGCGCTGCGTCACGCGGTGCGCGCGGGGAGCGCGGCCACGCTGCGGCGCGGCGCGGCCGCGGCGATGCCGACCCCGGCCGAGCTGCTCGCGCTGCCGGAGGTTCGCTAGAGTGCGGCGGATGAACCCGAACAGACTGCTCGCCGCGTCCGCCGTCGCCAGCTTCCTCGGCCTGCTCGCCTCCGGCCCCGCGCGCGCCGACGACGCCGCGCCCGCCAAGCGCCCGCCGCAAGAGAAGTGCTACGGCGTGGTGAAGAAGGGCCAGAACGACTGCGCGTCGGCGAGTCATTCGTGCTCGAACGAAGCGAAGGCCGACGGCGAGCCGGGCGACTGGATCTGGGTGCCGAAGGGCACCTGCGAGAAGATCGTCGGTGGCTCGCTCACGGAAGCCAAGAAGTAGCGGGCTCCCCGGGCGCTGCGGCCTGGCGCTGCGCGCGCCCCACTTCGCCGCGCTCCTCGAGGACCGGCCCGAGGTGCCGTTCCTCGAGGTGCTCGCCGAGAACCACGTGCAGCCGGGCGATCCCGCGCGCGAGACGCTCTTGCGCCTGCGCGCCGACCGGCCTATTACACTTCACAGTGTAGGCATGTCGCTCGGTGGCACCGACCCGCTCGACCGGCAGCACCTGGCGCGCTTGCGCGCGTTGGCCGAGCGGCTCGAGCCCGCGGCGGTCTCCGACCACCTGGCCTGGTCGTCGCTCGACGGCCGGCAGCTCCACGACCTGTTGCCCGTGCCGTTCCTCGAAGAGGCCGTGGCGCACGTCGCCGACCGGGTCGCGCGCGCGCAGGACGCGCTCGGCCGCCGCATCGCGCTGGAGAACGTGTCGGGCTACGCGCGCTTCGCCGAGTCGGAGCTCGCGGAATGGGAGTTCCTGGCGGCGGTCGCCGAGCGGGCCGACTGCGAGATCCTGCTCGACGTGAACAACGTGTTCGTGTCGGCCGCGAACCTGGGCTTCGCGCCCGAGTCCTACGTCGACGCGCTGCCCGCGCGGCGCATCGCGCAGCTCCACATTGCGGGCCACGAGAAGCACGGCGACGCGCTCGTCGACACGCACGGCGCGGCCGTCGCGGAGCCGGTGTGGGCGCTCTTCGAGCGTGTGCTCGCGCGCGTGGGACCGCGGCCGACGGTGCTCGAGCGCGACCGCGCCATCCCGCCGCTGGCCCTGCTGCTCGACGAGGCGCGCAAGGCCGACGCGGTGTTGGCGAGGTGCACGCGCGATGCTGGCTGAGCTGCAGCGCGAATTCGCGCGCGAGCTGTTCGGCGGTGGCGAGCGCCTCGCGATCCACCGCCGCAACGTCGCGGCGGCGCACGCGGACGCGCTGGCGGCGATCCACCCCGCGTGCCTGAGCCTCGTGGGCGAGGAGTTCTTCGCCCACTGTGCGCGCCGCTTCGCGCGCGAGGTGCCCTCTCGCTCGCCCGACCTGAACGACTACGGCGCGGAGCTGGGCGGCTTCCTCGCGCGCTTCGAGCCCGCGCGCGCTCTGCCGTACCTGGCCGACGTGGCGCGCCTCGAGTGGCTGCTGCACCGCGCCCGACACTCTCTGGTGTCCGAAGCGATCGACGCCGCGCGCCTCGCGGCGCTCGAGCCCGAGCGGCGCGCCGAGCTGCGCTTCCCGCTGGCGCCCGGCACCGGGCTCCTCGCGTCGCCTTACCCGGTCGACCGTATCCACGCCGCGAGCCAGCCCGGCGCCGGCGACGCGCGCGTCGACCTCGACGACGGCGCCGCGTGCCTCGTCGTGGCGCGCGAGCCCGGTGGCGCCGCGTTCGCACGCGTCGCGCCGGCGGAGTTCGGCGTCCTCGCGGGCCTGGCGCGCGGCGAGCCTCTGGCGCACGCCGCGGCGGAGTTCCCCGACTCGGCCGACGCGCTCGCGCAGCTGCTGGCGCGGGCCTCTGCGAGGCGCTGGCTGGCCGGCTTCGCCTAGCGCGCGTCTTCGGCGGCGGCGCCGGCGAGCACGTCGCGCAGATGCGCACACACGCGCGTGACGTTCATGCCGGCCACGGACTGCAGCTGGCGCGGCAGGAGCCGGTCGATCACGACCTCGAGCTGCGTCGCGTTCACCGTCGCCGCGTCGAGGCCCGCGTCCATGAGCGCGAGCTGCAGCGTGCCGCGCGCGGTCCAGCGGTCCATGCCGTCGGCGCCCGCGAGCGCGCGGCAGATCGCCTCGAAGAACGCCGAGCCGGCCACGCTACACCGCCGCGAGCGCGCCGCGCGGGCCGCGCGACAGCCACCGCACGTAGGCCGCCGGCGGCATGAAGATCAGCACGAGCAGGACGCTGTTCACCGCGCCCACGGACGACGTCGCGAAGAGCGGTAGCAGGTCCGCGGTGAGGTTGTCGCCGCGGTGCACCGAGAACGCGATCACCGCGTCGGACACGCACTGCAGCGCGCCCGCGATCGCCCACAGCAGGAAGCGGTTGGCGACGACGGGGTCGCCCAGGCCGATCTGCGCGCGCCGGCGCATCATGCGGTGCTGGCGCCAGCCCTCGGTGGCGGTCCACGCGTACGCGAGCCCGAGCACGACCACGGTGACGATCGTGTCGCGCCGCACGGACGACAGCGAGATGGCCGCGGCGCCGACGGCCACGTGCACCTTCACGCGGTGCCAGCTCGACACGCCGAGCGCCAGCCCCCCGAGCGCCGCGGCGACGCGCGCCTGCCGCGACTCGGGCCGGAACACGCGCCCGTTGAAGAACAGGAAGCACGTCACGCCGAACACGATGCACGCCTGGCCGACGCCGAACAGAAGCGAGCTCACGGTGCGGTCGACCACCCCGCTGCCGACCACGACGAGCGGGTAGCCGAAGCCGGGAGCGCTCGCGTACGCGACGCCCATCAACAGCTCGGGCAGCCCGCGCGTGTGGCGCGCGCGCAGGACGAGGCGCACGCCGACCACGGCGCTCATCACGCTGTAGAGAGCGACGCAGAAGAAGACGAACAGATGCACGGCCGCTCCGCGAGTCAGTGACTGCGGTTGCGTATCGGTGAACCGGCTAGCGCGCTTGAGGCGCGCCTCGTTCCACTTCCGCCAGGAAGCGAAGCACGAGACGGTTGAAGCGCGGCGCCAGCTCGGCCGCCACCAGGTGGCCCGCGTTCGGGATGACCACCAGGCGCGCGCCCTTGATGCGCGCGGCGAGCTCGCGCGACAGGTGCGGCGGCGTCAACACGTCGCCCTCGCCGACCACCACGAGCGTCGGCGCCGAGATGCCAGGGATGCGCTCGTACGCGTCATGGGCGATGCACGCCTCGGCCTGGCGCGCGAAGACCTTGTCGTCCATGGGCGCGTCGTCGCGCAGGTAGAAACGCCACATCGCCTCGACGAGCTCTTCCTGCTCGAGCGTCGCGTCGCCGAGCGTCCAGGAGAGGCGATTCTTGATGCGGAGCTCCGCCGGCACACCCAGCTGCACCATGCTCTTCCACAGGTCGAGCACGAGGCGGCGCTTCGCGTCAGCGCGCGCGTACGTGCCGACGAGGACGAGGCTCGCCACGCTCTCGGGCCGCGCGAGCGCGAGCTCCTGCGCGATCATGCCGCCGAGGAAGCCGCCCAGCACGTGCGCGCGCGCGATGCCCAGGTGCTCGAGCAGCGCGAGCGCGTCGTGCGCCATCTCGCGCGTGGTGAACGGCCCGCCCGGGTCTTCCGACTGGCCCGCGCCGCGGTTGTCGAAGATCACGATCGGGCGACCCGCCCGGACGAGGTCGGGCACCGTCACGGTGAGCCAGCCCTGGCACGTGCCGCCCATGCCCATGACGAGCAAGAGCGGCGGCTTCTGGCCTTCGCCGTGCACCTCGTAGTGGAGCTTGAACCCACGCGTTCCGAACGACGGCATCGCCGACATCGTACCCTTGACTTCGCTCGCCTGCGGCTCGCTGCGCGCGCCTGCGGCGCTTGCGGGCTCGCTCAGGGCGGCCTTCGCTCGCTCCGCCGAGGCCATCCGTACCCAGGGCGGCGCGAGCGCGCGCAGGAATGGCTCGGCAATCGTGTCGAAGCCTGCGGCTCGCTGCGCGCGCCTGCGGCGCTTGCGGGCTCGCTCAGGGCGGCCTTCGCTCGCCCGCCGAGGCCATCCGTACCCAGGGCGGCGCGAGCGCGCGCAGGAATGGCTCGGTAATCGTGTCGAAGCCTGCGGCTCGCTGCGCGCGCCTGCGGCGCTTGCGGGCTCGCTCAGGGCGGCCTTCGCTCGCCCGCCGAGGCCATCCGTACCTAGGGCGGCGCGAGCGCGCCGCGCAGGAACAGCTCGGTGATCGTGTCGACGATCGCGGAGTCGGAGAGCGGGTGGAGCGCCGCGCCGCCCAGCACGTCCTGCGACAGCACCAGGATGATCAGGCTGCCCACCAGCGCGCGCGCGGCGACGAACGTGTCCAGCGGCCGCAGCGCGCCGCGCGCGACGCACTCGTCGAGGTACGACGCGAGCAGCCGGTTGCCCGGCAGCACCACGCGCTCCTGGAACACGCGCGCGTTGTCGGGCTGCAGCGCCCCGCCGTCGACGAGCAGCCCGAGCACCGGCGCGCGCTCGCGCAGGCGCTGCCACAGCGCGGCGATCAGCTTCGGGATGGCCTGCTGCGGCGGCGTCTCGCGGAGCTTGCCGACCAGCTCCTCGATCGCGGGCAGGAGCGAGAAGCGCTCGACCGCCGCCGCGAGGATCGCCTCCTTGTTCGGGAAGTAGAGGTACAGCGTGCCCTTGCCGAGCCCGGCCTCGCGCGCGATCGCCTCGACCGGAGCCGAGGAGAAGCCGTCGCGCAGCCACACGCGCAGCGCGGCTTCGAGGATCTGCTCCTTGCGGGTCTCCCCGTGGGCAGCGCGGCGGTGGGCTGGAATTCTCGCCAAGCTCGCTT
>Ga0335076_10002709_pt1 | contig 17658 bp, 15 predicted proteins | sample Lox_Sample_25_FD_206717 | JGI IMG/M metagenome (GOLD analysis project Ga0335076, IMG submission 206717) | Soil microbial communities from Loxahatchee National Wildlife Refuge, Florida, United States - Lox_Sample_2.5 | ecosystem: Environmental > Terrestrial > Soil > Wetlands | place: USA... | reverse complement strand
TCAATCATGCGGAGCGTTTCTTCAAATTCCGCATCGGTCTCGCCCGGGAAGCCAACCATGACGTCTGCGCCAATCGCGGTCGTGGGCATGGCGGCGCGAATCTTCTCAAGCTTCTCCCGGTAATGCCAGGGACGATATTTGCGGTGCATGCGGCGCAAAACAGCGTCGCTTCCCGACTGCATGGGAACGTGGGCATGCTTGGCGATACGCGACGACGAGGCTATAAGCGCGATGAGTTCATCACTCCAGTCCATCGGCTCGACCGAACTGATGCGAAGTTTTTCAAGCGAAGTTTTTTCGAGAATCGCGCGGACGAGGTCTTCGAATCGGGATTGCGGAGGGGAGGAAGGCGGTTGCGGCGTGGACTTCCAACCTTCGGTTCTAGAAAACCAGTTTTCAGTTTTCAGTTCCCGGTTCCCAGTTGCCGGCAAATCTCTTCCCCAGCGGCCCAGATTGATGCCGGAAATTACAACCTCGCGATAGCCCGCCGCAACCAGCGCGTTGACTTCAGACAGCACCTGGTCCAGCGGAAGCGAGCGGCTCTGCCCGCGTACGGAAGGAATCACGCAGAAAGAACAGCGATTGTCGCAGCCATCCTGGACCTTGAGATTGGGGCGGGTCCGCGAGTTGGCGGAATCGAAGACAGGCGCGGCGATCAATTCCGTGTGGGCAAAAATGTCGGAGACAAAAACCGGCGCCGCCAGGCTGAGCGTTTCGAGCGGAACAAAGGTCCGGGAAGCTCCAATCGCCAGCTCGGCCAGCTCGTGCTTATGAGAGTTGCCAACGACCTGACTTACGCCGGGGAGTGAAGCCAGCTCTTGCGGCGCGCGCTGCGCATAGCAGCCAGTTACTACAATCTTGCAGGCAGGATTGAACCGCCGGATACGGCGAATGGCGGCACGAGCGTCCTGATCCGCCGCTGCTGTGACCGTGCAGGTATTCAGAACGACGATCTCTGCCGCGGAGACAGCCGGAGCCCGATCGAGTCCACGTTGGACAAACTGCCGCTCAATCGCGGCCCCGTCGGCCTGCGTAGCCCGGCAGCCGAAGTTTTCAACGTAAAAACTGGCCACGCCCTACGGTAACACAGCGGCTGTTTGCAGGAGGATCAAGCCGTCGCCACCTGCCGCCGTTGCATGAAACATTCGCGGCAGAAAACGGGGCGGCCCTGAGTTGGGCGGAATGGCACCGTGGTTTCCTTTCCGCAATGGGAGCAGACGGTGCGCGTTTCCACCTTAGCGAAACCGCCCTGACCATTCGATCCGGCTCCCAGCACGGCTACCCGCTTGGCTTTGCAGCCCCGGCAACGCTTGGGTTCGTTCTTGAACTGCTTGTCGTGGAAGAACAACTGCTCGCCGGCGGTGAAAACAAAGTCGGCACCGCAGTCGATGCACTTCAAAATCTTGTCCTGAAATTCCATGGAGAGGCTCCCTTCACCTACCCAGCCTCCCCGCCAGCGAACCTGTGGCGCGAGGACGCGGGGTCCTTGACACACCCCCCTCTCGTTTCCCCCGAAGCAACCTGGGTTCGGCCCACCACGTCCGCCTGCCAGACATGGAATGCGTCTCGCGGAAGCGCGCGAGCACGCGAAATCCTGGTAAGACTCAGTCAAAAGTGAAGGGCCGCCTTTTCAGAGGGCAGCCCGGAAGATCAGTCATTCTTGTTCTTTACGTGCTTTTTTGCGGCCGCGTTTGCGTGCCAGGGCTTCCTTGACCCGCTTTTTCTCCCCCGGCTTGAGGTAGAAGGAGTGACGCTTGACCTCTTTGATAACGTCCTCCTGCTGTACCTTCCGCTTGAAACGGCGCAGCGCATTCTCGAGGGACTCACCCTCCTGAATTCTGACCTCCGCCAACCTAGCTACACCCCCAAACTGGTCCCATTTGGACCCGATAGTTATGGCAAGGTTCCTCTTGTAAGTCAAGACCAATGTGGGTCTTTCAGCCTGAAACGGCCCATTTCCGACCGGAGGTGGGCTCAAAAAATCAGCCGCAGGCCAAATTGCACCTGCCTGGGAGCGTAGGCGCTGGTGGGATGCAGAAAATTAGTCGAAAGCCGGTATTGGGCGCTGGCGACGAATCCGTCGCTGGTCGTGACAGTTCGAGGATTATCGCGATTGAACAGGTTGAATGACTCGGCGGTAAGTTCCAGCTTCAAATGATCACCCAGATAGAAACGCCGAGCCAAACGCATCTCCGTGCTGGCGTAGTCGGGGCCAATCAAGGAGTTGCGGCTTGTTCCCGGAAGCCGGTCGTTCGTATCGTTGCCATCCTGGTTGGCATCGCCGGAAACCGTGGCGCTCACAGGCCGGCCGCTTCCGATGGTGGTTACGCCGGAGACCTTCCAGCGGTTGAAGAGCGCGGCCAGCGAAGCGTGGGATCGATCGAAAGGCCGAGGCTCAGCCACCCAGGAAAACACAAAGCGATGCCGTTGATCGGTGGTGCTGGGTCCCTTTTCCGCGTTGGGAGAATAAGCGTTCTGGACGGTCGCTGGACGGCCCGCCACCAGTGCGTCCTGGCCGTCATCAACCGCGTGGGCGAAAGTGTACGAGAGCATGAAATAGAGTCCGTGGTTCATACGCCGTCGAATCGAGAGCGTGGCGCCGTGATAAACGCTCGATGCCGCGCTTTGGAAGACGTCGATCGAACCCAATTGTGGGACCGGGCGCGCTAAGGGATTGATGCAGGGTGGAAACGGACATTCAAGCGAGTCGGTGAATTGCCAGGTCGAAAAGGAGGCAACGTTGTAGTAGCTGCCGAGGAAATTATTTCCCGTGGAATCGTAAACGGGGTAAACGACGTCGACCGGTGGTGGCAAATTTGCGTCGAGGGCGCGAATCAGGTCGATGCCGTGGACGTACAGATAGGAGAGCCCAACGGCCAGATGTGGCGCCATTTCACGCTCCAGGCTCAAGCTAGCTTGTTCGGCCTTTGGAGTTTTGAAATTGTGCGCGAAAGCAGAGATGTTTGCCTCCACATAAGGCGTGAGGCTCGGCGTTGCGTTGCAGGTTGCAGCATTTGCCGGGCAGTTGACCAGCGGGTTGGGGTACTGCGGAAAAATCTGACGGTCATTGACATTCGTGTTGTTGAGGAAAAGAAAATCCGGCGTGAGGCCATTTTCGCTTTCTACGGCAGAGGTGTAGATCTGCGGGATTCGCGTATAAAACAAGCCGTATCCGGCGCGGATGACCAGCGGCCTCTCTTTTCCGATCGAATAAGCCACTCCGATGCGGGGAACGAAGTTTGTGCTGTTCAGGGGAACTTTGCCGGAATCCGGCCAAAGCGGGTTCGAGACCAGATTTTTCGTGGCAAAGGTTTGCAGATCGTAGCGCGCGCCCAGGCTCAGCCCAAAATGCTCGGTCACACGAATCGAGTCCTGAAGAAAGCCTGAGTACTCGTTGCTGTCTGGATTTGTAACCGCCGAGCCCAGACCCTGCAGATAGTAATGCGGGACCTGGTGGGCATAGGCGCGCAGTGGAGTGAGCTCTAATCCTCCCTCCTGCGGCACGAACGTATAGGGATTTACTTTGATGGGGTCAAAAATGTATTCCCCGCCGAAAGACGAAGGGAAGAAATCGTAAGTCCAGGTCAGCAGGGCATCGCCGCCCAGCTTCCAGGAATGCCGCCCGCCTTCAAGGCTCAAGGTTTCGGCAATGTGCAAACGGTGTTCCCGGGTCTGGCGCGGCAGGATCGAAGCCCGGCCAAAGCCGTCGATGACGGTCGGAATGCGGGTGAGCGGATCAGAGGAGTTGCTGGTTGACTGTTCCTGGTCGCGCGAGAATTGCGCCCGCAAATGACCCACTACGTGGAAAGAAAAATTGCTGGTCAGGGAAAGCGTGGCGGTCTCGGTCCACACCTGTTCTTCGCCATTGTCGCTGATGCCGAAGGTGGTCTGCGGGCTGGCGGTATCGAGAAAAACGTTGTTATTGCCGAAGTAGCGGGATGTGTTCACGCGTAACGAGAGATTGTTGTGCTGCGAGAGCGCGGTGTCGAGTTTCAAGAATCCAGCGTTTCCCACCATGGAGGCTGGAAACGTGCCCGCCTGCTGAGAAAGCTGCGCCGCCGAGGCAAATACCAGGGCCTGATCGCTGGGGTCATAGTCTCCCGGCGTCGCCGGGTTTGGCGCGGGCTGCGGAGTTACCACCGAGCTGCCGTTGTCGAAGCGCACGACCGCGGGAACGTGGAACAGGTGCTGGTCCCAACCGGCAAAGAAAAAGGTGCGGTTGCGGCGAAGCGGGCCGCCGAGCGTAAAGCCAAACTGTTGCTGCTGGTCGTGCGGCTTGAAATCCATAAACTCTTGCGTGGCGGAGAACATGCTGTCGCGCATGAAATAAAACGCTGTGCCGTGCATTTGATTGCTGCCAGATTTGGTTACGACATTCACCACAGCCCCTCCGGCCCGCCCCGTTTCCGCGCCATAAGTGCTGGAAGAAACCCGGAACTCCTGCACCACCTCGTTGGAAAGTTGATAGGGCTCGCGATAGCGGCCGCGGGCCTGGACGAAGAAGCCGTTGTTGTTGTCTCCACCATCGACCAGATAGCTGGACTGAAATCCGCGAATGCCGCCAAATGCCAGATCGCCATTGGAACCTGACATCAGGCCGCGCGGGTCCTGGGTGACGCCGGGAGTGAGTAATGCCAGATCTGTGTAGCGGCGGCCATTGAGCGGAAGATTAGCGATAGCCGTCTCATCGATCAGCGATGAAACCGCGCTGGGCTGAGTTTCAACCATGGGCGGCGCGCCCGTGACGGTCACGGTTTCTTTGGTGCCTTCGACGGCGAGTTTGAACTCGACTTCGGTAACTCCGCCCACATCCACGTGCAAAGGAGGTGTCGTCTGCGGCGACATCTTGGGAAATTCGGCCCGGCCAGAATAGTTTCCCGGCGGCAGCAACTCGAAGGCAAACCAGCCCTGGGCGTCGGTTGTCCCCGAATAGCTCTGTCCGGTGGACAGGTTCACAAACGCGAGGGTCGCTCCCGGGATGCGTCCACCGCCGGCATCGACCACCAGGCCGTGAATCGCGCCGGTCGAAGAGTCCTGAGCGAGACAGCCAATCGCAAGAAAAACAGTCAACGTAATGAGCGCAATTCGCGGCATGGACAGAACACCCGAAGCAGATAAGTTCAGGCGAGTCCAAACAGGTGAGGAATTGAAAAGCTATAACACGATCCGGACGATCCGTCTGTGAGATCGGTGGTTTTCTTTCAGGATGGATTCAAAATGGGAACGGCGTCGAGGGTTATTCGGATGCGCCTTGCACTTGCTGCACCCGCTCCTCGACGCGGCGCAGCACCTCATCTTCTGAAAGATTCGTGGAATCGAGAATCAGAGCATCTGCGGCAGGCACGAGCGGCGATGCAGTTCGCGTGCGATCGCGCCGGTCGCGCTCGCGCAATTCCGCGGCGGTGGCCTGAGCGTGATCGCCACGCACATGCTGCTGTTGCAGACGGCGCTGTTCGCGCACGACCGGGTCGGCATCGAGAAAGATCTTCACGTCGGCATGAGGGAAGACTTTCGTCCCGATGTCACGGCCCTCCATGACCACCCCTCCACCAGCGCCCATTTCCTGTTGGCGGGCGACCATCCAGGCGCGCACGGCAGGATGGACCGAAACCCGCGAGGCAGCATCAGTGACATCGGCTTCGCGCACCCGCTGACTCACGTCACGGCCATCGAGGAGCACCCGGTTCCCCCCCAAACTAGGCTCGAGCCGAATGCGTGAATTGCGCGCCAAAAGGAGCAGGGCGGCTTCATCCTCGAACGAAACGTCGGATTCGATGGCTTTGAGTCCCAGCGCGCGATACATCGCGCCGCTCTCGAGGTTCACGTACCCGAGCTTGCGGGCCAGGCGGGAGGCAATGGTGCTCTTGCCGGCTCCGGCAGGGCCGTCAATGGCAATGATGAGTTTGCGCGGGAATGGTTCCGGCATCGCGAAGCAAAGATTGTACACGTCGAGAATCAGAAGAGGACTGCGATCATGCTGAGAACTGAGAACTTGAAACTGACGACCGGGTTTCGACACTTTCCACACGGCCGGCTTAAAGTTTCCAGACCCTTCTGGGGGTAAAACTCCTGATTCAGCCACCAAGGGCACAAAGCATCACGAAGAAAAAGCCATGACATTTGGCTTTCGTGTAACTTTGTGTCCTTTGTGGTTGGTGAATTTAGGACGCTACGCGTCTGAGAGATAAAGGAGTCGAAGGGAATTACGAAGAGCCAGTTTTGGCCACTGGCTTCAAAGGCGTGATTTGCAGAAGCGAACGGCTGCCGACGTGCACAAAAGACAACTCGCGGGCGGCAAGCAGAGCGTGGATGGCCTCGCGCACCCGCGAGCGCGCCACGAAGTTGCCGAAGAAACCTTCCAGTTCGTTTTGCTCCGCCGCGACCACACAGTCGAGATATTTTGAAAGCAATGCCGAAAGCGCCTCCACGACGGAAAGACCAATGCCCTCCCGCACCGCCTCCGGCGCCCAACGATAGAGAACATCCCAGGAAGCGCCTTGCTCCGGCTTGTAATCGACGCGCGTGATGCGAAGTTTCGACCACAACTCCGCCAGCGACTTGTCGAGCGCCGCGGTAGACAATCCGCCACCGAGTTTTTCCAGAAGATTGGCTTTGGCGATCGGCCCTTCGCGCCGGATGATTTCATAAGCGTCGCAGGCCAGCTGCGAATACTCCGAGCGCGGCCCGGACTGCGGTGCTTGCCTTGGATTGCGCTCGCCCACCAGCGCATAAAAATAAGGAAAGATCGAAGCCGCAAGCAGGAAGGCGTTGTTTTCTTCGAATAGATTCGCTTCGTAAGCCGAGCGATCGCGGAGCAGGCGCACCACGAGTTTAGTCGCTTCCTGCGCCCGGGAATCGGCGAAGGCGTGCTGCCAGGTAGGCAGATTCTCGCCGCTGCCTGCCCACGCGCCGATAAAGGTCGGCACGGGCACGGGCGGACGCATGGGATAGAGGAGACAGAAGCCGACGGATTCAAGGAAGCCGCAGGCTTCGTCCAAGGTTCGGACGGGATGGCCGTCGAGATGCCACTTTTCGCGCCGCAGCTGGTCGAGTTCGTGGTCAGTCATAAAAACAGTCGTCAGCCATCAGCTGTCAGCAATCAGCGGAGGGATCTTGGTGAACACCGAGATCGCGACGATTGAGCCAAATGCCGACGGCCTAGCCCTGACGACTGATGGCTTAGGTCGATGGCTGAATGCTAGATTCTCTTAAACGCCTTCTGAATGTCCTTCAAAGAGTATCGCAGAACTACCGGGCGGCCGTGGGGGCAGGTCATGGGACACTGGGTTTTGGCGAGTTCGATCAATAGCCACTCCATTTTATTTTGCTCGAGCGGCATGTTGACCTTGATGGCGGCATGGCAGGCGATGGAAGCGGCGACGCGGGCGCGGACTTTTTCCATGTTCAATGTCTGGTCTTCGCGCGAAAACTGATCGAGCAGTTCATGCAGCATGCGCTCGACCTGCTGCGGGTCAACTCCTGCCGGAGCGGTTTTGATCACCACGCTGCGCGCGCCAAAAGGCTCGGCTTCAAAGCCGTTTCTGCCCAGCTCATCGGAAATTTCACTGAAAACCGCCTGCTGTCCCGGCGTGAGTTGCAGCACCAGCGGCATGAGCAGGCGCTGGCCTTCGATTTTCTGCGCCACGCGTTGCTGGAGAATTTGCTCAAACAGCACGCGCTCGTGGGCAACGTGCTGATCGATGATCCAAAGGCCTTCGGGATTGACCGCCAGAATGAAAGATTCGCGAATCTGCCCCAGCGGCTTCAGGGAGGCCAGCGCGGGAGCAAGATCGCTGGCCGGATCGGGCGCGTCAACAATGGGAGCAGCGCAGCCGTCGGCGGCAAAAGTAAAGACCTGTTCGGGAGCGCGCGCAACGGCCACTGCCGCGTTCGCTTCGACCACAATCGCTTCGTTGCCGAAGTGCAGCCGCGCGGTTTCGGGCGGCAACGCAGGAGGCTGCAAGGCGAAACCCGGCGGCGCAGCCGGCGCGTAAAGCGTGCGCCAGGCGGCGATGTCGACCGGAGTGCTCTTTATTCCTGCGCCGGGAGTCAGCGAAGGGCTGGCCGTGGGGTGCGCGCCGATTTCCGTGGTGAACTGGGGCACCGGGCGGGCTTTCATGAGCGTGGCGCGCACTGAGTCACGAACGAAATCATGAATCATGCTTTGCTGCCGGAAGCGCACCTCGGTCTTCGATGGGTGAACGTTGACATCGACTTCGGCGCTGGGCAACTCCAAAAACAGCAGCACGACCGGAAAAACCGTGGGCGGAAGAATGTTGCGATAGGCCTCGGTGAGCGCGTGCTGGATGAGGCGGTCGCGGATGAGCCGTCCGTTGACGAAAACGTAGATCGAATTGCGGTTCAGCTTCTGGATCTCGGGCTTCGAGACGAAACCATGGACGCGCAGCTCGCCCGGAGCGCCACCGGAAGTTGCTGCGTCTTCATCTTCGCGTGCTTCGCGGCGCCAGGGAGGGGGCTGCGGCAGGCCAATCCGCTCCAGCGGCTGCGTGGCGGCAAGCGGAAGTAGCTGGTCCAGCACTTCTTTCCCAAAAATCTGGTAGACGCGCTCGCTTGGCCCTGCCACCGGCGGCGCGACCAGTATGGCATTGGTCGCCGAGTGCAACTCGAAGTGCTTTTCCGGATGGGCCAAAGCGTAATGCGTAACCAGCGAAGCGATGTGCGAAAGCTCAGTCGACTCGGCCTTGAGAAATTTCTTGCGCGCGGGCGTGTTGAAGAAAAGATCGCGCACCGCGATCGAAGTTCCCGCCGGCAGGCCGGCTTCCTCGACTTTGAAAATCTTCCCGCCGTTGATCTCGACAACCGTTCCTGAAGGCTCCTCCGCGTCGTGGGTTTCCAGCCGCAGACGGGAAACCGAGGCGATCGAAGGCAGGGCCTCGCCGCGAAAGCCGAGCGTGGCCACGCGCAACAAATCGTCGGCGTCTTTGATTTTCGAAGTCGCGTGGCGCTCAAAGGCCAGCAGCGCGTCGTCGCGCACCATGCCGCAGCCATTGTCAGTGATTGCGATCAGCTTCTTGCCGCCAGCCTCGATTTGAATGCGAATGCGGGTGGCGCCGGCATCGAGAGAATTTTCAAGCAGTTCTTTGACCACCGAAGCCGGACGCTCGACTACTTCGCCGGCGGCGATCTTATTGGCTACGTTCTCGGAAAGAACGTGAATTTTGCCCATGATCTAACGCAAACCAGCGCAAGAAAAAATTCAGCGCAAGAAAGATCAGCGCCACACGTGTCCCCACCGGCAGTTTCGCAGATGAAAGCCTGAGCAAGCAACGCACGAATGGTTCGGCCAGTCCGGAACGACTCACGATTGCGGGCGGAACTCAACCGCTAAAGAAGTCTCCACTTCCACCGGCTGCCCATCGACGCGGTAAGGTTGAAAGCGCCACCACTTTACGGCGTCCGTCGCCGCTTGCGTCAGCGCCGGTGGGCCGCTCGTGGGATGAAGCTCCAGCACTCTGCCATCCGTCCCGATGACCGCGTCCAGCACCACCACACCCTGCACACCATGCTGTTGCGCGGCGTCCGGGTATGCCGCTTCCACTCTGTGAATGAGCAAAGGCATCATGGCGCTGGCGGGCACGCGAAGCCGCGATGCCTGCCCGCTTTCGCTTTTTCCCGGTACCCGCGCGTCAAGTTCCTGCCAGGTGCGATACCACTGCCACCAGCCCAACCCTCCGACCATGAAGGACGCCGCCAGCATCACCCAGAGTGCAGTTCGCAGGGATTTGCCTCCTCGCGCTGAACTGGCCGTGGACTGCCCAGACGCGGGCGCCGCTTCGAGCGATTTCAATGGGGAAGCGCTTGCGTTGGCTCCCAGGGGCTGCTCCAGATGGCTCGCCCAATAGCGAATCATGGCACGATGCGCGGGCGAAAGCGCCATGAACTCCATGCCATAACGCAGCGCGGCCTGATGACGAATCACGGCTTTGGCATGCAGCGCCAAACCCAGATCGGGCAGGCGAAACTCCACCCCCACCACGTCTCCGGGTTTGAGATCAGCCGCCAACACCGCCGCCAGTCCCCCTTCGCAGAGATCAAGCGACCGCCCGGGCACATTTTGCGGCACGCCCGAGACCAAAACCGTGACGTCCACCGGCACAGTCAAGCGATAACGCGCCAGCCGCCGCGGCGGCAGAGCTCTTTGTACCCGGGCTTGTGCTGGCGCAGAACTCAAAAATCTGACTCCCTGATTTCGTTATACCGAGACCACGTTTCGGCTGGGAGAAAGAACCACAGGGCTGGAGATTGAAGGATTACGGCAAGTATAACACCGGCTGGTGAGTAATTCAGGAGGGGTTGTGGAAAGCTGGAGAAAAATCCCGGTCTTTGCCGCGCCTGGAGTTACATTCCCGGATATTTTCCGAAAAAGATCAGCAGGAAGTCGATCGAGTCGCTCACGCCATGCGCGATGATCGGCACGGCCAGGTTTCGTCCGGTTCGCAGATAAATGATTCCCAGCAATAGTCCCATCAATCCCTCATCGATAACTCCGGTGATCCCCTGATATGCGTGCGCCAGACCGAACCCGACGTGGACGGCGAACAGGCTGACGATCCACGCTGTGCGTGTGCGGTTCAGCAGGTCGGCTACCCGGTTCATCAAATAGCCGCGATAGACCATTTCTTCGCCGAACGCCGCCAGCGTCCAGCTCCCTGCGAGGGCAATCAGGGTCCATCTCACACTGCCGTGCAAGGCGCGAAAGGTTTCCAGATCTGGCTGCTTGCCCAGCCATTTCACCAGCAGGGGCTGAGTCACGAAGAGTTCCAAGGCTTCGAGAAGAACTCCGGCCGCAATCCCCAGCGCGATCGAGGTCTTCCAGTTGCGATAAATCTTGAACCCGACATTCCGCCAGCCAATTTTTCGCACGCGCAGCGATATCCAGCCAAACAAAAAAAGAAACGGAGTCTTGCTGAGCGGAATCAGGCGTTTCTCATCGGCGACAAAGATCAGCGCCACTACCACGAGTTCCGCCACCGCCAGCCATTTACTTTGCCGCCAATCGGCCTGCGGCTGTTCCGCGTGCGAGCCAGACGGCGGGTCCTGTTGCGGATGGTTCGCGATTGTCGGATGGGTCACCTGGCTGGCCCCAGTCGCCAATCCGCCGGTGGCCGGCGAAAGCGGCGAAACATCCAGATGGCGAGATGCGTGGTCGAAAGAATCGTGCCTCCGCCCAACGCCAAGCCGATGGGGATGAGATACCAGCCCAGAAGTTCGTGGCCTTGAGGCGTGCGGTCGGTCATTCCCAGAGCCAGTTGATAGCTGTCTGGCTCGAGTTGCCACAAGCCTACCTTCGGGTTAAATGGTTTGATCAGCGCAGCCAGGAAGAAAGAAGCCCCGAAAATGTAGCCGATGATGCTCGCGATCAGCACCAAAACGCCCTCGATACTCAACCGCGCCCAGCGAAAGGCGGCATGCACAACCGCCCATGGTGTGCGGACTTTTTGCGCCCGCACCAGCAGCTCATCCGTCAGATATTGCCGGGCTAGCTCTTTGGGGCTGCCTAACGCCGCCACCACCGACGCAATCCCCTCCCGCGTCACACCGCCTTCCGAGGCCTTGTCCAGAATATGGCTGCGCAACTCCTCGACGATCTCTCGCGAATCTTCGCTGGGCAACTCGCGCAGGCAAGCCCGCAGCCTGCCGAGATAGTCTTCGATCAATTGCGAATCTTCCGGGGTCATTTCACCTCCCCTTCCCGACCGGCGCCAGGAGTTGGCCCAGGCTCGCCGAAAACCGCGACCAGATCTGCGCCATCTCCCCCGCGCGCTGCCTTCCGGCGGCCGTGAGCGCATAGTATTTGCGGGGATGCCCGGCCTCAGATTCAACCCATTCTGATTCCAGCAAACCCAGCGCCTTAAGCCGGCTCAGCAGCGGATAAACTGTTCCCTCCGAAACCGTCAAATCGGCGTCGCTCTCCAGTCGGCGAAGAATCTCCAGCCCGTACAGTTTCTTCCCCCACAGCGACGCCAAAATTGCCAACTCCAGGCAGCCCTTGCGGAGCTGCACTTCCCATTTATCCGGTGCGTCGGCCTCAAAAGAGTCACTCCGGCTCACGCGTATACTATGTAGTACAAGGTATCATGTTGTCAAGAGCAACGAAGCACAAGAAATGCGAAAAAGGAAAGAATCTTTTCTTGAAATATCGGAAGGAAAAAACCCATCGCCCGGAAATCTGCCGGGCGGGTTCGTCAGATTCGATGTTACCGGCGCTGAAGAACCAGAAGACCTACGGCCAGCGCTTGGCGGTATCTTCCCAGCCAGCCGCGCGGGCGGGCTGGGCGCTTCCACCGACCGCGGCCTGTGGAATGCGAATCGGCTGCTGTGGAGCAGCCGCGGCCGCCGCCAGGGTAGGCTTGTTCTCAGCCATCAGCTCTTTTTCATCGGAGAGCAGTGGAGCGGCTACTCGTAGCGCCTCCACCTCTTTTTCCAGCTTGGCCAGTTCCAGTTCCTTCTGCCGTAACACTTCGTAGACGTTCTTCATCATTCACCTGCGGAAAGTGTCTGTTGATTCTGGTGATTGAACGCAACTTTATCAGGTGTCTCACTTTTGTCAAGATGGGACGATTAAGAAAACCCTTTGCATGAGTTCGCTCGTGGATTGGGAGCGCGTGAGCGCAAAGAGGAATTCTTGAATGCGACAAGTGTTGTGAAGCTAAAGAAACAACGCGCCTGCATCCGTGCTGTACGGTGCTGTTCTCTTAAGATTTTACAAATCTTAGACTTAACGTTTGCCCGCGGTCGGCGTCTAAGAGAAAAAAGGCCCGCATCAGATGGCCAGACCATCATCGTGGGGAAACCAGATAGGTTCTCGATTCCTGGGAACCTCTGAGACACAACATGCGTATAGCGGATCAAGGCTTGGTGTAAGAAGCGGTGGGGCTCCGGAGGTGGTTATGCAGAGCAGGCGGACGGGCAACGGTGAAAGCACCAGCAAAGGCTTTGCCGGATATGGCGATGGCCATGTGCAACAGGTAGTCAAGGCGGCTCAGGAAGAACTGGGCCAGCTTTTGCGCCAACGCGCGGAGGTGATGAAACGCATTGGCACCGTGAAGCAAACCCTGGTCGGGCTTGCCAACCTGTTTGGCGATGACGTCCTCAGCGAGGAACTACTGGAACTCGTCGACCGCAAGAGCAGCGGACGTCAGCCCGGTTTCACCAAAGCCTGCCGCATGGTGCTGATGGAAGCCCATCGTCCGCTCGGTGCGCGCGAGGTTTGTGAGCAGCTGGAAAGAAATAATCCGCCGCTGCTGGTTCGCCACAAAGATCCGCTGGCCTCCGTGACCACGGTTCTGAATCGGCTCGTGGATTATGGCGAAGCCCGCAGCGTGGTCAGTGATAGCGGACGCCGCGCCTGGCAGTGGGTCGCCGATCCCGGAGACGAGGGCCTCAATTCGCCTCTGCGCAGTTCGGCGTCCGTGTAGCTGTACGGCGGCGGGCGCCTCGCCCGCGTGGGTAGTCGCGAGCGTCTTTTGCTCGTGCAATTCCGATGGAGAACGGGCGTCCTCGCCCGTCGTAGATGCGAGCCAGCCCGCTCCCGCATTACCCCGGCGGCAGCAGCATCCCTTTCTCCAGATGCCTCGTCACATGCGCGTACGACGCCGCATGCGGATCGTGCGTCACCATCACGACCGTCTTATGGAATGACTCATTCAGTCGCTTCAGGATTTCCAGGATCTCGGTGGCCGAATGGCTGTCGAGATCGCCGGTGGGCTCATCCGCCAGCAGCAGCGTGGGATCGCTGACGATGGCCCGCGCAATCGCCACCCGCTGCTCCTGTCCGCCGGAGAGTTGCTTGGGCAGATGGTGCACGCGGTCTTCGAGGCCAACCAGCTTGAGCGCGGTCATCACGTGATCGCGCCGCTGCTGCGCATTGAGTTTGGTCAGGAGCAGCGGTAATTCCACGTTCTCAAACGCGGTGAGCACAGGAATCAGGTTAAAAGTCTGAAACACATAGCCAATGTGCTCATTGCGCCAGCGGGCCGACTGCCCGTCATTCAAGCGGAAGATGTTTTGGCCCAGCACCAGCAACTCGCCCTGCGTTGGCCGGTCGATGGCGGCAATCATGTTGAGCAGCGTGGTCTTGCCCGAGCCGGAAGGGCCCATCAGGGCAAGAAACTCACCCGCGGCGATCTCGATCGAGACGTCATCGAGGGCCTTTACTTCAAAGGCATCGCGCTTAAAGACCTTGCTTACGTTCCGCGCCTGTACCACTCTGGTTTGTGTCGCGGTATTCGGTAACGTCGCCGTACTCATGATTGCCCCTTGATTTTGATTTTCTCTCCATCTTTCAAATCCTGCGGTCCGGTCGTGATCACGCTTTCACCGCCGTTCAGTCCTTCCACCAGCAAGCCGCCACTACGGGATGAAAGGACATTGACTTCGCGCATCAACGCCTTGCCATCGAAGGCCAGAAACACAACTTTCTTGCCATCGTGATCGCGGACGGCGGTCGTCGGCACCAGGACTCCCATAGATTTCGCGCCGGCCGCCTTGTTCTCATTCGCCAGGAACTTTACGGTCGCGTTCATCTCTGGCCGCAAATAGCTGTCCGGATTGAGAATCTGCACCTTCACCTGCACGGTGGCTTTCTGCCGGTTGGCTTCGGGCGAGATCTGGGCGATCTCGCCGTTGTATTTGCGATCCGGAAACGCGTCCACCGTCACAATGCCTTTTTGATTAGGCCCAAGTTTGGCGAAATCATCCTGCGCGATGTCGAGTTCCACCTGAATGTCGCTCAGGTCGGCCAGCGCGACCACTTCGCCCTGCGGCCCGCCTTCCGCCGTGCTGGCAAATCCGGAGGTGATCAACTCGCCTTTCTCGGCGGTGCGCTCGAGAATCGTTCCATTCACCGGGGCACGGATCACCGTCGCGTCCAGCAGCGACTTGGCGTACGCTTCCGCCCCTTCAGCCTGAATCATCGCGCCCTTGGCGCGGGCGACCTCCTCCGCGCGCGGACCCAGCTTCGACAGTTGATAGGCCTTTTCCAGCGAATTCACCCGCTCCTGGTCGGCGTCAAACTTGGCGGTCGCGTCATCCAGCGCCTGCTTCGACACCACGCCATCGCCTGCCAGGCCGCGAGTGCGGTCGAGCGTGATCTTGTCGTCGGCGAGCGTGGCGCGGGCCTCATCCAGATTATGCTGGGCTTCCTGGATCTCCTCCGGGCGGGAGCCATTCAGCAACTCCTGATAATAGGCGCGCGCGCTTTCCGCCGCGCCCCGCGCCTGATCGTATTGCGCGCGGAACTCGTCGTCTTCCAGGCGCACCAGCACCTGTCCTTCTTTGACCTTGTCACCTTTCTCCACGCCAATCCATTTCACGCGCCCGGTGACCTTGGTGTTCACGTTGATCTTGTGATGGGCGACGATGTACCCCGTGGCTGAAAGCACAATTCCGCCCGTGCTTGCGTCTTCGGCTGTGGCCCGCGCCACTTCGACTTCCGGCGCATCGGGAGCAAGCAAGCGATACGCGAGCGTGCTCAAACTCAACACCGCGACCACCGAAATGCCGATGACGATGAAACGCCGCGCCCAGGTTGGCGGCTGACCGTCCCCGCTGGGAGCATGGCGATCAATCCGCAGGCCTTGCAGTTCTTCGTGTTTGGAATCAATGGCCATTTCTGTTTAGTCTCTCAGCGCCGCCAGAATCTCGCGCCGCGAAGCATGCCACGCCGGCGGAATTCCCCCAAACAAGCCCATGATGACAGCAAAAATCACCGCCGATAAGATCACGCCTGCCGTAATTTGCAGGCTGAACACAACTTCGCTGAAGGTCACGGCATTCGATGTTCCGGTCGTCATGCCATTGAAGGGAAGCATGAGAACAATTCCAACTGCCGCGCCCAGCAATGCGAGCAGCACCGACTCGAATACGAACGAAGTCAAAATGCTGGGCCGCGAAAATCCCAGTACACGCAAAGTCGCGATCTCGCGCGAGCGGTACGCCACCGCCGCATACATCGTGTTCATGGCCGCGAAGCTCGAGCCAATCGCCATGATGATTGCGACCACCCATCCGATAAATTTGATCGGCGTGCCGGAAGAAGTCTGCTTGGCGTAGTATTCCGTTTCCAGCATGCCTTCGAGCTTCAGGCGCTGATCATCGCTTACCCGGTGTTTTAGCGCGTCGGCGGCAACCGGATCCGTGGCGCGCAAATAGGCCGAAGCAAACCCTCCCTGACGATCGAAGTCGGAAGCCATCTGATTCACGTCGCCCCAGATCTCCGAGTCATAGGCCGAGCCGCCGGCGTCAAACACGCCCACCACCGTCCACGGACCTTTGCCGAATTGCATGGTGTCGCCCACGTTGGCGTGCGAGAAGCGCTTCTGGATCGACTGGCTTACTACGACTTCGCGCTGGCCGGGCGTGAACCATCGCCCTTGCACCAGCTTCACGCTGGGACGCATCTCAAGTCCGTCAGGCATCATGCCACGCACCGTGACGTTCACTTCTCCAGTCCCATCTTTGCGAGGAAGAATGATTACCACAACCCATTCGCCAGAAGCCATCGGCTCGCCTTTGCTGTCTTTGGCAATGCCGGGCAGTTCGCGCAACACCGGGAACAGACTCGCGTCGAAACCGCCCGACAATTCCGCTTCCGACCCTTTGCGCAACACCAGCACGTTTAACGGATCGCCGCTCTTGACGAACGCGCGAGTCAGGCCGGTCAACAAGGCCATGAGAAAAATTGCTGTGGTCACCGTGAGCGCGATGCCCAGCGCGGTCATGATGGTCAGGCCCTTGCGCAGAATCAGGTTGCGGATGTTGTAGGCAATTGGTATAGCCATCTAAAACTTTCTCCAACCAGCAAATGTTCGCTCAGCCGATGTGCCGCAGCCCCTCGACGATATTGGTGCGTGCCGCGTCGTAAGCCGGGATGCAGCCGCTCACAAATCCCACAAAAGCTGCGACGAGCAGCGCCACTGCGGCAGTCGGCACCGTCAGCTTCAGGCTGGCTGGGAGCCCGATAGTCCCGGAAACGAGAGTCATCAGCCGCATGGTTCCGGCCGCCAGCAAAATTCCGAACACCCCTCCCAGCACCGCCAGGGCGACCGCTTCGCCCACGAACAGGGAAAGCACGCTGCCACGGGTGAATCCCAGAGTCTTGAGCACGGCAACTTCGCGCGTGCGGCTGCGCACGGACATGGCCATGGTGTTCGCCGAAACCAGCAAGATCGCAAATACCACCGCCCCGCAGATAGCGAGAATGAACGCCTTCACATTGCCCAGCGTGGCGATGAACGAAAGCTGGAAAGCCTTCTCGCTCTCCGTTTTGGTCGGCTGTGGCGAATTGCGGAACATGTCATCGATCGCGGTTGAAACTCGCGCCACGTCGTCCGGGTTTGCCACTCGCGTGGCATAAAACCCAGCCTGCCCCTTGAACCAGCCCACTCCTTCCTCCAGATACTTCTGATTGAAGTAGAGAGTGTTCTGCGGCGGATCGCGGCGATACATGGCGCGAATGGTCAGCTCCGGGTTCAGTGGGAATATGGTTCCCATCAACGTGATCTTGTCGCCAATCTTCCAGCCGAACTTCTTTGCCAGCGCCACGTCAACCAGGGCCCCGGCGCGATCGTGCTGCCAGGCGGCCACCTGATCGGGGGGAACGATCTTGTCCAGCACGACATTCAAATATTCATCCGG
>Ga0335076_10002707_pt1 | contig 17666 bp, 12 predicted proteins | sample Lox_Sample_25_FD_206717 | JGI IMG/M metagenome (GOLD analysis project Ga0335076, IMG submission 206717) | Soil microbial communities from Loxahatchee National Wildlife Refuge, Florida, United States - Lox_Sample_2.5 | ecosystem: Environmental > Terrestrial > Soil > Wetlands | place: USA... | reverse complement strand
ACGTTCACCGAGTACGTGGTGGCCGGATTCAGGTCGCCGAGCGGATCATTCGACAGCGCGGCGAGGCACACGACCGCGTCGTAGCCGGAGAGCCACTCTGCCGTGGCGTCCCTGATGTCGCGCGGCGCGCCCGCGCCGAGGCCCGCCGGGACAGGGCCGAGATCACAGCCGTCATACAGGCCCAGATCAAGGCCGTCCACGTCATGTCCGGCGGCAGCCAGGAATGGCGCCATGACGGCCCCGATGTAGCCACGTTCGCCGGCAATCAGGACCCTCATCGCATGCCTCTCTGTCGTGCGCCATGGCGGCGGGGCGGAACCGGGCGGCCGGGGTCGCGCACCCCGCCCCGGCACCCTCGCACATCTGAGCTGCCGCGGGCCGGCCGTGATACATCCGGGCGGCGGTCAGGCGGCGGGCGCGGAGCTCTCGAGGCCGGCGGCCGGCCGCCCGGCTGCGGACCGCCCGAACAGCAGCTCGGACAGCTCGTCAAACTGCTGCATGACGATCGCCGCACTAGCCGCCGTCCGCTCCGCTACCTGCGGCCGCAGCTGGCCCCAGCGCTCCTCCAGCTCGGTGAACTGCCGGATCAGCAGGTCGAGGTCCAGCCGGCTCGCGTCCTGGCAGTAGGTCGCGAGCCCTGCCTGCTCCATCACGGCGAGGTTCTTCGGCGCGTAGCCGAGCGAGACGACCGGCCTGGTGAGCTTCAGCGCCCACAGCACGTTGTGGAACCGCGTGGAGACCACCGCGCCCGCCGACGTGAGCGTCTGGACCAGGTCGGCGTACGAAGTGGCCGGCGTGGCGGTCACCCGGGCCGGGTCCAGGTCGGGATACCGCTGCCGGACGTCGGCGAGGATCTCCTGCACCGCGACGTCGTCGGTCTTGTCGCCCACCACGAGCCGGACCCTGCGGCCGCCGTCCACCAGCCACCCGACAAATGCCTTCATGCAGCCGAGATAGGCGTCGTGTATCTCCGGGCCGTTGTCCCGCTCGTTGTTGGTCCCGTCGTAGGTCATGACGCCCACGGCCACGGTGCCGGGATCGCCCGGCTCGTAGGGCGGGGGCGCGAGGCCGTAGACGAGATCCCGGTAGACCTTGAACCGGGAGGTGTCGACCCCGCGCTGCGCCATCGCCGCGAGCGACTTGTCGTCCCGGAAGGAGCAGTAGTACGCCATCCGCGCGGCAGAGTTCAGCAGCCACCTGGTCGCGCGCTTGTCGACCGGGGTTGCCCCGACGCTCACAAGCGCGACCTTCGTGCGCAGCAGCCGGCCGGAGGCCGACAGCATGAACATCGCGAACGGCGTCTCCCAGGGCCGGATCGGGAGGCTGGCCTCCAGTACCCCGGTGCCCGGCACCATGACCACCTCGTGGCGGCCGACCCACGCCGCGATCCGGAACGCATCGGCCAGCCGGGCGCAGGCCAGCAGCGGCAGCCTGACCAGCCTGGGCAGCCGGGTGATCGCGTCCTGCTGCCAGTAGAGCGGCACGGCGGCAATGCCGTACTCGCGCGTGATGCGCGCCGTCCCCGTGCACATAGCGTCCAGGACCATGCCGGGCTGCTCCGCGCGCAGGTACCGCACCAGCGACTCGATCGAGGCATCGTTGCCGGTGTTGCCGTCTCCCAGCAGCCCGAACAGTCCTACCCGCGGATGGGCGGCCCGCTCGCGCCGGCGGGCATCAGGCTTGGTCACGCGTCATCCTCTCCTGCCCGGCGACGATTCCGTCCAGCACCATGTCCGGCGGCGTGATGACCACCGGCGGGCCGGCGTCCACGAGGTTGCGCCGCAGGACCCGGCCGGTGACCGGCGCCGCGCGGCCGCCGACCCAGCGCGCCAGGAGGCCGTAGCACTCGCGCCGGTCCGCGGCGGACAGCGGCGCGTCGTGAATCGCCGAGATGTAGCCCCAGAAGTACTCGGCGAGCAGCCGGGCGGTCGGATGCCGCAGCCTGCTGGCGCGGCGCGGGTCCTGGTTCGTGCACCAGCCGCGGACCGTCGGGCGGGCGCGGTGCGGCCGGTCACCATGATCGCGCCGGAAGTACAGCCAGTCGCGCTCCTGATGGAATGGCCCGTACAGGGCCAGCTTCGTCATGATCGTCCGGTCCGAGTGATAGTAACTGCCCTGCGGACCCACCTGCCGCATGACGTCCGCGCGGATCACGCCGTACTGGTCGTCCGCGCGGATCACGCCCACGTCGTTCTCGCCGGTGCCGAAGAGCATGCTGCGGAATCGCTCCGGCGCCCTGGGCGAGTCGGTGTGCAGCGGGTACGGGAATGCCTGCGTCACCCTGCCGTCATCATCGATCGCGGCCGTCCACGAGTGCGCCAGCACGACGCTCGGGTCCGCGTCCAGCGCGGCAACGCAGCGTTCCAGCAGGTCGCGCGCATACAGGTCGTCCGCCGCTGCCCATTTGAAAAACTCGCCGCGAGCCTCGCGGACCACGAAGTTGTGGTTCGGCGAACTGCCCATGTTCCGGGCATGCCGGTAGAAGCGAATACGCGGGTCCTGCTTCTGGTACAGCTCGCAGATATCGGCGGTACCGTCCGTCGAGGCATTGTCGGAGAGAATGAGCTCGAAGTCCTCGTAGGTCTGCCCGAGTAGCGCGTCGAGCGATTCGGTGAGATAGCGCTCGCCGTTATAGACGGGCAGGCCGATACTGAGCCGCGGTGCCGCGCTCATTTGCCTGTCGTCCCTGCGCTGGCCCCGCCGGACCGGCGGGCGGCCGGCCCGCGGTCCCGCGCGGCCGGCGATTTCCGAATTCTCATATCAGCACACCTTACCTTTTGGTAAGTAGCTGTTACCGCACTAACAGCAATATTTTACCTTCTGGACACGTTCTATTTCGTTCAGCAGATCAGCAGGGCCTTATCGCAGCCGAATGCCTCGGCATACGGGGCACGGCATTCCATCCCGCGCAGCCTGGCCAGCCCGAGGAAGACCTCCTCGTCCCACCAGTCGCGCGCCTGCTGGGAAGGAAAGCACTTATCCAGCAGCTCGACTTTCCGGCGAGCCAGCTCGGCTGTCAGCGGGCAGTAAATGGCCGGCCGGCCGATGTCGCCGTCCCACTTCGGTATCTCGTAGGCGAGGCACAGGTGGTCACGGAAGACCGTCGGGACAATCCCGGCGATGGTCGCGTGATCCTGATGCGCGTCCCGCACCGACGGCGCGAAGATCACATCGGGCGAGACGGCCGCTGCCACGCCTTCGAGCAGGTCCTTGACCTCCGCCCAGTGCGCGGGAAGCCTGCCCTCGGGGAGGTCGTGCAGCACGGTCGTGAGGTCGGCGCCGGGCAGGAACGCGGCCGCTGCCGCCCGCGCCTCCGCCTGCCGGCCCGGGGTGCCCGTCATGAGCACGTAGTGCACCGACATGCCCGGATGGCGGCCGGCCAGGCTCAGCAGCGTGCCGCCGGCGCCGATCTCGACGTCATCGGGATGGGCGCCGAGCGCGAGCACCCGGAGCGGCCGGCCCTGATCGTGGCTGAGCTGCAGCGCGCGCATGTCCGCGTCAGCCTGGCGTCCGGGCCGGCACCGCAGCCGCCGCGCCGGACCGGTCCGGATCCCAGATCATCCACGGGCAGTCGCCGCGGTGATACATCTCGTCGAGCTGCGCGCGTTCCTTGACCGTGTCGGCAGGCGTCCAGTAGCCCTTGTACGGGTAGGCCAGCACCTTCTTCCGCGGCACCAGGCGGACGAGTGCGTCGGTCACCAGGTCCTCGCCCTCGGCCAGATAGTCGAAGATCTCCTGCCGCAGCGCGAAGTAGCCGCCGTTCTCCCACTGCCTCAGGTCCCGCATGGGAGTTACCTGCGTGATCAGCCCGTCATCGCCGACGTCCACGACATGATGGGAGGACTGGGGAGGAACGGCAAGTAGGCTCGCGACGGCGTCACTGGCCTCGAATCGCGAGATCATGTCGGGCAGCGGGGCATTGGTGAGCACGTCCGCGTAGTTAGCCAGGAAGACCGGCTCGTCCTCGACGAACCGGCGGGCGCGCCGCAGCCGCTCGCCGATGGAGGAGTTCAGCCCGGTGTCGACGAACGTGATCCGCCATTCGGAGATATCGGTGCGCAGCAGCCGGACATCCCGCGCGCCGTTCTCGAGCACGAAGTCGTTCGACCTTGTCTCGTCGTAGGACAGGAAGAAGTCCTTCACGTACGAGCCGCCGTAGCCCAGGCACAGGACGAAGTCGGTATGGCCGAAGTGCGCGTAGTAGCGCATGACGTGCCACAGCAGCGGGCGCTCCCCGACCATCGCCATCGGCTTGGGACCGCTGGTGACCCCGTCGCGCATCCGCATGCCGAGGCCGCCGCAGAAAAGGACTACCTTCATGGTGCCCACCACCAGTCCTGGATCAGACGATTTCCAGCCCGGGGATCGGGAACACGAGGCGGCCGCCCCATTCCCGCACATAGCCGAGCTGCTCGGTGATCTCCTGCCGGAGGTTCCACGGCAGCACGAGGATGTAGTCCGGCCGCGTCTGCGCCAGCCGGTCCGGTGCGTAGATCGGGATGTGCGTGCCAGGCAGGTACATCCCCTGCTTGACCGGGCTGCGGTCGACGGTATAGCTCATCAGGTCCGTGCGGATCCCGCAGTGGTTCAGCAGCGTGTTCCCCTTGCCCGGCGCGCCGTATCCGGCGACGGACCGGCCGCGGGCAGCCGCGTCGAGCAGGAACCGCACCAGGTCGCTCTTGATCTGCAGCACCGCGGCCGCGAACCCGGCGTGCCCCCCGACCGTGTGCAGCCCGGCTGCCTCCTCCGCGTCGAGAACCGCCTTGACCCGCGTCGTCGGCTCCCCGGCGCTCTCCTGCGGCCGGGCATGGATCCGCAGCGACCCGCCGTGGGTCTCCAGCTCGTCGACGTCCACCACCCGCAGGCCCGCGGTGTCAAGCGCGCGGGTCGCGGTGAGCAGGGACAGGTAGGAGAAATGCTCGTGGTAGATCGTGTCGTACTGGCGGCGCTCGATGAGCCGCAGCAGGTGCGGGAACTCCAGCGTCACCAGGCCGGAGTCCTTGACCAGGGCGCGCAGTCCGGCGGCGAAGCCGCGGATGTCGGGCACGTGCGCGAACACGTTGTTGGCCGCCACCAGGTCGGCCCGTCCGTACCGCCCGGAGATCTCGCTGCCGGTCGTCGCGCCGAGGAACTGCACCTCGGTGCGGATGCCCCTGGCCCGCGCCGCCTCGGCCACGTTGCCCGCCGGCTCCACCCCGAGGACGGGGATGTCCGCCGCCTGGAAGTGCTGCAGCAGGTAGCCGTCGTTGCTGGCGACCTCGGTTACCAGGCTGGTCCCGTCCAGGCCGAGCGCGGCGATCATTTCCGTCGCGTACCGGCCGGCGTGCGCCACCCAGGAGTCCGAATATGAGGAGAAATACGCATAGTCCGAGAAGATATCCTCGCCGGAAACATAAGCGGGCAGCTGCACCAGCAGGCACGAATCACATATCCGGACATGAAGCGGATAGAAGGCCTCGTATTTGTCGAGATTCTCCTCGGCGACATAGCTTTCGCACAACGGCGACATCCCGAGATCTACGAAAGTGCGCGTCAGGGCAGCCCCGCACAGACGGCATTGCCGCGACGACATAACCACGTCTTTCGTTCCCCTCCCCGGCCCACCTCGCGCAGGCTAACACTCAGTAGAGAGACGTATGAGCCGATCAAGTGGATTACGACTTGATGTCATGGAACGATCGGTTGCCATGAGTTCGGTGCAGCAGGGCACGGCCGGGGCGGGTCAGGTCACATGCCGAGCCTGCGGCGACAGCGCCGGGGATCTGGTGCTTGACCTGGGCCTGCAGCCGGCCTGCGACTACTTTCCCCGGCTGGGGGACGCGGGACCGGACCCGGCATATCCGCTGCAGATGTGGCTCTGCCGGTGCTGCGGGCTGGCTCAGCTGGCGGCGGATCCGACCGTCCCCGAGGAGCCGCGCGGTGCCGAGCCTGCCGCCCTCGTCACGCAGGCCGCCGACGCCGTCGGCCGCTGCGCGTCGGCCGGGCTGCTCCGACCCGGTGCGGCCGTGGCCGAGTACGGCAGTCCGCACGGCGGATCCTGGCTCGGCCTGCTCGCGGGCCGCGGGCTGGTCCCGGTGGCAGACGACGAGCCGGCCGATCTCGTCGTCGACTGCTTCGGGCTCATGCACGCCGCCGATCAGGCCGGGGCCCTGGCCGGCCGGGCCCGCAGGCTCGCGCCGGGCGGCGTCCTGCTGCTGCAGTTCCACTCGCTCGAGACGATCATCAGGCTCGGGCAGTGGAACGCGCTGCGGCACGGGCACTTCGGGTACTACTCGGTCACCGCGCTGAGCCTCATGCTTGCCGCCGCCGGGCTGGCGCCCGCGGCAGCCTGGCAGTTCGAGCTCTACGGCGGAACGGTGCTGCTCGCCGCCAGGCGGACAGCGGACCTGACCGGCCCGCCGGACGAGTCGGTGCGCGCGCTGCTCGCCGCGGACGCGGCGGCAGGCGTCCGTGACCCGGCCGCACTCGGCCGCCTCGGGCACGACCTGCAGGTACAGACTGGCAGGCTGAGCGAGTGGCTGGCGACCGAGCGTGCCGCCGGCCGCACCGTACTCGGGTACGGTGCCGCCTCCCGCGCGGTCGCCCTGCTGCGGCTGGCCGGAGCGGACCGCTCGGTCCTTCCCGCGGTGGTCGATGCCTCGCCGGCCAAGGCGGGGCTGCGGATGCCGGGCACGGACATCCCGGTCGTGGGCCCCGCCGAGCTGAGCACGCGCAGGCCCGACTCCGTGCTGCTGTTCCTGCCGGACCTGCGGGCCGAGGTCCGCGCGGCTTATCCCGAGGTAGAGGCCGCGGGCGGCCGCTGGGTGGCGGCGGAGCTGCACCTGCCGGCCAGCGCCCGCGGCTGACTGCCGGCCCGCCGGACCGGCAGCGGGCCCGAGTGTCGGCGGCAGCAGGCACTATGGAGGGATGGTTGCCACCAGCGGCGCTGCTGCGCTAACCGGCTTCGGCGAGGCCACCAGGGCCTGGTTCACGGCTGCATTCGCCGAGCCGACGCAGGCCCAGTCGCAGGCGTGGCGGTCGATCGGCAACGGCGAGCACACGCTCGTGATCGCTCCGACCGGCTCGGGCAAGACGCTCGCCGCCTTCCTGTGGGCCATCGACAAGCTCGCCGCCGAGCCGGCGCCCGCCAATCCCAGGCACCGGTGCCGGGTGCTCTACATCTCGCCGATGAAGGCACTCGCCGTCGACGTGGAACGGAACCTGCGCTCGCCCCTGACCGGCGTCCGGCACGCCGCCCGCAGGCTAGGGCTGCCCGAGCCCGACATCACGGTCGCGGTCAGGACCGGCGACACCGCCGCGGACGAGCGGCGCAAGATGGCCAGCAAGCCGCCCGACATCCTGATCACCACGCCCGAGTCGCTGTTCCTGCTGCTGACCTCCCAGGCGAGGGAGTCGCTGCGCGGCGTGGAAACGGTCATCGTCGACGAGGTGCACGCGCTGGCAGGCGGCAAGCGGGGCGCGCATCTCGCGCTGTCGCTGGAGCGCCTGGATGCGCTCCGGACGGCCGTGCAGCCGGACTCGCGCGGCCCGGCGCAGCGGATCGGGCTGTCGGCCACGGTGCGGCCGGCGGAGGAGGTCGCGACGTTCCTCGGCGGTGCGCTGCCGGTCTCGGTCGTCGCGCCGTCCAGCGAGAAGCGACTCGACCTGCGAATCGTCGTCCCGGTGGAGGACATGGCCGATCTGCAGACGGCGGGCGGGCCGCCGGCCGGGCCGCCGGCCGAGCCGGGCGGCCAGCCTCCGGCCGGAGACCCGGCCAGGCAGCATTCGATCTGGCCGCACGTCGAGGCGCGCGTCCTGGACCTCATCGAGGCGCACCGCTCCACGATCGTCTTCGCCAACTCGCGCGGGCTGGCGGAGCGGCTGTGCGGCCGGCTGAACGACCTCGCAGCGGAGCGCGCGGCCGCGGCCGCCGAGCCGGAGCAGGACGGCGGCCCGGCAGAGGCTGGCCCGGCAGAGGCTGGCCCGGCAGAGGCTGGCCCGGCACGCGACGGCCGGCCCCGGATGCCCGCGCAGGTCATGGCGCAGTCCGCCGTCGCCGCCGGCGGTCCCCGCGTGGTGGCCAGGGCGCATCACGGCTCGGTTTCCCGCCAGGAGCGCAACCAGATCGAGGAGGCGCTGAAGGCCGGCCGCCTCCCCGCGGTGGTCGCCACCTCGAGCCTGGAGCTGGGCATCGACATGGGCGCGGTGGATCTGGTGATCCAGGTCGAGTCGCCGCCGTCTGTGGCCAGCGGCCTGCAGCGGACCGGGCGGGCGGGCCACAACGTCGGCGACGTGTCACGCGGCATCTTCTTTCCCAAGTACCAGGGCGACCTGGTCCAGGCTGCCGTCGTCACCAGGCAGATGCGAGCCGGGCAGATAGAGCAGCTGCGGATGCCGCGCAATCCGCTGGACGTGCTCGCCCAGCAGGTTGTCGCGATGACGGCGATGGACGACTGGGACATAGACGACCTGGCGCGGACCGTGCGCCGTGCGGCTCCTTTCAGCACGATCACGAGGCCGGTCCTGGACGCGGTGCTGGACATGCTGGCCGGCCGTTACCCGAGCGAGGACTTCGCCGGGCTGCGCCCGCGACTGGTCTGGGACCGCACGACGGCCCGGCTGAGCGGCCGTCCCGGGAGCCAGCGGCTGGTGATCAGCAACGGCGGGACCATCCCCGACCGCGGCCTGTTCGGGGTGTTCCTGGCGAGCGGCCAGTCCGAGCGACCCGGCCGGCATTCCCGGCGGGTCGGCGAGCTGGACGAGGAGATGGTCTACGAGTCGCGCGTCGGCGACGTGTTCGTGCTCGGCGCCTCCTCCTGGCGGATCGAGGACATCACCGCCGACCAGGTGATCGTCACGCCGGCGCCGGGACAGCCTGGCCGGCTGCCGTTCTGGCACGGCGATGCCCCCGGCCGCCCGGCGGAGCTCGGCGCGGCCATCGGCGCATTCCGCCGTGAACTCGGCGCGCTGCCCGAGCAGCATGCGGTCGCCAGGCTGGCGGCCGACGGCCTGGATCAGCTGGCCGCGGCGAACCTCGTCTCCTACCTGTCGGAGCAGCGGCAGGCCACCGGGTACCTGCCCGACGACAAGACGCTCGTGCTGGAGCGCTTCCGCGACGAGCTGGGCGACTGGCGGCTCGTGCTGCACAGCCCGTTCGGCGCGCAGGTGCACGCACCCTGGGCGCTCGCGATCGCCGCCAGGCTCAGAGAGCGCTACGGCGGCATGGACGTGCAGGCGCTGCATACCGACGACGGCATCGTGATCAGGGTGCCGGACGCGGACGAGCCGCCGCCCGCGGGCATCGCGATGCTGGACCCCGACGAGGTAGAGCAGATCGTCACCGCCGAGCTTGGCGCGTCCGCGCTGTTCGCATCCCGGTTCCGCGAATGTGCCGCCCGTGCGCTGCTGCTGCCCAGGCGCCAGCCGGGCCGCAGGACACCGCTGTGGCAGCAGCGCCAGCGCGCCGCGCAGCTCCTGGCGGTCGCCAGCCAGTACGGCACGTTCCCGGTCGTGCTGGAGACGATGAGGGAATGCCTGCAGGACGTCTTCGACGTTCCCGGCCTGGTCGCGCTCATGCGCGACCTCGCCGGCCGGCGGATCCGCCTGGTCGAGGTGGAGACGCCGGCCGCGTCTCCGTTCAGCAAGTCGCTGCTGTTCCGCTACATCGGCGCCTTCATGTACGAGGGCGATGCGCCGCTTGCCGAGCGCCGGGCCCAGGCCCTGGCGCTCGACTCGGCGCTGCTGGCCGAGCTGCTCGGGCAGCCGGAGCTGCGCGAGCTGCTCGACCCCGTGGTCGTCGAGGAGACGGAGCGGGAGCTGCAGCGCCTTGCCCCCGGCCGCGCCTGCCGGGACGCCGAGGCGGTGGCCGACATGCTGCGCGCGCTCGGACCGCTGACGACCGCCGAGGTCGAGCACCGAGCCGCAGACCCGGGACAGGCCGCGCAGTGGCTGGCCGGGCTCGCAGCCCAGCGCCGCATCCTGGAGCTGCGGATCGCGGGCGAGCCGCGGTGGAGCGCTATCGAGGACTCGGGCAGGCTTCGGGACGCGCTCGGGGTGGCGCTGCCCCCCGGCGTCCCGGATGCCTTCACCGAGCCCGCCGCCGATCCGCTGCGCGATCTGGTGCTGCGGCACGCGCGCTCGCACGGGCCCTTCAGCGCCGCCGCGGTCGCGCACCGGTACGGGCTCGGGGCGGCCGTCGTCACCGGAGCCCTGCACCGGCTCGCGGCCGAGGGAGTCGTATCGGAGGGCGACTTCCACCCCAGCGGCGGCACGAGCTGGTGCGACGCCGGGGTGCTGCGCATGCTGCGGCGCAGGTGCCTGGCAAAGCTGCGCAAGGAGGTGGAGCCGGCCCCGCGCGCTGCCTACGCCGCGTTCCTGCCCGCGTGGCAGCACGCCGACCGGACCGCCACCATGACCGCGGCGGGCACGACGCCGCGCCTGGCGAGAATCGATGCCGTATACGAGGTGGTCGACCAGCTCGCGGGCGCCGCGATCCCGGCTTCGGCACTGGAGACGCTTGTGCTGCCCGGCCGGATCCCCGGCTACTCCTCGGCGCTGCTGGACGAGCTGACCGCGGCCGGCGATGTGCAGTGGTCGGGCGCCGGCGCGCTGCCCGGCGGCGACGGCTGGATCGTGCTGGCCCCGGCCGGCGCGGCTCCGGTGCTGCTGCCCGAGCCGGCCGAGATCACGCTCACGCCCGTGCACCAGGCCGTCCTCACCGCGCTCGACGGCGGCGGTGCGCTCTTCTTCCGCGCGATAGCCGACAAGGTAGCGGCCGGCCTGGCCGGCGACGCCGCCCGCGGCACCGACCGCGACGTCGCGAGCGCGATCTGGGACCTGGTGTGGGCCGGCCGCCTGACGAACGACACCCTTGCCCCGCTGCGGACCGTGCTCGGCAGCGGCCGGCCGGTCCCGGGGCCTGCCGGCCCCGGCACGCCGGTCCCCCAGCGCTCCTACGGCAGGCCGGGCGGCGGCCTCGCCAGGCGGCCCGGCCACGGGCGCGCGGTGCTGCCGTCGCGGGCCGGCCCGCCGACGGTCAGCGGGCGCTGGTCGGCGCTGCCGCCGGCCGAGCCTGACCCCACGCGGCGGCGGCACGCGCAAGCGCTATCCCTGCTGGAACGGCATGGCATCCTCATCCGCGGTGCGGTAGCCGCCGAGCATGTCAGCGGGGGATTCGGTGCGCTCTACCCGGTGCTGCGCGCGCTCGAGGACGCCGGCCAGTGCAGGCGCGGCTATTTCGTCGAAGGCCTCGGCGCGGCTCAGTTCGCGCTGCCGGGCGCCGTCGACCGGATGCGCGCGATGGCCGATGCCGCCCGGGCCGCGGCCGTTCCCGCTGATCCCTGGGCGACGCTGCCCGCCGGGCCGGGCCGCCGGGTCGTCGTGCTGCCCGCGGCCGATCCGGCGAACGCGTATGGCGCTGCCCTGCCGTGGCCGGAGCGTCCGGGCGACAGCGCGACCGGGCACAAGCCCGGCCGCAAGGCCGGCGCCCTCGTCGTGCTGTCGGACGGCGAGCTCGTGCTTTATGTCGAGCGCGGCGGCAAGACGCTGCTGTCCTGGACCAGCGATCCCGCGCTGCTCGACCCGGCCTCCGCGGCGCTCGCCGCGGCCGTGCGCGCAGGCGCGCTCGGCCGTCTCACGGTCGAGCGCGCCGACGGAAGCGGGGTCTATGACTCGCCGCTCGCGAGAGCGCTGGAGTCGGCGGGCTTCCGCCCGACGCCTAAGGGCCTGCGGCTGCGCGGCTAGTTGTCGGCCTGCGGCGCTACCCCCGCGCGCCCGGATTGTGGGTAAAGCCCAGCGTGCTATCCCGGCCTTCTCGGCCGCGATGACAAAGCAGACCCGGCCCGGCCCGCGCCGCGGGAACGGCGCGCCGGTGTACGGGTTGGCCAGGTCGACGACCGAGATGCCCACCCGCGGGTCACGGGCCTTGTCCCGCGCTTTCCATGAGCTCTCCCCGGTGCAGACGAGCAGGTGGTCACCCTCGACACCGGCCCAGACGACCCAGTTCCGCGGGGAACCGTCTGCGCGCAAGGTGGACAGGTGGACGTAGTTCGGCGCTTCTAGCAGCGCTCGTACCTCATCGGGCAGTGGCATCGGCATGATCGGATCGTAGGAGACGGCGGCTCGCCGCTGGCAGACTTGCGTCATGACCGCCGAATTCGATGCGCTGATCGCGCTCATGCCGTACGCCGGGCAGCTCGGCATGAAGCTGACCGAGGCAGGGCCGGAGCGCGTCATCGCGACGCTGGACTGGCAGGAGCGGCTGTGCACGACCGGAGGCATCATGCACGGCGGCGCGCTGATGACGCTGGCCGACACCGCCGGGGCGCTGGTCGCGTTCCTCGGCCTGCCCGAGGGCAGCACCACGGGCACCATCACGTCGACGACCCAGCTCTTCCGTCCGGTGACCGGCGGGACGGTCCAGGCCGAGGCGCTCCCGCTTAACCGCGGGCGGACCACGGTCACGGTGCAGACCAGCCTGCGCGACTCGCAGCAGCGCCTGGTCTCGCAGACCACGCAGATCCAGGCGGTGCGTCCCGCCTAGCCCGGCCGAGCGCGGCCCGGGCCCCGCACAACCCGATACCCGGCGGTGCACCGACCGAACAATTGCCGCATTCCGCGTCCGCAGGGCGCAGACCACCCCGGACGACTGGATCAGGCAGGCGTGGCGACGGAGTCGAGCAGCTCGGACCGGGCCTGATCGACCGCGGCCAGGATCGCACCGCGCAGCACCGGCCCGCCGGTAACCGCGGTCGGCACGACGGTGGGCCGGGCCGGGCAGATCCGCCCGACCTCGGCCGCGACGCGGTCTGCCAGCGCGGTACCGCCCGCCAGCCCGACGTCGCCGCCGAGAACCACCAGGCCGGGATCGAGGACGACGGACACGGCGGCGACTCCGGTGGCCACCCGCTCCGCCAGCTCGCTCAGGAACTCGCCGGCCTGCTGCTGGCCGGCCTTGTCGGCGCTGACGGCGGCCGCCACCGCGGCGGCGGCCGTCGGCTCGGCAAATCCGTGCCGCGCGGCCAGCGGCAGCAGCGCCTGGGCGCCGACGAGACTCTGGAACGCCCCGGTCGCGGGGTGGGTCACGTCCTGCGGCAGCGGCACGCCTGGCACGGGCAGGTAGCCGATCTCGCCGGCCGCTCCGCCCACGCCCCGGTGCAGGCGCCCGCCCAGGATCGTGGCCAGGCCAAGGCCGACGCCGATCCACACCAGCACGAAGTCCGCGACGCCGGCCGCGGCGCCCACCGACCGCTCGGCCATCGCAGCGAGGTTCACGTCGTTCTCCAGGGTCACCGGCCGGCCCAGGTCGCTGCGGAGCGCCTCCAGCACGCCCTCGTGCCAGGCGGGCAGGTTCACGGCCAGGCGCGGGTCACCGGTACGAGGGTCGAGCACGCCCGGCGTGCCGATGACGAACGCGCGCAGCGCCTCCGGCGCCACCCCCGCCGCGTCGCAGGCGGCCATCACGGCGTTGCGAACAAGCGCGACCGGGTCGTCGGCGGTCGCGGGGTTGACGGAGACCTTGGTCACAACGCTGCCGGTGACGTCCGCGACGCCGGCGCTGATCTCGTCCTGCTCGACATGCAGCCCCGCCACGTAGGCACTGGACGGGATCACCGCATACAGCGCCGCGTTCGGGCCGCGGCCGCCCGCCTGCTCGCCGGCGACGGCCACCAGGCCACGCTCGCCGAGCCGGGCCAGCGCCTGAGACGCCGTGACCTTCGACAGGCCCGTGTGCTCTCCGAGCTGCGCTCGCGTCATGGGTCCGCCCGTCAGCAGCAGCTCGAGCGCGGACCGGTCGTTCAGCTCCCGCAACAAGCTGGGCGTTCCCGGCCGTCGCTGCATGCGCCCTCCCCTTCGGCCCAGGCCCCCCGCGCGGCGGGCCCGGTCGGCAGACACTGTTCTGGCAGTACTGGCCGACAGACTCTGCCGAACAGCACCGTGCGCGCAAGCACTACCTGCCCGAACGCACTCTGTGTCTCAATATGGCAACGGACTCTATCTTATAGGAAAGTTTCCTGTTAGTTTCTGCGGCATACACCGTCGGGGTCCGACCCTGGTAGGCACTGCAGGCGAGCCTAGCTGCGTAAACCAGTACATCTCGCCGCTTAACGTAGGTGCCGCCGCCAGGCGAAGGTCCGGCCGGAGGCGTCCGCCCCGGAGGACGCGGCTCCGCTAGATGACAGCCGGGAAGGGAGATCGGGCAGTGACATTCACCAGATCGGCGGCCGCTGTTGGAGCGGTCGTCGCGCTCGCGGGAGCTGCCGCGGGCATAGCGGGCTGCGGTTCCAGCAGTCCGTCGTCGGGCTCCAGCTCTTCCGCGCCGGCCAAGCTGGTCGTGTGGCGGATGGGCGGTTCGGTTCCGTCCCAGGTCACCTGGATGAACGGCATCGTCGCGCAGTTCCACAAGAACTTCCCGCAGTACAAGAAGACCAAGGTTGTCGTGGACTGGATCCCGTGGGGAGACCGCGCCACTGACTGGACCAACGCATTGACCAGCGGCAAGGGCGGGCCGGACATCACCGAGCTCGGCAACACCGACACGCCGGGCGTGGCGGGGCAGGGTGCCCTCGCCAACATCGCGAGCAACGTCAAGTCGTGGTCCAACGGATCTGGCATCATCGCCGGCAACCTGGCCAACGACACCGTCGGCAGCAACATCTACGCCGTGCCGTGGTTCGGCGGCGTGCGCGGCATCTGGTACAACAAGGCCCAGTTCACCAAGGCCGGCATCTCATCGCCGCCCACCACCTGGGCGCAGCTGGTCAGCGACGCAAAGGCGCTGATGAAGGCCTACCCGGGCACCTACGGGCTGGGCGCCCCGAGCGACGACAGCAACGCGATCGTCAGCTTCATCTGGGGCGCCGGCGGCCAGGTGGCCACCCAGAGCAACGGGCAGTGGACGGCCGAGCTGAACTCGCCCCAGTCCGAGGCAGGCATCAAGTTCTACGCTGACCTGCTGCGCACCGAGAAGGTCTCCCCGGCCAAGTACATCGGCGAGACCGAGCTCGGCACCGTCGGCGCGACCTCGGGTGGTTCCAACGAGGACTTCGCCCTGGGCAAGCTCGACATGTACATCGACGGCCCGTGGGCCGAGGCTCAGCTGGAGCAGGTCAGCACGAAGAACAAGGCGCAGTGGGCCTCGTTCCCGATCCCGAGCGAGAACGGCCCGAACCCGGCGCCGGCCTTCGCGGGCGGCTCGGACCTCGGCGTCTGGGCAGGCAGCAAGAACCAGACCGCCGCCTGGGACCTGATCACGGTGATGGACAGTCCGTCGAACGCGACCACGTTCGCCAACTCGCAGGGCTTCTTCCCCGAGTTCACGTCGCAGCTGTCCAGCGGCGTGTATACCAGCAGCCCGGTCATGTCGGGCTTCGCCAAGGCAGCCGGCTACACCCAGATCTCCCCGCTCAACTCCAAGAACTGGGCGACCGCCGCCACCGGGAAGTACAACATCATCCCGAACATGATGAAGGCACTCATGCAGGGCGCTAACTTCACCACGACGGTGAACACCGCGAACACTGAGCTGCAGAAGGTGCTCAACACCGGCAGCGAGTAAGCAGCCGGCCGTAGCACAGTCCCGGCCGGCCGGCCCCGCGGCCGGCCGGCCGGGACCACCAGCCACGTCATCTGGCCAGCCGGAAGGAGCGACTCGACCATGGCCGACAGCCTGCCGCACCGGGCCGGGATCATCCCCCCGGGTCAGCACGGCCCAGCGTCGCTCCGCTCCTGGCTCGCGACCTTCATCCGCCGCCACAGGCTGGCGCCCTACCTGCTGATCCTGCCGGCCCTGGCCGGCATCACCCTCGTGCTGCTTTGGCCGCTGATCCAGGTCGTCATCTACTCGTTCCAGAACTACGGGATCCAGCAGGCCAACGGCGTGCTGCCGACGCAGTGGATCGGCTTCGCGAACTTCACCAGCATTTTCAAGGACCCGGAGTTCTGGCTCGCGCTGCGGATTACGGTCCTGTTCGCGCTCGTGGTCGTGCCCGCGACCCTCGTCGTGGGGACCGTCGTCGGCGTGCTGCTGAACCGGCTCGGCAAGAAGATGTCGATCTTCGTCAGCACCGCCGCCCTGCTCGCCTGGGCCACCCCGCCGGTGTCGGCCAGCGTGCTGTTCTACTGGATGTTCAACCCGGATGGCGGCCTCGTCGACTGGGCGCTGAGCAAGATGCCGCACTGGCTGGTCGGCAACTCCGACTGGTCGCAGTTCAACTGGGCCACCACCAACGCCACTGCCGCCTACACCGTGATCGCGATCCTGGTCGTCTGGCAGTCGTTCCCGTTCATCGCCGTTGCCGTGCTGGCCGCGCTGAAGACGATTCCCGGCGAGCTGATCGAGGCCGCCAGAGTGGACGGCGCGACCCCGTGGCGCAGCTTCTGGCGCATCACGTTCCCGCTGATCAAGCCGATTTACCTGGTGCTGCTGCTGCTGTCGGTGATCTGGGACTTCAATATCTTCACGCAGAGCTACATCATCACCGGCGGGCTCGGCAACTCCAACGAGTTCAACCTCGGCCTGTACATCTACGACAAGGCCTTCACCTTCCCGCCGAGCTTCGGCCTGGGCGGGGCGCTCGCGCTCGTGTTCGTCCTGATCTTGCTGATCGTCACGTTCGGCTACGTACGGTCCTCCGTCAAGCAGGGAGCCCTGACATGACCGGCTCGGGCATGACCGGCACGGGACCTCCCGGCCTGAGCCTGGCGGCCGCCGAGGGCGCCGCGTCGAGCCGGGCGGCGGCCCGCCCGCTCGGCGCCAGGGCCAGGAACGTCAGGCGCGCCAGGACGGCCGGCCTGAATGCCTTCGGCGTCATCATCGCGCTGATCACGCTGTTCCCGATCTTCTGGATGATCAGCACGGCGTTCAAGCCGTCGCAGGAAATCTACTCGCTCACGCCGCACCTGGTGCCGGCGCATCCCACCTGGAGCAACTTCAGCCAGGTCATCAGCGGCCGGGTCTCCGGCGGTATCGGCGGCGTCTGGCTGTTCTTCCGCAACAGCCTCGCGGTCGCGCTGCTCAGCGTCGTCATCGCGTCGCTGCTCGCGCTGCTCGCGTCGGTGGCCGTGGCGAGGTTCCGGTTCCGGTTCCGGACCAGCTTCCTGATCATGCTGCTGATCGTGCAGATGATCCCCGGCCAGGCGCTCATCATCGCGCTGTTCCTCGACTTCAGGTCGCTGAACCTGCTGGGCAACCTGGCCGGCCTTGTAATCGTCTATGCGGCCCAGGCGCTGCCGGTCACGATCTGGATGCTGCGCAACTTCGTCGCCACGGTGCCCAGGGAACTGGAGGAGGCCGCAGCCATCGACGGTGCGTCCGGCACCCGCATCTTCTGGCGCATCCTGTTCCCCCTGGTGGCGCCGGGCCTGGTAGCGACCAGCATCTTCGCCTTCATCACCGCGTACAACGAGTTCATCGTCGCGCTGACGTTCCTCGGCCAGGCGCACTCGGATTACACGCTGCCGATCTACGTCCAGTACTTCTTCGGCCGCGGCGGCGCGCAGTGGGGCCCGATCATGGCCGCCTCGACCATGTACACGATCCCGGTGGTGATCTTCTTCCTGATCGTCCGCCGCAGGCTCGTGGGCGGGCTGGTCGCGGGAGCGGTGAAGGGATGACACAGGAGCTTGCAGCCGACCCAGCCCTGGGCCGGCTAGCCGACGCAGTCCTGATACCCCCGTTCCCCGGCCCG
>Ga0335076_10002705_pt1 | contig 17672 bp, 20 predicted proteins | sample Lox_Sample_25_FD_206717 | JGI IMG/M metagenome (GOLD analysis project Ga0335076, IMG submission 206717) | Soil microbial communities from Loxahatchee National Wildlife Refuge, Florida, United States - Lox_Sample_2.5 | ecosystem: Environmental > Terrestrial > Soil > Wetlands | place: USA... | reverse complement strand
GCGTTGGTCCGCCCGAGACCGTGCGAGAGGTTGTGTGGCCATCGCGGCAATATTAGCAAAATTATTATGCTAATGGCTAGCACAAATGTATCGACACGGCCGGCATCATTCGCCGCTGATCGTGCCGCTGCCGGTCACCGACTTGGTGAGTTGGGCGGGGTTGCCTGTATAGAGGATCGTGCCACTGCCCGAGATGGTCGCGTCGAGGCTGTGGGTCGCGGTTAGCACGATGCTGCCACTACCATCGATCGATGCCGTCGCGTCGCGCGCGATCAGCCGGCTCAACAGCGCGGTTCCCGAACCGCCGATCGCCACGTCGAGCCGCGCCGTGGTTCCGGTGGCGCGGATGGTGCCGCTCCCAGGGAGCCGCACAGTGAGGCTAGGGCTGCTGATCCTGGCCACCGAGATGTTCCCCGACCCCTCCACGGTGAGGACGTCGAGCGACGGTACGGTCACCGCCACAAACATCGGACTCTTGGCGTCCAGAGTGCCGGGCGTGTTCCCGATCACGAGGCTGCCCGAACTGACCTGCGTCGTGACTCGTCCCAGCAGGTTGCCGTCGGCGTGGACGATCACCGACTGTTGCCCGCCGACTCTCACCACGACGTTATTGGCCCCGACCAGGTCGACACGGGTGAACGACGGAAGCGAGCGCGCCTGAGTCGCGGCGACGCCGGAGCCCGTGCCGCCATTACTGCTCGAGGTGTTGGAACTACGGTCGACCAACACCAGAACGACGATCCCAACCAGGAAGAGCGCTGTGAGCACGGCCAGCGCCCGCGAGACGCTTTCCAGCCCTCGACGGCGACGGATTGGTGTCAGCCCCGTGCTCATGATTCACCTCTGATCGAGAATCCGTAGCGACGGGCATGACGCCCGCGACTCGCCGAGCGTGAACTCGATCAACGTCGTCGCGCCCGTCGCCTTGGGCGGTTGTGTCACATGCCTAGTCACTGTCAGCCTCCTGAGCGGCGCTACTAGTGCGTGCCGCGCAGACGGTCCATCTCGCGCCGGATCTCGTCCTCGGTGATCGGCCGGTGCCGGAAGGTATGCCACCAATCGATGGCCACGCCTAGCGCCAAGGCGATGATCGGATAGATGATCCAGCTATTCCACGTGTGGTAGATGCCGGAGCTCTGGCTGAACCCGTTCGTCGGCCAGCCGTGCGCGTTGTGGTACTCGGCGAGCGCCCAGATGATCACCAGTACGACAGCCAACGCAGCCGCACCGAACGCACGCGTATCGAAGCGGCGCTTGCGCTCGATCTGCTCAACCGCCAGTTTGCGGAGCTGCTCCTCATCACCCTCAGGACGACCCACAACAACGGGCGGAGCTCCGTTGGTGCTGGTCTGCTGTGCCGGCATCGCGACACCTCCTTCGATAGGTCCCGGACACCCCGCCAGTGCCCAACGACAGCATCACCCCACCGGGATCTCGCCGCAACGGTAGTTCGAAGCACCCCGGCGTGGATTCCTACCCCTTCGACGACTGCCCGGTCGAGAGATCACCGACGAGACCGTCGAGCGGCTCGCCGCTAAGGCACAGACGTGGGTGTGGCTGACGCTTGACCGGCGGCGTGTAACGGTCGCTCGCTGGGAGCTACTACCGGTCATGCCTCCTGTCCACTTCACCAGTCTGCTCATCGTCGTCGCTGTCGGTCTGGTTGCGCCGCTGGCACTTGGGTTCTTCCCGCGCTTCCGGCTTCCCGCGATCGTGCTGGAGATCGTGCTCGGCATCGTGATCGGTCCTTCGGGACTGGACTGGGTCAAGCCCGATCTTCCGGTGTCGATCCTGGCGCTCATCGGACTGGCCTTTCTGCTCTTCCTGTCAGGTCTCGAGATCGACGTCGAGCGCTTGCGAGGACGGATCCTGAAGCTCACCGCACTTGGCTTCGGCGTGTCGTCTGCGATCGCGATCATCCTCGGCCTCGGCCTGAAAGCCGGTGGGTTCGTAAAGTCCCCGCTGTTCGTCGCGATCGTGCTCGTCGCCACCTCGCTCGGCGTGATCGTGCCGGTACTGAAGGACTCCGGCAACATCAGCACGAGCTTCGGTCAGCTCATCATCGCTGCCGCCTCGATCGCCGACTTCGGCGCGATTATCCTGCTTTCGCTGTTCTTCTCAGGCAATGGGTCGACCAGCACCGCCGGCACGCTGATCCTGCTCGGGGTGTTCGGCCTGGTCGTCCTTCTGGTCGGCCTCGCGATCTCCGGCGTCGAGCACTCGATGAGCCTCGCTCGCGTGCTCCGGCGGCTCCAGGACACGACCGCCCAGATCCGGGTCAGGGCCGCATTCCTGCTGCTGATCGGATTCACCGCACTCGCCGAAAAGGTCGGGCTCGAGACGATCCTCGGTGCGTTCGCAGCCGGCGCGCTGCTCTCGCTCATCGACCGCGACGAGGCCATGACCCATCCGCAGTTCCGCCTCAAGCTCGAGGCCGTCGGGTTCGGCGTGTTCATCCCGATCTTCTTTGTCACCAGCGGCCTGCGGTTCGACCTGAACGCGCTGTTCGCCGGTGCGTCGACCGTGGCCCGGGTGCCGCTGTTCCTGCTGGCCATCTATCTGGCGCGCGGCCTTCCCGCGTTCGTATATGTGCGGCTGCTCGGGCGCTCACGTTCGGTGATCGCGGGCGTTCTCCAGTCGACCTCGCTGCCGTTCATCGTGGCCGCCACGCAGATCGGCGTGCAACTCGGCGTGGTGAGCCGGGCGAGCGCGGCCGGCCTGGTCGCCGCGGGTCTGCTCTCGGTCGTGATCTCACCCACGCTGGGGCTGGTGCTGCTGCGCCGAGAGCAGCCCGACACAGCTGGTCGCGCAGAGCTGCCGAGCCCAGTGATGCCGGTTATCACCGCTGAGGATCGGGCGCTCTGCCGCGTCGAAGGTGCTACCTCAGCCGCCTGATGCGCGCCCCGCTCGACTGCCGCATCGGGAACCGACGGTCCTCCCAACTACACTTGGGCCGTGTCGGCGCAGGCGCAGGCGCCACTACTTTCGACGAAGCTTCACGCGCCGGATCCGCGCGAGCGGATCGGACGTGAGTCGCTGGTCGCCCGGCTATCCGACGCGTCCGGCGCGAGACTCGCGCTGATCCGGGCACCGGCGGGGTGGGGCAAATCGACGTTGCTCGCGCAGTGGCGGAGCGCGGAGCGGGGCCGGCGCGCGTTCGCGTGGGTGACGCTCGACTCTTCCGATAGCGATCCGATCCGGTTCTGGGCCTACGCCCTCGAGGCGCTCCGGTCGGCGGATCCAGCCATCGGCTCACGATCGCTGGCGCTGATCCGAGCGCCGGGTGTCGACCTCGTCGGCGAGATGCTTCCGGTCCTGATCGGCGAGCTCAACGCGTTCGGCGGCCCGTTAGTACTGGTGCTCGACGACTACCACCAACTTGAGGGAGATGCAGTCCATGCCGGCATGCGGCGGCTGCTGGATTACCTCCCTGACCAAGTCTGCGTCGCGATCGCAACGAGGACCGAGCCACCGCTTCAGGTTCCCCGGCTCCGTGCCCGCGGCCAGCTCGTCGAGGTCGATGCCGACACGCTGCGCTTCACGCGAAGCGAAGCCGGGGTGCTGCTCAACGAGCGCCTTGGTCTGGAGCTTGCGGACGAGGATGTGACAGCGTTGCATCAGCGGGCCGAGGGCTGGCCGGCAGCCGTCTATCTCGCCGGACTGTCGCTCCGCAACCGCGCCGACCGACACGAGTTCATCGTGAGGTTCGCCGGGGATGACCGGCACATCGTCGACTACCTCGGCGAGGAGGTCCTTGCCGACCTCGACTCGGATACGCGCGAGCTTCTGCTGCGCACGTCGATCCTCGAGCGGGTGAGCGGCCCACTCTGCGATGCCACTGCCGATACCACCGGCTCGTCGCGGAAGCTGGAAACGCTCGCGCGCTCCAACCTGTTCGTTGTGCCGCTCGATGACCGGCGCGACTGGTACCGCTACCACCATCTGTTCCGTGCCTGTCTGAACGCGGAGCTGCGACTCGAGTCGACCGAGCTGATCCCGGAGCTTCATCGCCGCGCCTCGAGCTGGTTCCAGAGGAGCGGCGAGATGACGGAGGCAATCAACCACGCGATCGCGGGACAGGACTTTCCTGCCGCGTCCGAGCTTCTGGCCGCCCATTGGAATGAGGTGGTCTCAACCGGAGGGTTGCGATCCGTGGATATGTGGCTGATGGCGCTTCCAGAGCAAGTCGTAACGAGCGATGCGCGCCTCTGCCTTGCTCGCGCCTGGACCTCTTTCGCCAAGGGAGCGCTCGAGGAGGTGTTGCCGTGCCTGGAGACGGCCGAGGCTGCGCCGGCCCCCGGGCCGCTGCTGGACGGGACGACGTCGGTGGCCTCCGGCGCGGCCACCCTACGCGCCTCCTATTGGCTGCGGGTGGGGGATTTCGGCAAGACGGTTTCTTACGCGCGGGAGGCGTTGGCGCTGGAGCACGGGCCGTGGCGAGCGATTTGCGCGAACTGCCTCGGCACCGCCTTCTATTGGCTCGACGAGACGGCGCAGGCACGACAGCAGCTCGAGGCCACAATCGAGGTAGGGAGGGAGCTTGTCCCGCTCGTGGCGCTGTTCGCGGTCGGCCTGCTGGCCGTCTTGGATTGCGAGCGGCAAGACTGGAATGCGGTGTCCCGTCGGCTGCACGACGCCCGTCAGATGATCGAAGGCGATGGCCTTGGCGAGTATTGGATGACCGCCGGAGCCGTGCTGGCGGGCGGACTTGAGTGCGAGCACCACAACGATCTCGAGGGAGCTGAGACGGCGATGGCTCGGAGCCTCGTGCTCTACCGACGCGGCCAGGCTCCGGTTGAGATCGCCAATGCGTTGCTTCACCTTGCGCGAGTCCATGTTCGGCAGGGTCACGATGCCGTGGCGAACGACGAGATCGAAGAAGCCGCGATGCTCGTCCGCTCCTGTCCTGATCCCGGGCCGAGGATCCTGCGCCTGCTCGCGCAGGCGCGAGGGGGTGCCCGCACCGCCGCGCGCGTCATGCGTCGGCCGACGGGCGTAGAAGAGCTGAGCGAGGGCGAGGTACGAGTTCTGCGCCTGCTGGCGAGCGAGCTGACGCAGCGGGAGATCGGGGCGGAGCTCTACCTGTCGCTCAACACCATCAAGTCCCATACGCGCAGCATCTTTCGCAAGTTGGGCGCCTCGAGCCGTGGCCAGGCGGTCGCTCGAGCACGCGAGCTCAAGTTGATCTGAATCCTCGTGTAACGCGTCGGCGGCTCGGGCTACCAAATCCCGACCACACCGACGACGAGGAGGGACAGATGTCAGCGACTGCGACGACGCCGGCGCGACGCGAGGCGATGCCGGGTTTGAAGGGTAAGGGCGTGCTTGTCACAGGCGGCACGTCGGGCATCGGCCAGGCGATCGCGGTCAAGTTCGCCGAGTATGGAGCGAACGTCGCGATCAACTATCTGCGCACGGCCGAGGAGGCGACGGATACCGAGCAGCAGGTGAACGCTTGCGTGAATCGTGTGCAGCAGGAGGGGGTTCGCGACGTGCTCGTGCGAGGCGACGTCTCGCAGGAGGACCAGGTGATCGCGATGGTTGACCAGGCGGCTAACGAGCTGGGGGGGATCGATGTCCTCGTCAACAACGCGGGCATCCAGATCTCGCGCCACAGCGACGAGCTGTCCAGCGACGACTTCGACAAGGTGCTCGGGGTCAACCTTCGCGGTGCCTTCCTGTGCGCGCGGGAGGCGATCAAGCACTTCCTTGCCGAGGGCAAGCCGGGCGTGATCGTCAACGTCTCGAGCGTCCACCAGCTGATCCCGAAGCCGGACTACCTCGGTTACTCGGTGAGCAAGGGCGGTATGCAGAACCTCACCCGGACGCTCGCGCTCGAGTACGCCGAGCGCGGGATCCGTGTGAACGGGATCGGCCCGGGCGCCACCGTGACCCCGATCAATCGCGCCTGGATCGATGATCCAATCAAGCGCGAGCAGGTCGAGAGCCATATTCCGATGCGCCGCGCCGGCACTGCGGACGAGATGGGCGCAGTGGCCTGCTTCCTGGCCAGTGACGACGCTGCGTACATCACCGGCCAGACCATCTTCGTGGACGGCGGGTTGACGTTGTTCCCGAGTTTCCGCGATCCGTGGTCGTCGGAATGAGCATCGATGCCGCACACGAGCACGGGCTGCTGGCGCTAATTGATGACGCCAAGCGGGCCGCTGCTCTGAGCGAAGTCCGGGCGGGCCGCATGTACGACCTGGGGCACATCCTCGACGAGCGCGTGCCCGTCTTCCCGGGCCGCTATTTCAAGCAAACTCTGGTGACCACCGCGCACCACGCAAACCCTGGTGGAGGCGTGGGCGAGAACGAGGTGAACTGGATCACCGAGATCGTCTCGGGCACGATGCAACTTGGCACTCATCTCGACGCGCTCTCGCATCTTCAGATGGGTGACCGTGGGTATGGGGGTTACACCGTGCGTGAGCTGGCCGGGACGGCCGGCGTCATGCGGCTCGGCGTCGAGACGGTGCCGCAGATCGTTACCCGCGGGTGGCTGGTGGACGCGCCGGGTCTGGACGCCGGCGAGGTGATCACTCCTGAGCATTGCGTTGGGATCGATCCAGAGCCGGGCGACGCCGTTCTCTTTCACACCGGATGGAGCCGCCACTGGAGCGACCCCGATGTGTACCTGTCGGGCGAGCCGGGCCCCGGTTGCGAGCTCGCGCAGTGGCTGGCCGACCAACGGGTCGCGCTCACCGGCTGTGACACCTGGAGCTACGGCCCGGTCCCAGCCGAGGATCCGGACCGGCCGTTCCGCGTCCCTCAGATCCTGAACATCGATCACGGCGTGTTCGTGGTCGAGAACCTCGACCTGGCGGAGCTCGCCGCCGACGGCGTGCGGCGCTTCGCCCTGATCCTCACCCACCCGAAGCTGAGAGGCGCAACCGGCGCGTGGACATCGCCGATCGCGCTCATCTGAACTGGAGGACCGATGGACCACTACGACGTGATCATCATCGGGACCGGCGCGGGCGGCGGAACGCTTGCGCATAAGCTGGCGCCCTCCGGCAGACGGATCCTGCTGCTCGAGCGCGGCGGATACCTCCCGCGCGAGCCGGAGAACTGGTCGAGCCGGGAGATCTTCCGCAAGGAGCGCTACCTCGATGACGAACTCTGGTACGACAAAGACGGCACCGCCTACAAGCCCCATCAGCAGTACTTCGTCGGGGGCAACACCAAGTTCTACGGCGCCATCCTGTTCCGCCTGCGCGAGCGCGACTTCGGACAAGTGCGGCATTACGGCGGGGTATCGCCGGCGTGGCCGATCTCCTACGACGACCTCGAGCCGTACTACGCCGACGCGGAGAAGCTGTACCTGGTACACAGCCACGCAGGCGAGGATCCGACTGAGCCGTGGCGCTCGGGTCCGTTCCCGTACCCGGCGGTCTCGCACGAGCCGCGGATCCAGCAGCTCGCGGACGACTTCGCGCGCGCCGGCCACCACCCGTTCCACCTACCCGTCGGAATCGACCTCAATGAGTCAGACCCGGAAGCGGGGCGCTGCGTGCGCTGCGATCGCTTCGACGGCTTCCCCTGCCTGACCGATGGCAAGGCCGACGCTCACGTGCGATGTGTGCGACCCGCGCTCGCCGCACATAAGAACCTGAAGCTGATCACCCACGCCAAAGTCGAGCGCCTCGAGACGGATCCCGGCGGCCGATCTGTGACCACCGTCCACGTCAATCGCCGGGGAACGCCGGAGGCCTACAGCGCCGACATCGTTGTTGTGTCCTGCGGTGCCACGAACTCTGCCGCGCTGCTCCTCAAGTCCGCGAACGACCGACACCCGCGAGGCTTGGCGAACTCCTCCGACGTGGTCGGGCGTCACTACATGGCTCACATCAACTCAGGTGTGATCGCAATCTCGCAGACCCCGAACACGACGAAGTTCCAGAAGACCCTGGGCGTCAACGACTACTACTGGGGCGCAGAGGACTCAGAGCTCCCGCTCGGCCACATCCAGATGCTGGCCAAATCGGACAAGGACATCCTCCGCGCGGGTGCGCCCTGGTTTGCCCCCGCTCCCGCGCTCGACTACATCGCCAAGCACGCGATCGACTTCTGGATGACCACCGAGGACCTTCCCCACCCGAACAACCGGGTCACTATCGATAGCCAGGGACGGATCCACGTGGCCAAGACGTACCACAACCTCGAACCCCACAAGCGGCTGTTGGCGAAGCTCAAGCGGCTGATGGGACCGCTGGGGTGCCACGAAGCTGCGATCCCCAGCTGGTCGATCCTCGACCAGCGGATCCCGCTGGCTGGCAACGCGCACCAGTGCGGCACGGTCCGCTTCGGCACCGATCCGTCGAGTTCCGCGCTCGATCTCAACTGCCGCGCGCACGACGTGGACAACCTTTACGTAGTCGACACGAGCTTCTTCCCCTCGAGCGGAGCGGTCAACCCGGCGCTGACCGCCATGGCCAACGCGCTCCGGGTCGGGGACCACCTCCTCGATCGTCTCGACGCGCACGTCGACGCGGCCGCAGCAGCGGGGGGCAACGCCAAGCCAGTGGAGGTTCTGTCATGAAGACCGCAGAGAGGGTAACCAGCAGCATCGGCAAGGGACTGGTGGCAGGTTTCGCCGGCACGGCCGCGATGACGATCTCGAGCACGCTCGAGGCCAAGCTCCGTGGCCGGGCTCCAAGCAGCGCTCCGGCACGGGCGACCGCCAAGGTTCTTGGCATTTCCTCTTTCGAGGACGGCATCGCCCAGGCGCGCTTCAATGACCTCTCGCATTGGGGCTACGGCACCGGATGGGGAGTGATCCGCGGGCTGCTCGATGCGGCGGGTCTTCCGCCCCGCAAGGCGACCGTCGCACACGGCGCGGCCGTCTGGGGGAGCGCACAGGTCACGCTCCCTGCGCTCGACGTCGCCCCGCCGGCGATCTTCTGGCCCAAGGCGGAGATCGCCATCGACCTCTTCCACCACGCGGTGTATGCCACCGCCACCGGCCTCGCGTACATGTTGCTCGGCAGCCCGCGCGCGAGCAGTTGACGCCGGAAACCCCCAATCGATCGGAGCAATCATGTCGCTCAATGAGAACAACCACGACCATCCTCATCACGGGACGTTTGCCGACGGGATCGCGCACCCGGAGTCGTTCGCGGGTGAGGATCATGTCGGAACGTTTGCCGACGGGATCGCCCACCCCGACGCCTTCGCGGGTGAAGACCGTGTGGGGACATTCGCCGACGGAATCGCGCAGCCTGAGTCGTTCGCGGGTGAGGACCACGTCGGGACGTTCGCCGATGGGGTCGCGCGGGATCTCAGTTCGTAGACCGCTGCGGCGGGAACAAAGTTGTCGCCAAGGGAACCGGCGGCCGCGTAATCGGCCGCCGGTTCCCGTTCTTGGCCTGTGCCCTGGCGATGGCTAGGGACCGAGTCCTACTCCTCCTCCGCCTGCTCGCCGGCGGCGTCTTGGTGGTCTTCGGGATCGGGAAGTTCGTCAACCACACCTCAGAGCTGGCCTCGTTCAAGTCCTACGGACTGCCGGCGCCAGAGGCGTTTGTAGTCGTGATCGGGCTGATCGAGTTGGTGGGAGGTCTGCTGCTGATGACGGGCGTCTTGACCAGACCGGCCGCCGTAGTCCTTGCCGGTGACATGATCGGCGCGATCGTCGTGTCTGGCATCGCGAACGGAGAACTGGTCAGCGTGACGCTGGCGCCGGCCGAGCTCGTCGCGATGCTCGTCCTACTTTGGACGGGACCTGGTGGCTATGCGATTCGACCAAGTCCCTCGGTCAGCGTCTTGCCCCGCAGCACGATGGAGCTGCTGCGGTGAGAACCCGCGAGCGTTCTCTCCAGGCACGGTTTCGCTCACGAAACACGGCAGCGCTTGCGGTCGCGGCACTAGTGCGCGACGGCGGCGGTCGCCTCCCACCGCTCTCGCACGTCGGCGAGCGTCGGGTCGTAGTCGTCCTTGATCCGGCGGAACAGGTCCTGGAGGTCTTGCCACAGCTGGTACGAAGGGGCGCCCGAAAAACCAGTACACCACATAGACCTTGTCGATGACCAGACCGGGGCCGAACACGAGGGAGCGCGGCACGGTCGCGTTGTGGTGAGGATCGGTGTACTCGTCGATTCCAAGCGCTCGCTAAACCTCGCGGTTCACGTCGGAAAGGTACGTCCACGACGCCGGTGTTGAGATCTTGAGCTTGTACGTCTCATGCCGATCGTTGGGAAGGACAGTGACCATGTTGGTGAACCCGACCGCGCACCATTCGTAAAGCTTGATCATCTCCTTCTGCTGCTGGCGCTCGCGCGGGCAATGCTCGCCGCGCCCGAGCATGAGGATCATCGGATTCTCGCCCTGCGGTTCCGAGAGGCATTGCATGTCGCCGTTCTCGTCCGGCAGCGCGAGGTCAGGCAGGGTCAGCCCGGGCTGCAGCTTGTCGGCCATGTGTGTTGAACCTCCTATTGGGGTCGGATACCTGGAACCTGAAGTCGAATCCGGTAGACGCTGGTGAGCGCTGCGACGTACACGGTGCGTCGGTCACCGTCGCCCCACGCGAGGAGGTGTGGTGCCTCGGGCAGGCGAAGCGTGCCGAGGTGCTTGCCGCCGGGCGAGATCACCCAGATCCCGCCGGGTCCGCACGCGTAGACGTTGCCCTCGCTGTCGACCTTGAGTCCTTCGATCGCGTCCTCGCCTTCGGCGGCGGTCATGTCGAAGAGAAGGCCGGGCTCCGACCAATTAGAGGTCCGGTCCGAGCTCGTAGCGCATCACAACTTTGCGATCCGGACCCCAGTTGCCGACGTACAGGTAGGCGCTCGTCGGGTGAGAAAGCCAGCCCGTTCGGCCCCTCGAGCGCAGCACCGCTATCTCTCCGGCCTCCTCGAGTCCCAGGCGCTTGATCTGAACCGAGGGCGTCCGTCGGCCCCGGATCGCGGCAGCGTGGTGAAGTACAGGGCGTTCTCGTCGTGGAAGTAGACGGGGCCTTCGTGCGCATCGACCTCGGCGAGGAGCGACAGCCTCGGCCAGGCGCCGGTGATCTCGTCGAACGCTGGCGCATGCACGACGAACGCGGGATGGCGGGCGGTCGTGATCACGACACGCGCCCCCTCGCCTTGTCGATTTCCCAAGCGGCGGTGATCAGCCCGATGTGACTGAACGCCTGCGGGAAGTTTCCGAGCAGCTCGCCGGCTGCGGTATCGATCTCCTCGGCGAGGAGCCCGAGGTCGTTCGCGTACGAGACGAGCTTGTCGAACAGGGCCTCCGCCCGCTCGACCTCACCCGCCTTGGCCAGCGCGGACACCAGCCAGAACGAGCAGATCACAAACGTGCCCTCCTCGCCCGTCAGACCGTCCGCATTCATGCCCTCCTCGTTGCGATAGCGGAGAACGAGGCCGTCTTCGGTGAGGTCGCGGGCGATCGCCTCGATCGTTGAGCGCATCCGCGGGTCGGTCGCCGGAAGGAAGCCGAAGATCGGCATCAACAGCTGGGCGGCGTCTAGCTCGTCGGAGTCGAACGATTGGGCGTAGGCCTGCCTTGCCTCGCTCCAGCCGCGGGTCAGGATGGCGTCTCGGATCTGGTCACGCTCGGCGGTCCAGTGCTCGAGGTTGGCGTGCTCGCCGAGCTGCGGTGCGAGTGCGATCGCCCGGTCGAGCGCGACCCAGCAGAGCACCTTGGACGAGACGTGGTGGCGCGGCTCGCCGCGCATCTCCCACATCCCGGCCCCGCGCTCACGCCAGCGCCGCGCCGCGGTGTCGGCCAGATCAGCGACGAACGCCTGGATCTCCGGGTGTAGCTCGCCGAGTTGCTCGCGGTACAGGTGGAGCGAGTTGAGTAGCTCGCCGTAGACGTCGAGCTGGGTCTGACCCCAGGCGCCGTTGCCGACCCGGACCGGTGCGGAGTTCCGCCAGCCGCGGAGATGCGGAAGCTCGCGCTCGGTGAGGTCGTGCTCGCCGGCGATCCCGTACATGATCTGCAGCGATCGCTCGCTGGCCCGCCCGCCGGCGGAGCTGGTCATAAATGAGATGAACTCCTCGGCCTCGTCGGAGCAGGCGCCGATGTAGAGCGCCTCGATCGTCAGGCTCGAGTCGCGGATCCACGAGTAGCGGTAGTCCCAGTTGCGCTCGCCCCCGACCGTCTCCGGAAGCGAGGTGGTCGGCGCCGCGACGATCGCCCCGGTCGGCCGGTAGGTGAGCCCTTTCAGAACACGGGAGCTGGTACGAACGAGCTCCCGGTGCGGGCCCTCGTAGACGTCGTGTTCGGCCTCCCAAGAGCGCCACGCCTCGATCGTGTCCTCGATCCGCGCCGCGACGTTGTCTGGCGCGAAGGGCTCGGGCGCCGGCCCTTCCGGCGATGCCCACTGCAGCGCGAAGCCCACGCGTTCACCCGCCGACACGGTGAAGGCCGCGGACATGGTCGAGTCCTGGATCGCTGTCGCGACGCCCGCGCTGACCACCACCTGGTTCGGTCCGCCGAACGTTCGGCCGCCGCCCTCCGTCGCGCGGAACAGCGGCTTGACCAGCCCGTACTCAGGCCTCGGCGCCAGTTCGAACGCCAGTTCCACCTCGCCGAGAACTCCCTCAACGAGGCGAAGGACCAGATGGGGGGCGCCGAAGCCGAGCTCGTGATGACGCTGGCCCTCTTCGAACGCCATCGCGTCGGTGAGCCTAACGCTGCCGGCCTCGGTGACGAACGTCGTCTCGACCACCAGCGTCCCCGGCAGGTAGCGCCGCTCGCTGCGATACGCCACGGACGGCTTGATCTGCCAGTGCCCGCCGTCGGGGTCGAGGATCTGGGCGAACACCGCAGGGCTGTCGTAGCGGGGAAGGCACAGCCAGCCGATCGACCCGTCGCGATCGACCAGCGCGGCCGAGTTGCAGTCGGCCAGCAGGCCGTAGTCGGCGATCGGCCTAGAGCCTTCGTTCTTCACGACTGCCGGCGTCTGGGGGGCCCGGTGGGTCACGCTCATCTATGGCTCCAATCTCGAGGTGCGAGCATGCGCATTCGTACGGCGGCTCTCGAATCCGTTACAGCCGCGCGGTTACACTGCGGCCTACCGGGTGCCTAGCGACCCGAGGGGCAGCGAAGTCCGTTGACAACCGCAATCTCGAGAGTTTCCGCCACGCCGGTTTTGGCGGCAACGAAGCTGCATATACCAGCGCTCAGACCGGGGCACATGCATCGCGTCGAACTCGTCGGAACGCTGATCGCACACGCTCGGAGCAGAGTCGCTCTTGTCGCGGCGGCTCCCGGCTCCGGGAAGACCAGCCTCCTCAGCGAATGGCACGCCGACGGCCGCGAGAACCGGCCGTTCGCATGGATCTCGCTCGACACCGCCGACAACGATCCGGTGCGGTTTTGGGACGGCGTCTTCTCGGCGCTGCAGAGAACCGCGCCCGGGATCGGCGGCTCAGCGCAAGCAGCTCTTCACTCGCCGGGAACGACCGTCACCGACCAGGTTCTCCCGCTCCTCATCAACGACCTGGCCGAGCTGACCGAGCCGGTCGTGCTCGTGCTTGACGACTACCACCTGATCGAGAGCGGCGACATCCACGGCGCAATCGAGTTGCTGGTCGAGCGCCTGCCATCAACCACGCAGCTCGTGATCTCGACGCGCTCTGATCCGCCGCTGCCACTGAGCCGGTTGCGCGCCCGTGGCCAGCTCATCGAGATCCGCGGCGGCGATCTGCGGTTCAACGTGACGGAAGCGGGTGCGTTCCTCAACGATGCCGTGGGGCTGGACCTCGAGCCAGACGAGATCGCGCGGCTGCACGAGCGGACGGAGGGGTGGGCGGCCGGGCTTCAGCTCGCCGGGCTGTCCTTGCGGGGCCGCGAGGACCATCGGCAGTTCATCGACTCCTTCGCCGGAGACGACCAACACATCGTCGAGTACCTCGGACTCGAGGTCCTCGACAACGAGCCCTCAGAACTACGCGAGTTCATGCTCCGAAGCTCGGTTCTTGAACGGCTGTCGGGGCCTTTGTGCGCAGCGGTGACGGGAAACCCTGGCTCGGAGCGGCTGCTCCAAAGGCTGGAGCGCGAGAACGCATTTGTCATCGCCCTCGATTCCAGGCGCGAGTGGTACCGCTATCACCACCTGTTCGTCGAGTTGCTGCGCCACGAGCTGACGCGCACGCGTCGGGGGCTGGTTGTCGAGCTTCACCGCCGCGCGTCGGCGTGGTACCGCGACGCCGGCGCGATCCACGACGCGATCCAACATGCGACTGCCGCAGGCGACTTCGGCGATGCGATCGAGCTGATCACGACCCACTGGTACGAATTCCTCCAGCGCGGCCGGCAGGAGACCGTCGCCAACTGGATCGAGAAGCTGCCCTCGGAAACCGTCGTCAACGACCCGAATCTGTGCCTGACCGAGGCGTGGCTTGGCGTGAACACCGGACGGCTTGACGAGGTCGATCGCTGGATCGAGGCGGCGGGAAAAGCGGCGGCTGAAGGGCCCGGATCCGAGGAGCTGCCGCCTCTCGAGTCCGGCGTCGCCAGCCTGCGGGCGATTCACCGGTATATGAGCGGCAATGTCGGCGCGGCGGTTGCCGCGGGTCGCCGCGCGCTCGCTCTTGAGCGGGGCGGAGCCGCCTCCCCGTGGCGGCCGGTCGGGTGCCCTGTGCTCGGCCTGTCGCTGCACTGGCATGGTGAGCGCGAGGCCGCGGCCCGGACGCTAACCGATGCAGTCCGGATCGCGCGGGCCGATGGCAACCACCTTGCCGCGATGCACGCCAGCGGCGGTCTGGCCGCGATCGAGTACGAGCGCGGAGATGCGGCGAGCGCCAGCGCACGCGCCGCCGAGGCGATTACGCTGGCGGAGGAGCACGGTCTTTCCGAGCACTGGGCGAGTTCCCTGTCGCTGGCTGTCCGCGGGCAGCTGCTCGATCGAACCGACGATCCCGAGGCCGCGGACCAGGTCCTTCTTCGCGCGAGCGAGCTCGCGTGCCGCGGTGTCGCCTCGATTGAAATTGCCTATTCGCTACTGGCCCTGGCCGGCATCCGCCAGCGGCTCGGCCGCCACGACGACGCGCGACGGATCTACGAGGAGGCGCGGACGGCCGTGGCCGGGTGTGAGGATCCCGGCGTGCTGAGCGAGTGGGTTGCGCGGGCCGAGCGCCAGACCCGGTTCGCACCGCCCCCGCGAGCCGGCCGGACGAGCGGCGGCGAGGCTCTCAGCGATGCCGAGCTGTGTGTCCTGCGGCTTCTTCGCAGCGAGCTCTCACAGCGCGAGATCGCGGGCGAGCTGCACCTGTCGGTCAACACGATCAAGACGCACACCCGCAACATCTACCGCAAGTTGGGTGTGGCTCGGCGGGCCGAGGCGATTTCGCGTGGGCGCGAGCTCAGCCTGATCTGAGCAAGTCACAGACAGCGTTACGCGGCGGGCGTCGATTCACCCGGGGTGAACGTGTGCCCGGGTGATGACAGGTCACCCAGGTCGCGCGGACGCTTGCGCCATGATCGATCGCTACTCACGGCAGCGCTACGAGATCGTGGTCCGGGGCCGGTTGAGCAACCGCTACGAGTACACGTTCGATGGCGCCAGTCTCGTCGCCTGCAACGGTCAGACGACGCTTCGCGCGAACGTGGTCGATCAGTCGCAGCTGTACGGGTTGCTCAATCGGCTGCGGGACCTCGGGATCGAGCTCGTAAGCGTCAACCCTGCTGCGGAGACGGGCGATGCAGCCTGAGCCCGCCGTCGCCCCGGCAAGGACGGCGCCCTCAGAAGAACAGACCCTGGCGGCGCTTCGCGCCGGGGACGAGGGCGCATTCCGTGACCTTTTCGCGCACAGCTACCCGATGATGAAGCGGGTCGCGCGCACCTATGTTGCCTCCGACGCTGTGGCGGAGGAGGTCGTGCAGGAGACGTGGCTGGCGATCGTCATGGGGATCGATCGTTTCGAGGGCCGCTCGACGCTCGGAACCTGGATGTTCTCGATCCTCACAAACCAGGCAAAGACCCATAGCGGACGCGAAAAAAGGGCGTTGCCGTTTTCCTGCGCCGCCCCCAGCGACACCGAGGAGCCTGTCGTTCATCCCGACCGATTTCAGAAGGACGACGACGCGTGGCCGGGGCACTGGGCCACGCCGCCACGCCCATGGCAGAAGCCGGAGCGACGCCTGCTCTCGCTCGAGGCGCGTGACCACCTCAAGGCCGCACTGGCGAAGCTGCCAGATCGACAGCGCACGATCGTCGGGTTGCGCGACGTCGAGGGACACTCGGCCGAGGAGGTGTGCGATCTCCTCGGTCTCAGCCAGGAGAACCAGCGGGTACTGCTGCACCGAGGACGGTCACGGCTGAGGGCGGTTCTCGAGGAGTACCTGGACGACGGGGACGTGTAACGAACAGACAGGCAGGGAGACTCAGCGAGGTGCACAACTCGGGCCCGCCCATCAATGGCCACCCGGTCAGCGAATTTGACCTGCCCGTTGACGAGGTCACCTGCCAGCAGTTCGTGGAGCTCGTCACCGAGTACTTCGGAGGAGTCCTCCCGGCTCGCACCACGAGCCAGATCGAGGAGCACCTGGTGATGTGCGACTGGTGTGTGACCTACGTCGAGCAGATCCACGCAACCATCGCGTCGCTGCGAGAGCTCGGAGACGAGCGTCCGCCGGAACCGCCAGATGCGGTGCTGGCGGCGTTGCGGGCAAGGAAGGCAGGGGGAACATGATCGCCTACAAGTTCCTCCGATCCGGCCGCGTCGGCCCCTTCAGCGCGTTCCAGTGGCCGGGACCCGGCGTGTGGGTCCACGCCCCGCTGGATCCGGTTGCGTGCCGGCGCGGCGTCCACGCCTGCAGACCGAGCGACCTCCCGTGGTGGCTCGCCGAGGAGCTCTGGGAGATCGAGCTGGACGGCCCCGTGCAGTCCGAGGAGCACAAGATCGTCGCCCCTGCCGGGCGGCTGGGCGCGCAGATCGAGGCTTGGACCCCGGCGTGCGCTCAGGAGTACGCGGATGCATGCGCATGGCGCGCCCAGGGACGAGCGGTGGAGGCCCTCGCCCGCGCCGGACACGGCTATCAGGCACAGCAACTCGCCGCCTGCTCGACGCTCGACGAAGTGCTGGTTGCGGCGCGCCAGCTCGCCAATGATGTCCCCGAGACCAGGATCAGTCTCACGATCGCGGGCGACGGCGCCGTCCGCGCGCTGACGGGCGCCCCTCCGACGAGCGCGTATATCGCCGCGCATGCGGCGATGCGGCTCGACGGGGCCGGGGGCTACGCGGCTGAGCGAGCATGGCAATCGCGCTGGCTCGTGGAGCGGCTCGGCCTGCACGCGGGTCACTGAATTCCGCCACGCGACCCGATCCGATGCGATCGTGAGACGGCCAGTGGGCTTAGCTGCGTAACGGAATGGCCGCGCGGGCGACCTACCGCGAATGAAACGCGAGTCGAGAGTTCCGCGACCACTACAGAGCGTGCGTCGACGGCTCCCGATCGACCGCCTGCGGGCCGCCGTGCTCGCAGCGACGCGGCGGCAGGTGGTCCGTGAGCGCCGCGCATCCAGAGTGCAGACCGGAGACCCAACGGAAGGAGCGAAAGGTGAATAGCGACTACGACGTGATCGTGCTCGGCGCGGGCGCGGCGGGTGAACACTGCGCAGGGGCGCTCGCCGCGAGAGGGCTCGACGTCGCGATTGTCGAGCGCGAACTTGTGGCCGGAGAGTGCTCGTACTACGCCTGCATCCCGTCCAAGACGCTGCTGCGTCC